>Ga0181518_10006292_pt1 | contig 9976 bp, 9 predicted proteins | sample PEATcosm2014_Bin_28_FD_119751 | JGI IMG/M metagenome (GOLD analysis project Ga0181518, IMG submission 119751) | Peatland microbial communities from MTU Mesocosm Facility, Houghton, MI, USA - PEATcosm2014_Bin01_60_metaG | ecosystem: Environmental > Terrestrial > Soil > Wetlands > Peat | place... | reverse complement strand
CTCTCAAAATAAACACACGCTGGAAGGGCCGCAGACGGCACTCCCTCTCATCCTTGCGGAGGCCAAGCCGCGGAGCCTGTTGGATGTGGGCTGCGGGACCGGAACTTGGCTGAAAGCAGCCCTGGATTTCGGGATCCAGGATGTGTTTGGCGTGGATGGCGCCGAGATAACAAAGGATAAATTCCTGGTTCCAGAACGTCTCTTCCGCCAGCAAGACCTTACTGTGCCGTGGAGTTTGGGCCGGCGTTTCGATGTCGTCCTGTGTTTGGAAGTGGGCGAACATCTGGACGAGGCCTGCGCGGCAACGCTGGTTGACTCTCTGGTTGGACATTCGAACTGGGTTCTTTTCTCCGCCGCCTGTCCGGGGCAACCCGGGCAGCATCATGTGAATTGTCAATGGCCCATCTATTGGCAAAAACTTTTTAACCGGCGAGGTTTCGCCTGTTCTGATTCCGTGCGCTGGAAGATTTGGGACCATGAAACCATCGAGTGGTGGTATCGCCAGAATATGTTCTCCGCGCGCAAGGATCCGCAGCAGGCCGGAACCGAGCCGCGAATTGCCTCTGTTTTACATCCGTTGATGGGCGACCAGGTCAACCTGCGCTACGCCGAAAACGGAGATAGGAGCCTGGCATGGTATGCCACCATTCCGCTCCTGGGGTTGAGGAGCAAGGTGAGGCGCAGGCTCTTGTCAAGGGGTTCCCGCTCTCCTTCGAGCCTGCAGCATCCCGCCGATTGAGGCCAGCATGTAGCTGGCGACGATCCGTTGAGATTTAACAGCCAGCACGGTCCCAATGGCCGCCCCCAAACCAACGGGCATGCAGATCAATAATTGGAGGAGCGGCGAAAATCGGGCGGCTCCGGCGCGCGCCAGGAACGTGGCCCCGGCCACAATCGCCCACAACGGAAGGTGCCGAAAAAAACCCATCCACAAATCTTTTGTGCGCACAGGACCGGTTCGTCCGGCCATATAATAGAGGATCGGCAACGCCACCAGCAGCCCCCCAATGGAAAAGGCGAACGCCACCCCGACCGGGCCGAACGGCAAGCCGATGACGAAAGAGGAAATTGTAATGGCCGCATAGGCTATGTTCCACCGCAAATAGTCCTGGCTGCGACCCAGACTGATTAACAGCCATGCCACCGGCGCCGCCACGGGCAGGAACAGCGCCGCCAAGGTGAATCCCCTAAACATGACAGCGGCCGCCTCCCACTTTGGCCCCAGCAATACCAACGTAATGGGATGCGACAACGCGAAGAACAGCCCGGTGGAAACGAAACTCACCAAGGCCATCCCCTCAAAAAGCTTGAGAAAGGCACGGCGGTAGCGCTCGGGTTCGTCTTGAAGCCGGGAGAGCGTGGGCAGCAGCACCGAGCCGACCGGACCCAGCAGTTGGTTCAGCGGCTGAATAAACAGGGCCAGCGCCCGCGAATACAGTCCGACGGCGTTGGCGCCATAACGCCAGCCAACCAGCATGCTGTCCACGCCGCGGGTCAGAGCGTAGAGCGCGGAGCCTGCAGTCATGGTCACGCCGAATTTCAACAACGGCCGCGTGCCGCTTTGCCGTTGCGGCCATTGCGGCCGCCAACGGGAAACCAGCCATGTGAGCCCAAACCCGGCGCCTTCCTTGGCCAGATACATGCCGACCAAGGACCAGTACCCGCAGCCCGTCAACGCCATCAACACCCCGGCGAGCAAGCCCGCCGTCATGGATCCGACCTCGATCACCGCAATCGCCTTGAAGCGCATCTGTCTGAGCAACAGGGCCTGAGGTTGCACGGTGGAACCATTGACCAGGAATGTGACCGAGAGCCAGATCGTAATGCCGATCAAGTTTGGCTCCCGATAGAACCAGGCGACCACCGGGGCCGAAGCCGCCATCAGCAACGCGAATAAGCCCCCGATGGCGACATTGATCCAGAATAAATTGGATACCTGGGCATGGGTAATTCCATCCCGCTGGATCGTGGCCGTGTTGAGGCCGGCGTCCTTGAAAACTTGCAGCAGGCCCATCAGCGTCGTGACCATGGCCAGAAGCCCGAAATCGTGGGGCGCCAGCAAGCGCGCCAGGATGACCGTGGAACCGACACTGAGCGCAAACTTCGCCCCTTGGGACGTCAATGTTACAACTCCGCTGGAGACCGTGCGATGCCTGACATTCGCCCGCAGGTGGTCCGTCGCAAAATGCTCCGCGTTCGGATCTGGTGTCTTTTCGACGCCTTCTCCGTTCAAAAAGCCCGCCGCGTTCACCCCATTCGCCGCGCCGTTTGTTTCGCCAATGTTCTCCACACTCATTGATGGCGTTTTTGGGAATCCGCCTGAAGCTTCTTCTGGAGCAAGCGGCGGCCAAGAAGCCAGTTCTCCAGTCGGCGCCCCAACCGATGATTCCTTTCCATGGCCGTCCTTACTGGAAGGTTCCAAAGGAGGGGTCGTCCGCGCGAATACTGCGCTGTCCGGCGGCGGATTCAACCTTTGCAGACGATGGGCAAGTTTGCTCGTTGGATTCCGGGCGGAGCTTGCGCAGGCCGCGTTTGGAATAATTCCTGGGCCGCCGGCGTTCATTCAGGAATTGCCGCAAAGTCTCCAATCTTGCCGCGTAGCTCATTTCCCACGCCGCAATGCCTTCGGCATCCGGCGGCGGCGGAGGTTGCGCCATTCTTCGCAGCCGGAGTTTGAGTTGCAGGCAGCCGGCGCGCATCCGCGGGTTTCTCACCTCCTGGTGCTCCCAATGATGGCAAAGATACGCCGTGCTGGCGCCGTGTTTGCGAGCGGACGAAAGCCAACTGGAACGAATCAGCCGCGATGGGTCGGGATGATGCACCACCACGGCCTCCGGAATATATTCCAGGCGAAAACCGGCTTCCAACAATTGCCAGGAAAAAAGAGTCTCCTCCGCGAATCCGGAGGCGCCGGCGCCCAACTCGGCATCGAATTCGGGCACGCGCTCCAACACCGAGCGATGGAAGCCCATGTTGGCGCCGATGAGTTGCCGCAAACCACCGTGGAAGATGGCCAGCCAGGCCAGGTGTTGCGGCGTCATCCAGGGCCGCGAAAGTTCTTTCCCCAATTCCACCCGTCCGGAGGCTGCCTCGCATCGGCGCTGCAGGAGCGGGGTGGAGATGTGTTCAAGCCAATTCATTGCCGGAGCCACGTCATCATCCGCAAACAAAATGACCTCGCCTCGGGAAGCGGCCATGCCAGCATTCCGGGCTCGGGAGAGTCCCGGAGTCGCTTCGGACAAATATCGGATCGGAATGCGCCCGCCCGAATGCTGCCGCACCATTTCTGCCGTGTGGTCCGAGGATCCGTTGTCCACGATGAGGAGTTCCGGGCGCAAGCCCGCCGGAATCACCGCGGATGCAAAGCATTGCATGGTTTGGCGCAGGCTGTCCGCGCGGTTCCGGGTGCAAATGATAATGGAAACGTTGGATGTCATGGATGGGTGCGCCAAAGGCATCAAGCTTAATTTGCCGGCAAATTTCTTCGGGGCGGCCGCATTGCATCGGCGCCATGGTCATGAGCCCGGCCTGTTTTCAACGCAACGTCCGGGTGGAATCAATCCCCGGCTCCACTCGAGAACCAGCCTCGCGCTCATTCTGGCAAGGCGGAGCGGGGGAAGCCCGCCTCCATACCCATAGCGCAGACCTTGCAAAATGAAGCGGCATCCCCGCCGTCTTTTTCCCATGAGGCACAAGTCATAGCCAATTTGATACCAGATGATCCCCTGCGTCCCCATCGGCATATCCCGATGGGTCCGAAGGTTCCTCCGGCACACTTTGCAGCGATTCCTGCTCAGTCCGGCTTGCTGCGTGCGGGCCGTGCTCTGCGGATGCACGCGATACAGAGCCAGAGAAGCAGGCTCGTAAAGGAACCGGTGGTGGCGCGCGAGAAGGATCCACTGCCACCAATCTTCAACCCACTTGATATGCTCATCGAACCACAGGCGTTCCCCCAGCGGCCGGCGGCGCGCCAGCACTGTTTGCATGTTTATGAAATTCCTCGCGCACAAGGCCGTGAAAAGATCACCCGACGGGGCTGGAGGAGGCGGATGTTGATCACTATACACCTCCCCGGTCAGACGCCCTGTTTCGTCAATGATTTGCGAATCACAGTAAGTAATGTCGCTGTCCGGATGTTCCTCCAAGAGGCGGATCTGCCGCCCCAGTTTGTCCGGCTTCCAAACGTCATCCGCGTCGCAAAACGCCACAAATTCCCCGCCGGCCGCCCTCAAGCCATCGTTGCGCGAGCGGGATGCCCCCCGGTTTTGGTCGTGGACAATGACTTTTACCCGCGCATCCTTTCGGGCAAGTTCCCGGAGAAGGGGGACCGAATCGTCCCTTGAAGCATCGTCCACAACAATGAGTTCAAAATCAGCAAAGGTCTGGGCAAGGATGGCCGTCACCGATTCGCCCACGAAACGCCCGTGGTTGTAACAGGGCATGATGACACTGGCTCGAGGCATAAAAACAAGAGCCCCTAGAGAGGGCGCCATGACTGTGCCAGAACGCGGTTGACACCGCACCCAACCAGTCCGGCGTGATTGCAGGCCGGGATGACTGCGCTAACCAGCGGAAATTCCGTCATTGTCCGCAACTTCGATTAACTTTCTGCCGCCGCAACCGGCTCCGCTCCATCCCATGTTTGGAGGCCGGATGACTCCTCCTCCGCGGACAGTCCCGGCGTGATCGCCGGTCTCGCCTCCAGGATTTCTGCCGTGACCCCGGCAATGATTGCCACCAGCATATACCAAATTACCTCCATTTGATCAAAATACGAGATGGAAAAGAAGTTCACGACATGCGCGAAGACAACAGAGCCTGCCGCCCACAACAATATTTCCGTCCGGCGCGACTCCGCCGCGATCTTCCCCCGGGCCGATCCCAGCTTGACAAAGCAGCGGACGATAATGATGATGAACAGGATCATGCTCAACAGCCCGCCGCGCAGCCCTGCCACCAGGTATTGATTTGTGATGTCGGCGGTATTATCAACCGCCAGCGTGTAGGGCATCCATCCCGCGGTGTCGTCTGTCCCCATCATCCACCACCGTCCAAAATGCACAATGGCCTGGTTAATGATCTCCGATCGGTGCCAGCCTGTTCCCCCCATCAGGTTGCCCGCTTTGGCCATCAAGTACCAGACCGGCGCCTTCATGACGATTTGCAGAGCGACAAGGACTATTAAAATGCTCCACCGGATCAAACGCATTCGCTCGCGCCACCGCCAGCATAACAAAGCGATCACCCCCGCCACGAACGCCACCAGCGGGCCGCTCGAGTGCGAGGTGCAGGTTATAACCGTCGCCGCGGCCAGTCCCACCAGGGCCGCGCGCCGATGGCCGCCGATCCAATAAAGCCCGGCAAAAAGCGGCATCAAGGTGGCGCCGAAAGTGCCCGCGGTGATCGCGTTCCCGAAGGCCGCGCAACTTCTAACACTTCCGTCCCTTTCTAAAATCCATTCTTTTCCGAACAGGTTCCGCCTTGTCACTTTTTCCACGACCATAAAAAGTGCCAGCGGCACTATGAGGTTCCCCAGCCGGCCAAGGAATTCCTCCAATTCGGCGGCGCTCCGGATTTGACACCGGAAGAAAAAATATGGGCCAAGCCCGCTAATGATCATTCCGATGGCAAACGCGGGGTGATTGGGCCTGCCCAGGTAATAGATCAGCGCCACTGTTATCAGGAAGCAAAGCACGCTTTGGTCCACCTGGTTAAAGCGGAGACCTGCGTATTCCCGCCGAACCATCACCCGGACAATTCCCGCCGACAAGGCGATGCGCATTCTGGTAAAATTCAGGCCAAAAATATCCCATTGCGACGCGAAGGCCAGATAACAAACAGCCGCCACCATCATCAGGGCTGCAAACCGCCGGGGGGCGATCAAAATCGCCGCGGCCAAAATTAACGTCAACTCCGGACCCAAGATTTGCATGGTTAAAGAATGCCAAAGCGCACTGTGGAAAAGCTGCCGGGATGGACCGCGCCCCGGAGCTTCTTCCGCGTTGTTTTCTGAGAATCCATCAGGGCCTTGCAGTGGTGCTCCCGGCTGTCAGAAACCGGGATGGAGCTTTCTTGGCTGGCCTGAGGGGTGATTGACCTGGGTTAGGATGGCCTGATTTTGCGATACACCGGCGCCGCCGCGCGCCGGCAGAATTCCATCGCATTCAAGGTCTTATTGGCCAAGCCGCTGGAGAAACGCTCCATCGGACGCCCGAAAGCCTCGGAACAGCAGCGCCGCGCGATCATCGCGGCCAAAACGGCCGCTTCCGAAAGAGGCGGCTCCACTTCCAAGATCATGGCCAAGGAGAAGAACTGGCGCCGTTCATGAAAATCAAGGCCCGCAAAGGGCAGTGCGCCGGTCATTTCCAGCAAGGGCGCCGCGTCCCGGCTCGGCGCCCAGCCATCGGTCTTTCGATTCCAAAGTTCGATTCCCAACAGCTTGGCTCCCCACGCCGCCTTGAAAACACGCCAGGCCTGCCTGCGGCTGGGATGGGCCATGACGCCGACCGCTTGATGGGACGTGACTGCCGCCAAAACTTGTTCCGTCTCCGCATCCACGCCCACAAAGGGCACATTTCCCCACACCAGGGTATGCACACAATTGGCCTTGTCACTGTACTCGATGCCCGGCACCAAAAGCATCTGTTCGGTGCTCGCCTTCCGGCAGGCTTCGCGATGCTGCAAACGCCGCGTTTCATCAAATCCCCGGTCATGCTCGGTCATCAGCAGCACTTGATAGCCTCGTTTGGAAAAACCTTCGGCCAGCTTCTCCAACGGCCACTTTCCGTCATACGACCAATCCGAGTGGACGTGGCACGCAGCGCGAACGCGCATCATTCCGGTCCTTTGGCTCTGCACAACTGGTCTTTGACCGTGCCAATCGCGTCGCTAAAAAACACTTTGCGATCATCCGCGCGCCAGTTGTACCACCGCTCGTTCCGCGCACAATGAAGGACCTCGCGCAAGGCGCCCCGGAAAGAAGGCCAGCGCGTCAGGGCTTTTGATTTCGGGCCGCGCAACACAAATAACAAATACAACAATTCCCTTCCAAGATTGCGGCAGATCACCGGCTCCTCCGCGGGCGCGGGCGGGCGCACCTCGGCCCGGGGATCCAAAGCCAGCCTCACGGCCCAGGCCGGGTATTCAAATCCGAGACGGCGGGCCAAAGCCATGCTCCCCCAGGCCCGCCCATTGAATTCCATGAACCAGACCTTGCCGGACTCCTCGCGCAGCAACTCAATCATGAAGAGTCCGCGCCACCCGCTCAAGGCGATGAACCGCTCGCCGGCCAATCTGACATCCGTTTCCACTCCCCTGGAAACGCAGGCGCTGGAACCAGACCCCTGCGGATTCATCATGCGCAGACGGCGATGCGCGCTCCAACCCAAGACACCACCGTCCCGCGCCAGCCCGAATAGCCCTTCGCCCACGCCCGCGACAAACTGCTGCAAGAGCATAGGCTCCCGTCCCGCCCACCTGTTCGACGCTGCTTCCAATTCTGTCCGGTCAGAACAAGTCCAAGACCGCCCGCGGCCCAGTTTCCCGCCGCGCTCGGCCTCGGCCAGCGCCGGCTTAAAAACCACCGGAAATTCAACCGGTTGACTGAATACCTCCTCCGGCCTCCCCACCCGCCTGGTTCCCGGCACGGAAAAGCCGGCCCTTTGCGCATAATCAATTTGGGTCGCTTTATTGAGCGCCAGGGCCGCCGCTCCCTCCGTCGGACCGGCGACGACCACTCCCGCAGCCACCCGGGCGCGGTCCACCAGCCAAACCGCGGCATCGTCCAACGGCATAAGCGCCACAACCGCCTGCGGATTTGATTGTCTGAGCGATGCAATTTGCCGCGCCAAGTCCGCGCTGGCCTGGGCGCAGCTTGCCTCGGGAGCCGTGATCTCGATCAAGGAGACGTATCGGCTGGAACGCAGAGCCGAACGGACGCCTTTGCGGGTGAAAGCCGCAATCCGCGCCCCATCATTCACCAGGCTCCAAACTACTTCCGGGGCCGAAAGCGCTTCGGCAAACCCAACGATAACGAGCACACCCTGCCTGTTTTGCCGGCCTTCCACTGGTTCAACGCCATTGCTTGAGTTTTAGCTTCATGCCGCGCCACAACTTGGGCAACCCCGACGGGACCCAGTTGATGAGCCGGTTAATCCTGGCCAGATCATCCGTCCGGTGGACGGTGTTGCGCGGCTGCAACCAAGCGCCCGCCGGGGCCGGGCCTTCGTCGCTGGTGTAAACTCTCTCATAGCCTGCCCTGCGCAACGCTCCGAGCACTCGCCGATCATAGCTACCGAACGGGCAGGCAGCCTCCTGGACAGGCGCCCCGACGATCTTCTCCAACCGGCTTCTCGCCTCAATCAACTCCTCGATCAGATCCTCGGCATTCAATCCGGCCCAGCCCCGGTGTTGCATCCCATGAGAGCCGACCGTCAAGCCCGCTCCTGACATCTCCTGCAGTTGCCGGGAGGAAACATAACCGGGTTGATCTATCCGGGCCGCCACGGCAAAGAACTTTGCCTTCATCCGGCGGGCCATGAGCGCGGGCCGGGCGATCTGGTAATCAGAGACGTTGGAGTCGTCGAAAGTTATCTGGACATCAGCGCGGTCCCGGACCAAATCGAGGATTCCTTGAAAAAAGGAAGCCTCCGTCCAGCAGTTATGCTCGCCTGGAGCCAGCCCTGGCGGCTCCGGGCCGATCCCGTGAAAATTCAGAATGATGACATCGCTCACGATGCAAACACTTTTTCCTGCCGGGCGATGGCCCGTTCCTTCAGGGGATCGCTGATTTTAATGGCGCGCCGCCAGCCGCGGGCCGTCCGGCTTCCATCCGCCATTCATCCATGTTCCATCCTCGCGTTGGCTTCTCACGGCCTGGCTCCCGCCGGCCGACCCGCCGGCAGGCAGGCCATTCATTGGCATCGTGTCCGGTCATTTTTCATCGCCCGCTCCCTCACGGCCAATTGTACTGGCTGGCAACTTCCGCGGCGGACAAGGCGCGGTTATAGATCCGAACGTCGTCATAAATTCCGGGTTCATAGCCGTTCGATCCGTCATAGCCAATTCGGAAGCTGCTCTGATTGGATCCGGAAGCCAAGGAAGCGGCCGGGCTGGCTCCGCCGGCCTTGAGAGTTTGCAGCGCGGCATCCCAATAGACTTGCAGAATATTGTTCAAGCCGGAAGCTCCGCCGTTATACACAATGGCAATGAAATGCCAGCCGGTTTCCGAGGATGGCGTGAAAGAGGGGTAACTGAGGCCGCCATTTTCAGCGCTCACATAAACGTTTCCATCGCTGTACCATACAAAGTCAAACCGATAAGACGGCTGCCACTCTCCGAACCCCGCGTTTATGCTGCTGGCGCTGCGATATATCCATCCGGTCAAGGTTGCCGCTGTGGCGCCGCTTAATGGCGCCATTTGGCCCGCGTCGCCATAGGAGTTGGCCGGGCTGAGGCTGAGGCCCCCGTTGATCTCGCCGGGAACGTTTGTAGCCGAATTGTAGAAGCTCATGGTGTTGCCATTGCCGCTGCCGTCCGCGCCAGTCAAGTCGTCAAATGGCCACCAGGCGACCATGCCGTTGGTGACGCCATAAGAACCAGAATACACCACCGCGACTCCTGTCGGCGGCACGACCCTTAAATTTTTGGGAGCCGCCGGCACGGGGGCGCTTTGACCCGCGCCGTGTTGATAGGCCCCGGCATCCCAATAACCGGACGAGGGCCGTGGATTGCCATCCTTGTCCGTTGTAAAAAAAGCGCTTAGATTGGTGCCCAGGAAAATGGCCGGACTGCCGGAGGTCAGATGAAGGTCATTGGCGGAACTGTTTGCGCCCACCCCGAAAGTGATATTGGCAAAGGCGGGATCCGCCAGCAATCCATGCAGATCAAAACCCAACGCTTGGTACTGCGAGAAGGTGGAAAAGTTCCGGCCCGTGCTCGTGGCATTGCAGACGCTCGCAACCAGGTGATCGGATCG
>Ga0181518_10006289_pt1 | contig 9979 bp, 4 predicted proteins | sample PEATcosm2014_Bin_28_FD_119751 | JGI IMG/M metagenome (GOLD analysis project Ga0181518, IMG submission 119751) | Peatland microbial communities from MTU Mesocosm Facility, Houghton, MI, USA - PEATcosm2014_Bin01_60_metaG | ecosystem: Environmental > Terrestrial > Soil > Wetlands > Peat | place... | reverse complement strand
TTCTACGAGGACAATGCCTCAAAGAAGCGGTGGGTCTTGAAGCTGGACGACCCGAAACTGCTAGCACAAATTGATGCCGTGTTCGTTACGATCGAGCCGAATGGCGGAAGTCGTAAGCCAAGCGGCAAACCCCTCCTCTTTGCTTACCTGCGAGTCGACCCGAATCATCCTTAATACTTAATCGCGCTTGCATCTTTCCTGGCTCCGGCAGGCTTCCAACTAATTAAGGAAGGAGCGGTACAAAGTGAGCCCCCTCTCCGTAGACCGGAATAGGATTTCCGAATCCGTCGGCCACAGGAGAATCACCGTGTGCGTGCGCTTCCCCCGCATCCCTTTTGTTTTCGCTTGTGCCGTGTCGCTAGCCCTCCCCCTGGCGGCACAGTCTCCCAATGGAACTATCAACGGCCGTGTTATTGACCGCTCAAACGGCGTGATCGCCGGTGCTGACGTCCTGGTAATAAACGATGCGACTGGTGTGAAGTATTCCGGCAAAACGAATGACGACGGCATTTACTTTGTGCCGAATTTGCCTCCGGGACCGTACCGGCTTCAGGTTTCGAAGGTGGGATTCAAGACACTCATCAAGCCCGATGTTGTTGTCAACATCCAGGACGCGCTCTCTATCAACTTCACACTCCCCATCGGAGCTGTGTTCGAGATTGTAACGGTTGAAGGCGGAGCGTCGATGATCAATACGACGGATGGATCGGTCAGCACGGTGGTCAACCGCACATATGTCGAAAACATGCCCTTGAATGGGCGGAGCTTTCAGGATTTGATTCTGCTCACACCAGGGATTGTGACACAAACTCCTCAGGGCGGAGTGGTTGGGGACTTCAGTGTTAATGGGCAACGTACACAATCGAACTACTACACGTTGGATGGTGTCAGCGCCAACGTAGGCTCGCTTACCGGCCAGGACCAGATTAATCGTACGCCAGGGATTAGTGGGTCCGCCCCCGCTGCGACTGCTTTGGGAACCACGCAAGCCCTAGTTTCCGTGGACGACCTTCAAGAGTTCCGAGCACAGAGTTCTACCTACTCGGCCGAGTACGGTCGTAATCCAGGCGGGCAATTTGCCTTTGAAACAAAGTCGGGCACTAACCAATGGCACGGAACCGCATTTGACTACTTGCGGAATGGATTCTTTGATGCCCAGGATTGGTTCAATGATTACTTCGGGGTGAAGGCTCCCGCGCTTCGCCAAAATGACTTCGGTGGTACCCTGGGCGGTCCAGTCAGAGTTCCAGGCCTTTACAATGGGAAGGACAAGACTTTTCTCTTTGTTTCCTTTGAGGGATTGCGCTTATCCGACCCTCAAGCAGCCTCGGTCAACTATGTACCCGACTCTGCCCTGCGAGCGAGTGCGCCCGCCGTCGTGCAACCGGCCCTGAATGCTTTTCCAGTACCTAACGGGCCGGATCTAGGTGACGGCATTGCAGAGTTCATTGGGAGTTGGTCCAACCCGGCGGACATCAATTCGACTAGCGTCCGTTTCGATCATACGATCAGCGATGGGCTGAGACTATTCTTTCGGTTTAGTAACACAACGTCCGGCACGGCAGCTCGCGGGACTAATTCCACGAGCGACGCTCCAGTGGTCCGCAGCGCCATCGACTACACGACGCGGACCTACACCGCAGGCGCCACTAGTGTCGTGACGAGCCACGTCAGCAACCAGCTTCGTCTCAATTACAGCTCAAACGAAACGACAAACACACAGGTCCTCGATGCTTTCGGCGGCTCCACTCCGCTAAATCTGGCGGCTCTGTCTGGGGCCGGTCCTAAATCGTGGCTCATATTTGGCCTTGGATATGACGGATACTTTATCAATCTCGCGCAAGCCCGGCATGAAGGATCTCAAAACCAGTGGAATTTGGTGGACACAGTAGATTGGTCCTTTGGACGCCATCAGTTAAAATTTGGAGCAGACTATCGCAGGCTGGCGCCCTCCGCGATTACCTCTAGCCCTTTCCTGGCTTACGCCTATCTTAGTGAATCTGCGGTCGTGACCAATAGCCCGGAAGTGGTCGCCCAAGCCTTTGGGCCGGCCTATCCGCTGTACAAGAATTTCTCGGCATTCTTGCAAGACGGATGGAAGGTGTCGCAGCGTTTGAGCCTTGCTCTAGGCCTGCGATGGGAGGTTAACCCGGCGCCCGGCGTCACACAAGGCTTGCTGCCGTTTACAGTTCAAGGAAGCGGGCCCGATAACTGGGCTATCGCGCCCCAAGGTACTCCCCTCTGGCGGACCTCGTGGTACAACTTTGCGCCTCGGTTGGGTGTTGCATACGTCCTTCACAACGCAACGAATCGGGAAACAGTAGTGAGGGGTGGTGGCGGAGTTTTCTTCGATACGGGTCAACAACTAGGGTCACTTGGTTTCTTGGGACCGGGATTTTCCTCCCTGGCGATCTTCTCGGAACCGTTCCCGGTGGACGCTCCAACACAGGTTCCACCCATCGTAAATCCTCCCACCGCTCCCTATGACGCAAGCCCATACGGCTTTGCTCGTCACCTGCAACTGCCGTACACGCTTCAATGGAATGCGAGCATTGAGCAGGCACTGGGTAGCTTGCAGGCCCTCACGATGTCTTACGTCGGTTCGCATGCGGTAAGGCTGCTTGAGGCCAATTTCGTCGCATCGCCAAACAACCCTAACTCGTCCGAATTTAATTTTGTAACCAACGGTCTGACCGCGGACTATGACGCTTTGCAAACCCAATTCCAGCGAAGGCTGAGCAAGGGCTTTACCGCGCTCGCGTCCTATACATGGTCTCATTGCATTGATTATGACTCGGGCAGATTTAGTTTTGGATATCAGCGCGGAAACTGCGACTTTGATGTCCGTCACAACCTCTCTACAGCCCTTTCGTATGACCTGCCTCGTGTTGAGCATGGCCGGTTCATGAATGCAGTACTAAATCACTTGGGGATCGACGACCGCTTTACCGCGCGCACGAGCTTTCCAGTATCTTTCTTTGGAAACTATCTCTTGCAGCAAAACGGACAGTACTACTACGGAGGACTGAACCTTGTTCCGGCTCAGCCCGTGTATTTATACGGTTCCACCTGCGCTTCTGTGCTTCAGGGAATTGGGGATCTACAAGCCGGTCAAGGATGCCCCGGAGGTAGGGCGATCAATCCCAATGCATTCACGGCGGCGTCTTCGGGGCCGGGTAACGCCCCCCGTAACTTTGCCCGCGGCTTTGGCGCGTGGCAAATGAACTTGGCGGTGCGGCGCGAGTTTCCCATTGGCGAGCGGTTCAAGTTGCAGTTCCGTACGGAGGCCTTCAACGTCTTCAACACTCCAAACTTCGGAATGGTCAACGGCGTGTTTGGGCAAAGCACGTTTGGCCAGGCTACCAGCACGCTCGCCAACTCGTTTTATGGCCTAAATCCTCTCTATCAGATGGGCGGGCCGCGCTCTATGCAGTTTGCTCTGAAGTTCATATTCTAGGGCCCGAGACGAAACACTCGTTCTGCGTTCATTTATTTTCGCCACTAAGGAGTTCCCATGCCCTACCCCATACGCAAGGAGAAACAATGAATCGTGCTGACGCACATCGTAGTTCGTGGAGGCAGGTTCGTCTTCTGGCGTCTACCATGATGTGTCTGTTGTTGATGGGTTCAGCTGCGCAGAGCCGGAAAGCCGGCGACAGTAGTAGGGCACCAGAGCAGGCCTCCCGGCCTGTGACGGTTGCGGATGCGATTCAGATGACACAGTTCGGTGATTTCTCCTATATCCGCGGAGTTTCGGCGAGAGATAATCCGGCACGCTTTTCGCCGGATGGCAACCACTTTGTCATCATTACAACGACGGGATCCATCGAGAAGAATACAAATGACTATGCCCTCCTCTTATTCCAAACGAGTAAGGCACCAGACTCGCCTACTCCTAAAGTGCTCTTGTCATTATCGTCATCTTCAACCCGGCCCGCAATTCAGGACATAACATGGGTGGACGATCGCACCGTAGCGTTTCTGGGAGAGAAGTCGGGAGAACTGCAACAAGTTTATGAGGTCGATTGCAAAACCAGGCGTCTCACAAGGCTTACCGATCATTGGACAAACGTAATTTCCTATGCGATCACACCAAACAAGGAAGCCTTATTTTTCCTGGCTGAACGTCCCGACGAGCCGCTCTTCAATGAGAAAGCTCTCCGAGACGGGCTGGTCGTGACCAACCAATTCTTGCCGGATTTGTTGGCTGGTAGGTACCGAATTACCGGTGTGTCGGCTACTGATTTGTTCGAGACCAGGATAGGCGGGCACAAAGACGCCGTCAGAATCCTCGGCAATTACTGTCCCTGGAGTCATCCTTGGCTGTCGCCGAATGGGCGATATCTGATTGTTGAGACCTACGTTAACGAAGTCCCGGAGGCCTGGAGAGACTATGAGGATCGTTCCTTGCAACTTGTTCTTCGGTCCGATCCAGCTAACCGGGCGAAAGCTTTGTCGAGATACGAATTGATGGATGCGGCGTCGCACAAAACCGAGGCATTACTTGATGCGCCAGCTGGAGGAGGCGGATCGTGCACTCCAACCGCGGTTATCTGGTCACCTGACAGCAACTCAGTCATCGTTTCGGCGACGTATCTGCCTCTGAATGTTCATGACCCTACCGAGATGGAATTGCGACGGTCGAAAAAGTTAACCGCCGAAGTAAAGGTACCTAGCCTCGACGTTGTACGCATCACTTCGCAAGAGATATGTGCACTAGGATGGAGTTTTCGAGGCGGCAAACTTCTGACTGGCATGCCTCGCGCTGGCTCAGCCTCGACAGTTTCCTATGAAGACTCACTTGCATTTCAAAAGAGAGCAACGGGGTGGCAGGAAGTCCAGTTTCCAGCGTCGGGTCTCGACCAAAATGATCGGATAGCCGTCACGTTGGAAGAAGACATGAATACTCGTCCAAAGCTGTTTGTTGAGGACATTCAAAGCGGGCGAAAGTCACTGCTATTAGACTTCAATCCTGAGTTCCAAAAGCTTCGATTCGGGCGTGTCGAGGACATTTCGTTCCAAGCGAGCGATGGCCACAAGGTGAGAGCGGGGCTCTATCTTCCGCCTGGTTACGTGGGGGGAAGGAAATATCCGCTTGTCGTTCAAACGCACGGATGGGATCCGCACCGATTCTGGATCGATGGCCCTTTTACAACAGCATTCGCTGCGCAGCCACTCGCCAGCCGAGGATTCGTTGTCCTGCAACTGGACGAAGACTTGAGTAAACTATCGACCTCCCAAGAAGCTTCATATGAGGCAGCGGCCTATGAAGGCGGGATCGATTATCTGGATAGCTTGGGAATAATTGATCGTAACCGGGTCGGAATTGTCGCCTTCAGCAGAACAGGCATCGGTGTAACGTATGCGCTCACGCACTCTCAGTACCGCTTCGGGGCGGCGAATATCGCGGGATCGGGTGACGAAGGATACTTTTCCTACTTGGCTAGTCTTACGTCGTTTCCCGGTGTGGGGGATGACTATGAGGCGGTGAATGGTGGGTTACCCTTCGGTGCCGGGCTCGCTTCTTGGTTGAAGAATTCCTCTAGCCTCAACTTGACGCACGTAACCACCCCAATACGCTTGGAAGCACACGGAGCAAGCATACTTCTGGAATGGGAATGGTTTGCTGGATTGTCTCGTCTGCATAAGCCCGTGGAGCTTATTGAAATACCGTATGGAGAGCATGTCTTGGTTAGACCATGGGAAAGACTCGTTTCCCAGCAGGGCACCGTGGACTGGTTCAGCTTTTGGCTGCAGAGCTACGAGGATCCTGATCCTGGCAAAACCGAACAGTACGTTCGCTGGCGGAAGTTACGGACCTTGCAACAGTAAAATGAAACAGCAAAGTAGCTGGACCATGCCAGTCCTGATGGCCGCGGGACGGCGCACTCATCTCTCACAGAGACTTCTACAGAGTTCCCGCAGGTGAACCTTGGGATTTAGGCAGCTGGAGCACCCGGTACCGGAGGCGCTCCAGCTACGGATCACTCAGTCCTCCCAGTCTTCATACGCGGGCGGGGGTGGTTCTTTTGGCGGCGAATCACTATCCATCCCCTCCGACGCTTTCAATGTCTGAATGGCATTGATCGCGGGTGCCAATGTTGTCAGTTGTGGGGTCTCATACTTCATGGCTTTTCACCTCCTCTCTTTCGTATTTTGCTTACCAGCTAGCTGAACTTTTCGGTTGAGATGGCAGCACGGAGTTCCGTCGGTTCGCAGCCTTGTTTGCTTCTTGGCATGGGGTTCGTCAGGACTCCTGTGGCTGTGAGATGGCGAAGCCAGCGCTCCAGCGTCAATGTGCGCAACACCGGCAACATGGCAACGTGGTCGTTGCCCTGAAGTTTTTGCAGAGTTTCTGAAAATCGCCTGGCATCGATAATGCCGATAGAACTGCTGAACGCGGGCAGATCTGTCTTAATCGAACAAGCCCATTCGTCAGAAAGAGTTTCCGTCTCTGGTTGAAAACAAGTTTTTCGCCTTCTGTTGAGAAGTTCGTCGGGGACAAGACCGACAAGGGCACGCTTCATGAGAAAACGCCGCTTACCCACCCCGACGATCTGCTCCCGTGGTATGGCATACAGGAATTCCAAGAAATCCCGGTCGAAAAAGGGAAAACGTACATCGCGAAGGATCTCTGCGCGGAGGATCCAGTACGCTAAGTGTCTACGCAAGACATTCAATGCCGCAAGATTCTCTTGAAAGCTTGGCAAGAGACCCGAAAGCTTGACTCTGGATGGGTAACCACAGAGAGCGGGGTAATTGCGCCGCGCGAAACCCGGATGGAGCCAGGAGACCGGGCGCATATCTATCGGTAAGCCTGTTACTGAAAGAAAGAGAAATCCCCTAACGGATTTCCAGAGCAATGGTAGAGGAGGTTTTCGCATCTTGGCGGCCCAAACTTTCAGTTGCCGCGCGACTGCTAGGAATCTTGCCCGGGCCAGAAGATCTTGTAACTCAACCGTGGGTGTAGGTGCGCCGCCGCACGTGACTTCATCTCCCCCGATCCCCGAAAGAGTGACGCGATGCTGATTTAACAACATGTGCGCGGCGTATTGCTTAAAGTGTTCGGGGAGGTCTTTATTGGGAGAGGGAGTTGCCGCAAAGTGGTCACTATCAAACTCGGGGACCAACGATTTGGGTGTACCAACTCCTTGGGCTCTTAGTTCACGGAGGTTGATGTGGTGGCCAGCCCGGCCACGCCTTTCTTCCACTTTAGTGATCCAATGAAGTTCGTTCGTGTCGGGTTCGATCTGGTCGTAGGAGTCGTCGTACCAGGAGATGGTGTCAAGGCGCGGGGCTTCGGCTTCGCCGCGCGCGATAAGGCTATCTGCCATACAGACGATCGAGGAGGAGTCCAGACCGCCACTGAGCTCGGCAAGGACGGGACGGTCGGCGCGAAGTTTTCTGTGCACGGCTTTAGCGAAGGCGGCCCGAAAGTGCTCCTCGTATTCCGCGTCCTTGCGGTAGCGGATTCTCTTTCCGGGATCGAAATCCCAATACTTGCTGACGGCGTGCTTCCCGGGGAGGAGGGTCACGAACGAGGATGGAGGGACGGAATGGATTCCGACGTAGGGCGTCAGATCCGCGGCGGGAAAGTACGAGAACCAGCCGGCAATGTACTCTTCGCAGATTGCGAAGGTTATTCCGGCAAACCGGACGAGAGGATCGAGTATTGTGCTCCAGGTGACCTGCTTGTTGTCGAACGAGTAGTAGAGATGGCGCGTGCCAATGGGGTCTTTGGCCAGGATCAGCGAGCGGTTGATGGGGTTCCAGATAGAGAGAGCCCAGTCACCGATGAGTTTGGCAAAGCAGTTGGAGCCCCACTTCTCGTAGCCGGCCGCGACGATGACAACATCCGTCGACGCGACGGTCAAGGAATCGCGCAGTTCGCTGATGAGGTCGGCTCGATTGTCCAAGCGACCGTCCCAGGTGATCACCGCACCAGACGAAGAAACATGCGGTTGCGTTTCGAGATGGGATTCTTTGGTGGTGTGGAAGGCACGGTACAAGATCTTTAAGCCGCTCTTGGAATACGATTCGTTGCTATCGGGACCGTAGGGAGCGAGAGCCGCGCTGATTTTCTCGAGGTAGTCCGGAGCAGGCGGCTGGCCTTCGAAACTCCATCTTCCAAACTGGACGCTCATGATTCCCTTCCCCTCGCTTCCTAGAGGCGCGGCCCTTCTTCCCTCAGATGAACTTAAGCCGCGTCGCTACATAAACCACATAGATTCACAGGCTGCTAGCCTTGGATGGAGGCTTGCAATGCCAACTCATGCTTCGGATTTTTGTCCAGATTTACGATCCCTAAGGCACGAAGATCCCTGAGCCACTGTTCGAGCAGTATCGTCCGCATCAAGGCGACGATGGGGACTTCTTCGCCACGCCGCCCCCTCCGCAAGGCATGAAGAAGGCGTTCCGAGTCCACAATTCCTCGCGAACTGCTAAGCATGTTCTGAGTCATCTCCGCGAAATGGGCCCAGTCTTTTGAGATGACCAGCATCGGCGACCGGACAACGAATGCTTTCCCTTTCCTGTTCAAGATCTCGTCTGGCACGATGCCGACGAGCGCTCGGCGCATGAGGGAACGTCGTTGGGTTGGGCGCACGAGTTGCTCTCGCGGAATCGCGAACATGAATTCAAGTAGGCTGCGGTCCAGATAGGGATAGCGTTTCTCGTAGGGTGGTTCGAATGGCAAAGCGGTGCGCGCCAATTGCCTTCGCAAGGCGTCGAGGGTGCTTACATTTTCCTGGAAGCTTGGCAGAGGACCGAATAACGTCGTCCTTGAGGGATAGCCGGTCAGCGCGTCCCAATGGCACTTCACAAAGTTGGGGCGGAGCCACGGCGCCGGGCGCCTGTGGTTCGGGACACCCACGAGGGCGGGAGGGAAGAATCCACGGGCGGCTTCCCAGAACAGATGGAACCATGGCTTCCTTTTTTCCAGCGCCCAGACTTTCAGCTGATGAGCAAGTGCGCCGAATTGTGCTCTTGCGAGAAGGTCCTCAAGTTCAGGCGCAGGTGCGGGTACACCGCCCATGACTTCGTCGCCACCGATGCCGGAAAGCAGGACGCGATTTCCTTGCGAGGCCATACACATCCTGGTTTGCGCAGGAGTGCGGCCATCGTAGCCGGGAGTTGGCACAAAGCGGCCGTGAGGAGATTCGGGGGGTGGTTCAGGCGCGAGGATTTGTTCCGGATCTTGCGTGCCGACGTTGACGTGCCAGCCGGTGCGACCGCGCTTTTCTTCAACTTTCGTGAAATAGGGACGCTCGTTCCAGTTCGGTTCGGAGTCGTCGTACATCGAGAGCGTGTCGAGCCGCGGGGTTTCGGCGTCGCCGCGGAGAATGATGGCATCGGCCATGCAGACGATAGACGAGGAGTCCCTGCCACCGCTGAGTTCGGCGAGAACGGGTCTATCGGAACGTAGTTTGCGCTGGACCGCTTTTGCGAAAACGACGCGGAAGTGCTCCTCGTATTCAGCCTCAGTGCGGTAACGGATTTTGTTCTTTGGATCGAAATCCCAATAGCTGCTGACTTTGTGCTTTCCGGGTCCGAGGAGCACGGACGACGATGGCGGAACGGAATGGATGCCGACGCAGGGTGTTAAATGCACGGCCGGAAACATAGAGAACCAACCGGCGACGTACTCTTCGTTGAGAGCGAAGGTTTTACCGGCAAGCCGGACGAGTGGATCGAGAATCGTGCTCCAAGTAACCTGATTGTTGTCGAAAGAGTAGTAAAGATGGCGCATGCCGATGGGGTCTTTGGCCAGGATCAGCGAGCGGTTGCCAGGGTTCCAGATGGAGAGCGCCCAATCTCCGATGAGTTTGGCAAAGCAATTGGTGCCCCACTTTTCGAAGGCTATTGCAACGATGGCCACGTCCGCGGCTCCATTGGTCAAGGAATCGCTCAGTTCGCTGATGAGCTCAGCACGATTGTCCAAGCGGCCGTCCCAGGTGATCACGGCTCCGGAAGAAGAAAT
>Ga0181518_10006283_pt1 | contig 9983 bp, 10 predicted proteins | sample PEATcosm2014_Bin_28_FD_119751 | JGI IMG/M metagenome (GOLD analysis project Ga0181518, IMG submission 119751) | Peatland microbial communities from MTU Mesocosm Facility, Houghton, MI, USA - PEATcosm2014_Bin01_60_metaG | ecosystem: Environmental > Terrestrial > Soil > Wetlands > Peat | place... | reverse complement strand
CGTCCACGGTCCTCACCGACCAGGCCCTCGGCGCCTACGGCACGCTCGACGTCCGCTGAGCGCGGGTGGGAAACGTCCGCCGAGCACCGGCAGGAAGGCCGCCGCGCGCGGCGAATCTGATCACATCCCCGGCGCCGGCTCGGCGACGTTCGCAGCCCATACTTGCGCGTTCGTCCTCCTACGGCGGCAACCAGAGGTGCCGGCGCCGGGGCCCTCCCCATTCGCCCGCGGGACCCGAGCGCCAGCAGCCGCGCGGACGTCAACGATATAAAGGTCGGTCGATGGCCGCCGATCCCGATCCCGAGCTGTTCCGAGAGGTCTTCGGGCGGTTTGCGACCGGCGTCGCGGTGATCACGAGCCGCGGATCCACCGGGACCGGCGGGATGACCGCCAACGCCCTGTGCTCGCTGTCGCTCGATCCGCTGCTCGCGCTGGTGTGCTTCGACAAGCGCGCCCGCACGCTGCCGATCGTGCGCGAGGCGGAGCGCTTCGCGGTCAACCTGCTCGCCGCCGACCAGGAGGGGGTGGCCCGCGTGTTCGCCTCCAAGCTGCCCGAGGCCGAGAAGCTGGAGGCCGTGCCCCACCGGCTCGTGCACGACGTCCCGATCATCGACGGAACGCTGGCCTGGGCGGCGTGCGAGCTGCATGAGCTGATTTCCGGCGGCGATCACCTGATCGCGATCGGCCGGGTCGTCGAGCTCGGGCTCGGCCGGGGTGAGCCGCTGCTGTGGTACTCGGGGCGCTACCACGCGCTGCCGAGCTCGGCCTGACCGCGCCGCGCGCCCGCGCGGCCCGGAGACCGGGATCAGCCGGCGGTGACCGGGGTCATCAGCCGGCGGTGACCGCGGCGCGCCACAGCAGCACGACGATGATCAGCGCCGCCAGCACCATCACGCCGAGCTCGCGCTGGACGATCGCGATCACGACCGCTCGCTGGTCGACCTCGACCAGCTCGCCGACCTCCGCCGCGTCCTTGTAGCCGCGGGAGTCGAGCACGGTCTGCGCCGAGGCGATCCGCAGCTGCTCGGCGATGAACGACACGGCGAGCGGCAACAGACCGTAGATGAGGTGCAGGCTCGGCGTCTTGCGGCCCATCGCGACAAGCAGCCCGCCGAGCGCGACGTCGATCACGATCGCGATCTGCCCGGCACGCAGCAACTGCCAGAAGATGCGGCTCTGGCGGACCCGGTACCAGCACCACGCGCCCCACAGCGCCGCGGCCCCGACGAGCACGATCGACAGGACGCCGAGCACGAGATGGGCCTGCTTCATCGGGGGTCACCCCGGGTAGCGGGCAGATAGACGCATTCGGCACTAAGTAACAACGTGTCACAAGCTCCGTCGGACTGGGTCGGACTGGTGATATAAGAGGTCCTGTGCTGCGAAGCTATCTGCCGGCGATCGTATTCCTCCTGCTGGGCGGCGGCGTGGGAGCGCTGTTCGGCGTGCTGAACCTGTTCACCGGCGTCCGCAACACCCATCGCGCGCAGAGCAAGCATGCGCCGTACGAGTGCGGCCTGCCATCGGAGATCCAGCGCGGGTTCCGGTTTGGCATCAGCTTCTATCTGATCGCGATGCTGTTCATCCTGTTCGACATCGAGGTCATCTTCTTGTATCCGATCGCCGTCCAGCTGCGGTCGTTCGGCACCTTCGCGATGAGCGAGACGATCGTGTTCGTGGTCCTGCTGCTGGTCGCCTTCGTCTACGCCTGGCGGCGCGGAGCGCTCGAATGGAAGTGAAGCGAGAGGGACTCGGCCCGCCCGGAGCTCCCTCCGATTTCCGGGCTCGCCAGCTGCTGGCGCGCGATATGCTGCGCGGCGATCTGGAGGGCGAGGCGCTGAACCTCTACGTCGAGGAGCGCGTGATGACGACGACGCTCGAGAAGGCGGTCGCGTGGTCGCAGGGCAACTCGATCTACCCGATGACGTTCGGGCTCGCCTGCTGCGCGATCGAGATGATGACGATCGTCGGCGCCCGGATGGACATCGCGCGCTTCGGCTGGGAGGCCTTCCGGGCTTCGCCGCGCCAGGCCGACCTGCTGATCCTCTCGGGGCGCGTATCGGTCAAGATGGCGCCGGTGATTCGGCGCATCTACGACCAGATGCTCGAGCCCAAGTGGGCGATCTCGATGGGCGCCTGCTGCTCGTCGATGGGAGTGTTCAACAACTACGCGCTCGTCCCCGCCGACAAGTTCATGCCGATCGACGTGCACGTGCCCGGCTGCCCGCCGCGGCCCGAGGCGCTGATGCACGGGATCCTGCGCCTGCGCGACAAGATTCACGGCCACCGCCCCGACGGTTGGCGTGAGCGCTATGACGCCGTGGGCACCGAGGAGGTGCTCGCCGGCGAACAGGGCGGCGCGGGCGCGATCAACGTGCTCGCACCGGGAGATACAGCCGGTGCCTGACGCGACGGGGCTCGAGCTGACAGCCCATGAGCTCCGCGACGCCAACGCCGAGGCTGTGTTGGGCACCACTTTCTACCGCGGCCGCGCCGAGCTGCAGGTGGCGCCCGCGCACGTGGTTGAGGTGCTGACGACGCTGCGTGGCAAGGGGTACAGAACTCTGGCCAGCCTGCACGGCGTCGACTACTACCCCGACGAGCCGCGCCTCGGCGTCCTCTACGAGCTGCTCGACATGAAGCAGGTCGACCGCATCTCGGTCAAGGCGCGCGTGTCCACCGAAGATCCGCACATTCCCACCGCGACGGGACTGTTCCCCGGCGCCGAGTTCCCCGAGCGCGAGGTGTTCGACATGTTCGGAGTCGTGTTCGATGGCCATCCCGACATGCGCCGGATCCTGATGCCCGAGGACTTCCCGGGCTTCCCGCAGCGGCGCGACTTCCCGATCGGAGGCGAGCCGGTGCTGTTCACTTACAACGAGGAGAACTCCTACGGAAAGTGGCAGTAGATGGCGCTCGAGACCGATTACCGCAAGCGCGAGGAGTCGATCACCTACACGGCGCAGGCCGCCGGGCAGGGCGAGACCCATGAGCTGCTGACGCTCAACATCGGTCCCCATCATCCGGCCACCCACGGCGTGCTGCGGTTGCTGGCGACGCTCGAGGGCGAGGTGGTGCGCGACATCAAGCCGATCGTCGGCTACGTGCACACCGGGATCGAGAAGACGGCCGAGACGAAGTCCTACTGGAAGGCAATCCCGGTCGTGGAGCGGATGGACTACCTGGCCTATTACTTCAACGCGATGGCGTTCTGCGGCGCCACCGAGACCCTGCTCGGCGTCGAGGTGCCGCCGCGCGCGCAGTACCTCCGCGTGATCCACCTGGAGCTCAACCGGATCATGTCCCACCTCGTGTGGCTCGGGACGGGCGCGCTCGACCTCGGCGCGATCTCGATGTTCTGGTACTGCTTCCGCGAGCGCGAGACGATCCTCGACCTGTTCGAGATGTCCTCCGGACAGCGAATGCACACCCGATACTTCCAGGTCGGCGGCGTGTTCGAGGACATCCCGCCCGGCTTTGCCGCCAAGCTGACGAAGTTCCTCGACGAGATGCCCGGCCGCGCCGACCAGTACGCCGATCTGCTGACCAAGAACCAGATCGTGCTCGAGCGTCTGCACGGCATCTGCCCGCTGGACGAGCAGACCCTGCTGTCGCTCGGCGTCACCGGCCCGCTACTGCGCGCCTCCGGCAACCCCTGGGACCTGCGCAAGGCGGCGCCGTACTCCAGCTATGACCACTTCGACTTCAAGATCCCGGTCGGCACGGTCGGCGACAACTACGATCGCTTCCGCGTCCGCCATGCCGAGCTCTATGAGTCGGTGAAGATCATCCGCCAAGCGCTGGAGGGCCTGCCCGAGGGCCCTCACATCACGCCTGACCGCAAGGTCGCGCTGCCGCCGCGCCACGAGCTCGCCACCTCGATGGAGGCGCTGATCCACCACTTCAAGCTCGTCACCGAGGGCTTCCGGGTGCCGCCGGGCGAGGCCTACTACCCGATCGAGGGTCCTCGCGGCGAGCTCGGCTGCTTCGTCCGCGCCGACGGCTCGGCCAAGCCCGCCCGCGTCCACATGCGCGATCCCAGCTTCGTCAACCTCCAGGCGCTGGCGCCGATGGTGCGCGGCAACTACATCGCCGACCTGATCGCCACCCTGGCGATGCTTGACCCGATCCTTGGCGGGATCGACCGATGAGCTTCCGTGACCGCCGGGTGCCCGATCACGCGGGCACACTGCCGGAGCGGGCCGGGGACGGCCTGGGCGACGGCCGCCCGACGCAGCCGGTCGCGCGCTTCGCCCATGGATCGCGCGTCCCCGGATGGGACGATGCCGTCGATCTCACCAAGGATCCCGCGGTCCTGCCCGACCCTGCGACGACCCCCGTGCCCGACGATCTGCGCCGCGAGATCGAGGCGGCGATGGCCAGGTACCCGGACCGCCGCTCGGCGGCGATCCCGGCCCTGCACGCCGCCCAGGCGGTGCACGGCTGGTGCTCGCCGGAGGCGATCGACGAGGTCGCGTGCGTGATGCGTCTGACCCCGGCGTACCTGACGTCGGTGGCGAGCTTCTACGACATGTTCGCGCTGACCCCCAAGCCCCGCAACGACGTCTTCGTCTGCACGAACATCTCGTGCTCGCTGCTCGGCGCCGACGAGCTCTTCGACGCGATGAAGTCGGCCGCCGAGGGCTCTGACGTCGACGTGCGCTCGTTCGAATGCCTGGGCGCATGCGACATCGCGCCGATGGCGTCGGTCAACGGCGAGTACGTCGGCCCCCTGGAGCTCGGCGACGCCACGCGGATCGTCGAGGATCTGCAGGCCGGTCGCCCGGTACTCCCCGACAAGCAGATCCGCTATCGCCGCTCGGTGGATACAGACCCGGCCACCGCCGGCGACCACGACGACACGCTCCCCGAACCACCCAGAGACGAGACATGACGAAGATCCTGTTGGATCGCATCGACGAGCCGGAGCTCAACACGCTGGACGTCTATCTGCGCCGGGGCGGCTACGAGTCGCTGCGCAAGGCGCTGGCGATGTCGCCCGAGGACGTGGTCGCCGAGCTGAAGGCATCGGCGATCCGGGGCCGCGGCGGCGCCGGCTTTCAGATGGGCACGAAGGTCTCGTTCCTGCCCCACGGCGAGATGGCCAAGTACCTCGTCTGCAACGCCGACGAGTCCGAGCCGGGCACGTTCAAGGACCGCGAGCTGATGCAGAAGAGCCCGCACATGCTGATCGAGGGGGTCATGATCGCCGCTTACGCCGGCGACATCCACCAGGCCTTCATCTACATCCGCGGCGAGTACCAGCTGCAGGCCGACATCCTGGAGGCGGCGATCGCCGAGGCCGCCGAGGCCGGCTACATCGGGAAGCGCATCCTGGGGTCGGGGTTCTCGGCCTCGCTCGTGCTGCATCGCGGCGCCGGCGCCTATATCTGCGGCGAGGAGACCGGGCTGCTGGACTCGCTGGAGGGCAAGCGCGGCAATCCCCGGCTCAAGCCGCCGTTCCCGGCGATCCAGGGCCTGTACGCCGGACCGACGCTGATCAACAACGTCGAGACGCTCTCGACCGTCCCGCACATCATCCGCATGGGCGGCGCCGAGTACGCCAAGATCGGCACCGAGACCTCGACCGGCACCAAGCTCGTCTCGATCTCGGGCGACGTCAAGCGTCCGGGCAACTACGAGATCGAGCTCGGGATCCCGAGCCGCGAGATCATCTACGGCCTCGCCGGCGGGCCGCCGAGCGGCCGGCCGATCAAGTTCTGGTTCCCGGGCGGATCGAGCTCGCCGGTGCTCACCGGGCACGATCTCGACATCCCCTACGACTTCGACAGCATGGCCAAGGCCGGGACGATGCTCGGCTCCGGGGCGATCATCGTCGCCGACGAGTCGCGCCGGGTGCTGGACACGATGCTCAAGGTCGCCAAGTTCTACGCGCACGAGTCCTGCGGGAAGTGCGTCCCCTGCCGCGAGGGCACCAACTGGACCCACAAGATGCTCCAGCGTATCTACACCGGCGAGGCAACGCCGATGGATCTCGACATCATGGCCTCCGTGCAGGAGCAGATCATGGGCAACTGCCTGTGCGTGCTCGGCGACGCGATGGCGATGCCGATCGGGTCGTTCGTGAAGAAGTTCCGCGTCGAGCTCGAGGACGAGATCGAAGCCGCCCGCGAGCGCGCGAGCACCGCCGCACTCCAGGACGTGGTCGCGGTCGGCGTGGCCGGCGAGCACGCGGGACCGATGCCCGTCCACTAGCTTCCAGCGGCCACCCGACAGCTATGCCACGTCCACAGCGCAAGACCATCCAGTTGACGATCGACGGCCGCGAGGTGCAGGCCCTCGAAGGCGCCATGCTCGTCGACGCCGCCAAGCAGGGCGACGTCGAGATCCCCTACTTCTGCTATGAGCCCAAGCTCGGCCAGCCGGTGGGCGCCTGCCGCATGTGCCTGGTGGAGATCGAGGGGATTCCCAAGCTGCAGACCTCGTGCTCGACCCCGGTCAAGGACGGGATGGTCGTCAACACCCAGACCGAGCGCGTGCGCAAGGCGCAGAACTCCGTCGTGGAGTTCTTGCTCATCAACCATCCGCTCGACTGCCCGGTGTGCGACAAGGGCGGCGAGTGCCCGCTGCAGGACATCACCTTCGGGTGGGGCCTGGGCCGCTCGCGGATGATCGAGCCCAAGCGCCACTTCCAGAAGCCGCTCGCGCTCTCGCCGCTGGTCGCGATCGATCGCGAGCGCTGCATCCTCTGCTACCGCTGCGTGCGCTTCTCGCAGGAGATCGCCGAGGACTACCAGCTGATCTTCACCGAGCGCGGCGCGCACACGTTCGTCGGCACCCACGACGGCCACCCGTACGTCGCCCCGTTCAGCGGCAACATCATCGAGCTGTGCCCCGTCGGCGCGCTGACCTCCCAGCCCTACCGTTTCCGCGCCCGGCCGTGGGACATCGAGAACGGCGCCGGCATCTGCACGCTGTGCCCCTCACAGTGCAATGTCACCTTCACCGTGCGCGACGAGCGCGTCGTGCGGGTGCTCGCCCGCGACCACGCCGAGGTCGACGACGGCTGGCTGTGCGACAAGGGCCGCTTCGCCTACCAGGCGATCCACGTCGACGAGCGCATCACCAGCCCGATGGTGCGCGACGGCGACGAGCTGCGTGAGGTCTCCTGGGAGCGCGCGTTGTCGACGGCTGCCGGGCTGGGGCGCCACCGTGGGCGCGTGGGGACGATCGTCGGCGGGCAGGCCTCCAACGAGGAGGGCTTCATGCTCGCGCGGCTCGCGCGCGAGGCGCTGCACTGCGCCGATATCGACTCGCGAGCATCCGGTCCCCACCCACCCCTGCCATCGGCGCTCGCCCGCGCACTGGCCGACCCCGCGCTGCAGGCCCGCGTGTCGGATCTGGAGTTCGCCGACACCGTCCTGCTGGTGGGCTGTGACCCGCGTGACGACGCCCCGATCCTCGACCTGCGGATCCGCAAGGGCGTGCGCCGCAACGGCGTTAGGTTGACGATCGCGTCGGCGCGGCCGACCGCGCTCGACGCCAACGCGGCGATCATCTCGCGCTACACCCCGGGCGGCGAGGCGGCGTTCGTGGCGGCGCTGGCGCGGGCGCTCGGCGGCGCGCGCGACGTCGCCGACGACGTCGCCGCGCTGGCGAGGGCGCTGGGCGAGGGCGGCGATGACGTGGTGATCGTCTACGGCGAGCGGATCGGCGCCTCCGCCGCGGCGGCGCTGCTGCACATCGCGCAGCGGCTCGCGATCGCCGACCACCCCGGCGCAGGGCTGCTCGAGCTCCCCGCGGGCGCCAACGGCCGGGGGCTGCGCGAGGCCGGCGCGGTGCCCGACGCGGGCCCCGGCTACGCGGATCTCGGGCACGCCGGCCGGAGCACCGCCGAGATCGGCGCCGCGGCCGCCGCCGGGCAGCTGAGCGCATTGCATCTGTTCGCCACGGATCCCGTCCGTGACCTGCCCGATCGCGCACTCTGGGAGCGCGCGCTCGGGAGCGCCGCGCTCGTCGTGGCCCACGCCGCGGTGCTCACCGAGGGCCTGCGCGAGCACGCCACCGTGATCTTCCCGGCCGAGTCCTACGCCGAGAAGGAGGGGACGCTCGTCCACCCCGACGGACGCCTGCAGCGGCTGCGGATCGCGATCGCCCGTCCGGGCGAGGTCCGCCCCGGATGGTGGGTCCTGTCCGAGATCGCCCGCCGCTGCGGCTCAGAGCTCGGCGTGGAGCGCAGCGAGGACGCGTTCGACCAGCTCGAAGCGGCGGTCCCGTTCTACGCGGGTCTGACGCTCGAGGAGATCGGCGGCCGCGGCGTGCGCTGGCCCGAGCGCCCGCAGGCCGCCGCGTTCGCAGCCGCACCGGCCCCGCCTGCCGCGTCCGTCCCCGCCGCGCCTGCCGTCACGACCGCCCTCCCGACCGCCGTCCCGACCGCCGTCCCGACCGCCGTCCCGACCGCGGCGCGCAACGGTGCGCTGGCACTCGGGACCTACCGACCGATCTGGGCCGCACCGGAGTGCGAGATCTCACCGGCGCTGAAGTTCCTGATCCCCGCTCAGCAGGTGGAGCTCTCGCCCGCCGACGCGCAGCGGCTGGGGATCGCCCACGGCGAGCAGGTCATCGTTTCACAGCTGGATGGCTCGGCGGCCGCCCGATCAGGCGAGGCCGGAAGCCGAGCGGGCAACGCCGAGGGGACGCGCCTGCACGCGCAGGCCGCGGTGCGCTCGGCGGTGCCGGCCGGCAGCGCCTTCCTCGCGACCGGTCTGGCCGCCGACTCGGCCAACGCCTTGATCGAACCGCTGATCGAGGTGCGCAAAGCGTGAGCCTGCTCGGGCTGGTCACCTACTACGAGCCGTGGTGGGTGCAGATCGTCAAGGCGCTTGTGATCTTCGCCGTGATCTTCGCGATCCTGCCGATCATCATCATCTACGAGCGCAAGCTGCTCGGTCGCTTCCAGGGCCGCTACGGGCCGAACCGCGTCGGCCCCTACGGCCTGCTGCAACCGATCGCCGAGATCGTCAAGTTCGCCGTCAAGGAGCCGTTTCGCCCGACGACGTCGGTCGGCTACATGTTCCGGATCGCGCCGATGATCGCGATCCTCACGGCCGTCTCGGCGCTGGCTCTGATCCCCTTCGGCAACGTCCAGCACATCTTCGGCGAGCGCGTCGGCCTGTACGGGATCGACGTCTCGGTCGGGCCGCTGTACGTGTTCGCCTTCGGCGGGATCTCGTTCTACGGGATCATGCTCGGGGGCTGGTCCTCGGGCTCGAAGTACTCATTCCTGGGCGCGATGCGCGGCGCCGCGCAGCTGATCTCCTACGAGGTCTCGCAAGGCCTGGCGCTCGTCGGGGTACTGATGACCGCCGGCACGCTGTCGCTGACCAGGATCGTCCACGCCCAGGCCGGGCTGTGGTACTTCATCCCGCAGTTCGCCGGCTTCCTGGTCTTCATGACGGCGTCGTTCGCGGAGACCAACCGCGCCCCGTTCGACCTCGTCGAGGCCGACGCCGAGCTCGTCGGCGGCTACTTCACCGAGTACGGCGGCACCGCGTTCGTCGCCTATCTGTTCGCCGAGTACGCCAACATGATCGTCGTCTCGGGCATCGCGGTGACGATGTTCTTCGGCGGCTGGCTGATGCCGTTCGGGATCCACCCGCCCGGCTGGGTCGACCCGATCGTCGTGCTCGTCAAGATGATGCTCGTCATCACCCTGTTCATCTGGGTCCGCGCGACGCTCCCGCGCCTGCGCTACGACCAATTGATGGCCTTCGGCTGGAAGATCCTGCTGCCGCTGGCGACCCTGAACCTGCTCGTGACCGCGGTCATCGTGGCGACCGGACCGCGCTGAAGAGGAGCTGTGCATGACCCCCTATGACCCCGGAACCGATGTCATCGAGGTGATGCGGGCGCCCGCGGCCGGGCCGGCGCGCGGCGCCTACCGCGTGTTCGGAGAGACCCTGCGCGGGCTCAAGACGACGTTCGCGCGCGTCGTCGAGGGCCCGCACACGATCCAGTACCCG
>Ga0181518_10006280_pt1 | contig 9989 bp, 9 predicted proteins | sample PEATcosm2014_Bin_28_FD_119751 | JGI IMG/M metagenome (GOLD analysis project Ga0181518, IMG submission 119751) | Peatland microbial communities from MTU Mesocosm Facility, Houghton, MI, USA - PEATcosm2014_Bin01_60_metaG | ecosystem: Environmental > Terrestrial > Soil > Wetlands > Peat | place... | reverse complement strand
TCGCCAGTGTTGGGTGAAGTCACCAGCCATGACCCGAAAGACCGCCTCAGCCGGGGCAAGCGCCTGAACACGCTGATTCTCCTATGGCTGCTGAGCTATGGCGCGTCTCTGTTGCTGGGCGTGCCGGGCTGGTATGGATTCCTGGTGGTACTGATGCTTAGGATCTACGAACGCATTCCTTACTGGCGCTATCGCGCGCCGGCGGCAGCGGTAGCCTCACAGCATTCACAGGCCGCGCGGGCGCAGGCTACGGGGGCGCGGTAGGAGCGCGGTGTGAAATTCCTACGCAGAAGCTATGGAGATGGCGTGACGGCGAGGGGGTTCAATATCGGCCTGTGGCAAGTTGTCGGCACTAAAGACCAGTCGGCGTATTTCACTTGCTCGGGAGCTGGCGAGGTAGCAAGGGGATCTGGCGCAACGGTGACGTGAATCTTGACCCCAATCAGATCTGGCGATGGGAATCCTGCAAGATCAACCTCGGTGCGTCCAAACTTGATCTCGTCCATGAACATCGTTACCTTCATTCCGTGCAGGCGAAAAGAGCGTTGGTTCCCCCACTCCGGATAGTCTGCGCAGGCACCCCTCAGTTGGTCCGGGAAAACCTCTGCCCGAGATGTCCTGCTGTAGGGATCCGGCGTCAGATCGAGCAGGTTCGGACCCTTTGTTCCTGGCTCCAACAGCCGGCACCATATTCCAGAGTTCACGATTCCGATTCCCTCTTTGGCGTACCGTGGCCCCGGGATGACTGTCGCCGTGCTACTTACGGGGGTGCCGTCGTCCAAGCAAGAGAATTCGTAAGCGGCCCTTCCATCCTCTCCAAGGATTGAACGCGTCCAGACAGGGTTATCGCTGTTGTTAGATCCATTGGGTGCGGGCGCGTCGACTGGAAACTTGAAACTGAACTCAGTCTTACGAATGGCAGGATAATGACTTGGAACTTGTACCCGTTCCTCGGTGTTGGTCTTAACACTTTCGCAGCCATGCGGATCGGACTCAGGGCTGCCAAAGGCATCAAACGGCGATGGCGCCGCAATCGAGCTGATCGCAGTTTCGTCTCCATGGACTGAGACAGACAAATCAAATGACTTCAGAGCGGGGTAGACGTTATCGTCGTCAAGTGACGTTTGCACGTTTCGGAAAACCATAGTGAGCTTCATGCCACGGAGCCGAAACACGCGCTGCCGTCCGAAATCAGGATAATCGCCACACTTTCCAATTAGCTGCCATACCCACACAGACTCGCGGTCGTGCACGTCGTCGCCGGAATCGTCAAAACGGCTGCCACCAAAAGGAGTCGGGCTGAGTAAATTCTCAGGCCCAATGCGGGATACGATGCCAGGGTCAGTGGCTTTCAACCAGCACGCGAAATCCCCAGGCATGACCTCCCCCTCTCCTGAAAGATCGGTGTTTGCGCATTGCAGAAGATAGAGCGGGCGTCCGGTTCTGCTTCTGATTGTCATGGAGAGCCGGGCCTTCGAGGCGTCGCGGAACGAATACGAATGCTGCTGAGCTGCGACGGCGGGCCACGACAGTCGCTTAGGAGCAGTTTCCGACGTAACAGGTCTGACGATCAACGCGACCAGGAAAACCAACAGCAACCGGCGCTCCATATCTCCTCCAGTGCGACCCATGATACGGGAACTCCAGACTGGGCGCAGCGATTCCAGGTCGCGACAAGACGAACCACGAAACCTTACACCCTCCGGCCGGATACGTATGGGTTTCCGGCGATGAAGTAACGCAGCGGACGCTCGGCGGACTTTACGATCCCGATGCGCGGGGTGACTGCTACTCGCCGCACGCGATAGCCGTCGTCTACGATGCTCAGGTCCGAGCGGGGGCTTACCAGGTTTTTCCCGTTGTCCCGCTTGCGGGTGATTCCGAGGGCTTCTGACAGGCGTCCTGGGCCGGAGGAGATCTTCTTTAGAGAAGAGATCTTCTTGAGGCCAGCTTCTTTCGCTAGCTCGGTGCCTCGCGCTTTCGCCATTTGCTCGATGCCTGCTACTGGCTCGAGGGCGCGAAACAGAACGCCTCCTGGGACTCCTTCGGGCAGGCAGGAAACATTCATGCAGTAGTGATTGCCGTAGATGAAGTACACGTAGGCGCGACCGGGAGGGCCGAAGAGAACGGCATTGCGCGGCGTCTGGCCCGCTGCGGAGTGGGCCGCCGCGTCGCATTTGCCGAGATAGGCTTCGGTTTCGACGATTCGTCCGGCTAGAATTCCGCGCGGCGTTTTGCGGACGAGCAATTTCCCCAGCAGGGCTCGCGCCACGCGGCGCGGATCGCGGTTGAAGAAGTCCGCTCTTAGCAGAGTGACTCGGTCGAGCGCAGTCATGTCCAATTCGCCAGTTCTTGTCATCTTGAGCGCGGCGAAAGACCTATGCATCGGGGCGGATTCAAATGCAGAGGTCCTTCGCTTCGCTCAGGATGACAATCCCTGAAGAGTTTGGGCGCTGTCTCAGGCCGCGCCCTTCAGGTAGGCCAACACTTCCTCCGCGTGGCCTTCGGCTTTCACGTTGTTGAAGATGTGCTTGATTTTGCCGTCGGGGGCAATCACGAACGTCGTCCGCGCTATGCCCTTTACTTTCTTGCCGTACATGTTTTTTTCTTTGACCACGCCGAACAGGTTCGCGATCTTCTTCTCCGCATCGGCCAGCAAGGGGAAGGGCAGACTGAACTTGGCCTGAAATTTCTTTTGCGCCGCCGCCGTGTCCGCCGAAATTCCTAGCAGGACCACGCCTGTCTTTTTGATCTCCGCGTAGGCATCGCGAAAGCCGCACGCTTCCTTGGTGCAGCCCGGCGTATCGGCCTTGGGATAGAAATAAAGCACCACCGTCTTGCTGCGAAAATCTTTTAAGGCAACCTCTTTGCCGTTCTCGTCCGTCGTACTGAAGTCTGGGGATTTATCATTGACTTCCATGGAATCTTCTCCTCGCCGCTGGCCGTTAGATCGCAAGACACATCGCAAGTTATATCGCAACCGGATGCTTGCCGTCACCTTGGCTGCCTCGACCTGGCTCGCCAGTTCATGGCTCGTGGCGCAGGGGCCAGTGCCGCAGTACGGGCGTAAGGCGGCGGTCGACAAGGGACCGCGCGCCGTGGGACTGATCCAGCTTTCACCCAAGGGCAATAAGGGCCGCGTCATTCCGATTGCCATCATGATGGACGGGAAGTTCTATGACGCGGGCTCTTATAAAGCTGCGCCTGTTCCCCTGGCTCTCGATTTCGGAGTCGTCTACGAAGGATTTCGAAGCGGCGTGTCGCAGGGCGTCTTCACGATCACGCAACCGGGACAACTCAACCACGTCTGGATCGCCGAAGGCACGTGGCTTCCGGCGGGAATGATCGACCCGACGAAACACAAGAAGTATTCGGCGCCGGTGATCGCAGACGACGACAAAGACGGGCCACCTGTGCTTCATCGCCGCGTCGAGAAGTCCGATTCCGACGGTAGCTCTGACAGCAAGGACAAGGACAAAGATAAGGACAAGGACAGAGATAAAGATAAAGACCAGCAAAAGCCCGCGACCGCTTCGGCGCCTGCGACTGCGGCGCCTACAGCCAGCGCGCCGAGTCCGCCGCCGTCGCCGGATAGTGGCAAGACGCCTGCGGCGGCCGAGCCCGCGAAGACTTCCGCTTCCCGGTCCGACGAGCCGATCGAGGATCCCAATCGGCCCCGGCTGCGACGCGGGAAGCCGGAATCGACTGAGCACCACGAGCCCTTTACGACGTTTGACGCCCTGGACGCGACGGCGGGCGCATCCTCGACAACGTCCTCGGGCGCGGGCAAGCCCGGCGCAGCCGCAAAAGACACCTCCGCGGCTCCGCCGCCGATTGTCATTATTCCTGCGATTTCCGATGCCGGCGGCCCCGATCCTCGTCCTTACACCTTCGATGTGAAGCCCGCGGAAGAAGCCAGCTATCGCAGCAAGATGCTCGATCTGGCCGCTACGCAGCTTCGCGCCCAAGCCAACGCTGCGATCAAAGAAGCTGCGCCCGCGCCCAAGAAAGCATCCGCTGGCAAGTCTGCTGGCAAGTCCGCCGGTAAGTTGCTTACGCCCGCCTTCGACGATGTGAGCTTGCGCATTTTCGATCTCTCCAATTCCAACGAGCCGGTGCTGGTGCTCTCCGCGAGAACTCATCCTGCTGCCAGCGCGGCCGGAACCTCAGAAGAACCCAAGGAGATCACTTTGATTGCCCGCACCAACCTGGAAGGCGAGTTGCGAAAACTGTTTTTCTCGTGGACGGATTCGCACCATCTCGACGTCGCTCCCCGCATGGAACTGATCGACGCGGTCGATGCCGACGGCGATGGCCGCGGCGAATTGCTTTTTCGGCGCAGTTTCGACGATGGCAGCGCCTATGCGATCTACCGCGTCACCGCCGACGGGCTCTGGCCCCTGTTTGAGGGAACGCCGTAGAACTATTGAGTCATTGGATCATTTAGTCATTGACTCATTGACGTATTGAGCCGATTCCAATGCCTTAAGGATTCAATGCCTCATTGATTTAATGCCTCAATGACTCAATGGTTCCCAACTCGTCGCCAGTTTCTCGGATCGTTGTCGCGGTCACTGGCTGCGGCTGCGGCTGCGCCATGGCTGGGGCGCGCTGCTGACGCGGCCTCATCGGGAATCCGTTTTCCGCAAAATTTCTATTGGGGCGCGGCCACGTCGGCGTTTCAGATCGAAGGGGCGTGGAACGAAGACGGCAAGGGCGAATCCATCTGGGATCGCTTCGGGCACACTCCGGGAAAGATCAAGGACGGTTCGAACGGAGACGTCACCTGCGATCACTACCATCGCTATCGCGAAGATGTGGCGCTGATGCGCGCGCTGAATCTGAACAGCTACCGCTTTTCGGTGGCGTGGCCGCGCATTCAACCGGAAGGGGTGGGCAAGGCGAATCCCAAGGGAATGGATTTTTACAGCCGGCTGGTGGATGAACTGCTCGAAGCTCGGATTCGCCCGCTGGTCACGCTCTATCACTGGGACCTTCCGCAAAAACTTGAAGATGTTGGCGGCTGGACCAACCGCGATCTGGCGTCGCGCTTCGCCGACTATGCGTCGATCGTGACTCGCGCGCTCGGAGACCGGGTGCAGGATTGGGTGCTGATCAATGAGGCGGCGTCATTCCTCAGCGAGGGATATTTGGATGGCACGCACGCTCCGGGACGGCACAGCATTTTCGATTTTCTGCGAGGCACGCATGTCGCTAATCTGGCGCAGGGCGCGGGATTCCGGGCAGTGAAAGCGGAGCGCCCCAAGGCGCGAGTGGGCAGCGCATTTTTCATGTCGCCGTGTGAACCGGTCACCGATTCCGAAGAGGACCGGAGGGCCGCCGAACACGCCCATGGCATGGTCAACATCTGGTTTCTCGAACCCGCGCTGCGCGGGCGCTATCCGGCCGCATTTTCTTTTTCTCCGGCGGTGTTCATGAAGATTCAGCAGGACGACATGGACCTGGTGCGCGCGCCGCTCGATTTCATAGGCATCAACGTTTACTACCGCACGATGGTATCCGCGCCGGGGCTTGGCGAACGTCTTTCGGATCCGCGTTTACTTCTTCTGCCGGCACGGATGACGGACGGGCAGAAAGGTCCGAAGACCGACCTAGGGTGGGAAGTTTGGCCGCGATCGATTTACGACATGGCGATGCGCATCACTCGGGACTACAATCGCCCGGCTCTCGAAATCACGGAGAACGGCTGCGCCTACAACGACGGTCCGGACGCGGACGGAAAGGTCAACGACACCCGGCGCCTCGCTTATCATTGGCAGTATCTTTCTGAATTGGCTCGCGCCATGGGCGACGGCGCAGATGTGCGCGGCTACCATGCCTGGAGCCTGATGGATAATTTTGAGTGGATCGAAGGATTGAGCCAGCGCTTCGGGTTGGCGTATGTGGATTTCAAGACACAGAAGCGGACGATCAAGGCTTCGGGGGCGTGGTATGGAAAGTCGGAGTTCAGAGGGTAGATTGCGCAATTGAAATCTGGTTCTTTCCTGCTAGCATGAAGAACGCCGTGCGTTTCCCACAAAAGGCCACCGCACCACGGCCCGAAAACATTCGTGAAACCATTTGCAGCGGAGACGCAGGGAATTTCCACTTGCCAGACGGTAGTACTCTGGTTACTATGCAGCCATCTTTATTTTGATTTTGGCATTCAGCCTTGGCGTTGAGTTAGTCGCGTAACTATGAATATCGGCGAGACCATCCGCAATTTCCGCCTCCAGCGAAGCATGTCACAGGGCGACATCGAGAAGCGCACTGGCCTGTTGCGCTGCTACCTGTCGCGGGTTGAGAACGGCCACACCATCCCCTCGCTGGACACGCTCGCCAAGATCGCCGGGGCCATGGATCTGGCGTTGTCGCAATTCTTTGCCGAAGGCAGCAGCAACGGCCATAAGGGGTTGCCGCAGCTCTCCGACGATGAAGTCCGCTTCCTGAGCCAGATGCGGCGGTACTCGGCGAATCTGAACGACAGCGACCGGAAGCTGGTGCTGGCGATGGTGAAGAAGATGGCGTCGAGCACGAAGTAGAGCTTCGCTATCAGCCGTCAGCCGTCAGCTATCAGTGCCACCAGTTCCAGCGCCCAAACGCGGCTTGCCGCGTCTTCTCCCGCAGCCAAGAGCGACGGGGCAAGCCCCGTCTCTACAACGACGTTTGCCTCTAGGTACTTTCGTACCATGTCTTGCGTGACCGGAGGGAACCTCGCCATTGCATGCTTTGAACGCTAAGCTGTTGGCTGGGGGATCTTTGTGACCACCGATGAAGAACTGAATCTGCTCGATCAGCAGCTTCGCCGGCTGAAAATCGAGTACGAGATTTTCTTCAGTAATCCGAGCAAACGGCCTCCCACCGACGTGGAATGGAAGGTGCTCTCGTTGATTCGGAAGTTCAGCGATGGCGCGCGTATGAGTTTTTCGCAGCGCTACAGGTACAACGAGATGGCGCAGCGCTACGCCATTCACAGCGACCTGTGGCGCAAGAAAATGCGGATTCGCGAAGAAGGCTATCGCCGGCCGCAAGACGCGCTGCTTTCGGTGCAGGGCGTGCGCGTCAACGAAGAGCGCGAAACGAAGCATCATCCGGTGTATGGCCTCAGCCACAATCCCCAAACCGCGGGCGCCGAGACGCCACGTCCTGATCGGGGAGGAGATCGGCCGTTCTCGGTCGAGTGCTCGGGCGCGGCGGCCGAGAGTGAGCAGGTCGAATCCCTCTACAAGGCGCTCACCGACGCCAAGCAGAAGTCGGGCGAAAAAGTTTCCGGCAGCTTCGATTCTTTCGCAGCGTTCGTCAAGAAAAAAACCGGCGAGATTCGCAAGCAGCAGCACTGCGATCGCGTGGTGTACTCGATCGAGATGCAGGGTGGGCAGGTGAAGCTTACGGCTAAGGCGAAGAGCTAGTACCCAGTTGCCAGTACCCAGTTGAGATCGGGTGCACTCCCATGGTTACGATCACCTATAGCCTCACGTCGGCAGATATTGAAGAAGCCCGCAATCGCTCGATCGCTCAACGAGTGACGCGGATCCTTGCGTCCGCCTTCTTGGGCTTGCTCGGGCTTCTGTTCGCCTACGGACAGATTCTTCTGTTTCGCGGATGGGAACTCTTCTGGAAGTTCTGGCCTGCGAACCTGATCTCCTCGCTCATCGCGCTCTACCTCCTGTGGCTGGCGACGGATTCGCTTGGGCTGCAATGGTTCCTAGGACGGTACTCGGGGCTGTTCGCTTCGCGTGAAGTGTGTTTCATGGGCGACACGCTGACAATCACTTCGCATGGCACGAAGCAGACATGGCGCTGGCTCCGTGATCGTGGCTGGATTGAAACGCCCAGTCTTCTTCTGCTGCCCATCAAGAGTTCCCAGGGCTTCCAAGCTCAGTGCGTCGTGCCAAAGCGGGCATTCACACCCGAGCAGGAAAGAGACTTTCGAGAATGCCTGAACACTCCCAAAGTGAGTGCTGGTTTCGTCCTGGACTTCTTCTTGACCGAAGCCGACGTCAGGAAAGCGAGTCGCGCGACTAAAACCTGGTTGGCTACCGGCCCTGGTCGACTCTTTGGGAGGACCATCTGTGGACTTGGGGCGATATTTTTTCTGATGGCCCCAAGTCTCGATCTTTTCAACGACGTTCACGGAGGCTGGGCCGGAATGTGGAGAACCAACCCGCTGACCGCAGCTTTCTTTTCTGCTTTTTGCCTTCTGGGGCTTTGGGTTGCGGCAGGCCAAGTCGGCATCAAGAGGCTGGAGCGATACCTTAACCACTATGATCAACGCCGGACTTACACTTTCAGCGACGCCGATATCAACATAAGGTGCGGGGATAAGAGCCGACGCCATTTGTGGAAACACATCTTGAACTTTCGCGAAACACCAAGCGCTTTCATTCTGCAGAGGCACTTCTTGATTGTTTACATCATCCCTAAATCAGCTTTGGGTTCCTACGATGTTGAGGAGTTCCGCAATTTCCTGCTAACCAAGCTGCTGCCAGCGCGAGCATAACTGAAAACCGAGAGACGAAAACTTAGGACTCCCCAGACTGCTGGAATCTCCTTTCGCTCCCGGGGATCAGAGAATCAGCCTCTCGTCTCCCACTCGCCGCGTTATCCGTTCGCGATCCAGATACTCGAGCAGTGGAATCGCATACTTGCGGCTGACTCCGGTCAGATCTTTGAAGCGGGCGACATCCAGTTTCGGCGTCGTATTTTTTAGAGCGCCGATCTTTTGTCGAAGATCCATTAGCGCATTCTGGTGGAAGACAAGCTCGTCTGAGATCTTGATCAGAACTTTGTCGCGCAAGAGCAGAGTGACAATCTTCTGGGCGCGGACTTTATCTACCTTCAGACCCGCCAATACTTCTTTCAACGACGGAACTTTCAATCCTGCGGACGCGAACGCCTGCTCGATGATCTGCTTGGATTGAGCTTCTTCGGTTTTCATGACCACGCCGCGGCCGAGCTGGTGGACGAGTTCGCCTGCGACCTCCAGTTTCTTTTCTTCCGCCAACTTTCCGAGCACGCTGTAGAAGACTTCGGGGCCGAGACTGATCCGATCGCGCAGCTCTTCTTTGCTCATCCCGGCGACAAGAGGATTGGCATCGTGAAATTTCTTCAGAGCCTGAAGTGCATCTGCTTTGGCTTCCGCGAATGCCGCTGGCGCAACCAGCACTTGATTGCAGTCCACCAGTCCAGCCTTCGCTGCCAGTTTCATCGCTTCTTCTCGCCGGATGTTCATCTCTCCAGGGATGTGATTCAGGCGCAGGCCGATTGGCCCTCGGCGGATTGCGCGCGCTGCCAGGATCTCCGCGGGTGAGCCATTGCGCATGATCTTCAGAAATGCGGCCGCATTTTCCGCAGGTTGCTTGCGAGTCGCGGGCGACGCATCCAGCACCACGCCCCCGCCGATGGTCACTACCGGTGAGAACTGGCGCACGATGAAACGATCTCCGGGGAGAAGCAGCAGGGGCTCGGTGAACCTTAGTTGCGCATACGCTTCGTCTCCCGGCTTCAGCTGCTTCGTTCCATACAGGCGCGCTTCCGCGATGGTTTCCGACGTGTAGGCGTGAAAGTGGACGCGGGCGCCGTCTTTGAAGGGCTTGGCCGAGGGGAGAAGAGAAAGAAGCACGTCGACTCGCGAGGTGGAATGAAATGTGTCCGCGGTGGCGAGCGTCATGCCGCGCGCCAGGTCTTCGGTAGTGACACCTGCGAGGTTCAGTGCGGTGCGCTGCCCTGCGACGGCGGCTTCGGCGGGCGAGCCATGGACCTGCACGCCTCGCACCCGCACGCGCTTGCGGGCGGGAAAGACTTCGAGTTCTTCCTCTTTGCGGATCGTGCCGGCAACCAGAGTGCCGGTGACGACCGTGCCGAAACCTTTCATGGTGAACACGCGGTCGATGGGAAGGCGCGCCAGCGCCGCCGAGTTTTTCGCCGCAACTTCGGAGGCGACACGGGCGAGCTCGGATTTTAAATCGTTCAGACCTGCGCCCGTCAAC
>Ga0181518_10006279_pt1 | contig 9989 bp, 11 predicted proteins | sample PEATcosm2014_Bin_28_FD_119751 | JGI IMG/M metagenome (GOLD analysis project Ga0181518, IMG submission 119751) | Peatland microbial communities from MTU Mesocosm Facility, Houghton, MI, USA - PEATcosm2014_Bin01_60_metaG | ecosystem: Environmental > Terrestrial > Soil > Wetlands > Peat | place... | reverse complement strand
TCGAGCGCGCGCCCGCTGAAGTGCCCGCCGCGTAGTAGGACATGCTCACTGGGACCTGTCCGCACGCGGCTGCTGCGCGACCGCCGAGACCATCCAGCCGGCGGCATCACCGGCCCTCTCCCTGCCAGGGTCTGGCGGCCTTCCTGATGCCGCTGCTGGCATCGATCGCGATCGGGCTGCTCGCACCGTCGGCGGCGCTGGCGGTTACCGACGGCTCGATTGCGGGGACCGTCACCGACGCCACGACAACCAACCCGGTCCAGGGGATCACGGTCTCCGTCGAGACGTCCGGCGGAGCCGTCGTCGCGTCGGCCAGCACCCTCGCCAACGGGACCTACAGCGTGCTCGACGTCCCGCCCGGCCCATCATACGTGGTCCAGTTCAATCCCGGGTCCGACGACGACTACGGAACCCTGTACTACAACGGCAGCTCGTCCTTTGCCGGCGCCACACCGGTCACCGTCAGCGCGGGCGTGACCACCCCCAGCATCAACGGCGCGCTGCAGCCGATCATGGGCCACATCACGGGCACCGTGACCTACGCCTCGACCAACGCGCCCCTGTCCGGAGTCTCGGTGACCGTCTACGACTCCTCGGGAAGCCTGGTGGCCAACGCCTCGACGGGTGCCGGCGGGACATACACGGTGACCGGGCTGAGCACGGGCTCCTACCGCGTCTCCTTCTCCGGCGCCGGCCAGAACTATGTCTCGCAGTACTACAGCGGCGAGACGGGCATCAACGAGGCCACGCCCGTTCTGGTCTCCACCGGAGCGACGACGACGGGGATCAACGCCGCCCTCGTCGTGGGTGGGACGGTCACCGGCACGGTCACCGCGGCGGCGACCCACATCCCGCTGCCGGGCGCCGACGTGAACGTCTATGACATGTCGGGCAACAACACCGTCGCCGCGGCAAGCGCGGGAGCCGGAGGCGTCTACACCGTGCAGGGTCTGGCCACGGGCCTGTACGTCGTCAAGCTCTCCGACCCCGGGGCAAGCGGCAACTACCTGCCTCTGTACTACAACGGTCAGCCGGTGACGGGCGACAACCCGACGCTTGTGGCCGTGACCGCCGGGGGCCTGACCTCCGGGATCAACGGGGCGCTGGCGACCGCCGGCGGCATCTCCGGAACCGTCAGCGAGCAGTCGACCGGCCTGCCGGTCGCCAACGTGACGGTGGAGGCACTGGACTCGGCCGGCGATGACGTGGCGAGTGCCAACACGGCGGCCGACGGAACCTACACGATCGACGGCCTGACGACCGGCAGCTACCGGATCCTGTTCTCGCCCTCGGATCACAGCGAGGTCCTCGAGTACTACGGAGGAGCGGCGAGCTTCCAGGCGGCGACCGCCGTCTCGGTCACGACGGGAACGATCACGCAGAACATCGACCAGGCTCTGTTGCCGGCTTCTCGCGGCGGCACGATCTCCGGAACCGTGACCTCCTCGGGACAGCCCCTGTCCGGTGTCACGGTGAGGATCTACGACTCGGCGGGCAATCCGGTGAGCGAGGGTGGGCTCCAGCAGCTCCTGACGAGCACGACCACCGGATCCGATGGCACATACGTGACGGGCGCGCTGCTCCCCGGGACCTACAAGGTGGAGTTCTCGACCGGGATCAACCTGGCCTTCCAGTACTACAACGGCCAGACGACGCTCGCCGGGGCGACGCCCGTCGGCGTCAGCGCGGGCGCCAACACGCCCAACGTCAATGCTGTGCTGTCGGCCTGGGGCACGATGTCGGGAACGGTGACCGACGCTGCCAGCCATGCCGGGCTGAGCGGCGTGGATGTTGACCTGCTCGACGCCTCGGGCAACGAGCTGGACTCGGCGTCCACCAATGAGGATGGGACCTACACGATGGTGGGCATCCCCGCGGGGACCTACCACGTCGAGTTCGTTCCGGCCGGCAGCACGCTGCTGCCGGGCGGGGCCCCCTACGCGACGCAGTACTACAACGACCGGGTCACGCTGGGGAGCTCTGACACGGTAACGATCGCGGCCGGCGCGACCACCGGCTCGATCAATGCCGCGCTCATCAGCGAAGGGAGCGAGACGACCCCGGTCACGACGGTGAGCACGCCGACCACGACGACGATCACGCTCGCGGCTCCCAAGCCGGGCACGCCAACCCTGTCGGTCGCGGTGCTCACGGGCATCGGCAAGCGCAAGGTGACGCTGACGTTCGTCCTGGAGTCCGGCGTCAACAGTGCGCCGCTGATCAAGTCGTTCAAGATCGCGCTGCCGAAGGGCCTGAGCTTCATCGCCAAGCACCTCCGCAAGGACCTGAAGGTGAGCGGCGGTCGAGGATTCGGGTTCAAGCTCACCCACGGTGACATCGTCGTGACGCTCAAGACCGACGCGGCCAAGGTCTCGGTGACGATCTCATCGGCGGCGATCGCGGTCAGCAAGAAGCTGGCCAAGGAGGCCAAGAAGGGCAGGCTCGCATCGCTGACGATCGGTGTGGCGATCACGGATGTGGCCGGCCGGACGACCGCCACGAAGCTGGTGGTCAGCAAGCCCCACTGACGGCGGGGATGAAGCGGGGTCGCAGCGCGGAGAGCAGAGCATCAGCGGTCGCCCCCAGCTCGGCGGCACGCCTGCTGCCCGTATCCGGTACAAGTGACACCTGAGTGACCCAGACCGCGTCGAAGGAGACGGCTCCGATGCCGACGTACATCATGCTGACCACCCTCACCCCGGACGGGGTGCAGACGATCAAGAACAACCCCGCGCGGATCCGCGAGGTCAATCGCGAGGTCGAGCAGCTCGGGGCCTCGGTCAAGGCCCAGTGGGCCACGCTCGGAGAGTTCGACTTCGTCAACGTGATCGAGGCGCCCGACGAGCTGACGATCGCAAGGGTCTCGCTGGAGCTGGGCTCGCGCGGGACCGGCCGCTACGAGACGCTCGTCGCGATCCCGATCGACGACTTCATCGGCGCGATCTAGCGGCCATCCGTATCCAGCGGGCCACTAGTAGCCGGTGCCGGCGCGACCCTCTCAACCTGGACGCTAGCGTGGTGACCGAGACCGTCCTCGTCCTCGGCGGCGGTGCCCGCGAGCACGCGATCGTCCAGGCGCTGAGGCGCTCCCCGCGCTCGCCGCAGGTGATCTGCGCCCCGGGCAACGTCGGCATCGCCGCCGAGGCGCGGGTGCTGCAGCTCAACCCCACCGACGTCGAGGCAGTCGTGGCGGCGGCGCGTGAGGTGAGCGCCGATCTGGTGGTCGTCGGGCCCGAGGCGCCGCTCGTGGCGGGCGTCGTGGACGGCCTCGCCGGCGCCGGCGTCCGCTGCTTCGGCCCGACCGCGGCGGCCGCCGAGCTGGAGGGCTCGAAGTCGTTCTGCAAGCAGATCATGGCCGCCGCCGGGGTCCCGACGGCCGCCTACGCGGTCGTCGCCGATCCCGATCAGGGCATGGCCGAGGTCTCCGGCTATCCGGTCGTGATCAAGGCCGACGGTCTCGCCGCCGGCAAGGGCGTGATCATCGCCGCCAACGAGCGCGAAGCGCGCGCCGCGTTCCACGAGCTGCTCGTGGAGCACCGGTTCGGCACCGACCGCGTGGTGGTGGAGGAGCACCTCGTCGGCGAGGAGCTCTCGCTGCTGGCGGTCTGCGACGGCGAGACGGCGATCCCGCTCGCCTCGGCCCAGGACTACAAGCGGATCTTCGATGGCGACCAGGGTCCCAACACGGGCGGCATGGGCTCCTACTCGCCGGTGCCGGCCGTCGACGAGGCCCGCGCCAGCGAGATCTGCGCGCAGGTCCAGCAGCCGGTCCTCGACGAGCTCGCCCGCCGGGGGATCCCGTTCCACGGCGTGCTCTACGCCGGCATCATGATGACGGGCGACGGCCCACGCGTCCTGGAGTTCAACGTCCGCTTCGGCGATCCCGAGACGCAGGCGATCCTGCCCCGGATGCGCTCGGACCTGCTGGAGCTGCTCGACGCCGCCTGCGACCCCGGCGGCCTGGCGTCGTGCCCGGCACCAGCGTGGGCGCCCGAGACCGCGGTCACGGTCGTGCTGGCGAGCGCCGGCTATCCCGAGTCCGCGTCGAGCGCTGACGTCATCACGGGCCTCGACGCCGTCGGTCCCGGCGCGTTCGTCACCCACGCGGCCACGGCGCGATCGTCGACCGGTCAGATCATCACCGCCGGCGGGCGGGTGCTCAGCGTCACCGCGCTGGGGGCCGACGCCGCAGCGGCCCGTGACGCCGCCTATGCTGCAGCCGACATGATCCAGTTCCCCGGCAGGCAGTTGCGGCGCGATATCGCGCTCCGGGCGGTGCGGTGACGCCCGAGATCGAACGCGAAGCGGCCGTCGCGGAGCCGGGGGTGCTGGCCGCGGCCGCGGCGGAGATCGCGCAGCTCGATGTCGATGCGCCGCGCGTGGCGATCCTGATGGGATCCAAGAGCGACCTTCCGGCGATGGAGAAGGCCGAGCAGGAGCTCACCGAGCGCGGGATCCGCTCCGAGACGCGGGTGATGTCGGCGCACCGTCAGCCCGACATCGTGTCCGAGTATGCGCGCAACGCCAAGCTGCGCGGGATCCGCGTGATCATCGCCGGCGCCGGCCTGTCGGCCGCGCTGCCGGGAGTGGTCGCCGCCCACACCGAGCTGCCGGTGATCGGCGTCCCGCTCACGAGCCGGACGTCGGTGGCCGGGGGACTCGACGCGCTGCTGTCGATTGCGCAGATGCCCCCGGGCGTACCGGTGGCCTGCGTGGGTGTCGACAACGCCCGCAACGCCGCGGTGCTGGCGGCGCGGATCCTCGCGGCCTGAGCCCCCGCCCCGGCCGCTACGCGGCGGCCGGACAGGGGTCGCTTGCGTCCTGCTCGCTGAGATCCCGGATGTACTGCGCGATGACGCCGGCGACGCTGCGACGCACGCGTGACGCCAGCCGGCGCTCGGCCGAAGCGGGAGCCTTGTCCGTGCTTCTCATATGCTTCCTCGCTTGTATCAGTTGTACGATGATGATCGTACGATAGCATTTGTTCGACGATCGTCGTACAACTGGGGCCAGGCTTCCTAGACTGAGAGAGGTAATGTCGATCCAAGCCACCGAACCGATCGTTCACCCGACGCGCGACGAGCTTGAGCTGGGAGCCGTCCTGCACGCGCTGTCTGATCCCGTCCGCCTGATGATTGTCGCCGAGTTGGCGCGCCGCGAGGGCGAGTTCACATGTGGGAGCTTCGCGCTCCCGGTCACCAAGTCGACCTGCACCCATCACTTCAAAGTGCTACGCGAGGCCGGCGTCATCCATCAGCGCCCCCAGGGCACGACGCGGCTGAACCGGCTGCGGCGAGAGGATCTCAACGCACGCTTCCCCGGGCTGCTGCAGACGATTCTGCAGGCCGCGTGCGACAACGGGCTGCCGCAGATCGAGCACCAGCAGGTCGCCTGAGCGCGTCGGGCGTTGATCGCGCGCTACACACGCCCGGAGCTGGCGCAGGCGTGGTCTGATCACGCGCGTTTCGACGCGATGCGCGAGGTCGAGGTCGCCGCGTGCGAGGAGCTGGACGGGCCGACACCCGAGGACCTGGACGCGATCCGTGCGGCCACGTTCACGGTGGCGGCGATCGACGAGCGTGAGCGGGTCACCGATCACGACACGGCGGCGTTCGTCGACGTGCTCGCCAAGTCGGCCGGACCGGCCGGGCGCTGGATCCACTACGGCCTCACCTCCTCCGACGTGCTCGACACCGGCCTGGCGCTGCAGATCAGGCGCGTGGCGCGGCTGATCCTGCCCGACTCGCGCCGGCTTGTGCAGGCGCTCGCTGACCGGGCGCGCGAGCACGCCGGCACCCTCTGCGTGGGACGCACGCACGGGATCCACGCCGAGCCGATGACGTTCGGGATCAAGCTCGCCGGCTACGCCTTCGAGGCCCACCGCAACGCGTCGCGGCTGGAGCGCGCGTTTGCCCAGACGGCCGTGGGCGCGGTGTCGGGAGCGGTCGGCACCTACTCGGCGACCTCGCCGGAGTTCGAGGAGCGGGTCCTGCGCCGGCTTGGATTGGAGCGCGAGCCGGTCTCCACCCAGGTCGTCGCGCGCGACCGCCACGCCGAGCTGCTGGAGGCGATCGCGCTGGCCGGCGCCGGCCTGGAGCGGTTCGCCACCGAGCTGCGCCACCTGGCGCGGACCGAGGTGGGGGAGGTCTCGGAGCCGTTCGCGGCCGGGCAGAAGGGATCGAGCGCGATGCCCCACAAGCGCAACCCGATCAAGTCCGAGCAGGTGGCGGGGCTGGCCCGGGTGCTGCGCGGTAACGCCCAGGCGGCCCTGGAGGACGTCGCGCTGTGGCATGAGCGCGACATCTCGCACTCCTCGGTCGAGCGCATCATCCTCCCGGACTCCACGATCCTCCTTGACCACATGCAGCGCCGCGTGCTGGCGCTCGTCCACGGCATGGTGGTCGACGCCGGCCGGATGGCCGAGAACCTGGAGTTGACCTGCGGGGCGCTGTTCTCCCAGCGGGTGCTGCTGGCGCTGGTCGCGGCAGGGAGCACGCGCGACGACGCCTACCGGGTCGTCCAGCGACTCGCCCAGCGGGCGCTCGGGGAGCGCACCCCCCTGCGGGGCCTGCTGGCGGCTGACCCTGCCGGCGTGGGCCTGGACCTCGGCGCAATCTTCGACTACGCGCCGTTCGTGCGCTACGCCGACGAGATCGTCGGGCGGCTCGACGCGATCGCCCCCGCGACGCCGGTGACCCCGGTGACGCCTGCGCCGTCATCGGCGCCGGTCTGATCCGCTGGGATCTAGCCCACGGCTTGCCCCGGCTAGCCCTTCGGCTTGCCCCGGCTAAGCCTTCGGGTAGCCCGCGGGCTAGCCGCTAGCCGACGGGTGACGCGGGCTGGAGTGCAGGCGGTCCGGTGGCAGCGGCAGCTTGTGACGGTCGCGATCCTCTGCCTCAGTGGACGCTGCTCCGGCCCCTCTTCGGTGCGGCAAACGTCCGTCCGCGATCGCCGTTTCAGCAGGGCTGGACGTTTGCGTCCGTAGTGGCGGCAAACGTCCACCGGTGGTTTCTCGCCGGACACGGGTGGACGTTTGCGTCCGTGGTGGCGGCAAACGTCCAGCTCGCCTCAGAACGGCGATCGAGTCGGACGTTTGCCGCTCCAGCTGAAGTGCTCCCCGACTCCGCGGACGACAGCCGGGACCGCGCGGTACTACCTTGGGGGGTAAGGCGGTCATCGACCGGCCTGGCCGTGTCCATCCGAATGCGGGAGAAGCATGAGCAACGTACTGAAGCGCAGACCGCCGGCGTCGATGGTCGTGTCGATCGTCGCCCTGATCGTGGCCCTGTCGGGTACGGCGATCGCCGCCGGGCGGCTGGCTGAGGGCGACAACCTGATCCGCAAGGACTCGCTGTCGGGCGACCGGCTGCGCAACCACACGATCACCGCCACCCAGATCGACCTCGCCAAGCTGGGCGTCGTCCCGACCGCGATGGCCGCCCAGCAGTCGGCGAATGCCCGGTACGCGATCACCGCCACCAACGCGGTCGACGCGATCAGCGCGAGCAATGCGGTCAGCGCGACCAATGCGGTCAACGCGAGCAACTCGCTGCAGCTGGGCGGCCAGCCGGCCTCCGACTACCTGACCAGCTCGGACCGCATCGGCACGAGCGGGGTCGTCACGAGCGCGGGCTCGGCGTCGGGCACCACCGTCACCCTGTTCAAGACCGGGCCGTTCACCGTCACGATGATCTGCACCACCACCGGGACCGGTTCGTCGGTCAACCTCCAGGCGTCCTCGACCGAGGCCGGATCGGTGCTCGATCGTCAGTATCTCGCCGCCGCCAACACGGCCACCGACGTGGACGACGACGTCGACGGCACCGACGCCTACCACAACCCCTCGCCGACCCTGCTCCCGTGGGCCGGAGGCGACGCCCCGATCGATTTCGAGGCGCCGAGCGGGGCCCAGGCGCTGGTCATCGGCGCCGATGGGGTCAACAGCCTGGGGGTCGATTGCTGGGCCAACTTCGCCGGCGTGCAGTGAGCGGCGACCCGGGGAACGTCCCGTGCAGCCGCTAGGATCGGCGTCGTGACCGCCCTCTCAGACCTGCCGTTGCTCGCGTCGGGCAAGGTCCGCGACATCTACGACGTCGACGATGAGCTCCTGCTCGTCGCCTCGGACCGGATCTCCACCTACGACGTCGTGCACCCGACGCCGATCCCCGACAAGGGCGGCGTGCTGACCGGGATCTCGGCGTTCTGGTTTGAGCGCACGCGGGACATCCTGCCCAACCACATGCTGTCGGTGACCGACGGGGTTCCGGCCGAGGCCCGCGGGCGCGGGATGCTCGTGCGCAAGCTGACGATGCTGAGCGTCGAGTGCGTCGTCCGGGGCTACATCACCGGCTCGGGCTGGAAGGACTACCAGGCGACCGGTGCCATCTCCGGGATCGCGCTGCCCGCCGGCCTGCGGGAATCCGACCGCCTCCCCGAGCCGCTGTTCACCCCGAGCACGAAGGCCGAGGTCGGCCACGACGAGGCGATCGACTTCGAGCGGGCGGTGAAGCTGATCGGCGACCGGGCACTCGCCGAGCGCGTGCGCGACGTCTCGCTGGAGCTCTACCGGTTCGCCGCCGATCACGCCCGCAGCCGGGGGATCATCCTCGCCGACACGAAGTTTGAGCTCGGTCTCGACGCCGGCGGCGCGCTCACCCTCGGCGACGAGGCTTGCACCCCTGACTCGTCGCGCTTCTGGCCCGCCGACGAGTACGAGCCGGGCCGGGGGCAGCCCAGCTTCGACAAGCAGTTCGTCCGCGACTGGGCCTCGTCGACCGGGTGGGATCGCACGCCCCCGGCGCCCGCGATCCCCGCCGAGGTCGTCGCCCGCACGCGTGAGAAGTATCTCGAGGCCTACGAGCGGATCACCGGCGAGCGCTACGCGCAGTGGCTCACGCGCACGGGGGGATGATGCCGGTGCTCCGCGCGCGCATCCTCGTCAGGCCCAAGGCCGGGATCCTGGATCCTCAGGGTCAGGCGGTGGAGCGCGCGCTGCCGGCGCTCGGGTTCTCCGGCGTGCGCAACGTGCGCGTCGGGCGCCTGATCGAGCTCGACGTCGAGGACTCGGCGCGGCTGTCGGAGATGTGTCAGCGGTTGCTCACCAACCCGCTCATCGAGGACTACGAGATTGTGGAATCTGCTGGCGCAGATTCCATTGGGAGTCCGGCTGACGCCGAACTCCCGGGCGGGGTCGCTGGCGCAGATTCCATTGGGAGGCCGGCTGACGCCGAACTCCCGGGCCGGGTTGCCCCCGGGACGAGCGCGTGAAGTTCGGCGTCATCCGCTTCCCCGGATCCTGCGACGAGGTCGATGCCCAGCTGGCGTGCGGGCGCGTGGGCGAGGCGGTGCTTCTGTGGCACGGCGACCGCGACCTGCAGGGCGTCGACGCCGTCGTCGTGCCCGGCGGCTTCTCCTACGGCGACTACCTGCGGGTCGGGGCGATCGCGCGCTTTGCCCCGGTGATGGAGGAGGTCGCGCAGTTCGCCCAGGACGGGGGCATCGTGCTCGGGATCTGCAACGGCTTCCAGGTGCTGTGCGAGGCCCGGATGTTGCCGGGGGCGCTGCTGCCCAACACGTCGCTGCGGTTCATCTTCCGCCAGGTGGAGCTGGAGGTCGCCAGCGCCGACTCCCCATTCACGAGCGCGTGCGAGGTAGGGCAGCGGCTCTCGATCCCGGTCAAGCACACCACCGGCCGCTTCTACGCCCCCGACGATGAGCTGGCGCGCCTGGCGGCCAACGACCAGGTGCTGTTGCGCTACGCGCCGGGGCAAAACCCGAACGGATCGCGCCACGACATCGCCGGGGTGTGCAACGAGCAGCGCAACGTGTTTGGCCTCATGCCCCACCCCGAGCACGCCGTCGACCCGCTCACCGGCTCGGTCGACGGGCTGGTGGTCTTCGAGTCGATTCGCGCCCGCGTCAGCAGCCGCGCTCGCGTCTGATGACGCCCGGACCGGACCCCGCTGCGGCCAACCCGCCAGCCCGCCATC
>Ga0181518_10006277_pt1 | contig 9990 bp, 4 predicted proteins | sample PEATcosm2014_Bin_28_FD_119751 | JGI IMG/M metagenome (GOLD analysis project Ga0181518, IMG submission 119751) | Peatland microbial communities from MTU Mesocosm Facility, Houghton, MI, USA - PEATcosm2014_Bin01_60_metaG | ecosystem: Environmental > Terrestrial > Soil > Wetlands > Peat | place... | reverse complement strand
CAGAACCTGCGCGATCATCACGGCAGACTGGAAGCCGTGTACAACTGCAAGCAGGATCCCCAAGGCATGTGGGTGCAGGACCTAGAACGCGGCATCATGGGCGACATCCGCGCCGAACCGTGGCAGACCGACACCTGCGTCGGGGACTGGTACTACGACGTCCGCCTTTTCGAGCAACACCGCTATAAGTCCGCGACGCTCGTGCTCCAAATGCTGGCCGACATCGTCAGCAAGAACGGCAATCTGCTCCTCAACCTCCCGCCGCGCCCGGATGGCACGCTTGACGACGACGAACTAATGATCCTCGACGCACTGGCCCAATGGATGCCCGTCAACGGCGAAGCCATTTTCGGCACGCGCCCATGGAAGGCTTTTGGCGAAGGCCCTTCGCGGGTCAACAGCGGTGGGTTTAACGAAGGTAAACTGCATTACACCTCCCGGGACATCCGCTTTACCACCAGCGGCCGGAGTCTCTACGCTCTGGCGCTCGGTTGGCCCGAGGACGGTCGGTTCGTCGTTCGCTCACTTGCGACTTCTGCTGGCAAGGTGCGCAAGGTCAATCTACTTGGCCACAAGGGCAAACTTGCCTGGGAACAATCTGAAGCCGGCTTGATCGTCACCATGCCTAAAGAAAAGCCCTGCGATCATGTGTTCGCTTTGCGGATCATCGGAACTGACTTGAAGCCGGCACTCGTTCCTGTCACGGCCAACGTGGTCAGGCCGCAGGCCGACGGTTGCATCCTGTGCCGAGCTAACGACGCGACGATCCACGGTAACTCGCCACAGTACGAGACGGGTGGCGGCAAAGACCAGATTGGTTATTGGGGTGACCCGCAGGATTTCGTTTCATGGGAGATCAGGGTGACCAAGGCAGGCACTTTTGCGGTTTCCGCCACCTACTCCTGCAACCCCGGCGCAGAGGGCAGCGAATTCTCCGTCGAGGTCGGCACGCGAAACCTCGCCGGCAGTTCGAAGCCGACCGGCTCCTGGGCGGAGTACATCACCGAGTCGCTGGGCCAGGTAACGCTCGGTCAACCTGGGACCATCACGTTGTCGGTCAAACCCAAGACCAACAAGGCCCCTTGGAAGGTGATTGGACTGAAATCCATCACGCTCACTCCCGCGGATAATGGGGCGAATGGGACTTCGAGCAATTGAAATACCGATGAAGATACAACATGCCTTCGGAATGGCGGCGATCGCTTTCTCATTCGTCGAACTCAGGGCGTCCGGCCAGATGACGACCGGCAGCGCGATGGAGGATTTCGGCAAGACCTTCAATCTCTCGGCCAGGGGCTGGACCGTTCAGCAAATCGCGTGCAACCAGGGCGCCAACGTCCTTTGGCCGGGAGAGCAGGCCGTGTTCACGTTCTTCCTCAAGCCGGGCCAACCCTACAAAGGCCAGGTTCGAGCTCAGGTCATCCAATACGGCACCAAGGGCAAACCAGGCGACTGGTGGAAGCCCATTGTCTTCAAGATTGCCGAAGCCAGCACCGCCAAGGTGGAGGTGGATTTGCCTGCGGACGGGGGCACTTTTAACCTGAGTCCTCAAATAGGCAATGCGTTCGGCGGCTACGCCGTTATCCTCGATCTGGGCGAGCGAGGCCGCGCCTTTGGTTGCACCTGCGTGCGTGTGCCGGCCCCGGAGCCTGGCCGTGAGCGGCTGCCCGCTTACGCGATGGACCTGGGATGGCCGCATGAGTTGTCCCCGCAGGTGTTCAATGTCTTCAAACGGCTCGGGGTAAAAGGGGCCCGAGTTGAGGGCGGCTACAACACCATCGGCGATGCCCACATCGACTGGGCCATGGAGAACGACCTGACCTTGATGCTCACGGTCGGCTGCGGCAACACGCCGGCCGAGCAACAGCCGCTGGGCAGGGGTCGCCCCTGGCTCAAACCGGACAACACCTGTATCGAAGGCATCAAGGAAGATCTCGCCTGGTTGCCCTCCTTTGACCCGGAGTTCAAGCGCTACCTCAAGGACGTGATTTCAAAACATGGCTGGCCCAAAGGTCCGGTCAATGCCGTCGAACTCTGGAATGAACCTTGGGAAGGCGTTTCCATTAGCGGCTGGGGCGCGGATATCCCGCGTTTCCGCGAGCTCTACCAGGTGATGGCCGAGGCGGTGATCGAGGCCCGCAAAGAGGCTGGCGTGAAAGTCCTAGTCGGCGGCGCCTGTTCCTCTGCCAATACCCGAGACAAGCTTTTCTGTGACGGCAAAGATACCTTCCTGCCCTGGCTGGATTTCGTGAGTATTCATTACCAACCGCTTGCCGCCGACCCCGTGCTGGAACCGAGCTGGATGAACCGGCAAGGCGAGTATGGACGGGTGCGGGTCTGGGACACCGAAAGCTGGGTGGCCAACTCAGACGACCGAGTGGCCGCCGTCATCGCCTCGATGCGGGCCATGGGTCAGGATCGGACGGCGGGCATTTATGCGGGGAACGTTTTCACGTCGGAGAAGCACCGTATCGGCGGCAAAGAATACGCCGTGGCCCAGGTCTGGTCCCCGGGCGCGTCGGTGGCGGCGTGCCAGCATTTCATTGGCCAGCGCGAGTTTAAGGAGATTCTCTTCAAGAACGGGCTGCCTTGGGTATTTGTCTTTGACGGCTTGCGGCAGCGCGTTGGCGACGAGCGGGCTGGGCCGGCAAATCCAGAGGACGGCACCGTAGTCATCACAGGCGACCTGAGCGCCAGTTACGACAAGAACCGGACCTTGTTCCGTTCCGTGGCCCTTGCGCCTGACGCGCGTTTGGAGCTGCCGGATGAAGGCGGCAAGTTTATCCTCTACGACTTCTACGCCAATCCCTTGGCCCCCCAGTCCGGTAATATCATCATCCCCCTCAACAACCTCGGTTATTTCCTGCGCACGGATGGGAGCCGCGGCTCTTTTGCCCGGCTGCTCAAAGCGATTGCCATGGCGAAGATCATTGGGGTTGACCCTGTGGAGATCGTGGCCAGCGACCTGACGGCGCAGATTAGTGACAAGCCGAAGCTGAAGCTCAGGATCACGGATGTGCTGGATCGCCCCGTGAAAGGGAAGCTGACGGTGAAGATTGACGGTCTCGCAGTCGAACCCAAGGAACAAACCCTCTCGCTTCGCGGCCAGGAAAGCCGGGAAGTTTTCGTGGCAGTCCTCGGCGGCCAGGCAGCGCCCGACAACAACTATAGGCTCACGGCGACTTTTGACGAAGCGGAGGGCGGCACAGTGAAGCACGCGGAGCTGATGCACGTGAACTACATTGCCAAACGCACTGTGACCATCGATGGCAACCTGGATGACTGGCAAGGGGTCATCCCACAGACGAGTGCCCAACGCGTAGGCGCCAGCGAGACGGAAAAGGCCTACCTGCCCTTTAAGGACTGGGAGCAACAAAGCGGCGGTGGTAACGCTACGGTCTGGTTAGCCCACGACGAGGACTTCTTCTATTTTGCCGCCAATGTGCCCAGCATGGAGGGCTTGCCGCGCTTTGAAACCCGCAATGACGACGATTACTTCTATCCCGACAAGGTCCTTAGCAAAGGCAAGGAGTTAACTTGGCCGTCGGACGTGCGGCATTACTCTTATCGCAAAGACTTCGAGATCCCCTCTGGCAACGGCAAGCACAACGTGCAGATTGCCTTCAATGTCATCCCGCCGGAAAAGAAGGACCATCTCCAGTATCCACCGGGAACCATGCCGCGCTTCTGCACTTACTTTGACACTGATTACGAGTTCGCCCTCAATCGGGTGGGCGAGCAATTTGGGGGCGGCACTGAGATTTTCTGCCTGCAACGGCCCGGCATGGTGCGCAAGCACTTCTTTCCCCGTCAGCCGCACGCCGCGGTGGACGGCGGCCCGGTTAAAGGCGACGCCAGGCTCGTGGTGAAGCAGAACGTTGTCGAGTGCGCCATTCCCTGGAGCGAAATGCCTGAGGTGAAGCGGCGGATCGAAGCCGGCCAAACCGTCAAGTTCAGCTTCCGGGTCAACAATGGCGGGAACGCATTCGAGCTTGCGGCGGGCCGAAGCGTGTCGAAAGACAACTGTTTTGCGTTCCACAACGACTGGTCCACCCACTGGGCCAACGAGCTCGAGTTCGGTTTCGAGAAATGAGCAAGAGAGGGCAGGGATTCACTAGCCACTTCTGGTGAATCCGCGCGCCGCAAGCAGCATACTCCGGCCGCTGATTAGTCGCGCGGGATCAGTGCTTGCACCACGTTCGTGTTATAACGGCAGTTGCTGGCCTTGAGGTTCTCCACCAACTCGAACAGAGCCTTGTGCGCCACTTCCGCTGAAGGACGCTCCCCACCTCTGTTCCAGTAATCAGTCAGCTTCTTGAAATCGTCCGGGCGTTTGACCGTCAATACGCAGGAACCGGAGTTCACCTTCTTATACGGCCACCAGGCCCAGCCGATATGGTTCTTCTCAACCAGTGCCACGCAATCCCGGAACCACTCGTTTGAGTTCTCCCCGCTTTCGCCTAGCCAGAGCGGCACATGGAATGCTTCGCGCAGGGAGAGGAACCGCGCGATTGCTTCGGGCGTATTCGGATTCCAGTATTTGTGGAAGCTGAAGACCATGTTGCTGTCCCAGGGGCCGGGAAAGCCGTTGTAGTTATTGCCCCAGCCATTGCCTTCGATGATGATCATGTGGTTCGTGTCCACCTCGCGGATCGAGCGGGTGATCGCCTGATAGAGCTCCCAGACTGGCTTGTTCGAGGAGTCCTCTCGGCCGTTCTTGTCTTTGCCTTCGAAGGTCCAGTTTGGCTCGTTGAGCAGATCGTACCCGCCGATCCAGAAATCGGCGGCATAGCGTTGCGCCAGCTTCCGCCAGAGGGCGACGGTCTTTTGCCGGTTCAACTCGTCCTCCCACAGGGAAGGCTTTGAAGGATCCGCATCCGAGATGTTGGCGTCTTTGCCTTGACCGCCGGGAGCAGCGTGCAGGTCGAGGATTAGATACATCTGATTGGCCTTGCACCACGACAGCAGGTTATCCACCAGGTCGAATCCAGTCGTCAGCCAGGTGTTCTCACCTTTGACGGGTTCCTGTTCGATGGGCAAGGTGAATAAGTTGTAGTGCATCGGGAGGCGGACGCTGTTAAAGCCCGCTTTCGCGAGCAGGTCCACATCCGCCCGGGTCATGTGGTTCTGGAGCCAGAGCTGGTAGAATCTCGCACAGTCCTCCGGGCCGGCCAGGTCGGTGATCCGAGCTTTGATGGAGTGCTGGGTCCCTTCCCGGTTGATGCCCAGCATGTAGCCTTCCTGCAACATCCAACCCCCCAACCCCATCCCCCGCAGTATCACCTCTCGGCCCTGCCCATCGACAATCCGCGAGTTCTTCGCCTGCAAGAACCCCATGGACTGCGCGTTGGCAATCTGGAGAGCGAATACAATCACAGCCGGCATGAGCAACGGCGTCTTCATGGCGTCGATTTAGTCCCGGCTTCCCAACGAGACGCTGCTGAGTGGGCGCTGTCCCACGGCGGCGTGAGTTCGGGGGACGGGATCGGTCAAAATGTCGGCGCAGGCGCGACGCAGGTCTTCCAGGCGGTGCTCCTGGTCGGCACTGAAGGAGCCGAGCCGCTGCGCGTAGGTGTCCATCCAGACGGCGAAGCGCTCGCTAGCGCTGGCGTCCAGCTTGACCTGGTAATGGCCTTCGGGCTTGGACAGCAGGGCCAGCAAAGCGCTGGTCGCGGCCAGGCCTTCGCCTGGTTTCGAGAAGCCTTGGCGATAGCCATGCGTGATTTGCTCAGCGAGGCTTGGTTTGCCATAGCGCACCAATGAGTCATAGGACTTGGCGGCGGTGAGGTCGAATTGGGCGGCCTTGGCGTCCTTGGCACCCGGGGCGTGGCAGGAGACACACTGCTGGTCGAGCACGGGTTGAATCAAACGATCAAACCGCAGCGGCCAAGAGCCCTCCGGGCCGGGAGTCACGCGAGAAGGCTCGCGCAATGTCGCGAGCACCGGCTTGGCGGAGGCGGTCTGGGTGCGTGGTTCGTGGCAGCCGATGCAGCCGACTGTCTCGCTCGGCTGCGCGTAAGTGGCGCTGCGCATGGTCTGAACGGCGAGTCCATGCTCGTCCAGGGCTTGGAAGAACAAGGTCACACCCGAGGGCACGCGAAACCATGCCGACCCATCCGCCTCGACCGGCACCGTGCCCAGAACGCATTTGCCAGGGTCATCCGCAGTGAGGCCCATGATGGGGAAGTTCATGGTCGGATGCGTCTTGGGGGGAACGGCCACGATGCGCAGGCGCTTGATGTCGCCGCGTTTCACTTGCCCCAGCCCGCGATAGACATCCGCGAGCAGGAAGCGCCCTTCCTTCGGGCCATCCGGCTTTGCCTGGGCCGCAAGCACCGGCGGGAGCGGCTGCGGGCGCACGGGGATAGGATACACGGTGGAAATCTCGGGATCACGATACAGCGGTTCAAGCTGGCCTGCCGCGTCGAACCAAAAGACCCCCATCTCCTTGATTTGATCCGGCACGGAGTGCCAGCGTGCCCAGCCAGTTGGCCCAGGATGCTTGGAGCCCGGCGTTCCCCAGCTTACGAGATAACACCGCTCCGACAGCGGCCACGGCGTGGCGTAGGACGATACCGGCCAGCCTTCGGCCTCAGGGAAACAAACCTCCGGTGTCAGCCGGGTAATGGGGTCAGCGCCTTCGGTGCCGGCAGCAGGATCGAGGCGCACCAGGCTGCCCATTGTCTGCGAATGATGCCCGCTGGCGGTGAAGATGATCTTGTCCGAGTTAGGGATGCTGCGCGGCTCGAACACGCAATGCGGTATGCGCGTGAAGTTCTTATAGATTAACCGCGTGCCAGTTCCGTCCGGGCGCGTGGTCCAGAGGCTCATGAACGGCATGTTGTCGCGGTCGATGTAATCCCACCGGGCGTAAAGGATGCTGCCATCATTGGCCACGGAGGGTTCCCATTCGAACATCTCGAACGGAGAAATGGCGCACAGGGCGGTGCCGTCGCGTTCCATCACGTGCAAGGTATAAACGGCCACCGGCCGCTCCGGGCCACCGCCGCAGCGGACGTAGCAATCCGGCAGATCGGCCTGCGCCAACGTCTGGCTGGCGCTCTCGCGCCCCGCCTGGATGAACTGCCCGCGCCGGGTGGACAGGAATACAACCCGGCCATCCGGCAGATAGCGCCCGTCGAAATCGTCATACTTGCCATGCGTCAACTGGCGGACGCCGCTGCCGTCTATGTTCATCTCGAACAGGTGATAGAAGGCGTCCTCAGGAACGTTCGCCTTGTCGAGCTTGTTGCCCTCGGCAGCAAGGCGCGGATAATACTTGCACCAGGCAAACATCACCTTCTTAGCATCGTAAGCCAGAGCAGGGCGCAGGAAGCTGCCGGGTTCGTGGAAGGTCTCGGTAAGACAATCGAGCACGGGCTCCTCGGTCTTGAAGCCCTTGAGCAGGTATATGCCGCCGCCCGGCCGCGACCACCAGCCATAGTATTGGTCGGACATGTGGTTGAAGCTGCCCGGCACGCGTTTGGTCACCAGGATGGCCTCAAAGTCCTGCAACGGATTGGCTAGGGCCAGCCGGCGCTGCAGCCAGCGGGCTTCGAGATACTGGGCTTGGCCGTAGCGCGAGGAAGGCACGGCGCGGAGCGCGGCGAGCTGCTGACTGCGAGCCGATCTGTCCGCCGACGACAGGTTCGGACCTTGGTCAGGCAATTCGGCGAGCAGCCGATCACAAAAGGCGAGCACCGCCTCTGTACGCCGCACCCAATCGACATCTGCAACCGCCTGCTGAGAATGGGGCTTTGACCAGATCGAGAGGCTGCTCTGATTAGCCGGCTGATGCAGCGCGAGATTCTTCGCCGCGTCCGCCGTCCCAAACACTTCCACCTCGTCCAGATGCAGGTAGTCGTTGCCCGGCAATTGAATCCGCACAAAGCGGGCTGGCTGATTGGTAAGCTGGACGACTAGCGGCTTGTTGTCGCTGAAGCCATAGAACGTGCGACCGTCATGCTGATAGACGGTCGTCCAGGCACGAGCATCGTCGGAGACTCTGACCAGGAGGCGGGCGGCGCGGTCGGAACAGTCGCAGCGATTCCAGATGACCACCCGCGCGACCGGCTGGGGCTTGCCCAAGTCAACCTGCCACCAAGGCTGGTCCTCCTTCTCCGTATGGAATCCTGGTCCGCCATCCTTCACCCCATCGCATCCTCCGGCCGCATCATCACTTGGCAGGAGCTGCGGCTGACTGGTGGCAATCAGGCTCTCTTCATAGTCCAGCCAGTCAGCCTCGACCAATTGCCGCCAGGCCGCGGAGCCGGAGGATGAAGCGTGGGCCCGAATAGGACATAGCGCCATGAACACCGAGATCGAGAATAGAACTGAGAGACAGCACCCAAATAGAGGCCTTTGAACTTTCGCGGATTCCCCAGCAGATGGCGGCAATTGCACAAGGACGATGCTACGCCCGGACTGAGTCGCGTCAAGCGCCGACTCGGCCCCGATTCTATCCCGGACCCTGGCTGGCCCATCAGCAACGCTGGGCGCTAATTCTGCCTATTGGCTCGCCTCGTAAAGACCCTGCACCTCGGGCGCGCTCAGCGCGCGGCCGAAGATCTGCACTTCGTCCACGTCGCCGGTGAAAGGCAGCGGGCAAGTGCCCGGATAAGCGCCGATAAAGAGCATGTTGCTAGTCGCCAATCCGTACTTGATGGCAGCGGATGCCGACGTGCCCGTGCCGACTTCTGCCCCATCCACGTATAGTCGCACGGTGGCGCCGTCAAATGTGCCGGCAACAAAGTGCCAGTTACCGTCCCACACTCCAGGGCCGGCACTGGGCGATGCGAAGACCGTCGTGCCGTCGAAGACATAGAATTGCAGCCCGCCATCGCTGCCCGTGTAAAAGGCGTAGGAGGAGCCGTCACAATTGGAGGCGCCTTTGGAGAGGATGTGATCGAATGGGCCGGGAGAGGCGCCGGCTCGGACCCAGGCTGCTGTCGTAACGGTGACCGGCTCAAGCGTGGGCGAATCCGGCACCTCGACGAAACCTTGTCCATCAAAGTGGAAGGCCTGGCCGATCTTGCCCGGCACGAAGCTCACAGACCCCGCGCTCGATAGCGTGCCGGGGTTGAGACCCAGCGCGTCGTCGGCTGTGCCTTCGGCCTGCCACCAGCTCACCAGTCCGCTGGGCGGCGCCGCCGCCTGAAGTATATTGCCGATCGGATCGAAGGTGACGACAGTCTCTACGGCGACGTTCGCCAACGGGCGCCCAACCGGCTTGATGGTTTTGGGGAGAAGCAACGTGAAGTCGGGCTGGAGGGAAATTGCTCCCGGCACCTGCAAGTTGCGCTCAACCAACGACAGCCCGAGCATCTGATACTTCAGTCCGCTGGTCAGGCCCACGCCGCTGATTCCGGAGGGAAAGACGAGCATGACGCCTGGCACCGAGCACGGGCTAAGTGCAGTGCAAACAACAGTGGGAGCCGCAACCCAAGTCACCACCTCGAATGCCCCCGAGAAAAAGACCCATTCTGGCGCCGTGGTGCCGTCGACGAAGACCTCGCTGTTGAATGGGATCGTTCGGGTGTTGCTTACAAACTTGGAGGCGGTTTCCACGGCCGGGGCCGAGAGCATCACCATTCCCGCAAGGACCGCCAGGAAACTGCGCGCGTGTCTGACATTATTGGGACCTTTCATAGGACTAGCCTTTTCCTTTCTCTGCTTGTAGTTACTTCTCTTACTATCATGCTAACTTGCTGAGCGGCCCTTGAGCACTATCAGTTCTATTGACTCCTCAGTTCATAAGCCGACTCATTTGGATCCTCTACCGGGATAACCAACTGAACGTACCATTCGCTAGTTAGAGAATAGCGCAAGGCCTTTCATTACGGATCACCTGTCGGGATAAGTACGGAAAGCCCGATTAGCCGGCTTGCGTGGAGGCGACCGATCCGGAGACTTATCGGCAACCGTGGCGATCAGCAGCCGGCGCTACTGGCTGTTTGTAAGCGCGGGATGATCAACCCACCGCAAGGCCGT
>Ga0181518_10006271_pt1 | contig 9995 bp, 9 predicted proteins | sample PEATcosm2014_Bin_28_FD_119751 | JGI IMG/M metagenome (GOLD analysis project Ga0181518, IMG submission 119751) | Peatland microbial communities from MTU Mesocosm Facility, Houghton, MI, USA - PEATcosm2014_Bin01_60_metaG | ecosystem: Environmental > Terrestrial > Soil > Wetlands > Peat | place... | reverse complement strand
CGAGGACGTGTGCTCGGACGGCCGGCAGGTAGCAGTAGTCGCGCAATCGTGGATCGGCGGCCAGCTTCTCGAGCGCGGCGAGTGCGGCGTCGGGGCCGTGGACCATCGTCACCGCGACGGTCCGGTTGAGCTCGACGACCGGGTTGGGCCACAGTTCGCGAAGCACCGTCGTAGAGGCCGAGGATCGTCTTCCAGTCGGTGTGCTCGGGCCGTGGCGCGCGGGCGTGGCAGGCGGCGATCCCGGCCTGGAGCATGTACGGCCCGACTGGTGAGCCAGCCGCCGCGAGTTGCTCGGCGTGGTGGATTGTGTTGAGCCCGCGGGTGATCAGTAGCCGATCCCACAGCCTGCGGTCTTGGTCGAGGATCAGCACGGGATCGCCTTGCTCGGTCGTGCGCGCCGGGATCCTGGCCGCCTGCAGTTCGAGCAGCGCCACGAATCCCTGCACTTCGGCAACGTCGGTGAGCAGTCCGCCGAGCACGCGCGCGAGGCGGACCGCCTCCTCGCACAATGAAGGGCGGATCCATTGCGGCCCTGAGCCGGCGGCGTATCCCTCGTTGAAGATCAGATAGAGGACTTGAAGCACGTCCGGGAGTCGTTCTGTGGTCTGCTTGGGCGACGGAAGCTCGAAGGCCACGTGCTTGTCCCGCAGCGTCTTCTTGGCGCGGACGATCCGCTGCGCTGCGGTCGCGTCGGTGATCAGGAACGCCCGGGCGATCTGCTCGGTGCTCAGCCCACCGAGGCAGCGGAGCGTCAGCGCTACCCGTCCTTCGAGTGACAGGACGGGGTGGCATGCGGTGAAGATCAATCCGAGCAGCTCATCGCCGACCCGATCGTCGAGCTTCTCGTCGCGTTGAGCGTCGGCGGCCTGCTGGTGGAGTTCTTGCTCGTGGTGGAGATGGGGAAGCTTGCGCTGGATCGTCTTATGGCGGCGGGTTTGATCGGTCAGCCGGTTCTTGGCGGTGGTCATCAGCCAGCCGGCGGGGTTGGGCGGGATTCCGTGCTGCGGCCACTGCTCCAGGGCCCTGACGAGCGCGTCCTGCGCGACGTCCTCGGCGGTCGCCAGGTCACCGGTCCGTCGCGCGAGGCTGGCGATCAATCGCGCGGCCTCGATCCGCCATACCGCCTCGATCGCGACTCGGCTGGCCTGGCCCGCGGCGTGCGGTGATCCGGGCGTCGTCGGGGCGTGGACAGCATCGCTATGGCTATCGGTCATGGCTCGGAGCATCATGCCGCGGCCTGCCGGACGAAGGGATGATTCGTCCGGCAGACACCGCGCATCGGTTCAGGCGGGCGGACCGAAGTCCTCAGGCCCGAGCACCTTGAGCACCTGCACCTCGCCCGCCAATGCTCGGCGTGGGCACGCAGGAACCGGCTGGCCCACTCCACCGCCTCCTCCTTGGAGGAGACCTGGTAGATCGCGTAGCTGACGAGTTCCTTGGCCTCGGTGAACGGGCCGTCGCTGACCCCGATGCTCCCGCCGCTGAGCTCCATCCGCGCGCCGGCGGCGCTCGGCGCAAGGCCAGCGGTGTCGAGCAGCACGCCGGCGTTGCTTGCCTGCTCGCCGAGCTGAGCGATCGCTGCCATCAGCTCGCCGGGGGGCGGTCCCTCGGGGGTGGACGTCGGGTGCAACAGCGTGATGTAGCGCATGGTCGTTCCTCTCAGGAGTCTTGGTCGTGCTTCTCAGCGTTGGGGTTGGCGTTGGGCGAGCAGTTCGGCGGTCCTGCGGACGCGCTCTTGGCGGGTCTCGGCCTTCTTGGCCTGCTCAATCCAGGTCACGTAGGCGTGCTGGCGGCTGTAGGACAACCCGTCGAGGAACGCCAGCGCCTCCGGATCGTCGACCAGCACCGCCGCGAGGTCGTCGGGCACCGTCACCGTCCGCAGCGCCTGATCGAGCTCAACCTGAACGTGCAGACGGTCCCCGGCAGCCACTCCGGTGGCTTGGCGCACGGCGGCGCTGACCGGAATCTTGGCCACGCCACGCATCGTCCCGATCGTGCTCGGGTACGTGTGCGCGTTGATCGTCACCCGAACCCGCGGCCGCTTGCCGCCGCCTATCGCGTCCACGACCTCGGGCGGGACCGTAATGCCGGTTGCCGTCTTGCCGTCCAGCTCAAGCTCGGCCTCGAACTCGATCATCCCCGTGCTCCTTCCGTAGTCGCCTTCATTTCAGAGCCAGCCCGCCGGTACAGGCCGATCGCCACGAACGTCAGCCACCCCGAGACGACGATCACCGCTGCAGTAAACGCGAGATTGATCGCCGCGTTCCTGTCACCGCTGGCAATACCGGCGAACGCCAGCGTAAACAGCCCGCCGACGGCTCCGGAAGCCGCGGCCTGACGGTGGGCGCCGCTTCGGCCCAATCCGCGCGCCATCACGAAGCACCCGGCGATCAGGCACGCGAACGCGACCGAGCCGCTGGCCAGGTGGAGCATGCCGTGCGTGCTCAGGTGCTGCGCGGGACCGGCGGGAGCTCCAGCGGGAAACCCATCGGCCGGATCGGCCCGGAACAGCCCGGCGAACAGCAGCCCGACCCCGTAGCCGGCCAGCAGCCGCGGCGCCCAACGCCCGTCCGCAGACTCGCTCCCCATCGCTCGGCGCATCCCCACCGCGCCGACGGCGATCATCGCGCCGGTGACCGACAGGTTCGCCATCTGGATCCAACCGAGATGGCCCAACGCCAGCAGGCTCCACTCGTCCCGGCTCAGTCTGAACCCGGTACGCGTCAGCGCCTGCGCCAGCGACACCACCACGTACAGCGGGCCGGCCAGTGCCAGATAGCCAAGCAGGCTTCTCGTGACCGCCGCCGAGCGATCGCAGCCAACCTGATCGTGTGCGATCCCGATCCCGGGAACACTGGAAGGTGAGACGGACACGGCTTCCTCCTAGATTCGCGGGTCGCCACCGATCGGCGACCCAATGGCCCCTCTACGAACAAGCCGCCGACCGATCGACACGTCCACAAGAAACTTTCGATTCCCGTCCCGGATCTGGAGTTGCTTGACTCCGGCAGGACGCAATCAAGCTCCGGTGGCCAGAGCTCACCGCCGCCTCGTGTCATGCGCGACCCGAGGGACTGCGGATGCGCGGAACCATCGATCTCGCAGCGCCCAGCGACCTCCGGCGTCGGCTCGCAGTATTGGCGCTGCGATTCCTCGAGTCCGAGGATGTGCTGCGCGTCGGGGTGTGCGCCGATCCCGCCTGTGGCTGTTCCTCGACCGCAACCGCAACGGCACCCGACGTGGTGCAACTCCACTGACTGTGGCAATCGAGACCGCGTTGGACAAACACGCCTCCAGCCCCATGCGCCTGACGCTTGATGTCCAATGATCCAGCCTAGCGTCCGACTTCGATCCCACGGCAATCCAGGTCTCGCGGGCAGCGGGAAGAGCGCCCTCCCTATCGCCACGACGGCGCGCTGCGCTTTGGAGGGATCTGGGTTTCTGTCTCGCGACGCGGAGCACCCTTCGGGCTGCCTCCGGCCGGAAGGTCAGGGTCGGGGTGGCGTCGGGGGGCGGTGGACGGACACGACTTCGCAGAGCACGGGGGCGGCGGCTCCGATCTCGGCGATTTGTTTGAGGTGCGTCCGTGCTTCGGGGCTTTGGAGCATCGCTTGGAATGCGTCTTGACTCTCCCATTGGGCGTAGTTGACGACCTTGGTCCCGTCGAGGCTGCGGTGGAGGTTGGCGGAGATGAAGCCCGGGAGGTGGCGCATCACGTCGTCGGTTGCCTGCTGCCAGTGCTCGACGAGGCGCTGTTGGTCGGCGCGGTCGACGGTGAAGACGTTGATCAGCGTTACAAGTGGGGCATCAGCCCGGATGGTGGATTCGGACATGCTCAGCTCCGTGTGGGAGTAGGGGTGGGGTTGGGTAAGCGTTGGATGTGTCTGCTGTGATGAGTCGCTCGCGGTCATGCTGCGGCCGGTTCGGGAGTCGGTATCTCGGCCGCGGGGTCGGTTTGGGCGACGAAGTCGCGGGGGTGGATCAGCAGTGCGCTGACGGCGCCGGCGAACGCGACGAGCGCGGCGATGAGGAAGATGTCGTTCAGGCCGGCGACGAAGCTGGCTTTCGCGACCGCTCCGATCGCGGCGCGTGCGGCCGCGGGTGCGTGGAGGATCGCGTGTTGGGTTTGACCGTTGGTGATCGCGGTCGCGATCGCGTGAGCTCCGGTCTGGTGTACGGCGCGCAACCCGCTGCTGACGTGGGCGCGGACTTGGCTTGTGAAGATCGATCCGAGCGCGGCGATCCCGGTCGCGATCCCGACTTGGCGGAAGGTGCTGTTGATCCCTGATCCCATGCCGGCCTGGCGGAGCGGGACGACCGCGATCGCGGTTGAGGCGAGCGGCGGGTTGATCAGGCCGATCCCGATCCCGCCGAGAATGAAACCGGGCAGCAGGTGAGTCCAGCCAGAGTCGACGCTCACACCGCGCATCAACAGTAGACCCGTCCCGACGAGCGCGAGCCCGGCGCCCATCAGCAGTCGCACCGGCAGGACGGTCGTCAAGCGTCCCGCCGGCCCGGAGACGATCAGCACCAGTCCGGAGAGGGTCAGCAGGCGCAGCCCGGCGCCGAGCGGCGAGAACCCCAGAACGTCCTGCAGGTACAGGGTCAGATACAGGAACATCGCGAACAGCGAGGCCGAGAGCGTGAACGCGACGATCGACGCGCCGTTGAACGCGGGACGGCGAAACAGGCTCAGATCGAGCATCGGGGCGCGGCTGCGGCGCTCGAGCGCCACGAACGCGCCGAGGAGCACGCCGCTCGCGATCAGAGATCCCTGGACCAGGGCGCTGCTCCAGCCCTTCTGGCTTGACTCGATCAACCCGAACACGAGCGCGGCGAGCGCGGCGGTGAACGTCACGAATCCGGGCAGGTCGACGCGAGCGCCGTGCGGGGCGCGCGACTCGCCGACCCGTGCGAGTGTGAGCGCGAGCGTCACCACCCCGATCGGCACGTTGACGAGGAAGATCCAGCGCCAACTGAATGCGTCGGTCAGGGCGCCGCCGATCAGAGGTCCGATCGAGACCGCCGCGCCGGTCACCGCCCCCCAGACCCCGAACGCGATCCCGCGTTCGTGGCCCTGGTAGGCGTTCCCGAGCAGCGCGAGCGAGGTCGCGAACATCATCGCGCCACCGATTCCCTGCACCCCGCGGGAGAGGTTGAGCATCAGCGGTGACTGCGCCAGGCCGCACACCAGCGACGCTGCCGAGAACACGATGAGCCCGATCGCGAAGACCCGCCGGCGACCGAACAGGTCCGCCAGCGAACCGGATGTGAGTAACAGTGCTGCCAGTGTCAGCGCGTACGCGTCGATCACCCATTGCAGATCGACAAAGCTCGACCCCAGTCCGGCCTGGATCCGCGGCAGCGCGACGTTCACGATCGTCACGTCGAGCAGCAACATGAACGTGCCCAGGCACACCGCGACCAGTGTTGGCCACTTGCCACTCATCACGATCCTCCTTTGACGGTCCCGACAGCGCTGAGGCCCGCGGCGACAGCGACGTCTACGATGCTGCCGATTGTGAGCGGGTCGACGGGCGTCCGCCAGAGGTGGATGTCAGCGGTGATCGATGACAAACGTCATCAGTCGCTTGCGTTGCGGGCGCAGCGGCGGCATCGTTCCGGGCGTGAGAGCACGGCTCGGTCAGTCACGCCCGCGGGGCATGGTGGTCGCTCGGTGGGGGGTGCTGGCGTTCAGCGCGTTCCACGCATTGGTCGAGCTCGGCCGGATCGCCGGCGCGTCGGTTGGTGCGGTCAAGGTCGGGATCGCGGCCGCGTTGAGCGTGGTGTTCGTGTCGATGCACCTGCGTCACCTGTGGTTCGCCACCCACGGGCGGCGCCCACCGCACGGTAGGGTCACGTTGGCGGTGATGGCCGCCGCAGAGCTCGTCGGGCTGGTCGTGGTCGGCGTGCCGTGGACCGCTGATCTGTACGCGTTGGGGGTGTCGGCGCTGGTTGTGCTCGCGCCGCCCTGGTCGCTCGTCGTGGTCGCCGCGTCCGTGCTCGAACCGCTGGCGACAAGCCTGCACGGGATCATGTACGGCGCCGAGGTGTCGACGTTCCTCCAGCGGTTGAACGGCTGTTATGCGCTGCTGGCGGACGTGTTGTCGCAGTTCGTCGTGGTGTGGTTGATCGCGGCCGTATATCGGCTGGAGCTCTCCCGTGGGGCGCTGGCGGCTGCCTCCGCCGAGCAGGAGCGCGAGCGGGTCCTCGAGCGTCTACGAGCGTCGCTGAACCGCAACCTCGGGGGGCTGCTCGACGCCGGTCGACAGGCGGAGGTGCAGATCGGCCGCCAGGGCGTGGCCGGGGCGGTGCTGGCGCTCGACGGCCTGATCGAGTTCTCCCACGCCGCGCTGAGCGATCTGCGCCGGGTCGTCGCCGACGCTCGCACCCCCGCGGGCAGTAGCGCCGCCGAAGGGCTCATTGAGGCGGCGCGGAGCGCCAGCACGCCGGTTGGACGGGCGCTGTCGGCGGGTCGCGCGCGCATCGCGTGCTGGGCGCTCTACGTATTGTGGTTTTCGTTCGTGCCACTGTTCTTCGCTGGAGTCTTTGGCCCGACGGGCAGCCATCCGTCGCTACCGCCGTTCCTGGTCGCGACCATCGCGCTTGGTGGCCTGCAGGCGTGGCTTCTGCTCGAGGTGATGGGCAGGCGGCGCTCCCGGGTCGTGGCGGCGCGGTGGTGGCTGATGCTCGCCATTTGGGCGGCCGTCCTGCCGTGGGGCGGCTACTCGTGGCTGGGCGCCGGCTGGCTCGTCGCCGCCAGTGCCGCGATCAGCTTCACCGGCTGGCGACGCTGGCTGCCGATTCTCCCGATCGCGATCGCCACCGCAATCGCCGACCTGTTCGTGCAGCTGCCCTACATGAACACGTTCAACCTGATCGTCGAGGTCGCCGCGGAGTTCGTGTTCTCGATCTTCGTGGCTGCGGCGCTCGCCGCGTCAGCCGAACTGCTAAGCGCCGTGCGCGCGCTCGAGCAGGTCCGCAGTCAGCTTGCCGAGCAGGCCGTCCGTGAAGAACGGCGCAGGATGTCGAGCGATCTGCACGACATCCTCGGGCAGAGCCTGACCGCGATCTCGCTCAAGGCCGGACTGGCCCGCGAGCTGGTGATCGCCGGCGACCGAGCGGCGGCCCGAAGCGAGGTCACCGCCGTGCTCGCGCTGGCCGAAGCTCAGGCCGCCGAGGTCGACCAGGTCGCTCGTAACCAGCGTCGTGTGCAGCTCGTGACCGAACTCGAGGCGGCGGCCGCGCTGCTGCGTGCGGCCGGGATCGAGGTCAGCATCGCCGTCAACCTCGACGGGCTGGACGACGATGCCAGCACGGTGCTGGGGTGGGCGATCCGCGAAGGCACGACCAACATCCTGCGGCACACCAACGCACGCAGCTGCGAGATCGTGCTGCGACGTGACGACGGTCATGTCCAGCTGCAATTGAGCAACGACGGCGCCGGCTCACCGAGGGCCGGCGGCAGCGGCCTCGCCGGTCTTCGTGAGCGGCTCGCGCTCGTGGAGGGAAGCGCTCGAGCGGAGGCGCTGCCCGGCGGCCGGTTCCAGCTTCACGTCCAACTGCCGGCATGATCCGCGTCCTGGTCGCCGAAGACCAGCACCTGATCCGCGGCGCCCTGCTCGCACTGATCGGCCTCAACGACGACATGCACGTGGTCGCCGAACTCTCCCACGGTGATGAGATCCTCCCAGTCTGCCGCCGCGAGCGCCCCGACGTCGCCGTGCTCGACATCGACCTGCCCGGCACTGACGGGCTCACCGCCGCCGCCGCCCTGCGCGGCGAGCTCCCGGAGACCAAGGTCCTGATCCTCACCGGACTGGGTAGCCCGGGCCATCTCGTCCGTGCGCTCGAGGCCGAGGTCGCTGGCTTCCTGCGCAAAGACGCTCCTCCCCAAGAGCTCGCCGACGCGATTCGACGCGTCGCGAAGAACCAGCGATTCCTCGACCCCGAGCTCGTCGCCACCGCCCTCGAGATCGGAACGAGCCCGTTGACCCCCCGCGAGACCGAGGTGCTGCGTGCCGCGGCGGGTGGCGGCACGACCCAGGAGATCGGCGCCGAGCTCTACCTCAGCGGCCCGACCGTGCGCAACTACCTCTCAAACGCGATCTCAAAGCTCGACGCCCGCAACCGCATCGACGCCATCCGCATCGCCCGCGACGCCGGCTGGATCTGAGCCGATTCAGCAGCCCACCAGCTCCGTCCCGACTGGGATCCCGATGGCCCAGGCACGCTCAACCGCTGACCTCGCGACTGGGATGAGAGTGGCGTTATGGCGGGCTCATGCTGGGGGCGTGCGATCGGCGAGCAGCTTGAGCAGGAGGCGCCTGAGTTGTTGTTGTTGGCGTGCACCGCCGACGGCGCTGTCGAGCTCGGTATTGAGCGCGTCGAGGGCGGTTTCGACGCTCTGAAGGGCGTCGCGTCCGCGTGGGGTGAGCTGAAGTGCGTAGGAGCGGCGGTCGGTGGGGTTGCGTTGGCGTCTTACGAGCTGGTCGGCTTCGAGGCGGTCGACGGTTTGGAGGATCGCGGTGCCGCTGAGTCCAAGCTGTCCGGCGATCGCCTGCTGCGAGGTCGGGCCGCTGGCGTCGAGGGTTCTGAGCGTTCCGTACAGCGGCGGTGTGAGGCCGATGTGCTTGAGGCGCTGCGCGAAGGTCTGGCTGACGCCGTGATGGGCCAGTGACAGCAGGTCGATCGTGCGCCTGGTCAGGGCAGCGGGGCGCTGTTCGAGCCCGCCGCCGGTGCTCGCGAGAGTCCGCAGCAGCCGTTCTAGTTGTCGCTGCTCCCGGTCGGCCAGCGATGCTGTGAGCTGTGCGTCGGCGCGGTCGGCTGCGCGTTCCATTTCCGCCAGGGCACGGCCGCCCTCGGCGGTCGGGGTGATCGCGTAGGAGCGCCGGTCGGCTGGATCGCGGTTTCGCTCGACCAGTCCGGCCTGCTCCATCGAGTCGATCAGCGAGACCATGATCGTGCGGTTGATCCCCAGCCGCTCGGCGAGTTGCTGCTGGGAGCGGGACCCGAGCTCGGCGAGCGCCGCGAGGACCTCGTGGTGGCGCGGAAGCAGGCCGGCCGGGAGGGCGGCCGCGATCTGTTCGGTCGCGCGGGCGTGCGCGAGCCGTAGCAGGAACCCAGTTTCCGCTGTGGCGGGGCGAGGGGCAGGCCGGTGCAGCGGGACGGTCGCGGTCGCGCCCGGGTCGGCGTCCTCGTGGCTGACGGCGTTCATCACGGACCAGTGTAGCTGAAGCATCCTGACGGTCAATAGCAACGATCATCAATACACTTGACGATCATGGTGGTTGACGATATGGTGCCGCTCGCAACCCAGGAACGCGAGGAGATCGCCGATGTCAGTCACCAAATCGATCAACCACCAGCCGACCACCACGAACCCGCGGAGCCACGCCATGACCTCCACCACACCCACACCCGCCCCTACCGAAGAACCGCGAGCGTCCGCCGGTCGGCGACGCTGGAAGACGCTCGCGGTGCTGTGCCTGAGCCTGCTGATCACCGTGCTCGACACCACCGTTGTCAACGTCGCGCTGCCAACGCTCGACCGCACCCTGCACGCGAGCTCGAGCGGCCTGGAATGGATCGTCGACGCCTACACACTCGTGTTCGCCGGGCTGCTGATGCTCGGCGGCGCGCTCGGGGACCGCTACGGCCGCCACCGAGCGCTCCCGACAGGCCTGGTCATCTTCGGCGCCGGCTCCGTGATCGCCGCACTCGCCGGCAACGTCACCCAGCTGATCGCCGCCCGCGCCGTGATGGGCGCCGGCGCCGCGCTTGTGATGCCCGCCACCCTCTCGATCCTGACCGGCGTCTTCACCGACCCCGCCGAACGCGCCAAGGCGATCGGCATCTGGTCCGCCGTCTCCGGCCTCGGTGTCGCCGTCGGCCCGACGCTCGGCGGACTGCTGCTCGAGCACTTCCCCTGGAGCTCGATCTTCCTGATCAACATCCCCGTCGTCATCGTCGCTCTGATCGCCGGCCGCCGGCTG
>Ga0181518_10006267_pt1 | contig 9996 bp, 8 predicted proteins | sample PEATcosm2014_Bin_28_FD_119751 | JGI IMG/M metagenome (GOLD analysis project Ga0181518, IMG submission 119751) | Peatland microbial communities from MTU Mesocosm Facility, Houghton, MI, USA - PEATcosm2014_Bin01_60_metaG | ecosystem: Environmental > Terrestrial > Soil > Wetlands > Peat | place... | reverse complement strand
GCGATCGCGACGAGGACGGTAGCGATAAGGCGCCCGATGCCGGTCATGGCAACAGTATCGCCGGAAACCGAGTTGCTTGAAACAGCTCTTTGGCGGCTTCGAACAGCGGCCTAGCTCACCGCCACGCGCCGACTGCCGGCACCGGCAGCCCGAGATTCTCCCGCAGCGTGGTTCCGGCAAAATCCTTGCGAAACAACCCGCGCCGTTGCAGCTCCGGCACGACGAAGCGCACGAAGTCTTCATAGGCGCCGGGCACGTGGGTGGCGGAGAGAACAAAGCCGTCGCAGGCCGGCGCCGTGAACCATTCTTCGAGACGGTCGGCGACCTCTTTCGGGCCGCCGACGATGGCGTTGTGCACGCGGCCGCGGCCGCTGATGCGGATGAAGTCGCGCACCGTTGGATTTTTGTTACCCGACGCGGCCAGCACCCTGTCGCGGATGCCTTGCAGGCCGGACATTTCCGCAAGCTCTTCGGCGGTGAACGGCTCGTCCATGCCTTTTCGCGCAAAATCGAAATTGAGCGCTTCCGAGAGCAGCGACAGCGCGTCGATCTCGAGCGGCAGCTTCTCGATCTCCGCCCACTTGTCCTCGGCTTCCGCCTTGGTGGCCGCGGCCACGGTGTTGACGAGATGCGTGATCTTGACGTCGTCAGCATTGCGGCCGAAGCGCGCCACGTCGGCCTTGAAGCCCGCATAGTCGCGCTGGCCGATCTCGATGCTTGGATAAACGACGAAGATCACCTCGCCCCAGCGCGCGCCGAACGCTTTGCCGCGACCGCTCGATCCGGCCTGGATGATGACGGGGTGACCTTGCGCTGAGCGCGGCACCGTGAACGGCCCGCGCGAGCGGTAGTATCGGCCCGCGTAATCGAGGCGATGAACTTTGTCCGGTTTGGCGAACAGGCCGGTCGCCTTGTCCTGAACGATGGCGTCGTCCTCCCAGGCGTCCCAATGGCCGAGCACGATCTCCATGAACTCGTCGGCGCGGTCGTAGCGCAAGTCGTGAGCGACCGCCTCGTCGCGGCCCATGTTCTGCGCTTCGCCGTCGTTGAGCGAGGTAACAACGTTCCAGGCGGCGCGCCCTTGCGTCATCAGGTCGAGGGTCGCGAACACCCGCGCCACATGGAACGGCTCGTAATAGCTGGTGGAATAGGTGGCGCCGAGGCCGAGCTTTTCGGTCGCCATGCCCATCACGGTGAGCACGGTGACGGCGTCGAGCTTCACACAGCGAATGCCGTGTTCGACGGTGTGCGCGTGATTGCGGCCATACATGTCCGGCATCGACAGCCGGTCGTCGAAGAAGCCGAGATGAAACTTGCCCTCTTCCAGCACGCGGCCGATGTGGCGATAGAAATCCGGCGACCAGCTATCGGTGCGCGAAGCCGGATGGCGCCAGGAGCTCGCAAGGTTCGTGCAGTTCTGCGCCTGCAGGAAGCCGACCAAGATCATCTGGCGCATCGGCGGTGTCCATCGCTCACGACGCCCGAGCGGCTGGGCTCTTCCTCCCCCTGCAAGGGGGAGGATAGGTGGGGGTCCGCGGCCTCGACGGATGTGCTGACGTGAAGAGTCAGCGCGCAGCCGTGACGCCGGTGCGACGCCTTTTATACCAGTTGTCGGCCCGCGACCCCCACCCTGCCCTCCCCCTTTTCAGAGGGAGGAACAACGACAAGGCGTCGCCTCACCGCGTGTCGATGGAAACCCGCTTGATGGGCTGTGTCGTCGGCGCCGGCTGCACGAAACCGCCGGCGCCGGTTGCTTGCGCCAGCGCGTCGCGGTCGAGCGCTTCGTCGTGTTTGTAGACGTCGTCGCGGAATTCGATCGCACCGTCGCGCGTCACCCAGCCGGTGAGATAGACCCAAGCCACCGGCATTTTGTGCGGCAGGTTGATGATCTTGGTCTGGCCGGCGGCGATGCCGGCGTCGATAGCGGCGCGATTCCAGCCTGGCACGTCCTCGAGAATCCAGGCGGCGAGGTCGCGGACATTGTCGACCCGGGTGCAGCCGTGGGAATCGAAGCGGTAGTCGTCGGCGAACAGCTTTCGCGTGTCGGTGTCGTGCATGTAGACCGAGTACGGATTCGGCATGTCGATTTTCAGATTGCCGAGCGCGTTCCAGGTGCCGGCATCCTGGCGGACGGTGAAATTGGGCGAGCGGTCGGACGCCCAGTCGATCGACGACGGGCTGACCTCCTGATCGCCGGCGCCGAGCAGGCGCATATGCATGCGGCTCAGATAGCTCGGATCGCGGCGCATATGGGCCATGATTTCGTTCTTGGTGATCGACAGCGGCACCGTCCAGGTCGGATTGAGATCGATCGCGGTGATGGAAACGGCCAATGTCGGCGACGGCTTGTCGATTTTGCCGACGATGACGCGATAGCGGCGCTCGACCTTGCCGTTGGCGATCGCTTCGACGAAAGCGGCCGGGATGTTCACCACGACGTAGCGCTCGGCGAAGATGAAATCCATGCCCTGGAGCCGCTCCAGCGACGCTTCGAGCTGTTTGATGCGCGTGCCGACCGGCACGTTGAGCGCTTTCAAGGTCTGCGCGCCGACCGCGCCCGTGGCATCGAGCCCGTGGCGCAATTGGAAATGCTTGACGCCCTCGACCACGGCCGCGTCATAGGCCTCGCCGGCTTCCTGCTCGACGGCCATGTCGTCGGAGATGACGAGGCGCTGGCGTAAGAGCGCGACATAGGGGCCGCTGCTGCCGGGATCGAGCTTCAAGTCGGCCGGCAGCATCGGCCAACCGCCGCGGACCTGGATGTCGGAATAGAACAACAGCGCTTCCTTGATGCGCTGGAAGGTGCCCTCGTCGAATACCGGGTCCGACGACAGCGCCAGCGCGGCGGCCGAGCGCGATTCCGGCGTACTCACCGGCTTGACCGCGGCCTGCGGCGGCTTCGCCGCGATCGGCGGTTTGGCGGCAACGGCAGGTTTTGGCGGCGTGCCAAAATCCTGCGCCAGCGCGGAACCTGACGCCGCGGCCAAGATGACGCCGACAATCAAAGTGGTCCGCATGAACGGCCCTCCCCTCTCAGTCCGTCGCGCGATGGAAGCTTGCGGTTCAACCCTGCGGCTGCGGCTCCAGCGGCCCCGGCTCGGGACGCGGCCGGTTGCGGCCGGCGCCGGCGGTCGGCACGGTGGTATTGCGCGGCGTCGTCGGCTCGATCACCGATTCGCGACTCGGCCGCTTGCCCATGAGCAGATCCTTGATCTCGTCGCCGGAGAGCGTCTCGAATTCGAGCAGCCCCTTGGCCAAGGTCTCCAGGTCGCCGCGCTTGTCGGTGAGGATCTGCTGCGCCTCGGAATAGCCGGCTTCGACCAGGCGGCGGATCTCGGCGTCGATCTTCTGCACGGTGGCTTCGGAGATGCTTTGCTGGCGCGACACCGAATAGCCGAGGAAGACTTCTTCCTGGTTCTCACCATAGGCAACGGTGCCGAGCGCATCCGACAGGCCCCAGCGCGTCACCATCATGCGCGCGAGCTTGGTCGCCTGCTCGATGTCGGACGCGGCGCCCGACGTCACGCGGTCGCGGCCGAACACCAATTCCTCGGCGACACGGCCGCCCATCATGATGGCGAGCCGCGACGTCATCTGCTCGAGCGACATCGACAGCTTGTCGCGCTCCGGCAATTGCATGACCATGCCGAGCGCGCGGCCACGCGGGATGATGGTCGCCTTGTGCACCGGGTCGGTCGCCTTGACGTTGAGCGCGACGATGGCATGGCCGCCCTCGTGGTAGGCGGTGAGCAGCTTTTCCTCGTCGGTCATGACCAGCGACTTGCGCTCGGCGCCCATCATCACCTTGTCCTTGGAATCCTCGAACTCGGCCTGGGTCACCATGCGCTTGTTGCGCCGTGCCGCCATCAGCGCCGCCTCGTTGATGAGATTGGCGAGGTCGGCGCCGGAGAAGCCGGGCGTGCCGCGGGCGATGGTCTTCAGGTTCACGTCGGGCGCCAGCGGCACCTTGCGCACGTGAACTTTCAGGATCTGCTCGCGGCCGACCACGTCCGGATTCGGCACCACCACCTGGCGGTCGAAACGGCCGGGCCGCAGCAGCGCCGGATCGAGCACGTCGGGCCGGTTGGTCGCGGCGATGAGAATGATGCCTTCGTTGGCCTCGAAGCCGTCCATCTCGACCAGCAATTGGTTGAGCGTCTGCTCGCGCTCATCGTTGCCGCCGCCCAGCCCAGCGCCGCGATGGCGGCCGACTGCGTCGATTTCGTCGATGAAGATGATGCAGGGCGCGTTCTTCTTGGCCTGCTCGAACATGTCGCGCACGCGCGAGGCGCCGACGCCGACGAACATTTCGACGAAGTCGGAGCCGGAAATGGTGAAGAACGGCACATTGGCTTCGCCGGCGACCGCGCGCGCGATCAAGGTCTTGCCGGTGCCGGGCGGGCCGACTAACAGCACGCCGCGCGGGATCTTGCCGCCGAGCCGCTGGAATTTGCCGGGATCGCGCAAAAATTCGACGATCTCCTGCAAATCCTGCTTGGCCTCGTCGACGCCGGCGACGTCCTCGAAAGTGACGCGGCCGTGCGCCTCGGTGAGAAGTTTTGCCCGCGACTTGCCGAAGCCGAGCGCCTTGCCGCCGGCGCCCTGCATCTGCCGCGACAGGAAGATCCACACGCCGATCAGCGCCACGAACGGCAGCCACGAGATCAGGAGCGAGACGAACCACGGCACGTTCTCGGTCTGCGGCCGCGCCGTGATCGAGACGCCCTTGTTGTAGAGGCGCTGGATCAAGGTCGGGTCGCTCGGCGCATAGGTCTGGAAGGTGCGGCCGTCGGTGAAGGTGCCGTGAATTTCCGGGCCCTGGATCAGCACGTCTTTCACGCGGCCGGAATCCACGTCCGTGAGCAGCTCGGAGAATGAGATGTCTTGCGACGCCGGGCGCTGGCCGGGACTCTGAAACAACGTGAACAGCGCCAGCAACAGCAGGACAATGATCACCCAAAGGGCGAAATTGCGCAGATTGGCGTTCATCCTAAGTCCTTAGATCCGCGAATCCGCGGCGCCAGAGCATACTACATGCCCGCAAATCGTGGCGGCTTCACGTCCCCGATACCCCCGGCAATGTGGGGTTCGACTTGCCCCGTGCCAAGAACCCGAGAATTGCCAATTAGGCAATTATAAGCCTATTTCGTAAAGCGGCCCTTGCCTTGGCTGCGCATGGCTAATCTGCGCCGCGCGGGTGCGCGCTCGACCGTCAGATGGTCGCTGGAAAGCGTAATAAGCGCCCCCGCAAGGGTCCGGCGCAGGCGGGAGCGCGCCTGCCGCAACGCCTCATAGAGGCTTTCGAGCTTGGCGAGCTCGACCGGGCCCTCGTCCCCGCTGTGGGCGACCGCTGCACCGAGCAGGCGTAAGCCCACTTCGGCGGGCAAGCCGGCGAACGCCGCGGTCGCAAATACGATCGGTCCATGCTGCGGCCACGGCGGCGGCGCCAGCGCCGACCGCGCGGCCTGCACGGCGACCTGGATGGTCGATTCGGCGCGCCGCAGCCGCGCCGCAAGCCGCGCCAGGCCGCGCGCGTCGAGGCCTTCGCGCGCCAGCGCCGGCATCAGGGTGCGCAGCCGCGCGCGGGTAAAACGCGGATCGCGGTTGCTCGGGTCTTCGGCATAGGCGATGCGCGCAGCCTTCAAGGTCGCGACGAGCCGCGCCTTGGGAAGATGCAGGAGCGGCCGCACCAGGAAAATCTCGCGCACGCCGTCGAGCGGCAGCGGCGCCGCCGGCGCCATGCCGGTGAGCCCGAACAGCCCGCTGCCGCGGGCGAGGCGGAACAGCACGGTCTCGGCCTGGTCGTCCAGCGTGTGCGCGGTGAGGATATGGGCGAAGCGCGCGCGCCTGGCGATTTGGGCGAGCAACTCATAGCGCGCGTAACGCGCCGCCTCCTGCAAGCCGGTTCGCGGTTTTCGACCGCGCCAGCGCAGCGTGCGATGCGGCACGCCGAGCCGGCGCGCCAGACGCTTCACCATCGCCGCTTCGCGCGCCGCTTCCGGCCGCAAACCATGATCGACGGTGACGGCGATGAGTTTCGGTGCACGCTTGAGCCGCTTCGCCCAGCGCGCCGCAAGCACCAGGAGGGCTGTGGAATCCGGGCCGCCAGACACCGCGAGCACCAAACCGGGCAAATCTTCAAGACCACGAAACAGCGCGTTCGCTTCGCCGTCGCCAACCGCTGCGTCAGCAGTGGGCACGTTTCTGTTCCCGGTCGACGCCTTGCTTCACGCTCACCGAGGCGCGCGGATATTTGCGCAACACCTCGCCCAGCGAGGCGCAGGCGGCTTCCTTTTCGCCCAGCGCCGCAAGCGACATGCCGAGCCGCAACAGCGCATCGGGCGCCTTCGCGGTGGTATCATACTTTGTCGACACGGCGAGGAAGGCTTCCGCGGCATCGCGATAGCGCTGGCTCTGGAACAATGCTTCGCCCATCCAAAATTGCGCCTCGGGCGCCAACCGATCGCTCGGATATAGGCGCAGGAACGAAGCGAACTCATCCGCGGCGGGACCATAGTCCTTGTGCTGCAGGTAACCGTAAGCGAGATCGAATTCGTCCTTGGGCGAATTGCTAGGCGGCAGCGTTGCCTGCATGGCGCCGGTGCCGCTCGGATTGCTCGGCGGCGGCGGCGGCAAGGCCCCGCCCGGCGCAGCGCCGCCTGGCGGCGCTGCTGGCGGTGGCGGCGGCACGGAGACACTGGACAGATCGAGCGGCGCGCCCGGCTGGCGCGGACCACCTCCAGCGAGTGGCACATCGGCAACCGGCGGCGGCGGTTCGGTCGCTGCGGTGCTGGTGCCGAGCGGACGCGGCGCGCCGGGTGCGGCGGGATTGAGCGCCGGATTGAATGCATCGCCACGACCGCTCCGCCCTGGCGGCGGCGGCTCCGGTTCGATGGGCGCAGGCGGCGGCGCTGCGGCGATGACCGGTGCCGGCGGCGGGGCGACAGGCGGCGCCGAATATTGTGCCGTCGGTCGCGGCGGCGACTGCGGTTGAGACGACACGGGCGGCCGGGCGCCGGTCTGGCTCGCATCCTGCAGCGCGCGGAGCTGCTGCTCGAGCTGCTGATTGCGGTATTGCAACTGCTCCACCGTGCCGGTGAGATCGCGCAGCGCCGCTTCGATGCGATCGATGCGGGTCAAAAGGTCGGCCTGGGACATTTGCGCGTGGGCGGCACCGCCCCACAGCGCACATAAGAGTGCGGCCACGACAAAGGAAATGGAGCGGTTCATCGACATCGTCGCTGGATTGACGCCGCCTAACATAGCGCAACGTGCGACCAAATTGTGACTGCCTGCCGCATTCGGCCCGCTCATTCCGCGGGCTGAATGCGCGGATGGTTGCGCGCGGCGAGCCATTCCTCGAAGCGCTGGATCACCACGAACAGCGACGGCACGAACAGGACGGCCAGGCAGGTCGAGGCGATCATGCCGGAAAATACCGTGATGCCGATCGATTTGCGTGCGCTGGCCCCAGCCCCGCTGGCGACCACCATCGGCGCGACGCCGAGGATGAAGGCAAACGACGTCATCAGGATCGGCCGGAACCGGGCGCGGGCTGCATCGACGGCCGCGTCGATAATCGACCGGTTGTCGCGCACGCGATGCTCGCGCGCCCGCTTGACGATCAGGATGGCGTTCTTGGCCGAGAGCGCGATCAACAGGATCAGGCCGATCTGGGTGTAGAGATTGTTGTCAATGCGAAGCCCCTCGAGCACCACAACCGGCCCGACCAGAGCCAGCGGCACCGAGAGGTTGACCGAGAGCGGCGCGTACCAGCTCTCATACTGGCCGGCGAGCACCAGATAAACGAGCAGCAGCGCCATGGCGAGCTACGCTTGCTTGCCCGCCGTGTCCATCCCATCGGTCCCCTCTCCTAACCACGCGGCCAGCAATTGCCAGGCGATGGACAGCACAATCGGGCCGATGAACAGGCCGATCAGTCCGTGCGCCAGCGCACCGCCAATGACGCCGATCAATATCACCGGCATCGGCGTCGAAAGCCCGCGCGACATGACCAGCGGACGCAGCACGTTATCCATCAGCAGCACCGGCACCATGTAGATCGTGAAGATCACCGCCGCCGTTTTTGCCAGCACAAACCAGCTCCAAATGACCACCGGCACCAAAACGATCCACGGGCCGACTTGAATAATCCCGAACAGCAGCACCAAAAAGCTGAGCAGGCCGGCGGCGGGAACGCCGGCGACCAGCAAACCTATGCCGGCGAGCAACGCCTGCAACGCCGAAATCCCGATGATGCCGCGCGATACATTGCGGATCGTCGCGCCGGTCAATTCGACAAACTCTTCGGCGCGGTCCGTCGAAATATGGCGCACGGCGTTCTTGACGGACTGCACCAGCGCCGGCCCGGGCACGAACAGAAATCCCGAAACGAAAATTCCGATGATGAACTTGACCAGATCCAAGCCCGCGGTCCCAGCGATCGCGAGCACGCTTGAGCCAATCACTTTGAGCTGTTCCGCCCACTCGCCGAGCAGCTCCTTGATGTTGGTCGAAGCGAGATACCAAACTTGATAGATCTCCCCGCCGACGAACGGCCAGGTCTGAACCGACTCGTATGGCGGCGGAATGGTCAGGCTGCCGTCCGCGAGCCGTGCGTAAAGCGTTCGCAGATTGTCGCCCAGGCTGACGCCGAGCCAGGTGACCGGGCCGAAGATGAGGATAAGGCTGAAAATCGTAATCGCCGCCGCGGCCACGCCGCGATAGCCGCCGAGCCTTCCGGCCAGCCAGTCAAACACCGGATAAAGCGCGACCGCGAAGATCACGCTCCAGACGATGATCGACAGAAACGGCTGCAACAACAGCCACGACCAGTAGGCCAGGAGCGCCAGACAGCCGATACGGATGGCGGCAACAACAGATGTCTTATCCGCTGCATCGGCCGCGGCGATTTTATCGGCGTCTTCCGGCACGGGCGGTGTCCTTGCGGTGATACCAGATCGGGCGTTGCGCCCAGCAGAACGCTCAATATCTGCTGGCGACGAAATGGCGATCCTTGATGGACGTCACATCGTCGTAGCGATGCTTGTGGGAACGCTTGGGAAGCTTGACCTCCTCCCTTTTGACTTTCTTGTAAGGCAACAGCGACAGGATATGGGAAATGCAGTTGAGCCGTGCGCGACGTTTGTCGTCAGAGCGCACGATGTACCACGGCGCGTGCTTGCTGTCGGTCGCCTTGAGCATCAGGTCGCGCGCCCTGGAATAGTCGTACCAGCGCCGGTATGATTCCAGATCCATCGGACTCAGCTTCCATTGGCGCATGGGATCGCTGATTCGCTTCAAGAAGCGCTTTTCCTGCTCGTCCTGACCGACCTCGAGCCAGATCTTGATCAAGGTGATGCCGCCGTCGACGATGTATTTCTCGGCTTCCGGACAAAGCTCGAGGAAGCGCTTGTGCTGGGCCGCGGTGGCAAAGCCCATGACATATTCGACGCCGCCACGATTGTACCAGCTGCGATCGAAGATGATGATCTCGCCGGCGGCCGGAAATCGCTCGATATAGCGTTGCATGAACATCTGGGTCTTTTCGCGATCCGACGGCGCCGGCAGCGCCGTCACGCGAAACACGCGGGGGCTGACCCGCTCGGTCAGCGCCTTGATGGTGCCGCCCTTGCCGGCGGCGTCGCGGCCCTCGAATACGATGATCGCACGCGCGCCGGTAGCTTTGACCCATTCCTGAAGGTGGCACAGCTCGGTCTGCAGCTTGCGCAATTCCTTTTCGTAGGCCTTGCGCTTCATTTTTTCGCCTTGGCCATTCGCGGCGGTCTTGGGTTTCTTCGCCATGTCAAAACTCCGCGTTAGACGCTGCTCCGCTCCGGCGCCGCTTTTTCCTTTGGCCGCGACGAGGGCCTGAGCCGTTCGCGGATCGCCTGGAAGAAGACGTAAAGCGGAGGAATAGCGAATATGCCGATGAAGGATGCGAGTATCATGCCGCCGAATACCGGCGTGCCGACGTCGCGCCGCGCCAATTGCGAG
>Ga0181518_10006266_pt1 | contig 9997 bp, 11 predicted proteins | sample PEATcosm2014_Bin_28_FD_119751 | JGI IMG/M metagenome (GOLD analysis project Ga0181518, IMG submission 119751) | Peatland microbial communities from MTU Mesocosm Facility, Houghton, MI, USA - PEATcosm2014_Bin01_60_metaG | ecosystem: Environmental > Terrestrial > Soil > Wetlands > Peat | place... | reverse complement strand
CCGGTCAGCCCCAGCCGACATCTGGCATCTCAGATCACGCTCCTTCGGCCCCCATGCCACTCTCGGTCGCCCCCGCCGCCACCAAGCTGACAGCCGGCGTGGCTGCGCCCCTGGCGACGGCTACGCCGACGCGCTCCGCGACAAGCTGAGCGAGGCTCGCGACGGACGGGCGGCGATCATGACCGGGGCACGGCGCGCCTTCCCGCTTCACCTATCAGGCGGGCGTCCACGCCCAGCTGCCGCAGGCCGGCGTCACCGAGGCGATCATCGCGCAGCCACCACGCAGCGGCGCTTCACACCCAGGATCCCGCTGGCCGCAGGCTGCTGCGCACGCCCGGCTCGGAGGGCCGGGAGGTCGAGGACGCCGTGGCGGCCTGGGCGCCCTGCTCATCAGCGCCCCCGCCGACTGACAGCGTTGAGCGCCGGCGGCCGAAGCTCGCGGCCGGCCGCGACCGGCCGGTGGCGGTAACGTGGATCATCGTCGCGCCGACGGGGCCGACCTGACCCTGGCCTGTGGCCGCCTTGTGCCGTGAGTTTCAGCCCTCTGCCCGACCATGAGCTGTGCCGGCTCGCCGATGAGCGCCTCATCGACTACATCCGCCAGGCGCGCGACGCCGGCCGGCCGTCAGACGCCCGCCGCGGGCTGATGCTTCTCGTCTACGGCTACGAGCGTGACGTCAAGCGCCGCGTCTCGCTCAAGCTCGCCCCGCACCTGATCGACGACGTCGCCCACGACGCGCTGGTGCGGGCGATCGCGGCGGCCTTTGACGGCTCCTCGTCGGGCGAGTTTCGCGGCTGGCTGCACACGATCGTCGATCGCACCATCGCCGACCACTACCGCCGCGCGCAGCGGCGGCCGGCCGAGACGATCCTCCCCAGCGAGCACTCCGGCCCGCAGGACGCCTGGGGAGCGGAGCCGTCGGTTGACAGCGACACCGGCGCGGTCGAGCTGCGGATCGTCGTCGACGAGCTGCTCGACACGTTCAGCGACACCCACCGGCAGGTGATCGAGCTGCACATCTTTGACGGCCTGCAGGCCGCCGAGGTGTGCGACAGGATCGACGGGATGAGCGCCGACAACGTCGCCCAGATCGCGTCGCGCTTTCGCCGCCGGCTCCGCGAGCGCCTGGACCCCGAGCGAGGCCGCGACCGATGATCAGCGTCGAGCGACTGTTCGCCCAGTACACCGCCGAGCACCAGGCCGGCGGCGCGGCCGGGCCGCGCGCGTATCTCGCTCGGGCCGCTCCCGCCCAGCGCACCCAGCTCGCCGCGCTGATCGACGCCTACCTGTCGCGAGCCCCCCGCCGACCGTTTGACCCGTCCGATTTCGCGGGCTCGACCGCGGAGCGGACCGTCGACGAGCTGCAGCGGGCCCTCGCCGGGCAGGCCGGCCTGTGGCCGGCGCTGCTGCCGGCACTGCGTGACCGCGCCGGGCTCAAACGGGCCGAGCTCGTCCAACGGCTCTCAGCCGCGCTCGGGGTCGCCGGCCAGTCAGAGAAGGTCGCCGGCTATTACCACGAGATGGAGCAGGGCCGCCTGGCGTCTGAGCGCGTGTCTGACCGGGTGCTCGACGCCCTCGGACAGATCGTCGGTGAAAGCGCCGACGCGCTGCGCTCCGCCGGCCGGGCGATCACGCCCGGGCCGCCATTTCTCGACAGCGGCGCGGCGTTCGCACGCCACGCCTTCGCCGAGCCGCGCGAGCCGGCCGCCGAGCCGCCACCCGAGACTCCCCCGCCCGGCTGGGACGAGGTCGACTGGCTGTTTCGCGGAGCCTGAGGTCAGGATCCCCAGCCCGCCACCGACTCACCAGCCAACGACCATGACGGACACCCGCGACCCCGCGGCGCTGCTGCGCCACGCCATCCAGGCCGGCGACTGGCCGCTCGTGGCGCTCATCGCCCGAGCACTCAACCAACAGCGCGGCGAGCCCTCCCAAACGGGCCGCCGCGCGTACCGCTCGCTGTGCCTACGATTGGGGCTGACCGAGCGCCGCGACTAGCATCGCCGCTATGGCGGCGATCGAGCAACGGGCCGAGGAGTTCCTCGCCCACGTCCCCGCCTACATCTGGGATGGGATCAGCCTGCCGGTCCCCGTCGAGGACATCGCCGACTCCCACGCCGGGCTGCTGATCCGCGACGTGCAGGATCTCTCGCTGGCCCCCGGCGCGCCCATACTGGACCTCGGCCAGACGCTCTCCGGGCTGCTGCTCCCGGCCCGCGGCGAGATCTGGGTCAACGCTGGCGAGGCCCAGGAATGGCCCGCACGGCGACGCTTCACCATCGCCCACGAGCTCGGCCACTGGCGCCTTCACCGCGACGGCGAGCGCGGCGTCTACTGCCGGTCGGGATCGATCGAGCCCGCCGCGCCCCAGCCACGCGCGCCCCTCCCCCCCGCCGAGCAGGAGGCCAACACCTTCGCCGCCGCCGTGCTCATGCCGGCCGGACTGCTCCAAGACCAGTACGTCCGCTGCGGGCGGGACTTCTCCGCGCTGTGCGAAGCCTTCGGCGCGTCCGGCGCGGCAATGGGCCGCCGCCTGCACGCCGTCATCCCGCGATAGCCCAATCCTCGTCGCCGGCGGCCGACCGGCTCAACACGAACGATCGACAGCCGCAGGACCAGTCGCGGACGCAACGCGCTCGTTGATCACTCGCGCCAGCGCCGCTGCGGTGGGATGCGGCCGGCCGGCCCGCTCAAGCTCGGCGACATAGTCCAGCGCGGCCTCTGCCTCCAGCTCGGCCGAGAACTCACGACCACCGTTGATGCGCCCGCACACCCCGAGCGCCAGCGGCCACAGGTGCGCAACGAAGCTGCGCTCCGGCTCGATCCTGTAGACGCGCACGCAGTCACCGTCGGGGATCGCCCAGCTACGGCGCCCGTGTCGCAGCGGGCGCGAAAGCACCGCTTTGCACCGTCGTCCCGCCAGCGCGCTCTCCATCACCCAGTTAAAGAGATAAAAGAGATGAAGAACGGCCACGATGATGACAACGATCGTGATCGTCGCCCACTGCGAGTAGGTGGCATCCCGCCAGCCGCGCGCACCGGCCAGGTCCGAAGCCGCGACCACCGCTGCGGCGTACACCGGAAGCAGCACGAACACGTTGTAGACCCACAGGCGCTCAGGCCAGGTCAGGGCCACCGAGCGCACTTCACGGGGCACACCGGACTCAAACAGCTGCTTTCCCGGAGGCGGGGCGGTGGCGACGCTCCTCGTGGAGCTCGGCACTGCACGGCTCGCCGCGTCGACACCGACGCGGCGCTGACCCTCAGATCCCGAATCGATGGCCATCGGACGACGCTACGTTGGACGCGGACGAGCCGGCAGCCGGCAGCCACGCCGCCGGTCGGCACATGACCGAGGCTGGACGGCCCGCGGTGGGGAGAGAAGGGGCGCAATCGCCCGGCTGGGGTGGCCGCGGCACGGCAGACCCGCGCCCCGCGCTCCCGGTGGACATGCCGCGCCGCGCCCGACGGGACGAGGCCATGTTGGCCGGGGCGCGGCCGATCCGAAGGCGCCGGGTGATCGCATCACCACCTAGTTGCCAGCGGCTGAGCGCACCTGACACCAGCTCAGGCTCAACACCGGAAACGGCCGGTGACCTCGCAGCCGTCGACCCGGGCTACCGACTGGTCTGCTCGGTGCGGGAACCGGAAGGACTGTCGAACCCGGATGACGAGGGTGGCATGAGACCGGTGCCACAACCGAGGCCGATGACGGAGTTCGAGCGACTGTGCAAGAGAAGATGGTTCGCGAAACCCTGGGGATCCCAACCAGCCGAGAGCGATTGGCAAGAGCACGTAGGTAGGTGGGTAGGTAGAGACCCGGGGAGCCAACCGCCGCCCGAACAACGGCGAGCTGCGCATCTGGTCTGAGAAGTACGGTGTTCCTCGCCACCCAACCAGAAGACCCCGCATCATCCGAAGCGGCAGTCCGGTCCGCGCGACGAGAGCCAAGGTCTCACCAATCCCGGGACGCCGTGATTCGGCGCCGCCATGCGTCGGGGACCCAGGTGTGGACGCAGACGAAGGTCATGCCTGGCCGTCTGCTCGTGCGCGAGCGGGGTTTGAGCGCCGCCGGCGTGGCGATCCGCGCCGACCGGTGCTCGTCGACCAGCTCACCGATGAACCACGCCACCATGCAGGCGTGGGCCGGCCAGCCGCCGAGTGACGTTGACGCCACCCGCATACCCTCGGTCACCACGACGCGGGCCGCACCGCAGCTCGCGTCGTCGTCGAGGGTGACGAGCTCCCCCGCCCTCCGTAGCACGGCCCCCGGCCGATGTCAGGAAAGCTGCGTGAGCTGCGACTATCGGCGACGTGCATCAAGACCGACCGACGCGCGTGACGAGCAGCCATCCTCGGCCAACGCGCCCTTAGCGAGATCGGCCGCTCGCCCCCGCGCATTGGCTGCGATACAGCCCGACGGCCGGCGCGCCGGCCGCTCTCGGCCGCGCCATCGCGATGAGACGCCAGCGGCGAGGGGCACGCTTGCCGATGCCTCCGCGATGCCGCGACCGCGCCACCGAGGACGCTGAGGAGAGGATGTTCGAGCGATTCACCGAGCAGGCCCGCCGAGTCGTTCAGCTCGCCCAGGATGAGGCCCGGACGCTCGGGCACGATCACGTCGGTACCGAACACGTCCTGCTCGGTCTCCTGCGTGAGGCCGACAGCCTCGCCGCGCGCGCCCTGGGCTCGGTCGGGGTCACCCTGGAGAACGCCCGGGCGGAGGTCGTGCACCTCCAAGCCTCCAGCGCCACCGTCACCACGGGCCAGATCCCGTTCACGCCGCCGGCCAAGAAGGTGCTGGAGCTGGCGTTGCGCGAGGCGCTGGTCCTTGACCATAACTACATCGGGCCCGAGCACATCCTGCTTGGGGTGCTTCGCCAAGACGAAGATCTCGCCGCCCAGATCCTGCGCCAGCTCGGCGCGGACACCACCAAGATCCGCGTCGAGCTGATCGGCATGCTGACCGCGGCCGGGAGCCCGCCGCCCTCCGTCAGATCGGCCCGACGGCGTCTGGGCGACGGGCGTCAGCGCCGCCGTGACGCCGGCTGGCTGGACGGGCTTGACCCGCTGCTTGATCGTCTGGCCGCCGACATCCGCCGCGACCTGGGACGCCAGCCCGACCCGGGGGATCTGCTGCTCGCGCTGGCCTGCGCGCCCGACACCCCAGCGTCGCGCGCGATAAGCGAGCTGGGCGTCGACCTCGACGCCCTGTGGGGCACGATCGAGCGTGCCCGCCGTCAGCAGTCCGCCGAGCGCGAACAGCTGGCCCGCCGGATCCACGAGACAGCCGCGGCCAAGCAGCAGGCGCTGCAAGCCCGGCAGTTCGACCACGCCGCTTCCCTGCGCGACCAGGAGCGCGAACTGCGCGAACAGGAGCACGCGCGCCACGGCGTGCCGGCCGACGCGCTGCGCGAGGCCCGCCGCCACCTCGGCATCCCCAGCTCACCCGACGATCCCCCAAGCCGGTCAGGCAACGGGTAGCCACCCGGCGCGCGGGCGCCCGAAGTGAACATCGCGTCGCCCCTGCCCACACCACCCCAGGGCCGGCCATCACACAAGCCGCTTTCAGGTCGAGCTACCCTTCGGTCGTTTCAGGCCGACGTGAGGTAGCTCGGTGGCCATCTGACCAACTGCAGAGGATGGCGACCGGACTGACCGGGCCGCAGTAGCGCGTCGCGTTCGAGCGCCAGCGCCTCGCGCTCCATCCGCATCGCCTCATCCTTCCACCACTGCTCGCGCTGGGAGCGTTCGCGGGCGATGCGCTCGAGCCGCTGGCGGTCCGCGCGGACGTTCTTGATCTCGGGTCCCTTTGCGCTGATCTCGCGGAATAGCGACCGATCGCGCTTCACCGCAACGCCGGCCGCGGCACGCTCGCGGCCACGCCCGAGAGGAGGAGCAGCACCGCGCCGAGATGGCCGCAGCCGTCAGCGTCAGTGAAGAGTTTCGCGACGATGCCCCAACCCCCGCGCCCGGATCACCACGGTCGCCATCAAGCGCCTTCAGATGCCCCGTCGCGAGGAGGTGCAGCGCGGCCATGTCGCCGACCAGCCCGAGCTCGATCAGGCGACGAGACAGCACTCGCGTACGCGGCTGCACGCCCGCGTGCCGGCACCGCAGATACCACGCGATCGCGTCCACTCCGCCCCGCCGCTGGTTGCACGGCCGGCAGGCCAGGCACAGGTTGGCCGGGTCATCAGTCCCGCCGGCAGCGCGCGGCACGATGTGCTCGATCGTCAGCCGCCCGTTCCGCTTGCCCCCGCACCACGCGCAATACGCCCCGCCGTCTCGGCCCAGCAGCCCCGTGACGAGCCGCGAGCGCTCCCGCCGGTAGGCCGCGAGCCGATCCGCGACGTCCGCAACCGGCCCCGCAGACCGGATCGCGCCCGGACAGCCCAGCCCGACCGCGCCGCGCGAAACACCTCGGCCGGTGTCAGCCCGGCGGCGCCCGGCGAGCATCCCGTCGGGACGGCAAGCCGCCGACGTCTGCAAGTCTGCGGGTCCGGGGTCATCCAGCATCCGTCGCGCCCGACCACGATCACCTGACAGCCGGACATCTCCGGAGCTCGGCGCGCGAGCCCGCAGGTCTCCACCGCCGGTCTGCTCAGCGGCCCACCCTATGGCTGACCCGGGTCTCATCGCAGCGCGCGGATGAGAAAACGTGCTCAGGGCCTGAGCCCGCCGTGACCACTGCGACGTCACCCGTGGTCGTCGAGCGCAGTGGTTGCCGGTGGTGGTCGCGGTGGTGGCCGCTGGACGGCAGCGTTTGCTGCGACGCTGCCTACCGGCGTACTGGATCGACTTTTCGGCTCTTCGCAATATCAATATGTGCCCCGAACTCCGCAAGAAGTGCCTCCAACTCCGCATTAAGTCCCAGCCTGCGCCAGGTCACTATCTGGGAGTTTTGCAGGGATTTCACGACTTATTGCGGAGCTGGAGCAAGAAAACGCAACTCCGCACTAAGTCACTAACTAAGCCCCCCACATCTCAAAGCTCGTCAACCAGGGCAAACAGCCGATTTCGGAGGACCAGGACATTCGTCTGGCTTATTGCGGAGTTCGGGGGCGCGGAGCGTTTCACCCGGTGACTAGGGTACCGGGGAACCGAAGCCGTTACGTGCTCTGGTCGGCCGGCGCTCGGAGCGGTGTTGTATGCCTTGATGTCTGTTGTGCCTTGTCGCCGATGGCCTCGCCGTTTCGTTCATCGTCGTCCACGCCCGTGTTCGCTGCCATCGCCCGTGCCGTTATCTGAGCCGGACCGGAGCGAGTCCCGGACCCGGGTTGCCGCAACCGGCGCCGCGCGCGGTCGCCCGGTCACCCTCGCTGCGTCGCGACTCTACGCCGCTGCCGTCCGCCGGCTCGCCAGGCTCGGTCGCCTCGCCCGGCGACGCAGTAGGCCCCGACCTGACGGGTGCTGGCTCGCTGGCTCGACCCGTCCGCGGTCGCCGTCGGGCTGAGGCGTGATGCAGCCGTGACCGCGATGGGTCCTCAGAGGCGGACTCATCGCCCGCGGACCGGTGGCCATGTAAACCCGCGTTCGCCGGGCGCTGGTCGACGGCTGGTCCCCGCCGCTCGTCGGCTTCGCCTCGCACGCACCGGGCCGCCGACTCAGGCGCGTTCGCCACGCCTCGGCTGATCGAAGACTTCCCCCAGAAGGCCCGTGACCCGTTCGCTCTTCGGGTTGCGGGCCGCTCGTCGCTAAGGAGCGCCTCGCCGCGACGGTGGCGTGACGGAACCGAAGGAGGGCTGACGTGGCCGATCACAATGACGTGCGGTTCGAGGGCGGTAGCCTTGAGGTCGTGCCGACGCTCGTGCGCGATCCTCAGCCGGTCGAGTTCGAGCGGCTGCTCGAGCAGCGTCGGCGGCTTGGCCAGGACCTGTTGGACGAGGTGTGGGAGGGCGTCTACCACATGAACCCCGCACAGCACAGCCGGCACTCATACATCCAGCAGCAGCTCGCGGTGCTTCTGGATCAACCGGCACGGCAGGCCGCGTTGCGACCGCGTTTAGGCATCTTCAATCTCGGCGAGCCGGACGACTACCGAATACCGGACGGAGGCCTACTGCGCCCCGGTGAAGAGGCGGTCTACCTGCCTGCCGCAGCGCTGGTCGTCGAGATCGTGTCGCCCGACGATAAGACGTGGGACAAGCTCGGCTTCTACGCGAGCCGCGGGGGATCGCCGCGCGCACACCGTCGTCCCCGTGGCCCGGCGGCATGTTCACATCGGCGATCACGACCGCTGGGCGGTGCGCGAGACCCTTGCGCAACAGACCAGGGGCATCGCCAGCCTTAGCGACCACATCAAGTCCAGCTTCGGTGAGCAGCCGCACGATCCCCTCGCGCAGGGGCATCGCCAGCCTTAGCGACCACATCAAGTCCAGCTTCGGTGAGCAGCCGCACGATCCCCTCGCGCAGCAGGACATCGTCCTCGCCGATCACCACCCGCAACGCACCCGACCTACCGCCAACCATATCGCGCACAATCAGCCTCCCGGGCCGATTCGCCGCCGAGCAGTCGCGCGAGGGGTGCGTCGGGGAGCTCGGCCTTGACCACGAAACGCGTGGGCGCCGACCCGCTGGGCCTCCTCAGTAGCGGTGCTGTCGCCGTTGACCGAGGTGAGCACCACCCGCGGGCGCCACGGAAGCGCCGCGAGCTCACGCGCCAGCGTGACCCCGTCGCCATCCGGCAGGTCGACATCGACCAAGGCCGCCGACTGCGTCAGCCGGTCAGCGGCCGCGAGAGCCGCCGCGACGCTGCCGGCCTCCTCGACCACAGCCAGCCCGCCAGCGGCCAGCAGCCGCCCCGCCAGCTTCCGGAACTCCGGATCGTCATCGACCACCAAAACGGATCGCATCACACAACCTTCATCGCCATCTCGCCCCTGATCCGCTGCGAGCCAGACGATACGGCCACTATGAAAGAGGCTAAGCGCGCCTCGGTGTCCGCCTGCAGCGACCGCTCGTCGGAAGAGGCGACGACCATCACGCCCCATGGGCTGGCCTCGACGACGATCGGCGCCGCCACCGACGAGCGCACCCCGTGCTCGCGGGCGACGGCGAACGCCCCCCGAGGCATCAAGATAGTGGCCACGCCGGGCCGAACGACCCGTCTCGAACACAAGCGTGGTGGCGTTCTTCCCCCCAAGCTTCCACCGGGTTACCAGCCAGCAAGATGTGGCGGCGGCGTAGGCCGCAACGTGGCCATTCAGCCTTCTGTCCCAGCCACCCCAGGCTCGGCTTGGGGGGCCGGGCCGCCCCCCCCTTTTGTCCGCGAGACCCGTCCATCACGTTCGATAGCCCGGGATCCTTTGACCGCGCACGCCGCGATCACGCCCACCGCGCCAACCCTCGCATCACCCCCGGCAGGTTCCACGCGCAACACCCGGGACAGCGATCCCGACGCGGCAGCTCAGGCTCGACGGCGTGAACTTGCGGCCGTGCGCTCGGCGCGCCAGTGGTGGCGTCCGGGGCGAGTTGCATCCTGTCGGGATGGATCGAACGAGCTGTCGCAGGTGAGCGGATGCCGAGAGCGAGGTCCAGGCCGGCGCAGCAGCGCCGGACACACTCGTCCGGGGTTGTGTGGCGCGATCCTTTTGGTTGCGAGACGGAGGCGATGGTTGCCCGCTGGCGCGCGTCGCGTGAGTTTCTGCCCGCGAGCGAGCGACACCTCGTGGCGGTGCTCGATGCCGCCTTGGAGGCCTACGGGGCGCGTCTTCATCCTGGGGAGAGCATCTTTCGCGAGCCGGGCGCGAGCCGCTTCAGGACCTGGCTGGCGCGGCTGGATGATCTGTGGGAGCAGGCGCTTGGGTTCCTTGACAGGTTCGGGTTCTGCGAGGATGTCCGGACGCCGTGGGTGGCGCTGCACCACGCGTACGGGTTCGACGATCGGGTGCCGCACGACACCAGGCATTGCGGACTGTGCCTGCTCAAGGCCGATGCCGAGCGGTCGATCTCACCCGACCGGGTGCTCGCGCAGAGGGTTCGGTTTGGCCCGGT
>Ga0181518_10006262_pt1 | contig 9999 bp, 7 predicted proteins | sample PEATcosm2014_Bin_28_FD_119751 | JGI IMG/M metagenome (GOLD analysis project Ga0181518, IMG submission 119751) | Peatland microbial communities from MTU Mesocosm Facility, Houghton, MI, USA - PEATcosm2014_Bin01_60_metaG | ecosystem: Environmental > Terrestrial > Soil > Wetlands > Peat | place... | reverse complement strand
CAGGCGCGAGGTGAGAAACGGACATTCGCCGTAGGTTTCGTGCCCGCGTCCCCAGCGAGGGTCGCGAAAGATGTTAACGTTGGGAGCCCACAGCGTGAGTCCCTTGTACAGGCCGCGGTCGCCTTTGCGCGCGTACTCGTGGTGTTTGGCGCGGGCCTCGTCGGCAATGGCTACCGCCACCTTGTGCAGGCGCGCGGCGTCCCACATCGCGGCCAGGCCGATGGCCTGGGGAAAGACCGTGGCAATTCCCGCCCGCGCCACCCCGTGCAAGCCTTCGTTCCACCAGTTGTAGGCGGGCACGCCCAGGCGCGGAATCGCCGGCGCCGCGTGCAGCATCTGATGGACCTTTTCTCCGAGCGTCAGTCGCGAAATCAGATCCTGGACGCGTTCGTCAAGGGGAAGGTCGGGATCAAGAAAGGGATAGGCGGGTGAGGGTTCAGGCATGCGCGGGTGTTCTGGCCGGCTGCAGAGGCTGCTGGCCTATGGTGCCGCGGGGGCACGGGGCGGCAGATTTTGCTGCATGGGCCATTGGTTAGGGGAATTTACTAATTACCGGGCAGCGACTCAAGCGTGTGGTCAAGGGTCAATAGGCTGGTCCGCGGTCACGCTAGGCCCTGCGCTTGCGCAGGGTCAGCAGTGATTCACAAAGTAGCAGGCCGATCATGAGCGCGGCCAGCGTGTGCCATAGTTCCACCCGGTGCTTGGGCGGCCTGGCGCCGGGGGATGCCGCCGCGATGTGATCGGGCCGAAGAGACGGGTCGAGGCGCGCGGGGTTGGACTCGCGGGTGTCCAGGTTGACCACGAAGTCCCGTTCAGGGCGAGCCGTGACTGCGCCGTCGGCCCCGACCGCGCGCACGTGGTAAGTCCCCAGACGGTCGGTTTCGCCATAGAGAACGCTGTGGGACGTGTTGGCCTGTTCGCGCCGCGCGACCCATACCGAGCCGTCGGGCCGGGACACCTCCAGGCGCTGCTCGTCGCCCGAGAAGACCAAGGAACGCGCCTCGCCGGCTCGTAGCGAGGCGGCCTCGTCGTCGCCGGTTACTCCCACCAAGCGGCGCGCAGCCTCACGCACCAGCGGGAGAAAGCCAGTGCGTATGGGCAAATCGGTCCACTCGCGGTCCACGGTGGTGGACAACAACATCACGCGGCCCTTGCCGACTTGCTTCTCCACTAGAGCCGGAGCGCCGCTTTCGTAGCGCAAGATCACGCTGCGATCCGGGCTCTCGGGCGCGGGGTCGAGCAGCATGTACTTGAAGAAGCGAGCTGACACCAGACCTTCGCCGTGCTCGGGGAAATTCGCCAGCAGGGGATGGTTGCGATCGATGGGCGCCAAACGTTCGGCCGGTCGATCATCGACGATTTCGCCCGAGTGCTGGCCGGGCAGGGCCGAGGCCGTGCGCGGCAGTCCCAGCGGCTGCGGCAGCAGCTTGGCCACGCGTTCGTTCCATACCGTGGTGTCCACGCGATCGCCGACCGAGATGAAGAGGCCACCACCCGCTGACACGAATCGCGTCAGGGCAGCGGCCAGGGCCTGCGAGGGCTGCGCCAGGTTCAGCAGGGCGACCAACGTCGTGTCGCCCAGGGTTTCGGGTGAGAAGTCCTCGGGCAGCTTGATGGTCACCGCTGCGCCGGGAAGGCCATTGCGAAGCGCGGCCGCGAAGAAGAACGGCTCATCCTCGTTACGCGCGCTGCGCGGGTCGCCGTTGACGATGAGAACATTCATGGTGCGTGACAACTCCACATGGGCCAAGCGGTGATCGTCCATGCGGAAAGCGTCCCCATCGATCTCCACCTCCACGTCGTGCGCGCCGCTGCCCTCGCCGGTCAGTCGGTGCAGGAAGCGCTTGTGGCCGCGCGCGCCCGGCGCCAGGTCGACAAAACCCTTGGCCACCGACACCCCATCCACTTTCAAGGCAACACCCAGCCCGCGCGTCCCGGCTGCGGAGAAATCCGCCAACTCGGCGTCCACCGCGATCCCGCCGGTTCCCATCTCTGGCGCAGCCACAACCCCGACGTCCAGCACGGCCCGGTTTCCCCACGGGGCTGCACCCGACACGTCGTCGATGATGACCTCGGGAGCGCCCTGCCCAGGCAGGCCCGTGCCGGCCTCCCACCCCGCGGCCTGCAGATCGGTGAACAGATAGATGCGGCGCTTGGCATGCGCAGAGCCCGCGAGAATGAGCGATGCGTTTCGCAGAGCGCTGGCAAAGTCAGCCGGCCGCGCAGAGCAGGCGGTGCTCTCCAGCGCCTCGAGCACGCGCGCTCGCTCGGGGGAAAGCTCGCTGATTTTCGGGCTGGAGCCGGCGGAAGCGAGAAGCAAGGCCAGGTCCACGTCCGAGGGAAACTGGCGCAGCAACGCGCGCGCGCGGTCACGGGCGCGCTCGAACATGGTCGACAGGCCGGCGCTGCGGCTCATGCTGGCGGAATCGTCGAGCACGATGACCCCGCTCTGCGGATCCAGGCTGGCCACCGGCAGGTCGGTCGTGCGCTCGGCAAACGGGCGGGCGAAGATGAGCGGCAGGGCCGCGGCCACGCCGGTGCGCACCACCAGCAGCAAGATCTGGCGCAACCGGCGCCGCGCCGAGATGCGCCGCTCGGAGCGCAGCAGCAGTTGCATGGCCGCGAAGCGCACCGGCAGCGCTCGCCGCTTGCCGATGAGATGCACCAGCCAGGGCAGGATGGCAGCCAGCAGACCGAGGAGGAGGGAGGGCGCCAGAAAATGCATCTACAGCCTCACGCCGCGCTGACGGTCAGCCAGAAAGGCCCGCAGCACATCGGCCGGTGGCGCGTCGGTGCGCGCGAAGCGATATTCCACGCTCGCTTCTAGACAGGCCGCACGCCAGCGATCGCGAAAGGCCTGCGACTCGCGCTTGAAAGCCTGGGCCAGGTCAGGCGCTTGCGCGAGCAGGGTGCGTGTGTCCCCCGGCTCCATGCCCTCGAAGAAGATGAGGTCGTCAAAGGGCAACTCCACTTCGTCGGGATCGAGCAGGTGGAACAGCGCCACGTCGTGTCCGCGCGCGCGCAGCTGGCGCAGGCGTCCATGCAAGGGGCCGCGCACCTCGTCGCCGGGCTCATCCGGCTCGCTGTCGAGCAGGTCGGACATGAGAATGATGAGACTGCGTTTGTCGACCAGCTCACCCAGATGGCCGAGGGCGAGCGCCGCATCGGTGCGGCCGGCGGGCTGGGCCGCTTGCAACAGGCGGAATACCTCGCGTATCTGTCCCGGCCGGGTCGAGGGCGGCAGAAAGCTGCGCGCGCTCTCGTCGAAGAGCAGCAGCCCAGCGGCGTCGCCCTGCTGGCCCACCAGATAGGCCAGCGCGCTCGCCAGATAGCCGGCGTAGTCGAGCTTGGACACGCCCCGCCGGCGGTAGCCCATCGAGGCAGAGGCATCGAGCACGAGGAAGGTGTGCATCTCGGTCTCGTCCTCGAAGCGCTTGACGTAGTAGCGGTCGGCACGACCCACGGCTTTCCAGTCGATGCGGCGAATCTCGTCGCCCGGTGCGTATTCCCGGTGCTCGGTGAATTCCACCGACGTGCCCGGGTGCAGATTGCGGTGCATGCCGGAAAACGCGCCCTCGACGATGGTGCGGGCGCGCAGTTCCAACGACGCCAGCCGCGCCAGATCCGTCGGATCCAGCAATCCTGGCCGGGCTGGCTCTCCTGATGCTGGGATGCCCTCGCTCACGACATCTTCTTGGCCGGCGCTCAGTCAGGCTGGACGGTCTGCAACAGACGCTCGATGAGAGCGCGCGACGACACGCCGTCGGCCTCGGCGTGGAAGTTGCGAACCAGGCGGTGGATGAGCACCGGAAGTGCCATGCGGCGCACATCCTCGATGGAAACCGCATAGCGGCCGTCGAGCACGGCACGCGCTTTGGCAGCCAGCACCAGGTGCTGCGAGGCGCGCGGGCCAGCGCCCCATGCGACGTACTTGCCGACCGGCTCGGGCGAAGCCGGCGTCGGCCGGGTGGCGCGACACAAGGCCACCGCGTGGCGCAGGACATGGTCCGCCACCGGCACGCGTAAAACCAGATTCTGCAGATCCAGAATGCGCTGGGGTGACAGCACCTTGTGCAGCACCGGGTGGTAGCTGCCCGCGCTCTGGCTGGCGATGCGCACTTCTTCCTCGGTGCTGGGATAGCCCACGTCCACCTCGAACATGAAGCGGTCGAGTTGCGCCTCGGGCAAGGGATAGGTGCCTTCTTGCTCGATGGGGTTCTGCGTGGCGAAGACCAGAAAGGGCAAGGGCAGATCGTAGGTCGTGCCGCCGGCCGACACGCGGTACTCCTGCATGGATTGCAGGAGCGCGGCCTGGGTCTTGGGCGGGGTGCGGTTGATCTCGTCGGCAAGAATGACGTTGGCGAAGATCGGACCGCGCACGAAGCGGAACACGCGCCGGCCGGTGGTGCGATCTTCCTCCAGAACGTCCGAGCCGGTAATGTCTGACGGCATCAGGTCGGGCGTGAACTGGATGCGGCCGAATGACAGGTCGAGCACGTCGGCCAGCGTTTGGATGAGCAGGGTCTTGGCCAGACCCGGCACCCCGACGAACAGGCAGTGGCCGCGCGAAAACAGGGCGATCAGGAGGTGGTCAATGACCTCGTGCTGTCCGATGATGCGCTTGCCGATCTCGGTGCACAGGGTGCGCCGGGCCTCGCACAGCTCGCGTGCCGCGGCGACGTCTCGCTCGACCACCTCGGGCGCCGGCCGGGAGGCTGCTTCACCGGCGAGGGCAGCACCAGGCTGGAGAATCGCAGTTTTCTGTGAGTCCGACATCGGCCACAGAATGCCACGCCCCCGCGCAAGCAGCAAAGGCTGCGGCACGCTAGGCACTGGACGATCCGGGCCGGATTTCATCGGCGGAGGTGTCGGCCGAGGTATAATGGTGCCCCATTCGCCGAGCCCCGCCGTGAAGCCCGTTGCCAAGCCTTGCCCCCACTGCGAAAAGCAGCATCGGCCTGAGACGCGCACCTGTCCTGCGACGGGAAAGTTGATCGACAACCCGGCGTTGGGCAAGACCATCCTGGGTCTGGCTGCACCGCCGTCGCTGCCCATGCCCGCAGGGTTTCCCAAACCCGCGGTGTCGACGTGGGAGCCCCAGCAAAAGGCGTCGTCGCCAACCGCGCCGGCGGCAAAGCCAGGCCCACCCGCAATACCTGCTTCGAACCCAGCGAAGCCAGGTTCGGCCGCATCGCCGCCGGCCGTCACGCAGCCTTCGTCAGCGCCGGTCGCAAGGCCGAGCGCGGATGTCCCGCCGGGAACGCGAGCGGTTCCGGCGTCGCCACCTCTTGCTGGCGAGGCTGGACAGACGGGCGGAACCATCTTGATGTACGGCCCAGCGGCTGCCCAGGGTCTCGCCCTGACAACCTCGGCCTCGCCGCCCGTCTCGCCGTCGAGCGCCGTGGAGAGCTGCGAATATCCAGTCGCGCCAGTTCGCGCGAAGCCAGACGCGCCAATCACGCCGTTTGCGGCGCCGTTGCCGTCGGCGGAGACCAGTGCCAGCACTCGGCCGTCTTCGCACGTGCCGTCGCAAGCCGTCGGCGGTGGCGGCGTGACTCCGACGCTCGAGCTCGACCCCGACACTCAGGTGGAGCAGGCCCCGGTGGACTTGCCGGCTGTGCCGGTCGCGGCCAACCTGCGCCTGCCCCAGCCGGTCGCAGCCAGCTTGCCGGGTCGGGGGGGAATGGCCCTGCGCCGGTTGCCCTGGTTGGCGAGGGTTTTGGCGGACGCGGTGGCCGCGCTGCGCCTGCTGGCCGAAGCCTTCACCTTGTACCGACAGGCATGGAGGCCGCTGCTCTTGCTCGTGGCGATCGTGCTGCTTCCTGCGGCTGCGGCGAAGTCGTGCATGGTGGCGGCAGTCACCGGCTCGGCAGTACCGGATCCGCTGCACGATGCCTCGGCCACGACGGTCGATTTTTCGCAGGTCAAGCAGGAGTTGGCCCGCCGAGCGCAGGCCAGCCACGCCGCGGGCAAGGTTGACAAGGGTGCACTGGCCGAGCTTGCCGCGTTGGCGTCCGTGGCTGCGGAGGATGCCGCTGGCGCAGGAGCAGTCGCGGAGACACCCAGTCCGCTGGCCGTGGCTGCACGCTGGTTCGCAGCCGTGCTGCTGACGGGCTTGTTGCTCTTCGGTCTGGCGGTGCCGCTGGCTTTTGCAACCATGGCCGTGGCACTGGTCGACCAACGCGCGGGCTCGCCGCTGCCCTCTGTCACGGACGTGGGGATCCTGCTGTGGAGTCGTCGTTTCCGCTTCATCACCGCGCTGTTGCCCGCGGCTACGCTGGTCGCTCTAGGCAGCGTCCTGTTTGTCGGGCCCGGCTTGGTCGCGGCGGTCCTGCTCTTGTTCGTGCCGATGGTGGTGCTGTTCGAGCGCGGCACGGGCAAGGCGGCGCTCCTTCGCAGCGTGGCCTTGGTCAGGACGGACGCTGTGCGAGTGATCGTGGTCGCGCTGGCCGCCACGTTGCTGAGTGCGGTGGCTTTCACTCTGTCTGACATGGTTATTCCTGGAAGCAGCCGTCGCGTCTTGGTGTTCCTGCGCGTCTTTCTCGGCGACCTGTTGATGGTCGCGGCCTTGCCGGTCCCGGCCTTGGCTGTGGCTCGCTTGTATGTTGACGCGCGCGGTCGCGAGGGCGTGGACGCGGCCGCACTGGCCCTGGCCGCTCGACTGGCCTAGCTGGCACACCGGAAGATTTGCACAGGACAGGAACGATGGTGCCGCTAACTAGCCTAAATCACTGATGCTGCGGCGACGCTATCCATCAGAATGCGTGGCCTTGGGTGGGGCGGCGGGTTCATTTTTTGAGAGCCGCCCGCTCCAGGATGCCGTAGTATTCTATTATATACGTGTAGGCTTGGTGCGTTCCCGCCGCCAGTGAGTGTTTGGGATTGCCATTAGGAGTCTTCGAACGGCCGAGTCAGTTTTTTCGGGGAGACCCGATCCACCGCACGCAAGTTCAAGGAGGTCAACATGACCGGGTTACGGATCTTCAGCCGAACCACTTGGGTATTGCTTTGCGGAGCGGCTGCCTTGACAGCCTTCGCTTTCCTCGCCTGCGGGGGCCCCACTCCGATCCCTGGCAGTAGCGCAGTAGTCAGCACGAACGGGCAGCGAGGGACCGGGACCGGCGTCAGTCTGGCGACGAGCGGTTCTACTAGCACCAGCACTGACGACAACCCGACCCCCACCGACGTCGACGGCGGCAACTGCGGCATTACGACCAACAGTCTTACCCAGCAACCGGCCGACCTCCTCCTGGTTCTGGACCGTTCGGGATCGATGAACGACGACATCGCCTCCAACTCCAGTTGCACCGGTGCCAATGCTCCAGCCAATTGCACGGCGAGATGGCCCACGATGACGACAGCCCTCAATCAAGTTCTCGCGGCCTCACCGGCCGGCGTCGAGTGGGGCTTGAAGTTCTTCACGTCGCCAGGGGGAGGGAACTGCACGGTCAACCCAGGAGTAGAGGTCGCGGTGGGGCCAAACACGGCTGCTCAAATTCAGGCCGCGATTGCCGGGACATCCCCGGGAAGCCAGACTCCGACCACTGCCGCCATTAACGCGGCCGTCGCCTATTACGGGACGGTGACTGATGGCAGATCCCACTTCATTCTCCTTGCCACGGATGGCCAGCCCAATTGCGACCCTGGGACAACTTCCACGGTCAGTGACGCATCGGTCGCGGACGCCGCCGGGGCGATCGCGACTGCTTATAGTGCCGGCATCAAGACGTACGTCATCGGCATCGGGCCATCGGCAGGCAACCTGACGAGCTTCGCCGCAGCCGGCGGAACAACCGACTTCTTCCCCGCGACATCTCCGGACCAGTTGACCGCTGCTCTCAGCAACATCGCCACCGCTGTGGCAAGTTGCGTATTCAATCTGGGCAAGGTCCCTCCGGATCCGACCAACGTGGTTGTCGAGTTCAACGGCGACAGCAACCTGCGTGCGCCGTATGACCCCACGCAGACCAACGGCTGGAACTACACGTCATCGGCCGATACCTCCATCCAGCTCTACGGATCGTGGTGCACCGACGTCACGAACGGAACTTACAAGTCCGCCGAAGTTCTGATGGGCTGCGGCACTGTCAGGCTCTAACCCAGCGTTCTCCCCGCATAGGAGGCAGCGCGGAGTCGGGTCGCGGAATGGCGCCCGGAGCCTCTGGTCTGTTCACGCTTGGGCGACCAGACGGCGAGTTCCGAGGCTGAGGCTCGGGCGACGAATTTGTGAAGCTTGCCGGGATGCTGACCCCTTAGCACGGCAGCACCAGAACAATCTCCGTCGGTTGCCCATTCGCTCATCTGATTTGGAGGCGTCGCATGAACAAGAAGATACTCTCCCTAACCCTCGCCACTTCGCTGGCCGCTCTCGTTGGCTGCTCGGACAGCGGAACTTCGGGTTCTGGGACCAACACCAGTCCGAGTGGATCCGGTGGCTCAACGATGACCGGGAGCACGGCAGGGACAACCACCATCGCCAGCGCAACCGGCGGTACGACGCGGACGGGCGGTTCGACACCGGTAGGCACTTCGACGCGGACGGGCGGTTCGACTTCGGTGGGCACTTCGACGCCGACGGGCGGTTCGACCTCGGTGGGGACCTCGACGCCGACGGGCGGTTCGACTTCGGTAGGCACTTCGACGCCGATGGGCGGTTCGACCTCGGTGGGCACCTCGACGCCGACGGGCGGTTCGACTTCGGTAGGCACTTCGACGCCGACGGGCGGTTCGACCTCGGTGGGCACCTCGACGCCGACGGGCGGTTCGACACCGAGGGGCGGCACGACCTCGGAAGGCGGATCGACGCCGACGGGCGGCACGACCTCGGAAGGCGGATCGACGCCGACGGGCGGCACGACACCGGAAGGCGGATCGACGCCGACGGGCGGTTCGACACCGAGGGGCGGCACGACCTCGGAAGGCGGATCGACACCGACGGGCGGCACGACCGCGACGGGCGGCACGACTCCAACTGGCGGCGCGAGCCCGTGCGATGTCCTGCCCGTCAGTCCCAATGCCTCGACCCAGGCAAAGAACTTGCTGTGCTACTTGTATAGCGAGTACGGCACCCACGTCTTGTCGGGACAGCAGGAAGCCAACTGGAACGCTAACCCGACCGACATCAGTTGGTACAACACCAACATCGGCAAATATCCGGCGATTCTTGGGAGCGATTTCCTTTATCGCGATGGCGATTCCTGCACGGCCGTCACTTCTTCCACGACCCGGGGCATTGCCTATTGGAACGCGGGTGGACTGACGATGTTCCGCTACCACATGGGCCAGCCGGTAGCTGGTTCAACCTGCGCGAACGACTGCTACGACGGTACTAACTGTGCCGAGTCTACTCCCGCGGCCGGCTTTTTCACCAACGTGATAACGGCGGGAACCGGGGAGAACACTGCCTTCCTCAACAGGTTGGACTACGTGGCTGCTCAGATAGGGGCCATGCAAACCGCCAACGTGCCGATAATATTGGCGCTCTTTCACGAGACGCAACAAAACGGGTGGTTCTGGTGGTCCATTGGCGATACGGGCGCACAATTTGTCGCACTGTGGACATATGCGTTTAACTATCTGACCAAGACCAAGGGCCTCACCAATATCATCTGGCTCATGCCCTTCAGCGGCTCGCCGAGTGCCGCCTTTTACCCGGGCAAGCAATACGTCGACGTCTCGGGCGGTGATACCTACGGTACGAATCAACCGTTCACATCGCTCTACAGCACTTGTAAAGGTATCATGGGCAGTACCATTCCCATCGCCCTGCATGAGACCGGGTTGATTCCAACTCCGAGCGCCATGTTCCCGACCGCGGCACCTTGGATACTCTTCAATATCTGGGCAGGCTACGAGACATCGAACAACACCGTGGCGAATATCAAGAGCGTCTACTCGGACTCCCACACCATAACTCGCGACCTCATACCGAGTCTGAAGTAGAACCAGGGCCCGCGCTGTCGCGGTTGTCTTTGCTCGATCACCGAAGTAGGGTCAGTG
>Ga0181518_10006261_pt1 | contig 9999 bp, 13 predicted proteins | sample PEATcosm2014_Bin_28_FD_119751 | JGI IMG/M metagenome (GOLD analysis project Ga0181518, IMG submission 119751) | Peatland microbial communities from MTU Mesocosm Facility, Houghton, MI, USA - PEATcosm2014_Bin01_60_metaG | ecosystem: Environmental > Terrestrial > Soil > Wetlands > Peat | place... | reverse complement strand
ACGACGTGCGCGACGTGCTGCTAGACGAAGAAGCATTCGATCCCGAGGCCGCGGCTCGGCTGCTGACCGAGCGAGCGCGGGCGCGCGGCTCGCAGGACGACATCACGGCGATGGTCATCGAACTGGAAGCTTGGGACGGATGATGCCCGAATGACGCCGATTCCGCACCCGCGCCGACTTGCTTTCCCAAGGGAACCACCCAGGATCCTCTCGTACGCAAACCTGTATCGCTTCGGGAAGACCGCAGGTCCCGCGCCGCTGCTGGTGTACATCGGCGGAGCCACCAACCGGCAGAACTACCTTGCGCAATACGAGACGGAGCCTACTCCAATCGTCAGCGAACTGGCCCGCGCGCTGGAACTGCAGCCTCTGCCCAGCCTGGACGCCCTCATATGTCCGTGCCCTCTCGACAGCGGTGGCGAGGGACACGAGTACTTCGTCGATCACTTCGACAGCGAGCTTTGCCCGGAACTGGGCGCACCTCCGGCGGCGCTGGCCTGCGTGGGCTACTCGGCCGGGGCTGGCTACGCGACCCACCTGGCCATTGTGGCCGAGGCGCGTGCACTGGCGGTGTTCGGGTCGGCAGGCGTCCACCAGGCAGCGGCCGACAACCGCACCCTGCTGGAACAGTCCAGGGGCGAGGGTACGCGGCCCATCGAGATCGCCATCTTTCGCAACGATTCGGACTGCGTCGTGGCCCCGCCCCAGACGGTGGCCGCGCAGCTCCGCCCGCTGCACGCCCGTGCGATGGCGATGCGTTCCGGCCAGCACAAGTTCGCCGACTACGCTGCCAACGGCACGGTCCGCGATGCATTCCGCTTCGCGATCGAGCGGCTGAGTGCGGGGTAGGGCGCGCCGACGGTGCGTTGCCTGCGGCGGAAGCCGTCAGTTGAGCAACCTACCGATGCAGGTATCCCTTTCTGCACACGCACTGCTCCCCCTCGCGCGCGTGGCTTGAGCACCACCAACGCCCGCAGGCGCTGCACTGGTAGAAGATCTTTCCGCCCTGGTCCGTGTTCTTGCAGCCAGATGCCGAACACTTCACGCTTGCCATATTTCTTGTCCTTTCCCTTCTGAGGGTCAACGTCGCGGTGGACGCTCACAGCGCCTACGGACGCTGTCAAGACTGCGCGGGTTCATGCGAATCGACATCGTCGCTAGTCACCATCCAGCTCGGATAGCTGGTCCGCAGGTGTGCGGGACCGCAGGACTCGGTCTCGCGGCGAGGGGCAACCGGCGCAGGAGACGGGTTCTCAATGGCCAGCCGGCGCACTTCTCTGCGAGCGTCGGGCGTGACGAAGCCACTGGCGATCTGGTCGATGCCACGGCCGTCACACGCCATGCCGAAGACCACACGCAAAAGGTCCTGCTCGAGAGCGCCGTGCCCGCGGACATATGCCTTCCACAACGGGCGGAAGGATGCCATCTCGGGCAGGAATGCCGCCTGCACGCCCACAGCCGTGCGCGTGACGCTGCCGACCATCCGCCACGTCGGGTCCGACAGATTGCCCAGCTTGGCGTAAAGCGCACGCGTCTCGCCCTGGTTCATCTGCTGGGTGGCGGTGGTGAGCATCATGGGGATCTCCTTCTGGTTGAAGAGCGCTACCGGGTAGCCAGGCTCGGGGTCGTGGTCTTCTGGTTGCAAAGAGCGGACTTCGCGTGGCTTGCCATGGTGTCCTTCTGTTCTGTTCTCTTCGTTTCTCGTGGTCCTGCAGACGCTGACGAAACCGTGTTTCTGACAGTTCGGTTCGACCGTTTCTGGCAAGTTCACACGCACTGCGTGGGCTCCGGCTTCTTGCGGGAGCAGAATTCGGCGATCGCGTCGATGACGCCGAAATCGAGCGCTTCTTCCGGCGTCATCCAAAGGTCGCGCTCGATGGCGCGCATGACCTCCTCGGAGTTCCGCTTGCAGTGGCGGGCCAGTATCTCGGTCATCAGGCGCTCGTTTTTCAGCATGTTTTCGGCGGCAACCCGCACATCGGCCGAAGTGCCCATCATTCCGCCTGATGTCTGGTGGAGCATGATGCGCGAGTTGGGCGAAGCGAACCGGCGGCCCGTCTCTCCCGCGGCCAGCAACCACGCCGCCATGCTGAAGGCCGGACCGATGCAGAACGTGGCCACCGGTGCCTCGACCATCTGCATGGCATCGTAGATGGCCAGGCCAGGGTACACGCCGCCGCCGTAGCTGCTGAGGTACAGCTTGATCTCAGCATGATGGTCGATACTGTCCAGGGTCAGAATGCGGCTGACAACATGGTCCGCCGACGCAGTCGTCACGTCGCCGCTGAGGTAGACGATGCGGTTCTCGAAGAGCCGCTGCCCAACGCCGATCTCGTAGTCGTTGCTCATGATCGTCTTCCCTCCAATCGGGGTGCCTCCTGGGACGCGTGCCGAGCGGCCGCTCTGACAGCGGCCTTCAGTTCGAGGTCTGCTGCCGGACGGCGTACGCGAGTAGCGAATAGACCGTGCAGGCGTTTGTGCGTGCCAATGCGTTGCTCCCCGCGACCTTCAATTGGAACAGCACCCAAATCAGGCCATGGATCAGGAATCGGTGATTGGGGATCCAGTACCCAGACTCGGTGTGTCTGATCTGCATGCCAACAAGTTCTGGGTTCCTGCTGGCAGCGACCATGGGATCGCTGCCCAGCGGGTAGTTTGCGATGTCGCGCACCATCTGCTCCTGGTTGAGTCCACAACCAAGCTGCGCCACAATCCCTTCGACTGTCTCCCTCAGCGCCGCAACCTCGCGAGCGCCGAGTTCAACCAATGCGCGCTTCGCAGCGATGGCAACCAGATTCTCGATGTTCAGGTGGGCGTTCCTCATCGCGTCGATCACAATGACGGTCGCGGCGGGCCAAATCTGACAGGTGCTCACGAGCAACCGGCCGCGATCACACATTGTCGTCAGCCAGGCCGGCGACCCAGGCAATCAAGCGTTCCCTGGTCAGTTCCGCGTAGGGGATGCAGTCTACCGGGAAGCCCGCCCGATCCAGAGCTGCCTCCATGCTGGCGGCTCCAGCGGGGTTCATCGAATGAATCAGAACCGGCGGCTTGCGAAGGGCCTGGTTTGCCACCAGAGCCTGGACCACGTTGCGGCCGCTGATGCCCAGATCACTCTCGGTGCGCGTGCTCTCTGTCAGATCGTGGTCCAGCATGATCCCGTCGTACACGTTGCGGTCGCGCTGAAGGATCCCGAGCGCCTGCCCACCGCTGGCCGCGTGGACCAAGTGGACCTTCGCCGAGTCCAGCATGGCGGAGAACCGCTGGACGCGCTGGTCGTTGTCTTCGACGATCAGGATCTTCAGTTTCTTGGGCATCTTGGGATCTTGTGGTGGTTGCGCGATGTCTTGTCCATCTCTTGCTGCTGCCATCCCCATGGACGCCTGCTGAGCGACGCATCTGACATCGCTTTCACGACGGCTTCGACTTCGCGAACGGCGCCCCGCGTTCCAAACGGCACGCTTCAATGAGCAAGATCACGTGCCTCATGAATTCGTCAAGCGGCTGCCACTTCACGGAATACCTTGCCGTCAGAATGCTGCGGCACTCCTTGAACGCCTTCCGCGCGGTCGGGCCAAAGGTCGAGTCTTCCTCCCAGGCGGATCGTGCCACGGCAACAGCCCGCTCCAGACTCCTGCAATCCACCAGACCGTCAATTCGGGGGACAGCCCGGCAGCACAGTCCTTCGTCTCCAAATAGCCTGCCGGTCTCAAGTAGAATCGCCGCCAGATCTTCGACCTGGATAGCGAAGATCCGTTTGAGCGCGGCAGCGTGACCTATCGCCGACTGGCATTCGTCGATACCCAGGGCACTGGCTAGCTCGGCGTTGAATCCATCGGGCAGGCGATGCGTAACAAGGATGTCGTGGTCCCCAACCCATCTGGGGATTGGGTGGCGGTATTTTGCCATCTTGATGACCCGTCCCATGACCTTCTCCTTTGCGTCTATCCTGCGGCCCTGGTAGCCGCATCGAGCATGTAGGCCACCTGGCCGACGCGCATGTAGACATGCTGGACCAGGTCGGAGCGTTCTTGCGGGTTCTTCAGCGCGCGGAGAATCAGGCGCAGAACCACAATGCCTCGGAGCATCTCGGGATTGCGGTCCATCCAGACGCAAAGCAAATCCCCTTCGCTCGCGCTCAGGTCGACCGCCGTGATGGCGGCGAGCAGTTCCTCGTCGCCGGCAGTCCGCCATCGCCCGGGAAAATCCAAGACGACTCGCATGAGGTGCCGTCGCTCAACTGGCAGCAGCGCAATTCCCAGTCGGTGGCACACGGTATCGACCAGTGCGAAGCACCTGGCTTGCAGCTTCAGACTGGGCTGTGTGGCCATGAAGATTGCGCCTCTCAGCGACCCCAGGAGCAGTGCCAAGCCGTGCCATCGTAGCCGCTGCCGACGGTGTCGTAGTCGCCACTGCCATATCTCGTGAATCTCCCCGTGACTGGATTGAAGGCCCAGCAGTGGCGGACCAGCGACATTCGCGCGGCTGGGTCCTCGATGACCACGAAAACGCGCGATTGTGGCGGCGCGAGGTCTACGGTGTGGCCATTGATGTCCATGGTCTGCTTCTGGCCGCACAGTGGCAGGGGCTGACCGTTGAGCTCGATCTCGACCCAGATGTTCGAGCCGTAATTGAAGCCCATGTTCACGTAGGTGTTCCTCGGCAGACTGCTGAACGGCGCCTCATTGTTCACAAAGCCGAGCCAAGGTTGGGGCGAATCGCAATAGGGCGACGCGCTGGCATTATTCAGCCAGTGAACGCCCCGGCCGGCCGCAACGCCGCGCTGTCGCCGTTCGCCTGTTGAGGAGAGCGCGTCCGTGCCGCACAGAAGACGGTCGATTCTTGCCTCTCGGACCAGCGACTCCTGCGCCACCGCCAGGATCTCACCGCTTTGCACGTCGATCATGCGCGCGACGACTGTGACCGACTCCCCCAGGTCTGCAAAGGATCCTGCCACGATGGCGTCCGCCCCAAGCAGTCGTCCCACCATGCGCCGCGAGGCTGGGTCCACCAGGAAGGTTCCTGCCTGCAGGTTCTTCTCCTTGAGCACTTGGGCCAGCATGCGCCGTTCGACGATGCGAAACTGCCCCACGCCGTACAGATGGGTGGTCAGCGTCTCGCCCAGGTAGTCGGCGAAGCCGCAGTCATGGCCGCCCGAGGCAGAAAAGTCCGAGATCGCGACGGTGCGGCCCGAGATACCCTGTCGTGACGCTGCCAACTGCACGACCATGTGGTCCAGCGACACCTCCAGGCTGGCGACCGATGCGGCTCTCCATCCCGACACGGGCTTGCTGCTGCTGGCGGCGCGCGCGCCGGGGCTGGGTTCAACGCTCCTCCAACCTTGGCTGTCGACCGGTTGAGACGACGCACAGGTGGCGATCCCAGTGCTAGCGAGGAGCAGGGCCAGTTTCCGCATGGGATTGTCCTTCATTGTTGTGGTCGAGGCGCGGTGGGCGTGAATCGCGTTCTTCATCTCTGTGGGATGGACGCCCGTGGATCGCGGTTTCTGACACCGCCCTGATCGTTGAAGACGATCGGACAGGTCAAGCGCCGATGCGCCTCTCTGTCAGACGTGAGCAGCAACATGCGTCTGGAGAGACGTGAACAAGACGATGAAAGCCGCCGTTTCCGCTCTAGCCTGCCTCGCCTGCGGATGCGCCGACACAGTCAAGTACAGCCGCGGCCGCTACGAGCGCGTCTACGACCGGGAAGTGGTGAGCAGCCGTCCCGCCGGCGAGGAAGGCGCCCTTGACTATCGCGTGGCCAATCATCGCTTGCTGCTCCAGGTGTCGCGCCACAACCTCTGCGAACGCGAAACCCGCGAGAGCTACCAGATCGTGGAGCGAGTGGACCACTCGGCCCAGAACGGCTGGTGGGTCGTCCCCTTGTTGGGCTTGATCTCGACGACGGCTGGCGCCCTCGTGCTGGAAAACGCGCATTCACAGCCCACCCAGGGGCTGGACTCCGACGGCAAGCCCAATAACCCGCGTCAGGATTCGTATGCCATATCCGGCATCCTGCTGAGTCTCGGCCTTCTCGGCATGATGGACGTCCCCCTGGTCGGCGTTCGCGATGTGGTGCGGGAGAAGGGCGTCCGCACTGTCCCCGAGAGCGTGACCTGCGGCAGCCGCGCCTATGTCGGGCCAGTGACCGTGATACGCGCAGGCCGCAGCACCCAAGCGCAGACCGACCAGTCGGGCCGGGCTTCGGTGGCAATGACCGCGCTGGCGGGCGGAGATTCGGCAGCGCCCGTATCCGTGTCCGTCGAGGAATTCAACCTGCTGCGCACCCTGCAACTGACGCCCGACGAATTGGTCGAACTGGGGATCGACTGACTCTTCAACAATCAAAGGAACACAGCATGCGCGCGACTGAACTCACCATCGCTGGTCTGTGCTTTGCTCTCATAGGCTGCGCCCCGGCCGCCGCTCTTCGGCCAGCGTCCCAGTCTGCCATCGCAGCGCCCGTGCTCCAGGACGCGCCCGTGCCCGAAGCTCTGCTGAGCGGCCGGGATCCGCGTTTCCCCACTGACCGCTACATCACTGGCACCGGCCAAGGTCCCACTCTGGCCGAGGCTCGCGCCCACGCTACCGCCGACATCGGCAGCCAGATCCAAGCGCAGATCAGCTCGGTCCTGACTTCGGTGGAAAGCGCGCAAGTAGACGCAGCCTCGGGCCGCGATGCCAAGAGCAGCAGCATCTCGAAGCTGCACCAGGAACTGCGCCAAACCACCCACTTCGAACCTGACGGAATGGTCGCCGTGGGGAATTCCCGCGCCGTCCACGGCATCGTGTACGTGCTGGCCGTTCTAGATCGCGCCGCTGCCGTGTCCCGCTATCACGCCCAAGCGCAGAAGGCGCGCCAGGAGCTGACTTCAGCTCGGAATATTCAGTCACACGCGCTCGGCGAGGCCAAGCTGCGCGAGGCAGCTCGTCTGACCCTCGAGATCCGGGCCCACGGTACCGAGTTGGCACGCGCCCTGACCATGGAACAGGCCGTCTCGGGCCGGGCCCTGGACCCGGACGAGTGGTCTGCCGTGATCGCCACAACCGAGGCGCAATCTGAACTGCGCCGCATGGCCGCGACCATCGAAGTGGAGGTCTGCGTGCAGGGCACCGCCGAGTTCTCCGAAGGCGAGCACCTGGCCGCCACCATCACCGACCAGGTGGCCAGCCACGGCCCGATCGTGCGCCTGTGTGGTCGACCGAGCGACAGGCCCGGGTCCATGCGTATCGAGGGAACTGTGCGCGGCGCCTTCTTCCACGATGCCAGCCTGCCCGGCGTCTGGCTCTGCCAGCCTTCAGTCGATATCACCGTCTCTCAGGCGGGCAAGGTGCTGTCGCGCGCATCGCTGGGCGGCGAAATTGCCCGCGCTGCTGGCCCCGACCGCGAATCCGCCGCGCGCGCCGCCTTGGCCGAACTGGCCCGGCAAAGCGCGGCCCAGCTTGCCGAACTATTCGGAGAGTGAGCATGAACAAGACGTCCAACCACTCGATCGCTCTGCTGTGCTGCCTGAGCGTGGGCTGTGGCGAGACCATGTCGGTCAGTCGCGGCACATTCGAGCGCACAGTGGCCCAGGACGAGATCGCTCGCCGGCCCGGACCCGACGAAAGCCAGGTGTCGTACCTGAGCGAGCCCGGACGTCTGCGTCTGCGCATCGTGGAGAGGCGCACCTGTGAGGTGGATGTCCTTCGACACTACGACGTGTTGGAGCGTATCGAGAAGAAACCCAAAGTGGAAGACTGGTGGATGCTGGCCGTGCTGGGCGGCGTGGTTGGCATTGCGGGCGGCATCGTGATCGCGGCCGCCCACACCCAGCCCACCCAGGGCGTTGATTCAGGCCTCCGCCTGGAACCTGGTAGCAGCGCCCAACTAGACTCGCACCCCACGCCGCGTTGACACACTATTTCAAACACCCTCCAGATCCCCTTGGCGCTTCTCCAGCCTCTATACAACCGCTGCGCCGAGGCGGGCTCTTGTTTCTCAAACCCGCATAGAGGAACATAGGACATCGGTACGCCCGACAACAGCGCTCCAGCCTTCTTGCTAACCCACAATAGCCGCCACCAAACTCGAAACCCTCAGCTCCAGGAACCCCCATGAACACCCTGACCAGACCAGATAGGAAACGATCCATCTTGTTCTGTGTCGCTGGCCTCTTGGCCTTTCTGGCTACTATTGCATGCGCGTCGCCCGCGACGGCAGGGCAATTCCAGAGTGACACCTTCCACTTCTCAATCGAACTTCCCGATGGCTGGAAGGTTGTCAAACGCGAAGAAACAGACACCCACTTCGTCTTGCTGCTTGGCAGCCACGACATGCTCCAGTCGATCTCCCTCCATTCAATCAAGACGGATGAGAAGGTGGACATAGACGCCCTGGCAAAAGCTGATCTCAAGTTCTTCGGCAACCAGGGATCACTGAAAAGCGAAGAGACCTTCTTCAGACCAGGAATTCGAACATTCTATTTCCTACCGACGGAAATAATAGAGAAGGTCTACGAATCAGGTACTCAGCGAACGAAGTTCGTTTTCAGAACCAACATACACTACGCCTACGTTTTCATTTGGAAAGGTTCCGGGAGCGATACATCGGCCCTTGATGGCATTGCGGCAAGTTTTGAGGGCATGCGTATCCCATTGAAGGAGCGATTGGGGAATCTCCGGGGCGGGATCGGCGGCTGGCTCCTCACGGCGCTAGGCTTGATTCTCTTGGGCGGCCTCCTGTATTTCCTTGGACAGATCGGCCTTCTCATACGAAGAGGCACGGAGATGAAGACACAGCTGGATCAGGCCCGAGCCAAGGCCGAAAGGGGCGGCATGGCAGTCAACTCAAACTGGTATAGATATCGGCGAAAAGCCTCCCGTTACATATACGTGGCAGCGGCGCTCGCCGTGGCTTTCTATGGCATACTATTTGCCCTTCTCTCAATAGGCCATTTTCTCGGATCGTTACTTGGACTTGCGTTCATTGTTGCTGGCTATTTTGGCTGGACCTTTGGGCCTAGTATTGGCGCAAATGCTGAGGACCTCATTGGCCGAGTGTAGCCGCAACAGCAGACCAGAAACCCAATTCGTGAGCTGCGGCGAGCGCCGCTTCCACGGCCGCATCGAGATCCTGCACAACGGACAGCGCCTGGAAGCCCCCACCAACACCGAAGGCGAAGCCAGTATCGATGCAAGCGAACTCGGCGCTATGGCGACCAGCGAGCGGGTCGTCATGTCGGCACCTGCCATTGGACTGGTGACGGAGATGGTGGTGGATCCGGCGGGGCGGTGAATCTTCCTGACACCATCGTCCCTGGAGCCGTGAGAAGAGCATGGAGGCTCGGCGGACTCGACTGAAACAGTAGGAGGGACGGTGGGCCCGATCAGCGCGGCCCCAAGCGTGTGGGGCTAGCCGGGAAAGCATGGCTTGCGGCGGGGTCATTGAGGGAATCGCATTGAGCGAATCACGCTTTTCACGCGCGCTAACGTCGAGTAGGATCACCCATTGATGGCCTCGGAGAAGCTCAAGCAGAGCACGCTTGCTGAGGCGGTGCGTGCTCTCAAGGAGGCACCGCTCGATCGCAAACGACAGGGCGAAGTGATCGGGCTGTCGCTCCCCTACGTAGAACAGGGGGTGCAGGAAATGCTTGGGCTGGTGGCGGGCGATCCACGGACGCTGGCGCAGTACGATCAGATCGTCGAGGAGTTTCTGGCGAAGAAGTTCGCCGACCCGAAGTTCATCGCCTACTTGCTGGAAAGGGATGCACCCGGGCCGACTGTGGCAACGGCCGCATACAATTTTGCCGCCTCGTTCTTTCGACCCATCGGCCTGCCCCGCGATACTGAGGGTCTGGAGCCGCGTCGAGGGGATGAGCGTGACGGTCGAGGGGCGGCTGGCCACGCAGACTTGAGGCCAGACCAGGAGGAACTGGCTCTGGCAGTCGAGCGGGTCTCTGCCATGCGGCGGATCCTGGACGATCTGCCGATAGATGAACGTGTGCTGGTGAAGGTT
>Ga0181518_10006259_pt1 | contig 10000 bp, 12 predicted proteins | sample PEATcosm2014_Bin_28_FD_119751 | JGI IMG/M metagenome (GOLD analysis project Ga0181518, IMG submission 119751) | Peatland microbial communities from MTU Mesocosm Facility, Houghton, MI, USA - PEATcosm2014_Bin01_60_metaG | ecosystem: Environmental > Terrestrial > Soil > Wetlands > Peat | place... | reverse complement strand
GTAAAGTCCGTCCGCACCGCAAGCGCCTGGCCCATGGCAAACGACCCTCCGTTTGTCACCTTGAATCAGTTCGAAGCCGATTTGTGAATCCCCGAGAGTCAGGCACTCGGCGGGTTGGTATAATTCGGCGCATTCAAGCAGTCCTGGTACTTCTTCTGGACATGGGTCGGGATCACCTGCCCGTTGACCACGATCACCGAGGTCAGCCACGCGATGATGTTGAGGTTTAGAAGTTGCACATTGGTGGCATAGTCGGGGAACTGCGCGTTGTGCGCCTTGGTCTTGGCGATATCTTGGGGCCCGACTAGTCCCGACAGCGGATAGCGGACCGTTTCATAACCCTTCGGCTTGCTGTAATCCGGATCGTCGCCGCTGATATTGTCCTTGATGTTGGCGGTGAAGACGAAGGAGCGAAGCGGATTGGGAATCGTCTTCCCGTCGAGCACGAATGTCTCTTGAGTGAGCGCCCACGGAATGCCGCTTTTCAGCGAGTCATCGCTGGTCTCATCCCAAAACGGCAGCGTGACATCGGCGCAGCCGGGAATGCCGCGCAGCGCATCTTCCAGCTTCAGCAAATAAACCCGGTGCCAGGTGGGAAACAGGACGTTGCCGTGGTTGCAATAACCGCCCCAGTACGAAGAATTTCCCCAGCCGGCGCCGCGGAACGGCTCGCCGTGATAGCCGCCCAGCATGAAGAAGGAATTTGGATTATCCGGCGGCAGCTCTTTGATCCCCTTCCAGGCCCGCATCACGTCTTCGAGCGGCTTTTTGTTGCCCTTGGTGTATTCGTCCTGCAGTTCGGTGATCGACCGGCGAACTCGAAGCGGCATGCCATTGCTCATGGTTGCATCTCTCTACTGCATAGCGCATAAACGCTCAGCGGGAATTTTTGTGTACATTCGACCTTAGACTGTGGCGCTAACGAAGTAAAGTTGACGACAATGACTTGCGCACGAGGGCAGCGGCGCAGTCTGCCGAAATCGAACGCTCAAATTCGCCACTCGAAATTTGTCGCGACCGCCAACCAAGCGTGGAGATGACAGATGCGCATAGGCATTCCGGTCTACGACCAAGTCGACATGCTTGATGTCGCGGGCCCTTACGAGCTTTTTATTTGGGCGGGTTACAAGATCGAGCTGGTCACCGAGCGTCCAGGCCGGCTGACATTTCGTAAAGGTTTCACCTTTGAGGTCGCCCGATCATTCAAAGAGGCCGGCACCTATGACGTGCTCTGGGTCCCCGGCGGCGATCCCGAAGCTCTTGTCAAGCTCATGGCAAATCGCAAATATCTCGACTTTCTGAAAGAGAAGAGCCGCCACGCCAAATTCGTGGCGTCGGTTTGCGAGGGTGCGATGTTACTCGCGGCCGCCGGCCTGCTCGATGGCTACACGGCGACGACACATTGGGCCTTTTATCCATGCCTTAAGCGTTTCCGGAAGGTGAAGCTGGCCGACGGCTATCCGCGCTACTGTCTCGATCGTAACCGGCTCACCGGCGGCGGCATCTCGTCCGGGCTCGACGAAGCGTTGATGCTCATCCAGCTGCTCGACGGAACGGCGGCGGCACAGAACGTTCAGCAATCCACCCAGTACTATCCGCGCCCTCCGGTGACGAGCGAGATCATACCCGATCGCAAGTGTCCGCTTGATGGCCTGACAAAATCGGCGTCCAGGCGGACCTCCACCGGCCGCTAATCGTTCCTTAACCATAAAAGTTCACGATTGATTAGGGGCGAAGCGGCTCACGCCGGTATCGCTGGAGATCGTGTCATGGCCATTTCCGGAATGTCTTCGGCAAGCTTTCATGCCTCGGGCCAGCAGGCGCTGCAGTCACTGTCGCACCACAAGCACGGCGGCCGTCACGGCCAATCGCTCAGCGATATCGATGCCACAGGCTCGAGCGTGGCCTCGGCGCCGAGCAAGACCGGCAAGATCGGCAGCAAGATCGACATCTCGGCCTAAGGCCATGGATTCACAAGACAGCCGATCCGCCGCGTTCCGCGTGCGCCCGGCAAGGCCTGAGGACATCCCGGCGCTGATGCGATTGAAGCGCCTGTTGGCGCAAGCTGAGGACGCTCTGCACGCGGTGCGCGCCAACGAGGCCGATTGGCTGCGTGACGGTTTTGGTCCCGATGCCGGTTTTATGGCCTTTGTCGCCGAAGATGGCTCCGGCGTGATCGGCATGGCGACATGCAGTGAGCGCGCCGTCACCGGCTGGAACGGGCCGGTGATTTTCCTGCAGGATCTGTTCGTCGAGCCGCATTGCCGCGAGCACGGCGTCGCCAGCGCGCTGATGGCGCGTGTCGCGGCGCTGGCGCGTGACGTCGGCAGCCCGATCGTCGAACTCACGGTGCGGGATGACAATCCGGCGCAGAATTTTTATTTGCGCACCGGATTCCAGCCCCTGCCCCACTGCCGGACTTTCGTTCTCGCCGGGCCTGCGCTCGCCGCGCTTGCCGATCAGAGCTGCGAGACGCTTGCGCTCGCCGGCTAGCACTTTCGGTGGAGCATGATCTTTTCCGAAAACCGGTAGCCACTTTTCGGGATCATGCTCTAATCAATCCAAGCGCGGCTGCCAGACCATCAGCAAAATGATCGCGATCGTGGCGGCAAGAAGAAAGGCCGCGAGCGCGAACCAGATGCGGAACAGGCGCGGATAGTCGTCGGCGAGCGTGCCGCGGCCCAGCGCCGCCTGGCGCGCCATGTTGCGCAGGCGGATCTCGATGCGCAGCGACATTAGCCAGACCGCGACGACCGCGACATAGAGCACCAGCGAAACGTCGATCCAGAATTCGTTGAGCGGCGTGAGCCCGATCGCCGAGGCCAGCGGAAAGCCGCTGATCGGCTGTATCGCCAGCGCCGCGGCGACGACGAACAATTCGATGCGGATCGCGAATTGCGCAATCAGCGCCACCACCGACGGATTGCCGGAGCGATAGGCCAGCACCATGAAGCCCGAGATACCGAGCCAGGTGCCGAACATCGCCGCAGCGAACAGCACGTGGATGAATTTGATAGCGAGGATGAGGTCGATCATCGCGGCTCAGGGAACGATCCGGCGGCGCCTCGTCGTTGCGAGCCAATGGGACCGGGCACCGCGGGCCGCGGACCCGTTGGCTCCTCGCAATGACGAACTAGAACGGAATCTCGTCGTCCATTTCGCCGCGCCCGCCGCCGCCGCCGCGCGCACCGGCCGCGGCCGCGACCTTGCGCGAGGGCCCGGGCGAACCAAAATCGCTGGTGTCGTCGGCGCCGAAATCACCGCCGCCCCCGCCGGAACCCGCGCTGCCGGCGCGGTCGAGCAAGGTCAGCTCGCCGCGAAAGCCTTGCAGCACCACTTCGGTCGAGTAGCGGTCCTGGCCCGACTGATCCTGCCATTTGCGCGTCTGCAGCGCGCCCTCGATGAATACCTTCGAGCCCTTCTTGAGATATTGCTCGGCGATCCGGCACAAATTCTCATTGAAGATGACGACGCGATGCCACTCGGTCTTTTCCTTGCGCTCGCCCGTGGTCTTGTCTTTCCAGGACTCCGAGGTGGCAAGGCGCAGGTTCGCCACCGGCCGGCCGTCCTGGGTGCGACGAATTTCCGGATCGGCGCCCAGATTGCCGATCAAGATCACCTTGTTGACGCTTCCCGCCATGACTCGCTCCGTTCGTTCCCGATATCACCAATGTTCGGTTTCCAACCTAGTGCCGGACCCGGCCGCGGCAAGGGCGAACGGCGCGCGATGGCCGTTATCCACACGGCTTCGCGCCGCAACCGCCTGCCCAATGCTATGTTCATATTTTGTTCTCACGCCGGATGCAAGGGTGCCGCGAAACACCGGCTTGCCTGACTTTGGGCGCAGCTTTAGCGAAAATGGCGCGGTGTTGTTTTTGGGCAAAACCTTTTGGCAGGAAAATCCGATACGTATTGGGCGGGGGGCGTAGGTCCGGAAGCTAATCTGACGGACCGACGTCCCTTTTGCGCGTGGCCGAACAGGAGACACGAATGAAGCGGATATTGATTGCCAGTGCGTTGGCGCTTGCTAACGCCGCTCCGGCACTCGCCGCCGACCTTCCTCCTCCGGCCGGGCCGCCGCCGCGGGCTCCGGTCGCGTATGTGCCGGCCGCACCGATATTTAGCTGGACCGGCGTTTATGTCGGCCTCAACGGCGGCTGGGGCTTCGGCCAGACCACATGGACGCCTCCGGTCGGAACTATCGGCAGCTTCAGCACCAACGGTGGGATGTTCGGCGGCACGCTTGGCAGCAACTATCAGATCGGCCAATTCGTCGTCGGCGGCGAAGGCGACATCGATTGGCAGAACCTCAGAGGCGCGACGGCCAGCGGGTTGTGCGCGCCAGCTATCGTTGGCGGCTGCGCCACCTCCAGCAACTGGATCGCCACGCTGCGCGCTCGCGCCGGCTTTGCCGCCGACCGGGCCCTGTTCTACGTCACCGGCGGCGGTGCCTTCACCGATATCAAGCCCTCGACCGGCGCTCTGACCTTCGGCGGCGGCACCGAGCCGGGCTGGACCGCCGGCGGTGGCGTCGAATACGCCATCACCGACAACTGGACGGCCAAGGTCGAATATCTCTACGCCAGCTTCCAGAAGGCGACGTGCAACACGTCGAGCTGCAGCACCGGGTAACGCCGCGCATCCGGGAGGCTTCCCCGGAGTCGCGCCGGCCACCGTCGGCCTGACCGAAAGCATGGTCCGCGGCGGCGTCAACTATAAGTTCTGACCCGGCGGCGCGGTCGTACCCGCGTCACTTCGGCGGGTTGCAACAGTTTTCCCTCAACCCGGCGGATTCCGCCGGGTTGTTGTTTTTTTGCACTATTCAGAACCTTACAGAAGCATTGTACTAGCGCCCAAATGTAAGGGTACCCTATGAGGCGCCTTGGTCCCGGTCTGGTGGTAGGAATTGCCGTTGCCGCGAGCGCGCTTGCGACAGCAGCATCGGCTGCCGATATGCCGGTGCCGGCCGGTCCGGCTTACTATCCGCCTGTCTACCGTCCGGTGATTTACGACTGGACCGGCATTTACGGCGGCGTAAATCTCGGTGCCGGACTACTGCAAGACCAGATCACCACCACGACAACGACCGCGCTGGAACCGGCCGGCACCCAAACCAAGCTTAGCCCGTTCTCCGTGGTCGGCGGCGCCCAGGCCGGCTTCAACTATCAGATCCAGCAGGTCGTCGTCGGCGCCGAGGGCACGTTCACCTGGTCGAACATTTCCGGCACCCAGGTGACGCCGTCGCTGATACCGACCGTCTCCGAAATGTCGATCTCGACGCCGCGCTGGTACGCCACCGCGACCGGAAAGATCGGCTTCGCCGCCAACGACTTCTTGTACTACGTCAAGGGCGGCGCGGCCTGGATGGGCGTGAACAACACGCAGACTGTTTCCGCCGGCGTCGGCAACATCTCATCGCAGACGATCGGCAGCACGCGTAGCGGCTTTACGGTCGGCGGCGGCATCGAGTTCGGCATGACGGAAAATCTGTCGGTCAGGCTCGAATACGATTTTCTCGATTTCGGCACCAAGACCTACACTTTCGCCAACCTGAATACGGACCCTACGCCGCTGGTCCTGCCGGTCTCGATCCAGTCCACTACGCACCTGTTTCTCACTGGCCTCAACTACCGCTTCAATTGGGGTGGAGGTGGCACGCTCGTCACCAAGTAGCGCGTACCATCCCCTTTGCAGCGGGCAGCGAGGGCCGGCCAGATGCCGGCCCTTGTCATTTGCGGGCTCGGTTCCATCATTCCGGCGTGGACCAAGTATTGCGGGAATAACCGCCCGCCCCGCCCTGGCAAAAGCCCAGCGTTCTCACTATGTTCGGCCTAATCCTCGCTCGACAGCCCGCCGCGTAACGCCGTGGGAACGGAAGCCATTTCCTTATGAACGACCTCTTCGACAAGAAACGGCCGGCCAAGGACCCGACCAGGGAGGCGCGCGATCCGCGCGTCATCGCCATCCGCGGCGCACGCGAGCACAATCTCAAAGATATCGATCTCGACATTCCGCGCGACCGCCTGGTGGTGTTCACCGGGCTGTCCGGCTCGGGCAAATCCTCGCTCGCCTTCGACACGATCTATGCCGAAGGGCAGCGCCGCTATGTCGAGAGCCTGTCCGCCTACGCGCGGCAATTTTTGGAGATGATGCAGAAGCCGGACGTCGACCAGATCGACGGCCTGTCGCCGGCCATTTCCATCGAGCAGAAAACCACCTCGCGCAATCCGCGCTCCACGGTCGGCACCGTCACCGAGATCTACGACTACATGCGGCTGTTATGGGCGCGCGTCGGCGTGCCCTACTCGCCGGCGACCGGGCTGCCGATCGAGAGCCAGACCGTGTCGCAGATGGTCGACCGCATTCTTGCTTTGCCCGAAGGCACGCGGCTTTATCTGCTCGCGCCGGTCGTGCGCGGCCGCAAAGGCGAGTACCGCAAGGAGCTCGCCGAGTTCATGAAGAAGGGCTACCAGAGGGTCAAAGTCGACGGCCAGTTCTACGAGATCGCCGAGGTGCCGGCGCTCGACAAGAAATTCACCCACGACATCGACGTGGTGGTCGACCGCCTGGTGGTGCGGCCGGATATTTCCACACGGCTGGCGGATTCGCTGGAGCAGGCGCTCAAGCTCGCCGAAGGGCTTGCGATCGCCGAGCTCGCCGACGCCGCGCCGGTCGAAGGCGCCAAGGCCAACCGGCAGCGCAATCAAACCGCCGAGCGCTTCGTGTTCTCCGAAAAATTCGCTTGCCCGGTCTCCGGCTTCACCATCTCGGAAATCGAGCCGCGGCTGTTCTCGTTCAACAATCCGTTCGGCGCCTGCCCGAAATGCGGCGGGCTCGGCGTCGAGCAGCACATCGACGCCGACCTGGTCATTCCCGACAAGGACCGCACCTTGCGCAAGGGCGCCATCGCGCCGTGGGCGAAATCGTCTTCGCCGTATTACGTGCAAACACTCACCGCGCTCGGCAAGCATTTCAAGTTCACGCTCGACACCAAATGGAAGGACCTGCCGAAGAAGACGCAAGACGCAATCCTGCACGGCTCCGGCGACACCGAGATCCGCTTCTCCTACGATGACGGCATGCGCGCCTACGACACCAAGCGCGTCTTCGAAGGCGTCATCACCAATCTCGAGCGCCGCTTCCGCGAGACCGACAGCGACTGGGCCCGCGAGGAGATCGCCCGCTATTTCACCGACGTGCCGTGCGACGCCTGCAAAGGCTATCGGCTCAAGCCCGAAGCGCTCTGCGTGAAGATCGACGGCCGGCATATCGGCGAAATCTCCGACATGTCGGTCAAAGGCGCAGCCGCCTGGTTCACTGAGCTACCCCAGCGGCTGACCTCCAAGCAGAACGAAATCGCCGGCCGCGTGCTCAAGGAAATCCGCGAGCGGTTGAAATTTCTGGTCGATGTCGGGCTCGAATATCTCACCCTCGCCCGCGCCTCGGGCACGCTGTCCGGCGGCGAGAGCCAGCGCATCCGGCTCGCCTCGCAGATCGGCTCCGGCCTGACCGGCGTGCTCTACGTGCTCGACGAGCCGTCGATCGGCCTGGACCAGCGCGACAACGCGCGGCTTCTGGAAACGCTGCGCCGGCTGCGCGACCTCGGCAACACCGTGATCGTGGTCGAGCACGACGAAGACGCCATCCGCTCCGCCGACGAAGTGGTCGACATCGGCCCCGGCGCCGGCATCCACGGCGGCCACGTCATCGCCCAAGGCCAGATCGACGATCTGATCGCGGCGCGCGATTCCTGGACCGGCAAATATCTGTCCGGCGAGCTCGCCGTGCAAATCCCGGAGCGGCGGCCGAAGAACCCGAGCCGCACGCTGAAAATCGTCGGCGCCCGCGGCAACAATCTGAAAAACGTCACCGCCGAAATCCCGCTCGGCCTGTTCACCTGCGTCACCGGCGTGTCCGGCGGCGGCAAGTCGACGCTCTTGGTCGACACGCTCTACAAGGCGCTGGCGCGCCGCCTCAACGGCGCCAGCGAGGCCCCTGCCCCGTACGACCGCATCGAGGGGCTCGAGCACCTCGACAAGGTCATCGACATCGACCAGTCGCCGATCGGCCGCACGCCGCGCTCGAACCCGGCGACCTATACGGGCGCGTTCACGCCGATCCGCGAATGGTTCGCAGGCCTGCCCGAGAGCAAGGCGCGCGGCTACGAGCCGGGCCGCTTCTCGTTCAACGTCAAAGGCGGCCGCTGCGAGGCCTGCCAGGGCGACGGCGTCATCAAGATCGAGATGCACTTTTTGCCCGACGTCTACGTCACCTGCGACGTCTGCAAGGGCAAGCGCTACAACCGCGAAACGCTCGAAGTGCTGTTCAAGGGCAAATCCATCGCCGACGTGCTCGACATGACGGTCGAGGAGGCGCTGGACTTCTTCAAGGCGGTGCCGCGGGTCCGCGACGTGCTGACGCTCCTGCACCGCGTCGGCCTCGACTACATCCATGTCGGCCAGCAGGCGACGACGCTAAGCGGCGGCGAGGCGCAGCGCGTCAAACTGGCGAAAGAGCTGAGCAAGCGTGCGACGGGTCGCACGCTTTACATTTTAGATGAACCCACCACCGGCCTGCACTTCCACGACGTGGCAAAGCTCCTGGAGGTGCTGCACGAGCTGGTCGACACCGGCAACACCGTGGTGGTCATCGAGCACAATCTCGAAGTCATCAAAACCGCCGACTGGATCATCGACCTCGGCCCCGAAGGCGGCGACGGCGGCGGCGAGATCGTGGCCGCCGGGCCGCCGGATGAGATCGTGCGCGAGAAGCGCAGTTATACCGGGGCGTTCTTGAAGCCGGTGCTGGCGCGGCGCGGGGCGGCTGGGAAGAAGAAGCGGGTTGAGGCGGCGGAGTAATTTTCCCTCCACCCTCCCCTGCAGGGGGAGGGTCGCCGCGAAGCGGCGGGGTGGGGAAGTGCGGGCGAGCTCATGAGCGAGACGTTGCGTCGCGTGCAAATGCTTGTACCCGCCGGCGAAATCCTGGTGTCGCGGCACGGCCTCGGAAAGCTCGACACAGAAAATATCTTTCTCGGCGCAATCGTCTCCGGAGTCGCAAGCGCGATCATCGTTGAGGATTATCCGGATGCTATGAGGGGCCCCACCGTGCTAGTCTTACAGCAAGACCAAAACGGTCAGCCCATCCATGTGCTATGGGGCATTCAGAAGGGTACGACGAACCCAGCGGTCCTGATCACCGCCTACCGGCCCGATCTGTTGTTATGGACGGCGGACCTTATAAGACGGAGCAAGGCATGAAGCGAAACACCGTCGAGCTTGTCCACGAAGGCAAATACGCCGCCGAAGTTCCGGTCGAGCTGATCGAGGAAGAAGGCGGCTGGTCGCCTTACCTTTCGCTCGAAGACGCGCAGAAGCTGGAAACGGTTCGCCTTGCATTGCGCCGCGGCGATATCGTGGAAGCATCCAAATATGCTCGCGTGTTCGAACTAACCCCCGTGGCGGCGGAGTGACCGAGACCGCCGACTGGATCATCGACCTCGGCCCCGAAGGCGGCGACGGCGGCGGCGAGATCGTGGCGGCGGGACCGCCGGAGGAGATCGTGCGGGAGAAGCGCAGTTATACGGGGGCGTTCTTGAAGCCGGTGCTGGCGCGGGGCGGGCGGGAAGAAGAAGCGGGTTGAGGCGGCGGAGTAGACTTGTTTGTCGCGCAAGCTACTCTGAGCTCACCGTGCGTTCCCGTATGTTGCATCATTTCGCTTGATTCTTATCGAGGGCACTCACTATTCGTTGTGCAATATCTTCATCGAAACCTCGCGCAATCAGAAACTCCGTGGTGATCCGCTCTCTTGCATTGTAGATCAACATCAATAGTACCAGGAAAGGCCCGCTAACGATCCAGGCTTTGCCTTGCAGCCGCTCCAAATAGTCGTCCGTTAAGAAGCCAATTTGAGTTTGGGATCGGCTGCAAGTGCGCTGTTTAGCGCCGCCAGGATCAGACACAAAAGAATCCTCAACCAGGCGAGGACGAGTCGGAGGTTGTGT
>Ga0181518_10006255_pt1 | contig 10005 bp, 8 predicted proteins | sample PEATcosm2014_Bin_28_FD_119751 | JGI IMG/M metagenome (GOLD analysis project Ga0181518, IMG submission 119751) | Peatland microbial communities from MTU Mesocosm Facility, Houghton, MI, USA - PEATcosm2014_Bin01_60_metaG | ecosystem: Environmental > Terrestrial > Soil > Wetlands > Peat | place... | reverse complement strand
ATACGCTGGCGATGGCGCTCTTGGTCGTGTTCACCGTCAGGTGAAGCCGTCCGTAGAGCCGCCGTAGCAGAGCCATCACCCGCTCCCCCGCCCGCCTGGACCGCACATAAACGTTGCAGTCGTCGGCGTAGCGGCAGAAGGCGTGACTCCGCCGTTCAAGTTCCTTGTCCACTTCATCGAGCAGCAGGTTGGCCAAGAGCGGCGACAGTGGCCCGCCTTGCGGCGTGCCACGGCTCCGCTTGATCGTCGCATCCCCATCGGCGATGTCGGCGTTCAGATAGGCCCGGACCAGGCGGATGATGCCTGGATCAGGGACTTTCCGGCGCAGACGGTCGATCAGGATGTCGTGGTCAACCCGGTCGAAGAATTTCTCCAGGTCCACATCCACCACGACGCGCCGCCCGGATTGCACGAACGATTGCGCCGCAAGGACGGCATCGTGCGCGCTTCGCCCCGGACGGAAGCCGTAGCTGTGCTCGCTGAAGGTGGGATCAAGGGTCGGCTGAAGGACTTGCAGGAGCGCCTGTTGGATCAGGCGGTCCAGCACCGTGGGTATGCCAAGCTCGCGCTCACCACCCCCCGGCTTCGGGATCATCACGCGGCGCACCGGCGATGGCCGGTACGTCCCCTTCAACAGGCTGTCGCGGATGGCGGGCCACGCGGTCCGCAGCATGGAGGCCGTCTGGTCAATGTCCAGCCCGTCCACACCTGCCGCGCCCTTGTTGGACCGCACCTGCTTCAGCGCCCGCTGAAGGTTCTCTCGCGCCAGAACCGCCGTAAGCAGTCCTGGCCCCGTGTCGTTCAGGGGCTGTGGCGGGGGATCGGCTTCGTCAAGACCAGGGTTTAAGCGGGCTTCACCCGCTTCCTTCTCCGGCCTCCCAGGTGATTCTGGCATCTGACGCATGGCTTCACTCATCCACAGGTGAACTTCACTCTCTCTCGTTCGGCCCTTCGCCTGCGGTCGACCGCTGACTACTACGGCCTCGGCTGACTTCTCGCTCCGGCTCAACACCGTCGCCCTTTCAGGCATGAGGCGAGATCTCCCCAGGTAAGAACGCATTCCTTCACTGCACGACCGCCGGATTTACGTCATCGACCTTTGGTCACAAAGAGCTTCGCGGCTTCTTGCCCGCTCACCCTGGTCGGCAACGCCTCGTATCCGGTTCTTGTTCATCAGCCCGCAGTTTCGATCCACGCTGCCTCCCCACGGTCGGTCGCCCTTCCGCAGTTGCGCTTCACTTCGCTCGCTGTGACCAGCTTGCGGCGGGACTTCCACCCGCAAGAATGCGCCCATGCTGGGCGCACAAAAAAGAGGGCATGAACGAATCCATGCCCTCTTCGCATCTTCCTTGGCGGAGATCTGCCGCCAGCCGGCCTGTAAGCCGGGTTCTGTACGGCGCCGCGGGAACCGCGACGCGTGATGGCCATTCCTCTGGGACGGCCGTCGCCGGCCGCCTCAAGCAACCAACCCGGGCGATGATCCAGAGACGGATCTAAGGTCCTGGAACCTCGCATCGCCCCTATTCGGTCTTGCTCCCGGTGGGGCTTGCCGTGCCGCTCATGTCGCCATGCGCGCGGTGCGCTCTTACCGCACCGTTTCACCCTTGCCGCTGGCGCGAGGCCGGGCGGCGGTTTGTTTTCTGTGGCGCTTTCCCTGGGGTCGCCCCCGCCGGACGTTATCCGGCACCGTTTCTCCGTGGAGCCCGGACTTTCCTCCGCCCTAAAGCGGCGGCCATCCGGCCGACTGGCCTTCGCGGCATAGAGCATTTTCGGGCCTGATGAAATCGGAAATGCGCGTCGCGGTGCGGCGCGTGTCGAAAAGATCGCATCGGAAGGAAATTCTTAACGAAATAAGGTTCTGACTTGACCCCCGCGCCGCAATGCCGGCTGTTTGGAGCCAACGCAAACCCGATGCTAGGATCAGGCATGAAAACATTGTTTCCTCTGGCGGCCATCGTCGCAGCTTCGATCGCACTCGCCGGATGCGGCTATACGCCCGAGCAGCGGGCCGTGAGCGGCGGGGCGATCGGCGGCGCGACGGGAGCGGCCATCGGCGCGGCGACAGGCGGCGGCGTCGGCGCGGCGCTCGTCGGCGGCGCGCTTGGCGCGGCGACCGGCGCGATCGTCGGCGCCAACACGCGTCCGGTCAATCCGCCGCCGCCGCCGCCCGGCTATTATCCGCCGCCGCCGCCGCCGGTAGCTTGCGCTCGCGTCGTTTACGATCCCTATGGGAACGCCTTCTGCCAGGGGTATTACCGCTATTAAGCTCGACACTGACTTGATCGCAACGCCGTTCGCCTCGCCGAACCACGGCGAGCGCAAACGAGGCCGCACGCCAGATTCGCTGATTCTGCACTATACTGGGGTCCCGACCGGCGAGGCCGCGATCGAGCTCCTGTGCGATCCGGTCATGCAGGTCTCCGCCCATTACGTCGTGATGCCGGACGGGGCGCTGCTGCAGCTCGTCCCCGAAACGCGCCGGGCCTGGCACGCCGGCCGCGGCGTGTGGGACGGCGAGACCGACATGAACGACGTGTCGATCGGTATCGAAATCGCCCATCAGGGCCACAAAAACGGCGCCGCGGCCTATCCCTATCCCCCTGAGCAGATCGCCACCGTCATCGCGCTCAGCCAGGACATCATCGCGCGGTGGAAGATCGCGCCGCACAGGGTGCTCGCTCATTCGGACATCGCGCCCGACCGGAAGATCGATCCAGGCGAGTTCTTTCCCTGGCGGCAACTGGCCAAGGCCGGGGTCGGCCATTACGTCGCGCCCTTCCCGATCACGAACGGACCGCGCCTCGAGCCCGGCGCGGAGGGCGCCGAGGTCGAAGAACTGCAGGCGATGCTGGCGCGTTACGGCTATGGGCTTGAGGTCAGCGCGCGCTACGACGCAAGGACGCAGGCCGTCATTCGCGCCTTCCAGCGCCACTTCCGGCCGGCGCTGGTCGACGGCGCAGCGGACGCCTCGACGGTCGCGACTTTGCGGAAATTGCTGTCCGCGCGAGGCGACGGGTGAAACCGCGCACGATCGGCGAATTCCACGCGCCGCGCCTTGAGGCATGTGACCTCTAAACGGAAACGCCGATGGCTTGCGACAAGATCATGCTGATCCGCCACGCCGAGCGGCCGAACGCCGATAAGTCTCTGCGCGGCGTCGGCTTCGATGGGCGCAAGGACAAGGAATTGCTGACCGTGCGCGGTTGGCAACGCGCCGGCGCCCTGGCGCGGTTTTTCGCGCCCGTTGACGATCATTTCGTGCAACAGGGCCTCGCACGGCCTGCATCTCTCTACGCCTGCAAGTCCGCGCCGGAGGATCCGAGCCTTCGGCCGCAGCACACCCTCGTCCCGCTCGCCGAGCTTCTTGAGGTCGAACTCAATCGCGATCATTTCAGCGGCGACGAGATCGCGCTCGTCAAGGATATGCAGTCCGGCGAGGGACCGGCGCTCGCCGCCTGGAAACACGACGGCATGCATCTCATCGCTAATGCGATCCTTCGCGACACAACCACCGCGCCGCAGCATTGGCCCTATGGCCGTTACGATCTCGTCTGGGTTTTCGACCGGCGCGGAGAGCGCTGGACGTTTTCGCAGCTCCCGCAGCTTCTGCTCGCCGGCGACAGCGCCGAGCCAATCGCATGAGGCCCGTTGATTTCCCATTTTGACGACTGATTTTTGTGGCGTAGAGGAGAGGCGCCGAGGCTTCGCTTTACGCGCGCGGCTTGCGGCTGGAGCGTTGTCCGATCCGATGGAACCTCAAAAACAGCACCAAATTTTTATTTTGCCGGATTTTGTTCCCGCGAAACGGCGAGCGAAACCGCGGCGGCCGCTTTTCGATTCCAACGGTCTAGCGCGGGTTGCGGGCGGAAAACCGGCTCCCGCTGTACCTTATCCCGCTCTTGCGCTGGAGCGATAGATCATGGCCGCTGGCCCGAAGGCAGGGATTCGCTTTGAGAGAATCGCCTTCCTCTCCAACGAATCGGCGGAAGGGATCGCGGCGCGGGACGCGCTCATCGCGCGTTACGGGCATGTCGACGCGGAGCAGGCCGACATCATCGTCGCGCTTGGCGGCGACGGCTTCATGCTGCAGACGCTGCATCGATTCATGGGAAGCAACAAGCTGATCTACGGCATGAATCGCGGCTCGATCGGCTTCCTCATGAATGATTTTTCGGTGTTCAACCTCGAGGGCCGGCTCAACGCGGCCGAAGCCAAGACCGTGCACCCCCTGCTGATGGAGGCGACCGACCGGGAGGGCGCCGTTTCAAAAGCGCGCGCCATCAACGAAGTGTCGCTCCTGCGGCAGTCCTACCAGGCGGCCAAGATGCGAATTTCAATCGACGGCAAGGAGCGGCTGGACGAGCTTGCGGGCGACGGCGTCATGGTCGCGACGCCCGTCGGCTCGACCGCCTACAATCTCGCGGCGCACGGCCCCATTCTGCCGCTCGACGCCAAGATCATGGCGTTGACGCCGATCTCCGCTTTCCGCCCGCGCGGCTGGCGCGGCGCGCTGCTGCCGGACAAGGCCAAAGTCACAATCGAGATCCTCGAAGCCGAGAAGCGCCCGGTCTCCGCCGTCGCCGATCATTTCGAGCTGCGCAATGTCCGCGAGGTCACCGTTGAGATGGATCACGACACCGATCTCGTACTTCTGCACGATCCCGGGCATTCGCTGAACGAGCGGATCCTGCGCGAGCAATTTGGATATTGAGGCGTGAAGGAACGGATTCGAATCCTCGGCCGCAAGCTCGTCTCGCGCGGCTTTGGCCTGCTCGAACGGCTGGGCGTCGAATTGAGACGTCTCGACGGACGCCTGCAGGCGCACGAGTTCGAAATCTACGACACCGGCGACGGCGCCGCGATCCTGCTTTACGATCCTACGCGCTCGACCGTCGTCCTCGTGCGCCAGTTCCGGCTGCCGCCCTATCTGAAAGAGGGACGCGACAGCCTGATCGAGGTCTGCGCCGGCCGCCTTGAGGGAAGCGACCCGCAAACGCGGATCGCACATGAGGCGGAGGAAGAGACAGGCTTTAGAGTGCGCCATCCGCGCCGCCTGTTCGAAGGCTATACCAGCCCCGGCGCCTTTTGCGAGAAGCTCACCTTCTTCGTCGCCGAATACGCCGAGGCGGACCGGATCGGCGCCGGCGGCGGCCTCGAACACGAGGGCGAAGACATCGAAATTCTGGAGCCGACGCTGGACGAGGCTTTGACGATGATCGAGCGCGGTGAAATCATCGACGCCAAGACGATTTTACTGTTGCACTACGCCAAGCTCGCAGGCCTGATGCGGAACAAAGCAGGCGGCGCATGAAGAAGGCCAACCAATGCGCGGTGTCTCCGCATCCAGAAGCCCCGCGGCCGAGACGGCCAAAACGGAGAAGAGGGTCTCGCGCGCTCCATCCGACGGCTTCGATGCGGCCGACGTTCGAAGGCGAACCAAAGCGGTCCTGATCGGCTCGGCCGGCAATCTGATCGAATGGTACGACATTTACGCCTATTCCGCGTTTTCGCTCTATTTCGCCAGCGCCTTCTTTCCCCAGACCGATCCGCTCGCGCAACAACTGGCGGCTGCCTCCCTTTTCGCCGCGGCGTTTTTCGTGCGCCCGCTCGGCAGCGCGCTGTTTGGCTATTTCGCGGACCGGCGTGGACGGCGCAACGCGCTGACCGGCGCCGTGCTGCTGATGTGCTTCGGCTCGCTCCTGATCGCTGTGACCCCGGCCTACGCCAGCATCGGGGTCGCGGCGCCGATCATTCTCGCCGCCGCGCGCCTGCTACAAAGCCTCAGCCAGGGTGGCGAATATGGGTCGGGTGCGACCTATCTCAGCGAAGTCGCGCATCCAGACCGGCGCGGATTCTACTCGGGCATCTGGTATGTGACGCTGATCGGCGGCCAGCTCGCCGCCATCCTCGTGCTTCTGGCGCTGCAAAAGCTGTTCCTGACGCCGGACCAGCTGCGCGCGTGGGGCTGGCGCATTCCCTTCGTCGTCGGCGCGCTTTTGTCGATCTTCGCCTATATCCTGCGCCGCGACATGCCCGAAACGGAACTTTTCATCGCCGCGAAACCCGTGATCGAGCGCGAAAATCCCTGGCGGATTCTCGTGCGCGACTGGAAGAGCATGGCGCTCGTCGTCGGCATCACGATCGGCGGCACCTCGGCCTTCTACACCTATACGACCTATATGCAGAAATTCCTCAAACTGTCGGTTGGCCTCGACGACGGGCAGACGACGCTGATCACCGCGGGATCGCTCATCTTCGCGCTCATTCTGCAGCCGCTCTATGGCGCCCTTTCCGACAGGATCGGCCGCAAGCCGCTGCTGATCGGCTTCGGCGTTCTTGGAACGCTCGGGACCGTTCCCCTGCTGACGACGCTGCAGCACACCAAAAGCCCGTTCGCCGCCTTCCTGCTGATTTGCGCCGCCTGGGCCATCGTCAGCGGCTACACCTCGATCGCGGCGATCGTCAAAGCCGAACTTTTCCCAACGGCGATCCGCGCCATGGGCGTCGGCATCCCCTACGCGCTGACCGTCGCCATTTTCGGCGGATCGATCGACTGGGTCGCGCTGGCCTTCAAGAACGCGGGCTTCGAGTCGGGCTTCTTCTGGTACGCCACCGCCCTCATCTTCATCTCCCTGCTGACCTACGTCTCTATGCGCGACATGAAGGCGCATTCGAAAATGGAGCAGGCCCTGTGACTCTACCGCGGGTCTGATCCCATGCGCTCACTCCTGTTGGTTTCCACCGCCGACGAAGCCAAACTCATTGAGGCTCTGGACAGCGGGGCGGATGGGCTGTGTCTCGATCTCGCGGACCGAGCTCCAGCGGCGGACAAAGCGCGCGCGCGCAAAAACGCCGGCGATTTGCTGTGCGCCGCCAAGGCGAAGGCGCAGCGCCCGAGGCTTTATGTGCGGGTTAACAGTCTCGATACCGCGCCGATCGACGACGACCTCGACGCCGTCATGCCTTACGCGCCCGATGGCGTCGTGCTGCCGAAGTGCCTCAATGGGCAGGCGCTGCAGCATCTTGGCGCCAAACTCGCGGTGAAAGAAGCGCAATGCGGGCTTCCCGACGGTTCTACGCGCATCGTCGCCATGGCCACCGCGACGGCGGCCTCGATCTTCGACATGGGAAGTTTCGCCGGCGCGAGCCGCCGCTTGATGGCGCTTTCCTGGAGCGCCGACGAACTGTCCGCCGCTCTCGGCGCGGAAAGGAGCCGTGATTCGGACGGCGTTTACACCGCGCCTTATGTTCTCGCGCGCAGCCTGACGTTATGCGCCGCGCGCGCGGCCGATGCGCTGGCGATCGACAGCGCCTCTTTGAAGGCGCCAGACGGCGCCGGATTGCGGCTGGACTGCGAGGTGGCGCGCCGCGACGGCTTTGACGGCAAGCTGGCGATCGATCGCAGTCAGGTCGAAATCATCAACGCGGTTTTCACGCCGACGGAAGCGGCGGTTGCGCGGGCGAGAGCCGTCATCGCCGCATTCGCGGCTGAGCCTTTCGCGGCGACGCTCGATCTCGATGGGGCCATTTTGAGTTCGTCCGACCTTTCTCAAGCCAGGCGGCTGCTTCGCCGCCTGCCTGAGGCCTGACGCATCCCGACGACATTGAAAACAGATTCGCGGCGCCGCCGTTCGGATCCAATCGCGCGCGTTCGCTCGGTGGAAGCTCCGCCGATGCAATGAAAGGTTGACTTAATCGGCGATTATCTGAACGTCACAAGTTACAAAGTCTTACTCTACGTAGATTTATTCATGACATAAGTACAAACTATCTTACAGCAGCTATTTCTCTGTCACATAAGCGCAACGCCAGCCTCGTTTCTTCTGCTACATTCATATTTATTGTTGCTCCCCACGCCGTGGATCATACCTTTCTTCGCATGCGGCCAAGACACGCATCTGAAACGGGCCGTTGACCGGCGAAAGCGCCTTGCGGAGAAATCTCATGAAAACTCGAAAGGCTCGGTCATTTTTGGCCGCCACTGCGCTTGGAACCGCCGCGCTTGTCCAGACCGCGCTGGCGCAGGACGTCACCAATCTCGTCGCGCTCCCCGAGGTCGACGTCATTGCGCCGACGCCGGTTCCTGGCGCGAACGGCCTCGAGAAGGACAAGGTTCCGGCCTTCGTCTCGACCGTCACGGGACAGGAGTTCGAGGACAAGAAGTCGCCGGCCGTGGCGGACGCCATAACGGCCCACGTTCCCGCGGCGATCGCAATCAGCGTGGATGGCTCTGATCTCTCCCCAGACATTCTCTACCGCGGGTTCGACACCTCGCGCATTTCGGGAACGGCGCAGGGGCTCGCGGTCTATCAGAACGGCGTGCGCATCAACGAGGCGTTCGGCGACGCCACCAATCTCGATCTTATCTCGCCGATCGCGATCGATCGCGTGGACGTCTACACAAACAACCCGATCTTCGGTTTGAACGCGCTCGGCGGCGCGCTCAACTTCACGATGAAGAACGGATTCACCTATCAAGGCGGCGAAGCCCAGATCTACGGCGGATCCTACGGCCGCGTCTACGGCAGCCTGCAATATGGCAAGCAATATGGCGATTACAGCTTCTATTTTGCGACCGACGCGGAGCGCGACGACGGATATCGGCCTTTCGGAGCCCAAAATCTCCAGCGCGCCTATGCGGACCTCGGCTACCGCACGCCAGACTCCGAATTCCATGCGATTGGCTCGTTCGGCCGCTCGCTCCTCGGCGTTCAGGGCGTGACGCCTCAGGTTCTCGTCAACCAGGATTATACCGCCGCCTTCACCACGCCGCAGACGACGAACAACCAGGCCGGTCTGGCCCAGATCACAGGCCGCTTCGACCTTTGGCCGAAATGGTCGCTGGCGAGCAACTTCTATTTCCGTCAGTTCGATCAGTATCATTACGATGGCAACGACGCCAGCATCCAGGATTGCGGCGATATCGTGAATCCGGACGGGACCACGGGAACGCCGGGCGCGTCCTGTCTACCCCCCAGCGGTACGTTCAGCGGCAATCCTGCGAGCGATTACCAGTTCACCAATCACGGGCTGCCTATCCCCTTCCTCGGCTACAACTTTCCATACGGAACGACGGCCTATACGGCGACGCACTCGCAGCAGTTCGGAACGCAGGAGCAGCTCACGAGAACGGACAAAATTCTGGACCATGACAATTATTTCGTCGTTGGGGGCAGCGTGGACCAAAGTTACACGCATTATTCCTCAACGACGACGCTGGGCGTGCTCGATCCGAACTTCCAGAATATTTTCATCGGCATTCCCGGGTCGGGCGCGCTCCTGCAAACGCAGGGCAATGTCGGCTTCAGCCCTGTCTGGGTGCATTCGACCTCGACCTATTTCGGCGTATTCACGCTCGATACATTGAACATCACAAAACAGTTCGCGCTGACAGCTGGCGCGCGCTATAATGTTGCGAACATCAACCTGACCGACGCGAGCGGCGAAGCGCCAAATAATAACACGAGCAACTCCTACAGCCGGATCAATCCGGTCGTCGGCCTCACTTATAATGTTCTGCCAACCGCCTTGACCGTCTATGGCGGATACTCCGAAGCGAACAGGGCGCCGACGCCATCCGAAAACAACTGCTCAAATCCTCAACAGCCCTGCCTTCTCGAGTACAATCTCGTTTCCGACCCGCCGCTCAAGCAAGTCGTCTCGCATACGATCGAGGCCGGCGCTCGGGGTCTTGTCACTATTCCGGACAACTACGGCGCGCTGTCCTATAAGGTCGGATTCTTCCATATCACCAGCACCAACGATATCCTCACCGAGTCGAGCACGATCACTGGAACAGGCTATTACGTCAACGTTCCCGAGACCCTGCGACAGGGCGTCGAGGCCGGGCTGCAATACAACAATGGTCCGGTTCAGGCTTACGTCAATTACGCGTATGTCAACGCGACCTATCAATTCAACGGAACGTTTTCCTCGCCCAGCAATCCCTTCGCCGACGCGAACGGGAACGTCTATGTCCGTCCTGGCGATAACATTACCGGAATT
>Ga0181518_10006244_pt1 | contig 10020 bp, 5 predicted proteins | sample PEATcosm2014_Bin_28_FD_119751 | JGI IMG/M metagenome (GOLD analysis project Ga0181518, IMG submission 119751) | Peatland microbial communities from MTU Mesocosm Facility, Houghton, MI, USA - PEATcosm2014_Bin01_60_metaG | ecosystem: Environmental > Terrestrial > Soil > Wetlands > Peat | place... | reverse complement strand
GGCTTTCGCTTTACGCCACCGTCCCGGCGCCAATCAACGTGTCTCCCAATCCGGGAAACCGCGTCTTGCCCATCACGAACATGCGTGAAAAGCAGGCGGTGGAACTACGTGAGAAACGACACCTGGTCACTCAAGCGCGAGCCCGGACCAGATCCCAGCCATCTCCGGGGCCAACATCGTTGAGCTTTTCACGCCGACCGAGCTGCGGCGGACGATGCTCCCGCGATGATCCCTGACTTTGCGGCCGCGCCACACACGCGCCGCGCCTACGATCATCGACTCCGGGAGCAGGTGCTACGCTCCGGGGTGAGTAGTCTCACCAGGCACGTTGCGATCCCGCGCTCCACCGTTTCGACCTGGCAACGGCGTGGACTCCGTCCGGTCGTCACCATCGAGCCACTACACCGGGACGAGAAGCAGCTGCTCGACACCATCGCAAGGTTCGATCGGCGAACGCGAATCCTCGCCACCGTTGTTCGGCTCCTGCTGGCCCTGCTCCGCGCATCCGGTTTCAGCCTCGCCGGTCAGCGCCTTCCTGAAGGTGCAGCCAAGGCCGGTATCCTCCGCGCCATCGCCAGCGCGGGTCCGTTCCTTCCCCTCGCGTTGATACTGCGGATCGTCCACCTCGAACCCGCGCGATATCACGCCTGGCGCCGTGCCTCCGCCGCCTGTGGCCTCGACGACCGCTCCTCGTGCCCGCGCACCAGCCCGGGCCAGCTCACGGCCGCCGAGGTGGTCGCCGTCAAAGAGATGGTGCTCGCGCCCGAATACCGGCACATGCCCGTGGGCACACTGGCCGTCTATGCCCAGCGTCTGGGCAAGGTCTTCGCATCCGTCACCACCTGGTCCAAACTGATCCGCGAGCACGGCTGGCGTCGTCCGCGCAAACGCCTTCATCCGCCCAAGCCAACTATCGGCGTGCGCGCCACACGGCCAAACGAAACCTGGCACATCGACGTGACGGTCCTCAAGCTGCTCGACGGCACAAGGGCCTACTTGCATGCGGTCATCGACAACTATTCCAGGAAAATCCTCGCCTGGACATTGGGCACACGACTGGAGCCCACGGCGACGTGCCAGGTTCTCTTGGCCGCCGGCAAGCATCTTGTCTCCGCAGGCCGGCCGCTTGTGTACGCTGACTCCGGTGTGGAGAACGTCAACGGCGCAGTCGATGCTACCCTTCTCAGCGCCTGACTCGACCGCGTTCTCGCGCAGGTCGACGTCGGCTTCTCCAACTCCATGATTGAGGCGTTCTGGCGCTCGCTCAAGCATCAGTGGCTGTACCTCAACTCGCTCGATTCCCTCGCACGACTGCGCACCCTGGTGGAGTTCTTCATTGAACAGCACAACGCCCAGATGCCCCATTCGGCCTTTGCCGGCCAAACCCCGGACGAGATGTACTTCGGCACGGCTGCCGACCTGCCCACTGAATTGGCAGCGGCCCGAAGCCAAGCTCGGGCTGCACGTCTTGCGGGCAACCGAGCGATGTCTTGCGATCGCTGCATCGGTCGGCCAGCCGACCTTCCCGCCCTTGAAATTCCTCCATGATTCCCGCTCTGTCGCTGTTGCGTACACGAAAGTGTGGAATGTCCACGTACGCAGCTGGGGTGGGGTTATGCAATCGCACATTCATGGTAGGGTCCATTTCCTTACTATTTGTGGGCGTGGAATGCTGGGTTTTCGCAAGTTGTTGGCGCGGAATGGTGAGGGCCACAGGTCCGTGGCGAAGGAAGCCTGTGCTTCTGTGGGTTCTTCGCCTTTAGCGCTAGGCTACCCAAGAGGCGCCGTTCCCTTGGCGAAACGAAACACCCCTCTTCACGAGGGCCACGTGTCGCGGCAATCGCCAGGCCGGAATGCCAGCGCCCCTACCCCTCCAGTCATCGCTGACGTTGGGGGCTCCAAGATGCTGCAAGCATTGGCCAGATCTGGCTAGTTGCCGCACATGTTCGCTCAACGCCCATGGCCGTCGTCGCCATCCCCGCCAGCGCCGGCCCAACGTGCAGCTTTGCAGAACGCGTTGCGGCACTGGTAGCCGCCAATCCCACCGCAACAGCCGGACAGGAGGCCCGTCTTTCGCCACCCGGTCATTGGGAGCGCCGAGGCGCATCCGGTCGGCAGCGAAAGCCGAACTCAACAGTCCAAGCCAGAGTGAGCCACTGGTCGGGCCACCGTCGCAAGAGATCAGGGGAGGATGACGAGTTGGCGAACCGCAACGGCTCGTCTTGGACTGGCTCACATTTTGATGTGACATGGTCGTGCCCGTATTCCTGGGGAGATAGCGATCCCGTAGGTGGCGCCAACCTCACGCTGCCTACTTCTGTTGCTTTTCGATCCGGAATGCGTAGGGTGAAACAACAACTGCACGCGCAGCACAGGATGCCTCGGCACGGCAGCAGTCCGATCCCTAGATCGAAACCAAAAGTCTGGCAACGGGTATCTTTGTGCCTGCGCCTAGCCCATCTGTGAGCGAGGGCCTTCCGCACATTCGTGTGCACATTGCGGCACGCCCAATATCATTGAACTTCTTGCAGCCAGCTGCTTGCAGCCAGCTGACCACGGCGTTGTCGGCTGCCCTGACGACAATGCGCGCGATCGCTGGGGTTTCGGTCTGATGAAGCCGCGTCGTTCCAAGACCTGTGTCGGCACATCAGAACGCGCCGTGCAAACTCAAATGACACAGAGCAGATTCAGGCAGACACCATCCCATTGACGCGAAATGTCCAACCCGCTAGCTGGCTCATCATTGCTGCGACGAGTAGCCGAATCCCCATTTCCGAGCAAATCTTCAATAATTCTGAGGTCGCAATTGCGTACACGATTGTGCGGAAGGTCCTCGCTCACAGCTGCGCTGCAGAAACTCTGCGCGAACAAACCACTGGCCATGATCTATTCGTACTCGCACCGCAAGAGGTAAGGACGTGAGCTAACGACAAGCGGAAGAGGCACCCTGTTGAGCCGAATTCCGTGCGAACCGTGACGTGCCGGATCTTGCCGGCGCTTGCCGAAATGGCAGCAGTGGCTGACATGCGAACACGGGCAAGTCGTGGAACGAGGTCCTCGCATGACGCATCGGACCTGTCCTCAAGATTCTGCGTTGCGCCGGTTTTCGCAGTCCTCTGGAGAAGCGGCCGCATGCCTGACCCCGATCCAGCGCCAGGTCGTTCTCTACGGCCACAGGCGACGCACTTGCCGCGCTTGGTGCCGAATCCATGTTGGTCGTAGGTCAGGGCGCGTGAGACCGCAATCCCTACCTCCGCCCCGCGAAGTCGGCGACGTGGGAGCGTAGGGTTTTGAGCCGCTGGAGTACAATCCGTGTCAGAGCCGCACGGTAGCGTTGTGCAGTCATACGAGGGAAGGCTTACCCATGGCGAACGAGCGAACCACAGCGAGCGATCCGGGTGCGGCCGGGCAGGCATGGCTTGCGCCGCTGGCAGCGGCCCTGGCTTCCGACGAGCCGCTCCTGATCCTGTGCCGGACGGGAGCCACCGGCAGGGCTGTTTACCGCTTTCTGGCAGAGGACATGGCCGCTGGCGGGCGCAAGGGGTTCCCGAGCGTCCGCGTGACCACCCCTGCCGCACTGATGAGCGAGGTCGCGCCCGGACGGCTGTGCTCGACGACCGCCGAGGACGGACTGGAGGAGGTGCCATCGAGCCACCCGTGGCGGGAGAAATTCGAGGGACGGGCGGGCTTGCGGCAGATGCTTCGCAGGCACATGGCACGGGTACATGAGGCTGCACTGGCCGGCGTTCCCATAGACAAGCTGCGGCCCGAGATCCGTTCACTTCTGGCCGCAGGCTGGGCGACGCCGTCGTACCTGGAAGGGGCGCGCCGGCTACTGGCCAGTCCGCCACGAGAACGCTGTCTGGCAGTGGGATTTCCCCCTCGACAACTCGCGGGAACGGTGACGCCGCTCCTAGGCGCCTTGCTGCGCAGCCTGAATGCCAAGCATGTCGAGGCAGGTGCTCCCGCTGCCGGAAAGCTGGCGGCCTGCAAGCTGCCCGATGTCGCGGCCGAGGCGCGCGCGGTGGTACGAGAGGCAATCCCGGCGTTGGCCTCGGGAAGGCGCGTGCTGGTGCTCGTGGCGAACACCGACACCGAGGAACGTGTGCGGGCTGCGCTGAGCCGCAACGGAATTGCGGCCGCAGATGATGCCGGCGAGCCCTTGCGCCGACACGCCCTGGCTTCCATCGCGCAACCGCTGCTGTCGCTGTTCCTGTCGCGCGGCGCAGAACCCGTAGAGGCGGAGCACCTACTGCGCGTCCTGAGCAACCCCGTGCTGGCCCGCACGGCGTCAGCTCCTGGCGCGGAGGGAATGGATCAACCAAGGCTGCATGCCTCGGTGAAGCACCTGCGCGAGATGATCGTTTCTTGCCGGCGCTCGCGCGCGACCCTGGCCGAATGGCAGGGCGCAGTCGATGAGATCGTGCGGGACGCGGTCGCCGCCGTCGGCGACGCCGACGACGACAGGCGCGCTGGGTGCGAGCGGCGTCTGGAATCCGCGCAGGTATTACAGTCCCGGTTCGCGGAACTGTCCCGCCACGCGGGAGGCGCGGGCACGATCGGCGATCTGCGGAGTTTCTTGGCAGGAGTGGGCTTGGCCGATCCGGAGAACGACCGTCTGGGACGCGCAGTGCTTCGCGCGCTTGGGGCGTCGTACTACCGGCCGGCGACCGGGGATGCATACGACGAGGCTCTGTCAGGCGCGGCGGGAAGCGGCCGCATCGATCGCGGTGTTGAGATCCTATCCTACGATTCGTACGACGGCCGGCGCGCGGACGTGCTGTTGCTGGCCGACCTGCACAACAAGGGGATCTCGCGCGCACCCGCGCCTGACCCCATCCTGACCGTCGAGGAACTGGCCCTGCTCGGCGTGCCGCCCGCTGCAGATCGCGTGCGCGAACAGCTCGGCATCGTGCGCTGGGCGACGGCGCGGGCTGGCCGTGCCCTTGCGCTGATTACTGCGACTGACAGTTCTGGGCGGGCAGTATCGCCGCCGCTGGAACTGGAACTCGGCCCCATCAGCGACGACAGCCAGGCGAGCTACGGCTTCAGCTTCGATCTGCCCGAACGACGCGACTGCGGCGCTTTGGCCCAGGGCAAAGGCACACCGGCGCCATTGGCTGTCCAGATCGACGTCGAATGGGCTCGCCGGGGCGCGTGGTTCGACAAGCCCACCCCTGTGCCCGCCGGGGAAAAGGGAGACAGCATTGTGGAGTATCTTCTCCGTGATCTGCCTCGCATCCCGGCCGATTTACTTCCCTGGCTGGGCCAGGCCCAGATCTACCCGGAAAGCAAAGACGGCCTACCCGACGGGTTTGTGCTGTCTGCCAGTCGCTGCGCCAGCTTCACGCAGTGCCTGTGGAAGGCTTTCTGTCAGTCGGTGCTGCACCTGAAGGCGCCCGAGGAGATCGAAGAGGATCTCAGCGCAGCCGAAGTGGGCCAATCGATACACGCCTCGATGAAGAAGGCACTCGCTGGCGTATCGCTGTTGGTGCCCGAGAAGGAGCTGAAGAAGACGCGCGATGATGTACGCCAGAGGTTCTTGGCCGCGATCGGGTCGGAGATGGACAGCAGCGTACCGGGAGCGTCGGACCAGGCGCTGGCCCTCTCGCGCAAGGGGCTGGCCACGCGGTGGGGACGTTTCTTCGGGGCGTACCTGGAACGGCGCGTGCGCGAGGTCGAGCAGGCGAAAAGCAGTCTTCGAAAAGGAAGGCTGGAGGATCTCAAGGAGTCGCCGCTGGTGATGTCCGTGGTCGATACCCTGGCCCCGAATTTGGCAAAATCGCCGCGCAAAGATCTGGCGAAGGCGGTCCTCCGGACTGTGACGGACGTGGGCGATGACGTCGATGCGTTCGTTCGCAGCCCGGGTCTCACCACCGGAATGGCGAAGAAGCACCAGCCAATCATCGAGGCGTCGCTGCACGAGAAGAAGACACGCAAGTTCGTGGAGGCGCTGTGTGCCGAGGCCGGCACCCGACTGGTCGATGCGAGCTACGCGGCAGATGGAGACCTGATTGTGGTGGCAGGCGAGCATCCCTTTGGCGAAATCACAAGCACGAGCAAACCTATTTCGCTCAGGCTCGGCCGGGGACCGATGCCGGTGCGTGGGTCGATCGATCTAGTGCTGCTGCACCGGGGCGCCGACGGCAGCGACGGGACCGCGTACCAGGTTGTCGATTTCAAGACCGGCAAGTTAGGCAAGACTGTGAGTTGCGCGGCGGTATCGGTGGTCGAGCCGCAGCTTGCGCTCTACGCACTCGCGCTCGAGGCAATGGCACCCATTGACCCGAAGCATCCGGCGCCGGTGCGCGTGACGGCGGCCGAGTTGGACTACCTCCGTGACAGAGTGGCACAGGTGTGGGTCGATGAGCCGCAGAGAGAACACTGGCGGACGGTGCTGGGGGCCGTGCTGGATCGCGCGCGTGACGGCCTCTACCCGCCGCTGCCCCATCCGGACGGCTGCCCTAGGCTGGCGCGGTACAGCGCCTATTGCGACTTCAGCGAGATATGCCGTCAGCGGGCAGACTTCCGGTCAGACGCGGCCGAGGAGGAGACGCCATGAGCAAGCGCATGCTGGCGACCGATCCGGGTGTCGAGGTCGTCGTGGCGCCTGCTGGCTCGGGCAAGACGACGCTGCTCATTTATCACTTCCTGCGGCTGCTGAAGGCTGGGATTCCTGTCGAGCGGCTGGTTGCCATCACCTTCACGCGCAAAGCAGCGGCAGAGTTGTTGCAGCGGCTGGCGCAGGTGCTTCGCGGCGTGGTCGCGCCGGGGGAGCTTCCCCGCGAAAAGCTGGCCGAGGCCAAGGTGATGTATGGCGAGGTCCTTCCGGCGCCGGTGGAGGCTCGGGCGGCCCTGTCCATGCTCGACGCGGCGTCGGTCTCGACGGTTGACTCCTTCGCGCTATCGTTGGTGCAAGAGTTCTTGCTCGATGCCAGCTTCGCGCTGGGAGACGGCACACGGGCGCTCATCGACGGGCCGGTGGTATCCGGCGGCGACACGGCCTCGTTCTACGAGGCCGCAGCGCGGGCGCAGATCGAGGCTCTGGACGGGCCGGCGCGGCTGCTTCTGGAGGAGATGACATTTTCCGAGGCCCTTGAAGGCGTGGCCAGGCTGGCAACCTGTGGGCTATCCAAGGTGCTGTCGATCGCCGAGGTTCTGGAGGCGGTGGGGAAGGAATTCGCGCCCGTGGTGCATAAGGATGGGGAGGGCTGGCTCGCGCTTGCCGACAGGTATCCGCGCGCGCTGGCGACATGGCTGAAGGCGCCCAAAGGCGTGCCGCCGGCTTCGGTGCTGTCGATGTTAGCCGATGCCAAAGACGAGATCGCCATCGACGCGGACGAGGTGGTGAAGAAGGCCGTCAGCGCTCTCGGCTGGCGCTCCGAGAGCGGCTTCACCGGATTGGGCGTCGCCATGCGGAGGCGGTTCGAAGCGTGGAGCGACGACAACGCCGCCGTCCGGTGCGACAGTGTGCGGCTGGCCATGTTGGAATTGGCCGGCAGGGCACGCGACGCGGCTCTGCGCGAGATCGCCAGCAGTGGAAGCCTAGGCTACGAGGAGATCCTGTGCGCTGCCACCGGGCTGTGCGAATCGCCGCCGACGCAGCTTGTGGATCGCTACGACGCTTTGCTGGTGGACGAGTTGCAGGACACCAATCCTGCCCAGCTCGCCTTCTACAAGGCATTCGTGAAGATGCGGGACGGGAAGAAGCCCATCCGTTGGTTCTTTGTGGGCGACACGCGCCAGTCCATCTATCGCTTCCGCCAGGCCGACCCCTTTGGTTGGCAATCGCTGGTGGACATCGCGCGCAAGCACGACACGCTGGCCGAGCTGACGATCAACTACCGCTCGTCGCAGTTGCTCATCGAGGCGCAACGCGATCTGTTCGGACGACTGGCCAAGGCAAGTCCTGGCTCCGTTGATCCGCTGCACGATCTGGAGCCGAGACCCAACGCGCCGAAGGGCGAGATCGGAGACTCGACGCAACCGGCGATGATCGTCGATGCACCTGAGATCGACGACGTGGAGCCCTACGTGTTGGCCGAGTTCGCGGCTCGCGTGAATGCCCGCTGGGCCGAGCCGAAGTTCGCAAAAGAAACTGCGGCGGTACTGGTGCGTTCATGGGCCAAGGGCGCGTGGGCCGCTGAGACCCTGCGCGGTCATGGCCTGCGCGTCCAGGTTGCAGGTGATCGCGCGCTGCTCGCCTCGCGCCCGGCAGCGGACCTGCGTCTGTTCCTGCGCGTGCTGATCGATTCGTCGGACGACATCGCGGTGGCCGGCGTGTGCAAGCACCCCTCGGTCGGACTAGGCGATCGCGCCATCATGCTGCTGCGCCACGCGAACCTGTTCGGCCGCCTGCTGGCGCCTGACGTCGACCTGACATGCCTGGAAAAGGCCGAGGCCGACGGCCTGCGGCCCGTGATGGGCTTTCTCCGCCGGGCTCGTGACCGCATCGGCCGCGAGCCCACGGCCGACGTGCTGGAGCGGCTGCTGGCCGAGTTGCACGTCCGGCCAGTCATTGCTGCCGGTCCCGAGGGTGACGGCGATGTGGGCGTGGCCCAGCTGGACATCCTGCTGGACATCGTGCGCGCGCACGAGAGTGACTCCGTGGACCCGCAGGCCGTGCTGGAGAAGCTGTCGGGCGGCGGGGTGGATGCTGCCGAAGATCTGCCAGTGGTGCGGATGCACCATGCCGAACAGGTGGTCACCGTGACCACGGTCTTTGGCGCCAAGGGCCTGGAATTCGACCACGTGGCCCTGTTGCAGGTTGGGAAGGGCGGCAGCGACGGAAGTGTGAAGACGAAGGCATTCTCTGTGTTCCGCCCTCAGGGAAGGCCGATCCTTTCCATGGCGCTCGACCCGACCGGCGGGATCGCGGCGGAACTGGACCCTCTGTCGGTCATCGCGCGCGTGGCCGGTGGCGACGAGGGCATGCAGGAAGGGCTGCGTATGCTGTACGTGGGCTTCACGCGCGCCAGGACGAGCGTGACTCTGGGCCTGAAGAAAGCCAGGACAGGCATCGTACCGTTGCTGCGAGACGTGCTAGCCGAAGGCCCCATCACCGGCGTCACCATGGTCGAGCCCGACGAAAGGAAGTTGCGGCCCGCTGTGGCGTTGCAGCGCCAGCGCACGGGCGTGCTGTGCCCCTTCGAGTCCTGTTGGGCCGAGCCCGACGGATTCGTCCTGACCAGGCCATCATCCGCCGCAGAATTGGGGCTCGACGGCAAGGCGCTGGCGGCGGAATTTCGCGCGCGCTCCACCATCGTGACCGCGCCAGCAGGGCTACCCATGCCCGCCGGAACGGGACTGGAGGCCGTGTCCAACATCGTCTGGGGCAACGTGGTTCACGGCTGGCTGGAGCGATGGGCCTTCGATGGCACGCCCAATGTGGCGCAGGCCGTGGATTACCTGCGCGAGCGATGGTCCTCGGATGACAAATCGGTTGCGGACTGGCTGGTTGCCCTGGGACTGGGCCTGCGCGACCGGCTGCCCGGGTTCAAGGCGTTGCTCGATGAGAAGCAGAGGCTCCACTTTGAGTGGCCCCTGGTCGCCATAGACGGCAACACCATCTGGCGCGGTCGCACCGATCTGGTGGTCGAGCTCCCCGGACGCGAGGTGGCCATCATCGACTTCAAGGCCGGAAGGTTGTTTGCCACCGAGACCGAGATCCCCGGTGTCGAGAGCTACGCCGCGCAACTGGAAGGCTACCGCCGTATGCTGGAAGGCGCCGGCTACCACGTGCGCGAGGTCAGCCTGATGTACGTGCGCGGCCCAAGTTGGGCGCGGCTGGTGTCTCTCCCAAAGCAAGAGTTCGTGACATGAAGGTTGCGGAGAAAATTGTCCGCTCGCTAGGGCCGGACAGAAGGCCAAATAGAACCAAGATGCATCCTCCTTGTTGCCCAGAAGACGGAGGGTGTGTCCGTGGTTAGCATTCCTGGGAAAAAGGATTGGTACACCTTCAGGTACATGACACTGATATCAGGAAGGTTCCGAAAGGCGATCAAGAAGATAGTCGGCAGG
>Ga0181518_10006240_pt1 | contig 10022 bp, 10 predicted proteins | sample PEATcosm2014_Bin_28_FD_119751 | JGI IMG/M metagenome (GOLD analysis project Ga0181518, IMG submission 119751) | Peatland microbial communities from MTU Mesocosm Facility, Houghton, MI, USA - PEATcosm2014_Bin01_60_metaG | ecosystem: Environmental > Terrestrial > Soil > Wetlands > Peat | place... | reverse complement strand
TGTATTCGACGACCGTGAAACAAGAAAACAAAAACGCAACGACGACCGTGCCGACGCAGACCGCGTTGACCGTAGCCTTCTGCAGACGCCGTCCGAAGAAAAACATCATCACGGCCCCGAAGGCCGGGAGGAGCGGGATCAGCCAGATTCTGTCTAGAAATAACATTCAGTTCTCAGTTGTCAGTTGTCAGTTGTCAGTTGTCAGATCTCAGTATCTAGCTCTCAGCTTGCGGCCTAAGGCCCTAACTGAAAACTGATAACTGACGACTGATAACTGCTTCACCACTTCAACAAATCAATCTCATCCACATTGACCGTCTCTTTATTTCTAAAGAAGGCGATCAAAATGCCCAGGCCCACGGCGGCCTCGGCGGCGGCATCGACTACGATAAAAATCGCGAACAACTGTCCGTGCAGGTTGCCCCACATGCGCGAGAACGCCACCAGGTTCAGGGTCACCGCGTTCAAAATCAACTCAATCGACATCAAAATAATCACTACGTTGCGGCGGGTGAGCACACCGATCACGCCCAGCACGAACAGTGCCGCAGCAACGACGAGATAGTGGAACGTAGTAATTGGAACCATAATTTCAGTCATTCGTTGGTCGTTAGCCGTAAGTCGTTCGCGGACCTCGATCGATTCCGGCATCCCGAATGACTATCGACTGGCGGCCAACAACTAGATTTTCTTCTTCGTCATAATTACCGCCCCGAGTATCGCCACGAGCAAGAGCAGCGAGGCAATCTCGAAAGCGAACGTATATTCGCCCATCCTGTATTGACCGACTTTGTTGACTTCACCGTAGAGCATAGAGGCGATCTGCTGCGTGTTCGACGACTCAGCCAGTTTGCCCATCGGATCCGGCCACATCGGCTTGCCTGTAATAGGATCGTTCAACAGCGTCTTGCCCTTCAAGATCGCCGATACGAACAACGCCAGCAAGGCGCACGACGCCGTCAATCCTATCGGCCAGATGCGATTGAAGCGCCGCTCTTTCGACGAGCGGTCGATGTTCACCAGCATGATTACGAACAAAAACAGCACCATGATTCCGCCCGCATAGACGATGATCTGCACGCCAGCGACGAACGGGGCATACAACATCAAATAGAGACCGGCCACCGAGAGCAGGGTCACGATCAGGGCGAGCGCGGAATGCACCGCGTTCCGCCGCGTGATGACAAGCACGCCGCTGATAACAGCCAGTCCCGCAAGCGAGTAAAAAAACCACGGCGTCGCGACCGGGGCCATGCCTGAGTTGAGGGCCGAGTTCATTGGCATTGCTATTGCGGGGTTCACGAAAAGTACACCCCCACAATCGCGGTCAGAACCAGCACGCCGAGCGAGATCGGAAGCATCACTTTCCATCCGACTCGCATCAACTGGTCGAAACGGTAACGGGGCCAGGTGGCGCGATACCAGATGAACATATACATAAAGACGGCGACTTTCAGCACAAACCAATATACGTTGTCGATGCCGTCCCGGAAACCTGTTGTGTGCTGGGCCGCCGCGCTCGATTGCGGCAAGAGGCCTGCGACCGCCGCAACCACCAGCAGCAACAGCGCGATGAACCCTAGCACGGCCGCGAAAACCACAAGGCCGATGCGCTGAATCTTAAAGAAAGATTGCGGCGGCATGCGCTGTGCGCCGATATAAGCAATGGCAGCGAGTCCTCCGAAGGTGAGTCCGGGAACCAAGGAAAAAAGAAATTCCCACGCTCGCGCATGCAGCAGGTTCGGGAAAGGATGCATCCATCCGCCAAGCCAGAGCGTGACCGCAATCGAAGAGACGGCGATCATGGCCGTATATTCGGCGAGCATGAAAAGCGACCAGCGCAGGCCGCTGTACTCCGTGTGAAATCCGGCGGTCAATTCCGATTCGGCTTCAGCGAGATCAAAGGGCGCGCGGTTGGTCTCGGCAACCATGGCGACGGCGAAAATCGCAAACGCGATCAGGCCCAGCGGGAAGAATTTAAAAATGAACCAAACACCCTGCTCGTTCTGTGCCTGGACGATCCCGATCATGCTCAGCGTTCCCGTACCGTCCTTAAGGCTGGTCATCAGGATTGCCGAGATCACGGCCAGTCCCATGGCAACTTCATAGGAGACCATCTGCGCACTCGAGCGCAGCGCTCCAATCAGAGGATAGTGCGAATTGGAAGCCCATCCCGCGACTACGATGCCGAGCACTCCGAGCGACGAGACGCCGAGCATAAAGAGAATGCCGATGTTCATGTCACTCACGGCTTGCGAAGGGCCAAACGGGATCACGGTATAAACCGTGAACGCCGCGAGCAGGCCGATCAGCGGTGCGATCCAGAAAACGAACTGGTCGGCTTCGGCGGGGATGATGTCTTCTTTGAGCAACAGTTTGATCGCATCGGCGATGGGCTGGAGCAATCCATGCGGGCCCACGCGCATAGGGCCGAGGCGGACCTGAAAGTGGGCCAGCGCCTTGCGCTCGATCCAGTTCATGCAGATGACGGCCACCGACACACCCGCGAAAATGATGAGCACATAGATCAGCGCCCAGAACTGGCTTCCCGCTGCGCCGGGCGACACCGTAACGGTGTGATCGAGATACGACGTTATGAAATCGGGCATCAGCGATCCACCTCGCCGAGCACAATGTCGAGCGTGCCGATGACGGCGACAACGTCGGCAACGAGCATGCCGCGAACCATCAAGTCAAGCGCCTGCAAATTGACAAACGATGGCGGCCGTATGCGCACGCGGTAGGGCTGCGTCGAGCCGTCGCTGACGATGAAGTATCCGAGCTCGCCTTTGGGGGCTTCGATGGAATGATAGATTTCGCCCACTGGCGGCTTGATCACCTTGGGCACTCTGGCCATGATTGGGCCTTCGGGAATGCCGTTGACCGCCTGTTCGATGATGCGCATCGACTGCCGCATTTCAATGACGCGGACCATGTACCGGTCGAAGGTGTCGCCGTTTTTCCCGGTCGGAATTTCGAAATCGAATGCGGAGTAGGCCGCGTAGGGCTGGGCCTTGCGCAGGTCCCACTTCACGCCGCTGGCGCGCAGCACGGGGCCGGTCACGCCGAGCGCGATGCAATCGGCGCCCGAGATCACGCCGACATTCTTTGTGCGCTCGATCCAGATGCGGTTGCCGGTCAGCAGCGTTTCATATTCGTCGATCTTGGGCGCGAAGAAAGCCAGGAAATTCTTCACGTCTTTTTCGAAACCGGCGTAGGTCTCAAACTGGCAGCCGCCGATTCGAAAACTATGCGTGGTGAGCCGCGCGCCGCAATATTTTTCGAAAATCTTCAGGATCTCTTCCCGGTCGCGGAAGGTATAGAAGAGCGGCGTCATTGCCCCGATATCAAGCGCATGCGTGCCCAGCCAGAGCTGGTGACTGGCAATGCGGTTCAGTTCGGTCAGAATCACGCGAACGTATTTGGCGCGCGGCGGCGCTTCCACATTCATCAACTTCTCGACCGCTTCGCAGTAGCCCAGCCCATTCGACACAGCGGCGACGTAGTCCATCCGATCGACGTAGGGATTGAACATCGCGTAGGTACGGTTCTCGGCGATTTTTTCCACGCCGCGGTGCAGGTATCCGATGACGCACTCCGTACCCAGAACTTTTTCGCCGTCTAGCTTCAAAATGACGCGCAACACGCCGTGCGTGGCCGGATGCTGCGGGCCCATGTTGATGACGAGTTCGTTGGTATCGAGATACGTCTTATCGGCAGTATCGAAATCGAGATGGGAACGATGGAGGTCGGAAAGCCCGCGGCCTGGGGCGTCGTTGGCGCGATCGTTGTCGTGAACGGTCATTGTCCGCTCTCGATTCCCAGGTTGCTCTGCACCCATTCTTTATCTTGCTGCAGGATGCTGTAGTCCTTACGCAGCGGGTAGCCTTTCCAGCCGTCGGGGAGCAGGATGCGCTTCAGGTCCGGGTGTCCGTCGAAGGTGATGCCGAACATGTCGAAGACTTCGCGCTCCAGCCAATTTGCCGTGGGCCAGATCGAGACGCTGGAAGGGATCGAAGCGCCGTCGGCGATCTGCGTCTTCACGCGCACACGTTCGTTGCGCGGGAAGGAATAGAGTACCCAAACGACATCGAACTGTGACTCGCGTTTCGGATAATGCACGGCGGTGATATCAACGCAGTAGTCAAACTGCTCTTCGTCGCGCAGCAGGCGCAGGATGTCGGGAACCAGCGAGCGGTCAACGGTCAGGTAGTTCTGCCCCAAATAAGTTTGCGCGTCGAGGCCCGAACCATACTGGCACCGGTATTTTTCCACCATTGGCGGATTCCACGGCATCGGAACGGGGCCACTGGGCTTGGCAGGCACGGCAGGCTTCGCGGGCGCGGCAGGCTTCGCCGGACCGGCAGGCGCCGCTGCGGCGGGCGTTTCCGCCGCCGGATTCTTTTCACGTTCCGGCGGCGGTAGTGGATCGGGAGTCTTGACTTCCTCGGTCATTCTAGGATCTGTCGTTCATCGTTACCAAAGCAGTCGCGACAAAAGCCGCACGTGTTTTCGCAAACCTTCACTTGTAACAGTTGATTGCGGTCACCGTCAATGACCGCCGTCACAAGTTCTCCGGTGAAAAGCCGAGCGTCGCCGCCCGCCGTGCCGGCTCCTTTCGAATTCGCTCCGGGCAAGCTGACGAGACGCCCGTCGTTCCACAACGAGCGTCAGTGCCGCGGCGCCTGGTAGCTTTCGACCAAGTCGCGGATGCGCAGCGCATCGCGTTTGCGATGGCCGTGACTGGTCAGTGGATCGCTGCCTCCGGTGGAATCAATCACGATGTCCGACCAGAAAACTCCGGTCGAAATCTTCACCGAAGCTACCTGCGGGATCGCAATGCTTTCCTCGGTGCTTCCGAACAAACGGCTCTTCACGCGGCTTACGCGCAACGGGCCGACCACGATGCGAGTCGGGAACCAGAAGTTCCCCTTGGTCCAGCGGCTCGCGCTGAAAGTTTCATCGGAAGCAGCCGAATTTGAAGCAGCCGGTTTTGAATCTGCCGAAGTCATACCCATTCGAGCGCGCCCTTCTTCCATATCCATATGTAGCCTACGATCAGGATGCCGAGAAAAATCAGCATCTCGACCAGGCCGTAGACGCCGAGCGCCTTGAATTTCACGGCCCAGGGAAACAGGAAGATCGTCTCCACGTCGAAGACCACGAACAGTATGGCAATGATGTAAAAGCGGACCGTATATCGTCCCCGCGCGCTGTCGTAAGGGTCGATGCCGCATTCGTAAGGCATCAGCTTCACGCGGTTGGGGCTTTGCGTGCGGACGATAACGCAGATCCACAGCGTGACGGCAATAAGGACGCCGACCACGGCGAGGAAAAGAAAAATAGGGACGTAATTTTGCGGCATGGCCCCTCGAAGCAGTCGCGAAAAGCGCGAAATCGAATACTAACGCCTTAACGCTCCGGCTTCAAGGACGAATCAAGCGAGCGATAAAGCATCGCGCAAGATAAGCTCGCTAAAGCCCGAGCGGACGCTTTGGCTCCACGTCCTGCTCCTTGAGAGGATGCAGTTTATGCCACAACGCTAGCCCGCCCGCGATGACCAGCCCGATGAGAACACTGATCAGGAAGAACCATCGATAGGCAGGCAGCGCGATCAGCAGAACCGCGACGACTGCGATTGCCACGACAAGGGCGGCTGATCCCTCAATGCCGATTTGACGGAAGCGTTCTCGGAGCGGTTTCATACGAGGGCATTTTAGCGCCGTTCGGGGCTGAAACAAAAATCTAGCGCTTACTGCCGGGCCGTAGGAATCTCAGGGGCGGGCGGGGTTGCGATGGGAACCATGGTTTCGGCTTCGGAGGGCATCTGCGGGAGCGGACCTTCGAGCGCGACGGCCAGCACCTGGTCCATGTTGTCCACGAAGTGCAGTTTCATTGCGGTGCGCAGATTCTCAGGGACCTCAGCTACGTCTTTCTCGTTTTCCTGCGGCAGAATCACCTCGAACAATCCGGCGCGATGGGCGGCGAGCAATTTTTCTTTTAGCCCTCCGATGGGAAGAACTTTGCCGCGCAGCGTGATCTCGCCGGTCATGGCGATATCGCGGCGCACGGGAATTCGGCTGAGCGCGCTGGCGAGAGCAGTAGCGATGGTAATGCCGGCGGAGGGGCCATCTTTCGGGATCGCGCCTTCGGGCACGTGCACGTGAATGTCCATGGTGCGATAGAAATCGCGCGCCAGTCCGAGGCGCACAGCTCGCGAGCGAATGTAAGACATGGCGGCCTGCGCCGATTCCTGCATCACGTCGCCTAGTTGGCCGGTCAGAGTGAGCTTGCCTTTGCCGTCCACCGCCATGGCTTCGGTGCTCAGGATGGAGCCCCCGACTTCGGTCCAGGCCAGGCCCGTCACCAGGCCGATTTCGCTCTTCTCGTGGGCCAGCGTGTCGCGGAACTTGAGAACGCCGAGGTAGTCACCGATCTTTTCCGCCTGGACCGCGGCCGTGAAGTTCGCGCCTTCCTTCACCACCTTGCGCGCGACTTTGCGGCAGATGTTGCCAATTTCCCGCTCCAGGTTGCGCACCCCGGCCTCGCGGGTATAACCGCGAATGATGCGCCGGATCGCGTCGTCGGGGAACTGCACGTTTTTCTCCGTCAGTCCCGCCTCCAGCATCTGCTTCTTCACTAAAAACTGTTTCGCGATTTCCACTTTTTCCGGTTCGGTGTAGCCGTGCAGGCGCAGCACTTCCATGCGGTCCTGGAGGGCGGGCGGAACGGTGTGGATCACATTCGCGGTGGCGATGAAAAAGACCTGCGAGAGGTCGTACTCCACGTCGAGGTAATGGTCCACGAACATGAAATTCTGTTCTGGATCGAGCACTTCGAGCAGCGCCGCCGAGGGATCGCCGCGAAAGTCCATCGACATTTTATCCACTTCGTCGAGCATAAACACGGGATTCTTGGTACCGGCCTTTTTCATCATCTGGATGATTTGGCCGGGCAGAGCGCCGATATAGGTGCGGCGATGGCCGCGAATTTCCGCCTCATCGCGCACGCCGCCGAGCGACAGGCGCACGAACTTGCGGCCGGTCGCTTTCGCGATCGACATTCCAAGCGAAGTTTTGCCCACGCCGGGAGGCCCGACGAAACACAGAATCGAGCCTTTGGGATTTTTCACCAACTGGCGGACGGCGAGAAATTCCAGGATGCGTTCCTTGATTTTCTCCAGCCCATAATGATCTTCGTTCAGCACTTTTTCGGCGCGCGAAATATTGCGGATTTCCTTTGACCGCTTCTTCCACGGCACGGCCAGCAGCCAGTCGAGATAGTTCCGAGAAACGGTGGACTCCGCCGACATGGGCGGCATCGCTTCCAGCTTCTTCAATTCCTGGATGGCCTTATCCCGAACATCCTTCGGCATGCCCGAGGACTCGACCTTCTTCTTCAATTCGTCGAATTCGCTCTTTTCCCCGCGCCCCAGTTCCTTCTGGATGGCCTTGATTTTTTCGTTGAGGTAATACTCTTTCTGCGCTTTCTCCATCTGCCGCTTCACGCGCGACTGGATGGTGCGGTCCATATTGAGCTTTTCGATTTCCACGTCGAGCACGTCGCCGATTTTGTTCAAACGCTCGGCGGGATCGAAGATTTCGAGCAACGCCTGTTTTTCTTCGATCGCGAGTTGCAGGTTGGCGGCGATGGTGTCGGTCAGCTTCGCCGGATCTTCCATGCGCACGGCGGCGATCATGGTTTCGTAATTCAGCGACTGGCAGAGCTTTACGTACTGCTCGAACATGCCGGTGACTCGCTGCATGCCCGCTTCAATCTGCGCCGTCGTCTCGGTGGCGTAGCGCGCCACCCGCACCGTGGCCTCGAGATAGCCCTCGGTTTCCGTGACCTGGAGGATCTTGCCGCGCTCGATACCTTCCACCAGCACTTTGATATTTCCGTCGGGCAGTTTCAGGCTCTGCACGATGTTGACGATCGTCCCCACCTGGAAAATGTCGCCAGCCTTCGGTTCGTCGATGCTGGCGTCGTGCTGGGTGGCAAGAAAGATTTTCTTATCGCTGATCAGAGCTTCTTCGAGAGCGCGCACGCTCGACTCCCGGCCCACTACGAACGGAGTCATCATGTAGGGAAAAATGACCACGTCGCGAATCGGCATCATGGGCAGCTTCTTGCTCTCGAACTTTTCCTTCGGATTCGACAAGTCAGTCTCCGGTTTCCGGCCGCCTTTAGCTTGCCGCTTTCTCGATCATGGCCAGTGAGACGTTGCGCTTTTCGACCATCTCGCGGGTCACTTCAAATTCCTTGACTTTCTTTTGGCTCGGAAGGCTGTACATCAGCTCCAGCATCAGCTCTTCCAGAATCATGCGCAAACCGCGTGCGCCGACCTTCCGCGCCATCGCCTGCCGCGCAATCGCCCGGTTGGCTTCGTCGCTGAACTTCAGGCGCACGTTTTCAAACTCGAATAGGCGCTGATACTGTTTCACGATCGCGTTTTTCGGGCGCGTCAGAATTTCCACCAGGGCGTTTTCATCGAGTTGCTGCAATACTCCCACCACCGGCAGGCGCCCGACGAACTCGGGAATCAAGCCAAATTTGATCAGGTCCTCCGGTTGCGCTTCCGAAACCAGCTCAAAGTTGCGCAACGCAGTGATGCCGGCATCGGTCTCGGCATCTTCTCCAATGCGGAAACCCAGGGTCTTCTTGCCCACGCGCCGGCCAATGATTTTCTCCAGGCCGACAAAAGCGCCGCCGCAAATGAAGAGGATGTTGGTGGTATCGACGGGCGTGAATTCCTGGTGGGGATGCTTGCGCCCTCCCTGCGGCGGAACGTTTGCGACCGTGCCTTCCAGAATCTTGAGCAGCGCCTGTTGCACGCCTTCTCCGGACACGTCGCGCGTGATGGATGGATTTTCGTCCTTGCGCCCGATCTTATCGATCTCATCGATGTAGATGATGCCGGTCTGGGCGCGGCTCACGTCGCCTTCAGCCGACTGCAGAAGTTTAAGAATGATGTTCTCGACATCTTCGCCCACGTAACCGGCCTCGGTCAGAGTGGTCGCGTCCACGATGGCGAAGGGCACATCGAGCATGCGGGCGAGCGTTTGCGCCAGCAGAGTCTTGCCCGTTCCGGTCGGACCGATCAGAAGGATGTTCGACTTGGTCAACTCCACGCCATCGCCGGTGCGCTGGCGGTTCATGTAGATGCGCTTGTAGTGGTTATAGACGGCAACGGCGAGCTTCTTCTTGGTCTGTTCCTGTCCAATGACGTATTCGTCGAGGAAGGTTTTCACTTCCTGCGGCTTGGGCAGTTGATTGGGAACCGCGGCGGCCGGAGTAGCGGTGCGGTCGTCTTCGAGAATCGAGTTGCAGACGGCCACGCACTCGTCGCAGATGTAGGCCCGCGGATAGTCGCTCGGCGACGAGATCAATTTCGCGACCGCGTCCTGCGACTTGTGGCAGAAGGAGCAGCGCAACATCTCATCCGATCCCGATCTGGTCTTCACTCGGTTCCGCTCCTTTTCTTCAGGCCCAGCCGCGGCGGGCTTTCTGTTTCATCGGAGACGCGGCACGCCACGTCTCAGCGTTTTTATTGCTTCACGAACTGCCGATCATACATCTATCTCGTCTTATAGATGATATCGTCTATGATTCCGTATTCCTTTGCCTGCTGCGAGTTCATGATGAAGTCCCGCTCCACATCCTTCTCCACTTTATCGAGCTTCTGGCCGGTGTGTTTGGCCAGCAACTGATTGGTAATCTCACGCATGCGCAGGATCTCGCGCGCATGAATGTCAATGTCGGTCGCCTGCCCCGAAAGCCCGCCCATCGAGGGCTGGTGGATCAGGATGCGCGAATTGGGCAGCGCCAGCCGTTTTTTCACTTCGCCCGCCGAAAGCAGCAGCGCCGCCATCGAAGCCGCCTGCCCGATGCAGATCGTGGTCACGTCGTTCTTCACGTATTGCATGGTGTCGTAGATCGCCATGCCCGCCGTGATCGAACCGCCCGGCGAGTTGATGTAGAGCTGGATGTCTTTCTCCGGGTCCTCCTGCGCCAGGAACAGC
>Ga0181518_10006237_pt1 | contig 10024 bp, 10 predicted proteins | sample PEATcosm2014_Bin_28_FD_119751 | JGI IMG/M metagenome (GOLD analysis project Ga0181518, IMG submission 119751) | Peatland microbial communities from MTU Mesocosm Facility, Houghton, MI, USA - PEATcosm2014_Bin01_60_metaG | ecosystem: Environmental > Terrestrial > Soil > Wetlands > Peat | place... | reverse complement strand
CATCAACGTGACCGTACCCCCGACCTCCAGCGGGACTGGGCTGGATACTCTATACCCGTATGCCACGGGCACGTCCACCCACGACAACCCCTCGGGGCAACTTAACTCAACCACCTACACACGAGAGGCGAGGTCTTTCTCCGCCCAGATGTATCTTTTGTGGGATCCGCTTCTGCCGTCTTCGATACCAGTTCCCCTTGGGTCAGTGACCTGGGGATGGTCGGGTACAGCGGCTTACAGTTCAGGTAGCTGGTCGCTGATTTCAAGCAGTACTACCACACCTTCGTGGGGCACGAGTAGTTCCTATCCCACTTGGTCCGATTTAATGCCCTATAGCGGGCAGGTGTTGTGCCAATAGCTCTTTGAAAGGGAGGATACAATGCGAATGATCAAAATTGCCATGCTCGGATTGCTTTTTACATCCTGCGCTGGTGCTGTTGTCAAAGGCGATCTTTCACTCAAGCTGACTGTGTTCGATCCCACTGTGAAAACTGGGTCAAAAATCGGAATCCGGGTGACCACGACAAATGAATCCGACCACCCGATCACCTATCACAATACCAATCTCTGCAACTACTCTTTCAAAGTTTTTACCAGCGCAGGGTCGCCTGCTCCAGAAACGGAGTTGCAGAAATCGCTGAATTGCGACTTTCGTGGCCCAATGACGGGAATCACAGGCAGAAACATTCTCGTGACGCTGAAGCCAGGCGAATCCTCGAGTGAAGACTTTCGACTATTGGAGTTTTTCGATATGTCCGAACCGGGAGAATATTCGGTACAAGTGGATCGGACATTTCCCAATATTGGTCGTGTCAGCTCCAATATAGTAACCATAACCGTCACGCCCTGAGCGATTAATGTCGGAGTCATCCCTACCCCGAAGCGCCAATCGTCTCCGGGGTGGGTAACACGATGCGTGCTTTACAACTTTGAAAACAGAGAAAGAGAAGATCGATGCAAAAGAAAGTAATTACTTGCATTTTTGCTCTGGTAATCACAGTGGCATCCGTGGGCATGGCGCGCGCGGATGCGATCCTGACTTTCACGCCTTCAACCCTCAGCACGGCTGCCGGTATGGACTACTGTAAGCCTCAATTCAGGTTCTACAACAAATGAATCTGAATCCAACGCGACAAACGGGGAAAAGGAGAATCAGCAATGAAAAGATTAGCGTTGTATTTCGTTGTAATGATGATCGCGATGCAGACTATCATCCTTTATGCGCAGATCTCAGGGGCACAAGAGCTTGCCTTCACACTGACGCTCTCAATGGGAAGGCACAGTGGTGAGTACTCACCAGAAACACAGGTGCTGATCGTGAAGTTGACTAACACATCAAAAGAAGTGATGCACAGAACAGTGTGCGACTCATGGGGGGAGATGTATAACCTCGAAGTCGTGTACAACGGTATTCCTGTGGAAAAAACCGATGCTGAGAAGGAGCGGCGCAAGAAGCTGGAGGCCGGAGATTGTCATAGTTTTAGTGGAAGCGGGAGCGCGGTAGCGGAGCACACCAAGCCCGGAGAATCCAGACAGGATATTCTCTACTACAATACGACCAAGCCTGGCACTTACGAGATTACCGCAACGAAGGAGACTTATCCGGGACATCCTGAAAAGAGCGTAACGGTCAAATCCAACACAATCACCATCGTCGTGCCGGTACCGCCGCTCAAGCTAACCCTCTCGGAGAATCATGATTTAGGCGCGGGCCTCGATAGGGTGAATGTGACGGAGACTAACATCTCCGACGAAGACTTCATCGACCAGGACAACGGCTGCATAAGAGAATTGAGTTGGTTCACCATCGAGGTATTCTACAATGGGGTTCAGCTAAAGGAGAAAGACATTGAAGCTCGATTCCGCCGCAGGAATGAGACTATAAATCTCATAAATCAGGACAAGGCTCCTTGCGCTACTGGACCTTTTGCTATTGTACTCAAGCCTGGGCAATCCAGGAATCTCTGGCTCGGGATATCGGACATCTACGATGTGACCAAACCGGGGAGTTACGATGTTTATGTTTCCCGCGAGACGAATCCAATTGGTCGCGTCAATAGCGAGTATGTTCGCTCCAACACCATCACCATCGTCGTACCGGAACCGTAAGCTGTCGAGACAAAGTAGCGAGCTATGCCGGCAAACCCCGCCAGAAGATGTAACTGCCTCCGAAGCGGAAAACACCACAACCTTAAAGAACAATGGAGCAGGATAGGTGATGCAATCGACAATACGCACTGGCATTTTTGCACTGATCATCGCAATGACATCCGTGGAAGCAGCGCGCGCGGATGCGATTTTGACCTTTACGCCCTCAACCCTTAATACTGTCGCCGGCGGAACGGTTGAGTTTGATGGCACGCTCACGAATACTGGGACATATGACTTATATTTGAACGGCGATGTTTTTGACCTTGAGTATTCCGACTTAACCGTCGATGATTCACCGTTCATGTTTTTCGGGCCATTGTATTTAGCTGCGGGAGATTCTTATACCGGCGCCTTCATCGATGTAACGGCTGACGCTACAACACCTACCGGAAGTTACAGCGGCACGTATACGATCCAGGGCGGGACCGACTCAGATACCTTCGACGATTTAGCCACGACGGATTTCACGCTCGACGTTGGTTCACCTGTTCCCGAGCCGAATCCCATCTTGCTCCTGGCTACAGGGCTGACAATGCTCATGCTCATACATCGACGCATCTGTGAGCTGGCGAACAACTAAATATACTGTCCGCAAGGGCAAATTGCTCACCCGAAGAAGCTAAACTTCTTTTTCTTTACCGGAATGGGCGGCTGGCCGCAAACCGCTTGGGTCATCTTCCGGATTACCCGTGAAATCGGCGAATCTTCTTCGGTGAATGGGGTAGCGGTGTTCTGCATCCGGCGCACGGCGGCGTAGTTATTGGGTACTTTCCATTGCGCGGGCCGGGTGAGAGCCTTGGTGATATGCTCCTCATCGATTTCCTGGGAGCGAGGGTCGTAGCGATTGATTACGATTTCGAGCTTGGGGCTGCCCTCGGCAGAGAGCTGCGCAATCAGGCGATGGGAGTTGCGCAGTTCAGGAATGCCGACCTGCGTGACCAGATAGACGGTGGCGGATTCATCAAAGAGATTTTTGCGCTGCAAGTCGAGTCTCGAGCCCGCGTCCACCACTACATATTCGAAGTCCTGGCAGGCCACTTCCAGCAATTTGTCAATAACCTCAGCGGAGACAAACGTGGGAGCCAACTCACTGGGCGCGGCGAGCACAAATAATCCTGAGCGATGCTGCACCAGCAAGCCGGAAAGGAAATTCGAATCGAGCCGGCTGGAATTCTGAAACGCGGTGACAATGGAGTAATCAGCCTTGATACCGAGGTTGATGGCCGCGTCTCCCAGGGGGAGATTGAGATCGATCAGGAGAGTTTTTTTCTGGGACTCCTGGGCCAGCGATACGGCATAATTGCAGGCCAGCGTGGTGGCTCCGGAACCGCCTTTGGCGCTGAGAAATACGAGCAGCCTGCCGCTCGCCTTTTTCGCGGGGCGAAGCGCCACGCGCAGGGCCGAGACCCGAACCAGAGCCTCGGCTATTTCTCCTTTGTCGAAGGGCATCATGAGATACTCGCGGGCGCCGGCGCGCATGCAGCGAACCAGCAGGTCAGGGTCGGCCTGCGCCGAATAGACGAATGCGGTAGCCAGGCCACTGGTGCTGATGTTTTCCACCAGATCGAGGGCATACTCCGGATCGCTGTCCAGGTCAACGAGAATGACGTCGAAGTTATTTCCCAGCATCCTCGATACATCGTTGAGGTCGGGAGGATAGGAGATGAACTCCCGGATGGTGCCGTACTGACATTCACCCAAAGCGTTGATTGCTTCGTTACGGCGTTGCTCGTCCGGGCTGATGACCGCAATGGACAAATCGCCCGCGCTTATCGGTGGACCAGGTATCTGGATAGCGGTAGACATGACGAGATGGCTGCTCCCAATTGCAAATTCCAGGGCGATGGATGCTTGCAGGTCTTCGGAAACTTAATAACGGCTCATTTGAGTTATCGGCGGCGGAGGGATTGACGTTAAGCCTACTGAGAATTTGTTTGTGAAAGCGGCGCGCTTCGCAACTGTTTCAAGCGCATCTTATTTTGAGGGGGAATACGGTCCTGGGAGGTGCGTACCATATCTTGACACTTCATCCCAAATCATGCATACTGATATAGAAGTCATTTTGCGCAACAGAGGACCATTATGCGAGAAGCAACCCCGCAAGGCACCTACAAAGTTCAGGCATTGGACCGGGCATTTGCCGTGCTGGATTTGCTGGGCGAGAGTGATACGCCACAGGGCCTGGCGCAAGTTGCCACATCGCTGCAATTGCACAAGAGCACGGCGCACCGCTTCCTGATGGTGCTGGAGAAGCACCGCATGGTGGAACGCACCGCAGGCGGTAAATTCCGCCTGGGGCTGAAGCTGTTTGATTTAGGCAATCGCGCTATCGAGCAATACGATCTGCGCGAGCGCGCGCAACCGCACCTCAGGCGCCTGGTGGCCGAGACCGAGGAGACGGCGCACCTGTGCATCCTGGAGGGCGCGCACGTGATTTACATCGACAAAATCGAGCCGGCGCGCTCGGTGCGCATGATTACCCGCATAGGGGCCAGCAATCCGGTGCACTGCACCTCGGTGGGCAAGGCGATGCTGGCGTTCCTTCCCGAGGAGCGTCTCAACGATATTCTGGGCCGTCTTCGCTTCGAGCGGTATACAAATCACACGATTTCGACGGTGGAGGCTCTGCGCGCGGAAATCGAGAAGACACGCCGCCGCGGTTATGCCGTGGACGACGAGGAGTTCGAGGAGGGCCTGCGCTGCATCGCCGTGCCGGTGCTGGATGCGCAGCGGCTGCCGGTGGCGGCGGTAAGCGTCTCCGGGCCGTCATTCCGCGTGACGGCGCAGAAGCTGCCCTCAATCGCCAATCACCTCTTGCAGTGCGTGCGGGGTATTTCAACGGATATGGGGTATGTTTCCAACAGCCGGGGCAACCGCGCCGCGTGGCCGGCCTAGTCTATGTCTCACGAGGCCCGTTATCTCTGGTACACTAATTCATGTTTGGCATGAAAAATTCATCAGGGGACGTAGCTCAGTTTGGTTAGAGCGCTGCCCTGTCACGGCAGAGGTCGCGAGTTCGAGTCTCGTCGTCCCCGCCATACATTCCAAGGGACTCAGGAGTGTAAGGCAATCAAAGTGACAGTCAATCTCATCCGGAAATTCAATATTCTCTCAAGACCCCAATGCTAAAACCAGGAAATTTAGCCAGGCGGCCACCTTTTGCTCTCACGCCGCATGTGCCAGGCATGCAGTTGCGCGCGCCGATGCCTGGCTGCGGCGTTTATGGTAGAAGTATTCTGTTTTTTTATTGGGAGAAAGCATGAACGAGACGGATCAGTTTCCGCATCGGCGTTGGAATCCCCTGCGGCAGTCCTGGGTGCTGGTTTCGCCGCAGCGCGCCCAGCGTCCCTGGCAGGGAGAAGTGGGCCGGCAAGCCGCCCCATCGGGGAACGCATACGATCCCCAGTGCTATCTGTGTCCCGGCAACCAGCGGGCAGGCGGAGCGGTAAACCCTGCCTACGAAGGCGTCTTCTCGTTTATCAACGATTATGCCGCTTTGCTGCCGGATTCTCCGTCCCTGACCGAGCCGACGGCCTCGCCACTGCTGGTGGCAGAGCCCGCACGCGGATTGTGCAAGGTGCTCTGCTTCCATCCCAATCACAGCCTGACTCTGGCTCACATGACCCGCGCTGAGATTCTCCGCGTGGTGGATGCCTGGATGCAGGAATATAAGGAACTTGCTGATCTGGACTGGATGGAGTATGTGCAGATCTTTGAAAACCGCGGGGCCATGATGGGCGCCAGCAACCCGCACCCCCATTGCCAGATCTGGGCCACGGGCTTTGTGCCCGACGAGCCAGCCGCCGAGACCCAGGCCCAGCGCGAACACCTGGCCCGCACGGGCCGATGCCTGCTGTGCGATTACCTGGCCGCCGAGAGCGCCGCCCAGGAGCGGGTGATCTTCCAGAACGAGCACTTTGCGGCACTGGTCCCATGGTGGGCGACATGGCCCTTTGAGGTGCTGGTAATCAGCCGCCGCCATCTGGGAGCGCTGCCGGAACTAAACCTGGGCGAGCGGGAGGGACTGGCTGATGTTCTGAAGCGGCTGACCACCCGCTTTGACAATCTCTTCTAGACCAGCTTCCCTTACACCATGGGCTTCCATCAGTCGCCGACGGACAAGGGGGAGCATCCGGAGTGGCATTTCCACGCCCACTTCTATCCCCCGCTGCTGCGCTCGGCCACGGTGCGCAAGTTCATGGTGGGCTTTGAAATGCTGGGAATGCCGCAGCGGGACATCACCCCCGAGGCCGCGGCTCAGCGATTGCGCACCTGCCCGGAAGAGCACTTCTAGTGCAAGATCAGAGCAAATGTGCCCTTGCTGAAACCTGTAGAGGCTACTATTACTTCTACCCCGGCGACGATGACCTATCGCCGGGGACCCCGGAAAGGAAATAGCCACTTGATGGGATAGCCTTTGGGTACAGCTACTCTGATCTTGCTGTAGCCCTGAGGCTGAGAGCCGGCCCTGGAACGCGCAGAGTCTTACGGTCCAGCACAGGCGATTTCCTCACAACTTGCGCAAACAAATGCTGCCCCGGCTCTTGTACAATTGGCGCAATCCTGGAAACCGGCCTATACCGGGCGTGAATGAAGCCCGCGCCTTGGAGTTGGCTGAACCGGGTTGAGGAGATTAGAACAAATGGCAGAGTCTAACAAGACTGGGGCTGTGGGAGAAAAGATTCTCCTGAGGGCGGGAAATTGCACGGTGACCATCCTCCCCAACCTCGGCGGCAAGATCGCTTCCATTCTGGTGAGCGGCCGCGAGCTGCTTCAGACGCCGCTGGCCGCCTACGCGCAGCGCACCCAAACCATGGCCTTCGATGCGGGCGACGCCAGCGGCTGGGACGAGTGCCTGCCCTCGGTAGCCGGCTGCACGGTAGAAACCGCCGACGGCCCGGTTGCCGTTCCCGACCACGGCGACCTGTGGAGAGTGGCGTGGACAGAAGATGGGGCTGGCCATATGGAGCATGGAGCTGGGGTTGCGCGGGGAGGGTCGGTAACCCTTCGCGGAGAGTGTTTCTCTTTGCCGCTGATGCTGGAGCGAACCCTGTTGCTGACCGAGAAGGGCAAGGGCTGGCGATTGAGCCTGGACTACACGGTGACCAACACCGGCGGTTCCACGGTTCCGTGGGCCTGGTCGGCGCATCCCTCGTTCGCGGCTGAAGCGGGAGACAAGATTGTCCTGCCGGAGTCCATTCACGAGCTGCGTTTGGAGGGCTCCGGCGGCGGCCGGCTGGGGCAGGCCGGCAAGCAAGTCGCCTGGCCCATCGCTAAGCTGTCGAAATTCGGAAAGACCGACCTGAGCCTGGTTGAACCGCCCAAGTCGGGCATCGGCGATAAGCTGTTTGCGGGGCCTTTGACCGCGAAGGAAAACTGGTGCGCGCTGGAGCGGCCCAAGGCGGGCATGCGCATCAAGTTCGGCTTTGACCCGGCGGCGACGCCTTACCTCGGACTCTGGATCTGCTCCGGCGGCTGGCCGGAGAGGAAGGGACCGAAGCAGATGTGTGTCGCGATGGAGCCTGCCACCGCTCCCGTGGACTCGCTGGCGGTAACCGGGCCATGGTCTCGCGAACTATCTCCCGGCCAGTCCGAATTCTGGCCGATGACTGTCGATCTTCAAATCCTGTAGAAAGAGAACTGCCATGCATGATCCTGCCGTTTTTCGTACCAAGCATCTTGCCCGCTACCAGGCCGAGCCGGCCGTTTTCGCCGCGCCGGGCCGCGTGAACATTATTGGCGAGCACACCGATTATGCCGAGGGCTTTGTGATGCCCGCGGCCATCAACTTCGCCACTCTGGCCGGCATCTCGGCCCGCAAGGACGGCAAAATCGCCGTCTATTCGGAGAACTATGGCGAGGAAAAAGTCTTTGAAGCGGCATCGCTGCCGGCCAAGGGCAGCAAGCACTGGAGCGACTACCCGATGGGCGTGGTCTCCATTCTCGCCGGGGAAGGCCATAAGATTCCCGGCTTCAGCCTGAGCATATGGGGCGACGTTCCGCTGGGTTCGGGGCTTTCAAGCTCGGCCGCCATCGAGGTGGCCACGGCGCTAGCCGTCCTGTCGCTCATCGGCACCAGCTACCCCGGCCCGGTGCTGGCCCGGTTCTGCCAGCGCGCGGAGAACGAGTTTGTGGGCGCCAACTGCGGCATCATGGATCAGTTCATCTCCGTCAACGGCAAAAAAAACCACGCCATGCTGCTGGATTGCCGCGATTTGAGCTTTCAATTGGCGCCGATTCCGGCCAACGTGGCGCTGGTCATCGCCAACACCATGGTCAAGCACTCGGTTGCGGGCGGCGACTATCCCACGCGCCGCGCCGAATCCGAGGCGGCCTGCGCGGTCATCAACAGCCACCGCGGAAACGTGCCTTTTCTGCGCGATGCGACGCTGGAGGATCTGGATAAATGGGGCAATGAGATGGCGCCCAAATCACTGCTGCGCGCTCGCCACGTGATCAGCGAAAACCTGCGCACGGTGGCCGCCGCCAAGGCCCTGCTCAAGGGCGATATGAAGGAACTGGGCCGGCTTATGGCCGAGGCGCACCGCAGCTACAGCAAAGACTTTGAGGGCAGTTGCGCGGAGGCCGATATCATGGTGGAGCTGGCGAATGAATTGCCGGGACTGATCGGCGCGCGGCTTACGGGCGGAGGATTTGGCGGATGCACGATCAATCTGGTGGAACAGGACAAGGCCAAGACCTTTGCCGATGAACTGGGACGCCGCTATGCGGCCAAAACCGGCATCAAGCCCGAGATTCACATTTGCCACGCCTCGGATGGGGCTCACAAGGTGTCGTAGAACGGCGCTCGAATCTGACTCCGGGAGAGCAACGGCAAGACGAGAAAGCAACACGGACCAGACATTTTTCGAAGGAAGCGGGGGAAATCATTTATGGCAACACAAACCAAACCGGCGGCGGCCAGCGCGCCCAACTACACCATCCCGTTCATCACGGTCACCATCCTGTTCGGGATCTTCGGGTTTCTCACCAGCCTGAACAACCAGCTGGTGAACAAGCTGAAAGAGATCTTCAATCTGCCCTACGGGCCTTCGATGCTGGCTACGTCAGCCTGGTTTTTTGCTTACCTTGTTTTCTCGGTTCCCAGCGGCAAGCTGATCGAGAAGGTGGGCTACAAGCGCACCATGGTGATTTCGCTGTTCATTATGGTGGTTGGCGCGCTGTTATTCGTACCGGCTGCAAATCAGGTGAGCTTTCCCCTGACGCTGTTTGCGATCTTTGTGCTGGCGAGTGGTGTTACCGCCTTGCAGACCTCGGCCAACCCTTACGTCGCGATTCTTGGGCCGGAATCTGGCGCCGCGGCGCGCCTGAACCTGGCGCAGGCCTTCAACTCCGGCGCCTCGGCCGCTGCCGGCGTGTTTGCCGCCCGCTTCATCCTCGCTGATACCAGCAAGGTCACCGACGCGGCCAGCCAGGCGCATATGCTGGAAATGCCTTACGTATACATCGCCGCTGGGTTATTAGTGCTGGGTTTTTCGGTGATGTTCATGAAGCTGCCGGCGATCACTCGGAGCGAATCGTATCGCCCAGGCGCCGATAGCGCCGCGTCCACGGGCCGCGGCATCTGGAGCTACAAACACACAGTACTGGCCATGGTGGGCATCTTCTTCTATGTGGGAGTTGAAATCGCACTGGCCGCGATTGCTATCCAGTACTTCCATCAGCAAGGCATCAGCAATCTTGAAATAGCTGGATTCCTGGTTACGGTTTATTACCTGTTCATTATGGCGGGCCGTTTTCTAGGCAGCTTCCTGATGAAATGGATCAAGGAAGAAAAAATGCTTGTGTTCCTCGGTCTCTTCGGTGTGGCGCTGATGCTGGTTGCCATGTTCACCCACGGACAGGTAGCCAT
>Ga0181518_10006236_pt1 | contig 10024 bp, 10 predicted proteins | sample PEATcosm2014_Bin_28_FD_119751 | JGI IMG/M metagenome (GOLD analysis project Ga0181518, IMG submission 119751) | Peatland microbial communities from MTU Mesocosm Facility, Houghton, MI, USA - PEATcosm2014_Bin01_60_metaG | ecosystem: Environmental > Terrestrial > Soil > Wetlands > Peat | place... | reverse complement strand
TGTGCTCAAAGTAGCGGCGACCACCTCAAGCAAATCTCCATAGTCCGAACTCGCGGCCCGCGGTTCAGTGCAATGAAGGTTTCCGCGACGCTTCCGAAGGACAGCGCTTCGTCTTGACTACAAACTCGGCGTCGCAGAAACCTCACAATTATGCGCGTGGCCGTTTACCAACAAAAACTCGCTGCCGCCCAGCGACTTCTAGGGTCAACAAACGGTTAAGCGCGCCGAAACCATGCACTCAACCAGCGCGAGCGGCGTTCAATCCCGCGCACACCGTGAATATTGGTTTGACGTCTGCAGCGCATATCGCGGGGCAACCGGCGACGTCGTCGGCGCGACTCGCAGGTTCTTTCTATTGTTATTTTCGACGCAGCCTTGAAGCGGTGAATTAACGCTGCCGCACGCGGCGAAGAAATGAACGTGGAAACACGTCGCAAAAATCACCGCCATGCAGCGGCCAGCGTTTCGCCTATAGGGGCTTATGGAACAGATTATCAAGGCGCGGAAATTCAATGCAAACTGTCCGCAACAGCGGCGACCGGCGTGGGAGCTTTTGGAGGTAAAGCAGACGCGCTTCCTGCGAGGCGGCGCGGCAGTTCATGACCCAAAGCGTCGGTTAGGCACCGTCAAATACCGCACCACGAACAGCGCATCCGACCACCTCGTCGACGTGTGCAAACAGCGTTCCGGACAGGTTGAGGCCGAGCGCCTGGTGGGCCTGGCCTCAAGAGTATGGTTCGGAGACCGTGCGTTGGGACGTCAGTTCAAGCTCGCGGGACTGCGTTGGCGCGCTGCGCCTCACCCCTGCCAAAGGAGAAATTCTCGCCGGGAGCTTCGTAGAGTGTGATCATCAGGTCGTCCGGCGACACGTCGGCCGCCGCGGCGACGCGGGTATTGACGTCTTTCAAGAGTGCGAGCCGCGTCTCCTTCGACCGCCCTTCGATGAAAGTGAGATCGAGGATAATCAGATCCTCGGTATAATGCATGCCGACGAAAGACGGTGTGTGGAGAAAGCGGTTCTTCGGAAATTCAAAGATGAGTTGGTAGAAGTCTTCGGGCGGCACGCGAAGCGTGTTCATTAAGGCCGCTTGGATAGCGCCGGACACTTTAGCGATCCGGGTCTCGTCGTAACGGCCTTCGACAACGTGGATTTTGGCGAGCGGCATGGGATGATCTCCTTTGCAAAGCGATGGCAGAAGGTCAGCGCGGCACTCCAAAGGCCAGTGAGATACCTCAGCGAAGCGCAAATGATTTCAGACGCGCGCCGGCGTGGCCGTGCCGATTCCCTGCGCCGACGGCTTACGCATCATCAGAACAAGTGCCGCCGCGATGAGGCAGAGCGCACCGGCGACGAAGAAGGCCGGTAGATAAGTCGAATATTCCGTACGTACCAGACCGGCACCGAACGCCGCACTGGCGGCGCCGATCTGATGGCCGGCGAACACCCAGCCGAACACCATGCCGGCCTTCTCCGGGCCGAAGCGGTCGGCCGTCAGTTTCAGGGTCGGCGGTACGGTAGCGATCCAATCGAGACCGTAGAACACAGCGAACAGCGAGAGGCCGTAGAACGTGAAATCGGTGAAGGGAAGGTAGAGCAGCGAAAGGCCACGCAGCCCGTAATACCAGAACAATAGCCAGCGATTGTCGAAGCGGTCGGACAGCCAGCCGGAGCCAATGGTGCCGAAGAAGTCGAAAATGCCCATCATCGCGAGCACGCTCGCCGCGGTCACCGCCGGCAAGCCATAGTCGTGGCATAGCGTGATGAAATGGGTCTGGATCAGTCCATTGGTGCTGGCACCGCAGATGAAGAACGTGCCGAACAGCACCCAGAAGATCGGCGCGCGCGCCGCGTCCTTGAGCATATTGACGGGTGCCATCAACAAGGAGATGAGGCCGACCCCTTCGCCCGGCCGCGGCGTGATCTCGCTCTCGCCATAGAGCGGCAGATTGAGGTCGCTCGGCCGGTCGTGCATCAACAGCGACGCGACAAGCGCGACAAACGCCAACATGCCGGCGACGAAAATAAGCGCCGCGCGCCAGCCCAAGCGGGTGGTAAGTTCGGCGATCAAAGGCAGAAATACGAGCTGACCGGTCGCATTGCTCGCCGCCAGCATGCCGATGACGACGCCGCGGCGATGGTTGAACCATCGCGTCGCCACCGTCGCTGCCAAAACCATCGCGGTCAGCCCGGTCCCGGCGCCGACCACGATACCCCACAACAGGATGAGCTGCCACACTTGCGTCATCGCCAAAGACGCAAGCAGCCCACCCGCGATCAGCGCCATTGCGAACACGATGACGCGGCGGACGCCAAAGCGGTTCATGAAGGCAGCGGCGAACGGACCGAACAATCCGAACAGCATGATGCGGATCGCCAGCGCCGAAGAAATCTGCGCGTTGTCCCAGCCGAATTCTTTCTCGAGCGGCACGATCAGAACGCCGGGCATGCCCATGGCTGCGGCGGTGACAAGCAGGGCGAGGAAAGTCACTCCCACCACAACCCATCCATAATGAACGTTGCGGCGGGCAAGCGTCGCGGCGAGCGCAGTGCTGGGGGTCATAATGTCCTACATGTTTCCTTCGTCACTTACATGACGATCGTCATAAATGGCTTGCGTATTGATGACGATCGTCATATAAGTTGTCAAGCATTGCCGTTCGGCCGCGTAGCTGAGGTGCGCCATGAGAGTGAGCCGGCAAAAGGCCGCTGAAAACCGTGAACGCATCATCGATGCGGCAGGCGCGCTGTTTCGCGAGAAGGGGTTTGACGGCATCGGCGTCGCCGACATCATGAAGGCGGCGCAACTGACGCACGGGGGCTTTTACGGACACTTCGCTTCCAAGGACGATCTAGTCGCGCAAGCGAGCCAGCGGGCGATGGCGCATGCCGCCGTGAATTGGACCAATGTCACAGCGAGCGCGCCAAAGAATCCCTACGCAGCCCTGCTTGAGCATTATCTCTCGCCGCGCCATCGCGACGATCCGGGCCACGGCTGCGCCTTCGCGGCGTTGAGCGGAGAGGCCGCACGGTGCGGCAAGCCGGTGCGGTCGGCATTTGGTCGCGGACTCGAACCGCTGATCGAAATCATTGCCAAGGCGGTTCCAGGCCGGTCGAAATCGAGCCGACGCAGCAAGGCGGTCGCCGCAGTAGCGGAATTGGTGGGTGCCTTGATGCTCGCCAGAGCCGTGGATGACCCGGCCCTGTCCAATGAAATCCTCGACGCAGCCAAACAGGAGCTTCTAGCGGCCGCAAACCGTTAACTGCGTTGCTGCTCGCACCAACCAGCAGATCTGTGACCTACTTTCAATAGCGCGCTCGACAGGATGCTCGCTTGTGGCCCACCGCGTCGGTTAGTGCGTTGCAGCGAAATGTCTGCACCTGGGGGGAACATCGGAAGCGGCCAAAGCACGCTCGAAATGACGTCGATGACCCATCTCTGCCGTTCGGCGATCAATTTTGCTGCGTTGCACATCATCGAATTTTACTTTCACGATTTAGGAATATCCGACCACGCTCCGATTGCGGCTGCGTAGGATGGAGTTGCTGCAACTTTCCACCGTTACTCGGCTGCGTTGCGTAAAGCCGCTTCCAAAGCAGCGTCGAGATAGCGCCCCACCTCCGTCACACGCTCATTGCCATACTGGCCGAAGAGAGATGACGGTCTGTCGTATTCGAAAATCGAACCACCCGTTTCGTCTTCGTAGAGTAAGACGCGCAGCGGCGCATAAAGGCCGGCGGGTAAACGATGACGGGTCATTTTTGATGCAGTGTGCGGATTGCCAATCTCGTACTGCAGCGCCTTGCGGGGTCGTCCGGTTACTTGCAGGAGTGCGCCGTGATCCCTCTTCAGGAAGATGAAAAGCGGCGCACCCCGTTCCAGCTCCGTCGCCCGCTGTTCATCCCCGTTGGCGAGCGCCGCCGCAATCGCCGGATCCAGTTGCGGAACATTCCGTTCTAGCGCCGCCTCGACCTCGGCGAATTTTTTCGTCGTTGTCATCGTTATGTGTTCGACCTGCAACACGCGCTGCGTGACGGCGGGATCAGCCATGGTTTTCTCCATTCCAGTCAGCAGTATCGTCAAGCCCACGAGCATGATTAACCCCGCGGGCTTCGATTGAAAAATTTCGCTTCGTTTGACTAGCATCGCTTCTCCGGCGGCCGCCTTTTGATTGCCTAGTAACACACCGTACCGTCCTGGCCGAAAGCGAAGGCGCTTCAGGTGCCCGAAACGGCCGGAGCAACCGAAGCTACCGCAGTTGTTGACTTAAAAATTCGTTTGTTCGCCTATTGGCGAGCGCTGCCGCCGCGGCGTCGTAGTGCGCGCCATTATGCCGAGAGAACGCGTGACGCTGACCCGGATAGCTGTAAACGGTCGCGTTCGGCTTTTTTGCGAGCGCTGCTTTGATCTCGGCCTGCGCGCCCTTTGAGATGAATTCGTCCTCCTCGCCGAGGTGCATAAGCAGCGGGGCCTCCAATCCGCCAACCTCGCCGAGGTATTTTTCCGTGTCGCCTCCATGATAAGCAACGGCGACGTCGACCTCGTAGCGCGCGGCCGTGATAAATGCCATCAACCCTCCGAGGCAATATCCGAGCAGAGCGACCTTTCCGGTCGAATCTCCCAGCTCAACAGCGGTGCGGACCGTTTCCATGGTATCCCGCGCGCCTGCATCGCGATCAAACGCCGTATATAGTCGCAGACCGTGTTGCCAATCGGCTTCGGAAGTTACGTCGAGATCGACTCCAGGCTCCTGCCGCCAAAATAGGTCCGGAGCGATCGCGATAAACCCCTGGGCTGCCAACTCATCGCAGGTCGCTCGGATGTCGGCGTTAACGCCGAACAATTCCTGGAGAACGACCACCGCCGGCGCGGGCAACTTGGCGGGCCGCGAAATATAGGCGTGGAACGTTCCATCTGGAGTCTCGATGACAATTTGATTTTCCATGGCGCTCTCCCGATGAATTGTCTCAAAACGCGCCGTTTGCCGATTGGCCGATAAACAGCCGTGCGTTGGTACGTGTCACAGCGCAGGCGATCGTTTATCGGCCATCAGCTCCAGCGGCGCGAAAGAAGAGATCGGTCTCCTCGCGCGCCGCGTCGTCGTTTACTGATTAGCCGGCGCGTGGGCAGCGGCCTCCTCGATGAGCTTGGCCGTTTCTTTCGGATGAGACATGTAGGCCACATGGCTGGAATTCACTTCAACCGTAGTGGCATGGGCGCGCTTCGCCATCATGCGCTCCTGCTCCGGATTGATCGACCGGTCTGCGGAGGCCACCATGTACCATGTGGGCTTGCTCTTCCAGGCGGGCTTCGTGACCTTGTGGGTGAACGAGTCGGTGGAGATCGGCACCTGCGCTATGGCCATGAAGCGGGACTCTGACGATGGAATGTCCGCCGCGAAGTCGGCCGCAAAATGCGCCTGTTCTATCCACCAGTTGCCGTTGGTGTCCGGCTTGAACGCCTTGGAGGCCTGCGGGAGGGCCTGTTCGATCGACGCACAGCTCTCACCCTCGTCGAGCGCAAAGGCGGCGATGTAGACCAGCGCCGCAACGTTTGGGTCGTTGCCGGCCTCGGTGATGATGGACCCGCCGTAGCTGTGGCCGACCAGAACGACCGACCCGCCCATGGCGTCGATTGCCGCCTTCGTATACTTTTGGTCGTCCGCGTAGGAGGTCTCGGGGGGCTGCGCCACCGATACTGTGTAGCCATCCTTCTCGAGGATTTCGGCAACGGCTTTCCAGCCGGAGCCGTCGGCGAATGCGCCGTGTACCAAAACGACGTTCTTGATGGCGGCCTTCGATGCCGGTTCCGCCGAGGCAGATTCCAGAGTCCCACCTGCAAGCGTAGCGGCGAGCATGGCAACAACGTAAAGATTCTTCATGGCATCTCTCCAATGAACAGCTTCAATGAACCGCCGACGGTTCATTTCAGGCCGCTTTTCCTTGCTTTGCGGCAACTGAGGCGGCAGCCTTGCGGATTACGTCAATGACGAGGTCGGGCTGGGAGAGCATGATGACGTGACTGCTGTTCGTCTCGACGATGGTCGCCCCCATGCGCTTCGCAAGAAAGCGTTGCAGGTCGGGATGCACGGTGCGGTCATTCTTGGCCACGATGAACCAGCTCGGTTTCGACTTCCAAGCGTGGCCATCGACCTTTTGCTGTTGCTGAAATAAGTCGGCGGCGGGCGCGTAGTGGGTCGCCCACACGACCTTCTGCTCCTGCTCGGGAAGGTCTCCCGCGAAACACTTGGTACCTTCCGGCGAAAGCAACCAGACGCGCCCGTCTGCGACTGCAATGTGGGAGAATATATCCGTAGGGTATTTGTCAAGCTGGCCCTGCACAGTCTCGCCGGTATCGTGGGCGACGGCGGCGATGTAAACCAATCCCTTCACGCGGTCATCCATGCCCGCGGCTGTGATCGTGGCTCCGCCGTACGAGTGACCCACGAGGATGGCGGGGCTGCTAACTCGCCCCAGCGTGCGTTTCACTGTGGCCACGTCCTCCACGAATGCGTCGAGGCCATACTGGACGGCGATCACCTCGTGCCCATCGGCCTGCAGCGCGGGGATCACCTTGTTGAAACAGGATCCATCGGCCCAGATGCCGTGACAGAAGACGATGCTTGGTTTGCTCATAGCGTTCTCCTCGTGGCTAGTTTGAGGGGCCAAAGAGGTCGGGCGCCCGACCTACAGCCTGCCATCCTCGTACGTGGTTTGCCAGTGAAGGGATGTGATTCCTTGTTACGAGCACTTTCGGGGTTCCCAAAAAAGACTAATTTTTGAAATGTGAAAATTGTATACTTGCAGTATTGGCTGGGCGGTGCAGCGTTGGCCGAGGCGCAATGTCACTTGAGCTCAATAGTGCGGTCGGAGAGCGACTTAAGTTTGGGGAGTTCGAGCTTGCTCCCGTCGCGCGAGCCCTTTGGCGGCGCGGCGAAGAAGTAAAACTGGGCAGTCGGGCGCTCGACATCCTGATCGCGCTCGCTTCAAGACCGGGCCAGATCGTGTCGAAGGACGATCTGACAAAGCTGGTCTGGCGTGGAGCCTTCGTTGATGAGACCGCTCTGAGGGTGGGCATTTCGGCCGTTCGCAAAGCTTTGGGTAATGGCGCGGATCGCTACATCGCTACCGTCCCCGGGCGCGGCTATTGCTTTGTTCTCGACGTTGAGACGACGGCAGCGAAGCCTACGCCTGAGCCCCCTCACTTCAGGCGACTGAATCCGCAGCGTCTCCCCGCTCAGATCGGCCGGGTCTTCGGCCGCGACGATGTCATCGCCGCGCTGTCGGCGGAAGTGACCCGGCGCCGCCTGTTGTCATTGGTCGGTCCAGGCGGCATCGGCAAGACAACTGTGGCCATCGCGGTTGCGGATCGCCTGCACGCGAGCTTCGACACGGTTGCCTTTGTGGAGCTTGCTCCCATCGGAAACGGGACACAGTTAGCCGCAGCAGCCGCAGCCGCTCTCGGTCTCAATCTTCGTTTGCAAGAGGATCCGGTCGACCAGATCGCCGTGTCAGTCGAGAAGTGTCGCACTCTCATCGTGCTCGACAATTGCGAGCATTTAGTGGATGTCGCAGCGGCTTTCGTCGAGGCCTTGCTCGGCAGGGCACCGGCGGTAACAATCCTCGCCACTTCTCGCGAGCGGCTCCGAGCTGCGGGTGAATGGGTCCATCAGATTTTTGCTCTGGACGCCCCACCCAAGTCTTTCATCCTGTCGGTGGAAGAGATGCGGCGCTATCCGGCTGTGGAGATGTTCGAGGAACGAGCGGCTTTGGCCCTTGGGGGCTATCAAATCGGCGACACCGATGCGCCTTACGTCGGCGAGATCTGCCGGCGACTGGATGGTATCGCCCTGGCAATCGAGCTGGCCGCCGGGCGGTTACCCGGGCTCGGCGTGCAAGGGCTCGCTAACTCGCTCAAGGATAGTTTCTCGATCCTCACACACGGACGGCGCACGGCTCTTCCCCGCCATCAAACGCTGCGGGCCACGCTCGACTGGAGCTACCAGCTTCTGTCGCCGGAAGATCAAGCGGCGCTCACGTGCCTGTCGGTATTTAGCGGCAGTTTCACGCTGGAGGATGCTGCCTTTGTGCTGGGCCCCTCGATCCGCTTCGGGGAGGCTGACGAGCGACTGACGAGTCTTCTTGACAAGTCATTAGTAGTCGTAAGACCCGAGGAGGGGATGTACCGCTACCGCCTGCTCGACACCACCCGGGCGTATGGCCAAGGTAAGCTGGAGGAAAGCGGCCAGGCCAATTCTCAGCGCCGACGTCACGCCGAACACGTAAGGCTCGTCTTCGACCGGGCCAAGGCGGAATGCGACCAGCACCCGACGGCGGACTGGCTTCAAGCCTATGGATGCGAACTTGGCAACTTGCGTGCAGCCCTTGATTGGGCCTTCTCCAAGGAAGGCGACGGCGCCATGGGCGCCGCGATAACCGCCGCTGCGGCACCGATTTGGTTTCATCTTTCGCTGCTTGACGAAGGGTTGTCGCGCGTCGAGCGTGCGATCGCCTGGCTCGAGGACGAGCCGACCCCGGACCGCCGCCTGATGATGCACCTTTATGCAATTTCAGGCTGGCCCCAGATGCGCGCGATCAAGACCCTTCCCAATGGGACGGCGGCATGGCGGAAACAGAAGACCCTCGCCTTGGCTGTCGAACTCGACGATGTTGACTACCAGCTCCGGGCGATCTGGGCGCTCTGGGTCGACCGCACCAACCATGGCGAGGCTACGGAGGCTCTCGCGCTCGCCGGCCGCTTTGCCGTCGTCGCGGAACGCGCCACGGATTCACAGGATCGTATGATCGGGCAGCGGATGCGCGGGAAATCCTTGCACTACTTGGGGGATTTCGTCGGATCACGCCGGGAGATCGAGCAGATGCTAGAGCGCTACGCGCCACCGCCGCAACGGTCGCACGTCATCCGTTTTCAATTCGACCAGCGACTGACCGCGCAGATCACCTTAGCTCGCGGGCTGTGGCTTCAAGGCCACGCCGATCAGGCGTTGGTTTTGGTCGAGCAGATGATCGCCGAAGGCCTCGAGCATACCCTGACACTAGCGAACATTCTCTCGGATGCGGCGTCTTTCATAGCGTTGTGGGCTGGCGACTTGCTGCTCGCGGTACGGTACACGAAGATGTTGCGGGAACATACGACGTTGCACGCGCTCGACGTTTGGCGCACCTACGCCGATGCTTTTGAAGGTGAAATTCTTATTAGACAAGGGAAGGCGCACGACGGCATCGCGACACTGCGCCGGGCGATCCGATCGCTAGAGGCGGCCGGGTTCGTCCTCTACAACACGGCTTTCGAAGGGTTTCTGGCAGAGGGCCTGATGGCGTGCAAACGCCACGACGAAGCGGATGCAATTGTGTCGGGCGCCCTCGCGCGCTGTCAAGGTTCAGGAGAGGCTTGGTGCGTACCCGAGCTCATGCGTGTACGCGCGCTGAGCCTAGCTGCGCGTGAAAGAACTGCAGAGGCGATCAGTCTCCTGATTGACGCCTTGGAGATCGCTCGTTCCCAAGGCGCGCTCGCTTGGGAACTCAAGCTCGCTTCAACCCTCGTGGGGATCGATGATAGGGACAGTGCCAGGGATAGGCTGCGCAACATCTTGAACCGCACCTCCGAAGGCTTCGGCACGCGGGACTATCGTGACGCCCTCGCCAGGCTCGGGCAGACATCGCAAACGATCAAATAGCGCCACGAACTGAGCAGAACGCTGGTTTTCGCTGCACCGCATGAGTCTGGAAGTGGCCCCTCTGTATGGACCGGCCGCGCCTTGCAACCCGAAAATGATGATTTGGAGAAGGTTGGTCTTGCGCTTCTGTATCCGGCCTATTGATGGAGCCTTTGAGCTCCTGGCCATCATGGATTATCCGCGCGCGTTCGATCTCATTCGCGTCTCGGCCCCGAAGGCCAGAAGGGCCACCTGATCACGAACGCGCTGGCGAGACCTTTTCTCCATCTCCTCTTTCCGACTCGCAAACCTCGGCGGAAAAGGCAACGTTTGCTTTCGGGATTAGCTT
>Ga0181518_10006231_pt1 | contig 10029 bp, 8 predicted proteins | sample PEATcosm2014_Bin_28_FD_119751 | JGI IMG/M metagenome (GOLD analysis project Ga0181518, IMG submission 119751) | Peatland microbial communities from MTU Mesocosm Facility, Houghton, MI, USA - PEATcosm2014_Bin01_60_metaG | ecosystem: Environmental > Terrestrial > Soil > Wetlands > Peat | place... | reverse complement strand
TATAGCATCACGCTAACGGAGATCAATCCCGCGCCCATGCCGCAGGCCAGCGCGTGACCTTCAACGCGATCCACCCCAGACCAGCATTGTACCGGAGGGGGTGATTTTCAACGGAGCGGTCCGCGCGCTATGGTAGTTGGTTTGGGCACGACCTCGAACAGCAGGTTGTCGCCGAACTGTCCCTTGAAGTTCATCTGTGCGCCATCGTCCACTAATTTGAAGATCAGCCAGTCGAGCGGATCGTGCATGGGACCGAATACCATGAAGCGGTCGTGCTGGCTAATGAAACGCCGGTAGTCCTCGATGTGCCCTTTGATGGGAAACCAGCGCCGCATTGCCGGATAGGAGTTTTCGAAAACGTCGCTGCCCGTGTAGCGAACCGCTGCCTGCGGGTCCCGGAGCAGGTAGAGCCGCGATGCCAGCGCCGGTTTCGCGTAATGATCCACCTGCAGAAAGAGAGTCCCGTTGCCGATAACGAACGGCACGTCCTTTTCTACCTGATCGGGGTCAAGACCGCGGGTAGTCAGCGACTGGGTGGTGTCATCCGGCGGCGTCCAGAAAGAATTCATGAGAAACCCGGCCAGGAAAGTACTCATCAGCAGCACGCCGGTCGTGTGGCGGTTTCCCGTGCGGTTGTAAGCCAGAAAAGCGAATAATATCCCGACGCCCATAACCGCCGGCAGCCCATAACGGGTCTGGAAAGCGTGCGTGAACGCAAACGCCAACAAGAGCACACATAGTGGAATCGAGACCAGCCCGGCCGCGGCAGCTATCTCGTGGACGGGAATGTGCGCCTGCGCCGTCTCCTCGTTCCCGCCTCGCCGCTTTGCCGGCAATAACACCACGGCGAAGCCGATCAGCCAGGCCCACACCGCCGGACCGAGTACCATGACGCAGTACTCCCAGATCGACGCGAACCGTGGCTCAAACTTTGCGTTGTTGAAAGTAGAAAGCCCGCCGGTGGCGTGCATCAAAGGCAGATACGTCAGGACCAGCGGCGCCGCGATACCGATCGAAAGCCACACCGGCCAGTCGATGCGCCTTGCCCGAAAGGCGCGCACCAACTCGCCCAAACCCAGCGGGACAAACAACAGAACCGCATAGCAGTGACTCATCAACGCGCCCGTAATACTCAGGGTCAGCCCGGTGAGCGCCCATCGCCGATGCTTGCGCTCACAAGCGCTCTGCCAGCAGAGCAGCGCCAGCGCTGAGCAACCCATCACCAACCCGGACGGTCTGGCTTCGTAAGCATACCTGGCCGCGCCGGTAATCCAGGGGAACAGCATGGCTACGAGTCCGTACAGGGCGTTCGAACGCTTGGCCACAAAGCGGAACAGGCAGCCGCTCATCACTAGAAAGCCGATCATGGCCGGCAACCGCGTGGCTACCGGACCGTCGCCGAACAATCGAAACGCGGCGCGTGTGGCCAGATACAGCAAGGGCGGATTCAGGTCGGCCCCCTGTTTCAATCCCGCCAAGATCGCGCCCACGCTGGGAAAGTGAGATATGTAAAACGTGGACAACTCGTCAAACCAGAGCGGTCTCGATCTGGCCCGCAAAGCCGCCACGGTTAAGAACAGCACCCCAAAGCAGTAGAGATAGAAGTACTTCCCGATTTCAATGTGCTCCGATGCGATCTCGATAGAATGGCGGCAGCGGTCTAGCAGGCGCACGTACTCTTATTCCTTCCTGTTCTAACGACAAATGATAACAGTGGTCAGTCTGGTGCGCATACTGACTTTGGTTAAACTGATTTCGGTCTCGAGGTACTGGATATTAGCCTGCGGATATCACGCCGCGCGCCTGAAGGCCATCAGAGGTCGAAGAGGCTTTGCCGGGCATTCCGGCGGAAGCCCTCGACGCGGTCCTGTGTATCTCGGTCCAGGGATACCTTTGGTATCCGGTCCAATCAATAAGCCAATATCGCCATGTCCTGAAGCCCGGAGGCCGGCTCCTGGTCAACGTCCCCGACTTGGTACGCCCAGCCGGTATTGCTCCGCCCCTGGATATGGAAGATATACTGCCGCTGATGCGGATCTAGCGCGTGCGCCGCGCGCTTTCTGCAACGCGATCTGCGCCGGCGCGCTGGAGCATCTCGAGGATCCAGTCTGCCGCTGCGCCCTGGCCGGCGTGCATGGCGCCCGATGCGGCCCCAACGTGACGTCCTGAACACGAAGCCGGGCGCTTTCAGCCTGCGCAGTTGCGTCGGCTTAGCACGGCGGTGGAACGGGTCAGTTCTGACCCCCAACTACCGCGCGGCCATCAGCGCTCGCAAGCGCCGCGCCCGCTCGGGAGCCCGCAGTTGCCGCAGCGCTTTAGCTTCGATCTGCCGGATGCGCTCGCGCGTGACGTCGAACTCCTGGCCGATCTCTTCGAGCGTATGCTCCCGCTCGCAGCCGATCCCGAACCGCAGCCGGATCACCTTCTCCTCCTTCGGAGAAAGGGTCTTCAGGATGCCGGCGGTCTCGTCGCGGACGTTGGTTTCGATCACCGCGTCCACCGGCGAACCCACCCAGCGGTCTTCGATCAGGTCACCCAGGGCCGACTCGCCGTCGCGCCCGACCGGCGTCTCCAGGGAGACAGGGTCGCGCGAGATGGTCTTCAGCTTTTGGACTTTCTCTACCGGGATGTCCATACGGCGTCCAATTTCGTCATTTGTAGGAGTTCGGCCCAATTCCTTCTCCAGCTCGCGCGAAGCCCGCAGGAACTTGTTCATGCTTTCGTTCATGTGGACCGGGATGCGAATTGTCCGGGACTGGTCCGCAATGGCGCGTGTAATAGCCTGCCGGATCCACCAGGTGGCGTATGTGGAAAACTTGTAGCCGCGCCGGTATTCGAATTTGTCGGCGGCGCGCATCAAGCCAATGTTGCCCTCCTGGATGAGGTCCAGCAGATGAAGTCCGCGGTTCACGTACTTCTTGGCCACCGAAACCACCAGGCGGAGGTTGGCCTCCACCAAATCCTTCTTGGCGCGCTCGGCTTCGGCTTCCCCGTGCCGGATCACGGTCAGCGTGTGCTTCAAGTCGGGCAGAGTAGCTGCCGCCATCGTCTCCCGTTTGCGGATTTCCTTCTTCAGATCCTTCAGCCGCTGTTGGACTTGCGGCTGGCCGGGCGCCTTCGCCTCGATCTTCTTAACCTCGCGATCCAATTGGCCGAGCTCCTCGACGGCGCGCTCGATTTCCTTGGAAAACTCCTTCCATCTGATGGAACGAAAGGGGATAGCTCGAATCCCCAGAGACACTTGCACCTTGGTCCGGTTCAACCGGCTGCACCAGCGCTTGCGCTGCCGCTTCATGTTGACCGGTATCGTCTCCACCTTGTCGGAGACCTGCTGCAGTTTGCGATACACGACGATCAAATCGGTGAACAGTTTCAGCAGGTCGGCGCGCTTCTTGAGATCGGCCGGAGTGCCTTCCTCGACGTCGCCTACGTCCACCACGTTGTCGATCTCGTCGGTGCCCCTCTTCAACTGTTCGGCCAGTTCCACCACCACCCGCTGGACCAGGGCCGAGCGGCTGATGGCCTTCTGCATCCGTAATTTGCCGCGCTCCATGCGCCGGGCCAAATCCACTTCGCCTTCCCGCGTTAGCAGCGGAACCGCTCCCATTTCACGCAGATACACGCGTACCGGATCGTCGGTGTAGATGGACTCTTCCACCGGCGTGGGATGCAGAAAATCGGCCTCGTGGCCTGCCTCGGTATCGAAAAACTTGGCATCCTCCTCAAAGTTGAGGCCCAAGGCTTCCGGATTATCTGCTAAGAATTGATCTTCGAATTGATCCACCGTTCGACTCACCTCCCCCAATCAACACCGTCGGAAAGTAGTTGCGCTTGGTTAGATTCTGGGGCTCCTGAAAAGCTTCGGACTTGCTGGTTCGGCACGCCAATGCGGGGAGGCTACCTACGCCGCCGGCACATCAACTGATGATAGCATCTATCGCCAGGAAAGTTAAGTCCTATCTTTAAAGATGTTTCAGAACCGATTTGGTTACATCGCCTTCTGCTTACGGCACCTTATGCCGCATTAAGTTCTTCAACTCGTTGAAGAACGCCTGCTCATCTTGAAAGTCGCGGTAAACCGACGCAAATCTCACATAAGCGATTTTATCCAGATCCCGGAGGGCATCCATGAGCATTTCTCCTATTTCAATAGTAGATATCTCCCGGTCCGCGGAATCGGTGACTTTCCCCTCTACCTGGTCCACCAGTTCCGCCAGCCTCCCCATTCCTACCGGGCGCTTTTCGCAGGCCTTCAGCAGCCCAGCCAGCACTTTCTGGCGGTCGAATTTCTCCCGGCGGCCATCCTTCTTGATGACCATATAGGGCACCTCATCGATGCGCTCGTAGGTGGTGAAGCGTCGCTCGCAACCTAAACACTGCCGGCGCCGCCGGATCGCATCACCCTCCCGGCTCTCGCGCGAGTCCACGACCTTATCTTCTATGTGATTGCAGAAAGGGCACTTCATACGTTTACCTCGGGCTCCAACTGCTTCAGAGTGCGCCAGCGGATGCCTTCATGCAGCGCTAGGACCACGCCCAGCGGCACAACTACTACAAATGAAATAAACCAAAGAACAATCGCTACGCTTGTCGAAATTTCCAAGGGAACGCGGAAAAGCTCCGTCAATACCAACACGGAAACCACCTGTGTGCCGCCGCCGACTCCCGGAATCTGAACGACCGCCCCGAACGCCAGGAACCCCAGGAAGATGAGTACGTCCAGCCAGCCGAAGTGCAGCGCGCTGCCGAACGCCCGCATGACGCAAAACACAGTCAAGGCGATACTGGCCCACTCGAGCACCGTGTACCAGACTACCAGCAGCATCGCTTGTTGGCTTTTGGTGGATTCGATCCCTTGCACAAAAGCCGTAATCAGGCGATCGGCTTTCTTGAAGTGGCGTTCCGGCAACACAGCCAGTGCGCCCAGCAGGCGCCGCCGCATGGCCGCCGAGAAGTGGCGGAAGGCCGCCAGCAGCCCCAATACAGCGATCGACAATGCCCCCACCAGCCATCCGCCCGTGGCGAACACCCAGGACAGCGCCGGACCCAGCGCCACATCGGAGCGACGCACGCGCCCGAGCGCGAAACCGAATATGGCCAGCACGATCAACACATCGTATATGCGTTCCAGCACCAGTGCCGCCATCTGCGAAGAGGCGGAAACTTTCTCTTTGCTGGCGATCAGATACGGCCGCACAAATTCGCCCGGCCGTCCTAATATGGTGATCGCGCTGAAGCCGATCACGGTGGCGGTAAACAGGTTCCAGAGGCTGGGATCGGATTTAACCGGCCGCATCAACACGCGCCAGCGCAACGCCCGGCCGTAGTAGCCGGCAATCGCGGACACGCTGGCCGCCGCCAGCCACCACCATCTCAAAGCCAATAGGGTGGCGCTGAATGCACGCCAGTCGAAGCCTCGGCTAGCGAGGAAACGGCGCACCAGCCAGATTCCGACCGCCAGGCCCGCCACCCCCAACGCCAGCCACTTCCAGTTGCGTTTAATCGGAGCTCCTCATTTCCTGGAGACAATGAACCTAACATGATAATGCCTCGGCACTGAAGTTCCGCAAGAACTGGAGGGCGGGCTTCCAGCCCGCGCGGGGCTTCAGCCCCGCTTGCGAGCGAAGCTCGCCTTGGGCACGCAACGCACGCCGCTGGAGTTTGGCGCTGCCGTCCCGGACCTCCAGGCCCGCGCGTCCGCCGCAGACGCTTTCGGCGAGCGCAGATCGTCCCCGCGCCGCGCAGGCCCGTAGGCCACTTTCGAAAGGCGCTAACTTCCGATCCGGGAACTGAAACTTGGGTTGATCGCACCCCACTCCGAGCCGCATTGAGACCTGCTAACTCTGTGTGCGCAGATCGCGCGGGACGAGGACAAGCAGCGGGTGCGAGGCGCCCCTGGCGGACCGCAGCCGACCTGTGCCCGTGCCAGTCTCCGTGACCGGCGTTTCATAGGCGACTTTCCGGCATCGATTTCGCAAGGTCGTATGGCTAGTGGTGATTCGACTCTCAGGTCCCAACGCCGGGTGGCGCTGAAGGCGGATGCTTTGTAATTCTTGTGGTGCGGCGGGAAGTGCCTCATTTCAAGCGATTTCCCAGACACCTGCACGGCTCCTCTCTCCTTCGCTCGGTTTCTCTCCCTGCCGCGGCTTATCCGTTGGGCACCGGCAGCGCATCAAATCCGCCGCACCATACTGCCAAATAGCCGCCGCGTCAGATGGCTCTCCGCCAGCAGCAACCAGTGGTAACGGGCATGCTTCACCAAATCGCCCGCCCGTCTTCACCAGCCGTTGCTGCAAACTCGTGAGCGACCAGTTCTCGATCTTCTTCGGCAGCACCAGCCGCCGGCACAGGTTCCCCAGGTTGTACGCGAGCACGCTCAGCCATAACCGCACCTCGTTGGAGCGGAACCGGTGGCAGCTCAGCCGCGTCATCCTCACCGCCTGCTTGCCTTTTGCGATGCTGGATCTGGCGGAGCTTTTCGACACTGTCGAGTCCGGCGAAGGCCAGCAAAAGGAGCAGTCCGCCGAATCCGATCACCAGCACGATCCGGCTGTTGGCCGCTATACTGCCGGCCGTCCGGGCTGACGTAGACGGATGCATCCTCAACGACACTATACGTTGAGACGCGGCGGCGGGGAATACCGTAACGGGGTACTTCGAGGGCGTGTCTTACAGCACGCTGAGGCGGGCTTCGCTCGCCGACCCGTGAGCTTCGCTCGCCGAAGAGCCGGCCTGAGAGGCCGGCTGCAGCGCAAGGCGCCGCCCCACAACTGCCAGACAGGCCAGGAGGCCTGTCCTACCTAATAGCGGTACTCGGCCTTGACGACCTCGTCTTCCATCGAGTGCCGCAGGGTGAACCCGAGCTTTTCGCAGATGCGCGCCACATCCCGGTTGTCGGGCAGGATATCCGCCTTCAGGGCGCCGAGCTTCTCGTCGGCGCCCACGGTTACCAGGCGCCCGAGCAGCTCTTTGCCCAGCCCGCGGCCGTGGAACTGGTCGCTGATCAGCACGGCCACTTCGGCGTCGTTGGTGCCGAGCACGCGCGTCAGGCGGGAGACGCCCAGGATCTCGCTCTCTCCGGTGGTGGGGTTGGGCCGCTCGGCGACCAGGGCCATTTCGCGGTTGTAGTCGATGAAGCAGATGCGCGTCAGCCGCTCGTGCGCCACGCGCTGCGAGAGATTCATCAGGTGGAAGTAGCGCAGGTAGACGCTGCGCTCGGAGAGGGTCGCGTGGAACTTGACCATCATGGGCTCGTCCTCCGGGCGGATCGGCCGGATGAGGACTTCGGTCCCATCCTTCATAGTCCACTTATAAACGTAGCGGCTCGGATACGGCCGGATGGCGGGCCTGGGCAGTTGGTCCTCGCTCACCTCCGGCCCGTGCACCACGATGCGCGCGTCCAAGGCCACCAGGCGGTCGGGAGTCGCCAGCAGCGGGTTGATGTCGATCTCCTTGATCCAGGGCTGCTCGACCACCAGGCGGCTGAAGCGCACCATCACTTGCTCCAGCTCCGCCATGTTCACCGGCTTGCGCCCGCGCACGCCCTGCAACGCCTTGTAGATCTTGGTCTGCTCCATCATGCGGCGCGCCAGAGTCGTGTTCAGCGGCGGGAGACTCAGCGCGCGGTCCTTGAAGACCTCCACCAACTGGCCGCCGGTGCCGAACAGCAGCACCGGCCCGAACTGGGTGTCCAGGCTGCTGCCGATAATGAGCTCATACCCGTCGCCGCTCTTGATCATGGGCTGCACGGTGACGCCCTGGAAATGCTCCGCGCCCACTTTCTCGGTCACCGAAGTCTGGATGCGGCGCCAGGCTCGATCCACGGCCTCGCGGTCGGCGAGGTTCAATTGCACGCCGCCCACATCGGTCTTGTGCGTGATGGTTTCGGAGAACAGTTTGAGCACCACCGGATAGCCGATGCGCCCAGCCTGATCGGCGGCTTCCTCCAAGGTCCGCGCGATCACGGTACGCACGGTCGGGATGTAATAGGCGTCCAGCACCTGCTTCGATTCGGTCTCGGTGAGGATGGTCCGGCCGGCGTTCCGCGCGCTTTGGATGATCTCGCCGGTCAGCGCTTTGTTGGGCGCAGACTCGGCCGAGTCCTCGGGCAGAGACGGTGTTTCGTAGAGGCCCTTCAGGTTATAAGCCCACCGCCACATATAAGTGAAAGCCCGCACCGCGGTATCCGGGAACTGGAAGGTGGGAATCTTAGCCTGGTTCAGGATCGCGATGCCGCCCGCCACGTCGGCGCCGCCCATCCAGCTCGCCAGAATCGGTTTACCCTCCAGCTTGGCGTAGGGTTTCAGGTGCTCGGCGGTCTGGGTGGGATCGGTCATGGACTGCGGCGTGAGCACTACCAGCAGGCCGTCGCTATTCGGATCCTTGGCCGCGATGTCGACCGCCTTGGCGTAGCGCTCCGGACTGGCGTCCCCGATCACATCGATGGGATTGTTGTGGCTCCAGGTGGGCGGCAGGATCTGGTTCAGAGACTCCATTATTTCGGGCGACAGCTCGGCAAGCTCGCCCCCATTGGCGATCAGCGCGTCGGTCGCCAGCACGCCGGGACCGCCGGCGTTGGTCACAATCGTCAGGCGCGGACCCTTGGGGCTGGGCTGCTTGCCGAGCACCTCCGCCATGTAAAACAGGTCGGCGATGCTGTTCACGCGCAACACACCGCTGCGCCGGAACGCGGCCTCCAGCACTTCATCGCTGCCGGCCAGCGAGCCTGTATGGGAGGCCGCGGCCTTGGCGGCAGCCTCGCTGCGTCCCGCCTTGATGACGATGATGGGCTTGTTGAGCGCCACCTCGCGCGCGGCGGACAGGAAGCCCCGGGCATCGCCGATGCTTTCCATGTAGATGACGATGCTGCGCGTGCGCGGGTCGTTGCCCAGGTAATAGATCAGGTCGCCCCAGCCCACGTCGAGCATGGAGCCGATCGAGACAAAGGCGCTGAAGCCCACCAACTCACGCAGGCTCCAATCCAGGACGGCGGTGCACAGCGCGCCGCTCTGGCTGAGGAAGCCTACATTGCCGGGGCGCGCGATGCCGGCGGCGAAGGTCGCATTGAGTCCCGTGAGCGGGCTCATCACGCCCAGGCAGTTGGGGCCGATGATGCGCATGTTGGCGCGGCGCGCCTCAAGCAGGACTTGGCGCTCCAGTTCGGTTCCCTCCGCGCCGATCTCCTTGAAGCCCGCCGAGATCACGATGGCCGCCTTGACGCCTTCCTCCCCGCAGTCGTGGATGATGCCGGGCACGCTGGCCGCGGGCGTCACGATTACGGCCAAATCGGCCTGCTCGGGTACCTCCGAGATATGCTTGTAGGCCTTGACGCCAAGCACGCTCGGCCGCTTGGGGTTGATCGGGAAGACCGTGCCGCCGAACGGGTTGCTGATCAGGTTCCAAAGAACGGTGCGTCCCACGGTGTTGGCGGTCTCGGTGGCGCCGATGACCGCGACGGTCTTGGGGGTGAAGAATACATCGAGTGGCTGCGTGCCTTCTTTAATGGCTTTACGGGCTGGTTTGCTGACTAGCATAAGACCTTATTATCGACGATTTATTAGCCGGCGTTCGAGCGGAAGGCGGCCTGGTTGAGGGCGGCTACCACGTCCTGGCTCGAAATGCCGTACTTGCGTGCCACGGTCTCGATATCGCAGTCGTCACAACTGGAACGGAAACCCAACTCCTCGAAGACCGGTATAGTTTCCGGATGCGACTGCTTCACGTCGCGGACGATCATGTCACGGCGGATCAATTGATCGAATCGAAACACTGGCGTGCCCTTTCCGGGGGGCGCGATGCCCCCTAATTCAAAGTGTACCAGGAGTATCGGGCCGAAATATAAAAAGTAGGGCAGGTCTTCGGGCGGGTCTTGGCTCTTGGCATGCAGACTATCCGCTATCCTTCCTGTTTTCAAATGGCTGGCTGTACATTCCCGAGTGCGGTTGGAAGTTCATCGGAGCGGACGGCAGCGAAGCGACGGTGGGGAATCGCTATCCCGCGATAGCCGCGAAGGGCAGTTGGCAGTTTCTC
>Ga0181518_10006229_pt1 | contig 10033 bp, 8 predicted proteins | sample PEATcosm2014_Bin_28_FD_119751 | JGI IMG/M metagenome (GOLD analysis project Ga0181518, IMG submission 119751) | Peatland microbial communities from MTU Mesocosm Facility, Houghton, MI, USA - PEATcosm2014_Bin01_60_metaG | ecosystem: Environmental > Terrestrial > Soil > Wetlands > Peat | place... | reverse complement strand
GAAATTCAGCACCGCATTGCCAATAGCCTGCAAATAATCGCCGGTATTATTCTGATGAAAGCAAATACGGTCAGTTCCGAGGAAACCCGCAGCCTTTTGCAGGATACGCATGATCGCGTCATATCGATCGCGGCGGTTCAGCAACAGCTCAATGCATCGGGGGTCATAGGGCCAATTGAAATGGTGTCTTATCTCACGAGGCTCAGTGGCGCTCTCGCATCCTCGATGATCAGCAACATCAGGCCGGTTACGATAAAGGTTGTGGGCGACAGCGGCACTTTGAACTCACGTCAGGCCGAAAGTATTGGTCTGATCACGACCGAACTTGTCATGAATTCTTTGAAGCACGCATTCCCCAGAGCGGACACGAAGGGGCAAATTAGCATCACGTATGAGATCGATGGGACGAATTGGAAGCTTTCGGTCGCCGACAATGGGGTCGGCAAGCAAGACGGCGTCTTTGCTCAACCCAAGACAGGGCTCGGCACCGGCATTGTCGAAGCACTAGCACAAGGCCTTAATGCCAAAGTTGAGACTTTGGCGGGAACCGAAGGTACGACCGTGTCGGTCACTCACGCGACTTTTCAAAGGCCGGAAAGCGCAGCGCATAATGGCGGGCCGCACGCGCTGGGTCGTTAGCCGACGTCACGATTCGTATCAGACCGCACGCCTGTCAAGCTGGCGCCGGGCGTGTAAGGCGGTGCAGCACCCAGAGGATGACGAGATAGAGGAGCGATGGGATCGCCGCGAGGATCGCCGGCATCGGCGCGAGCCCGGTCTCGACGATGAAAACCTCGTCCGCGCCGGCCGGCTCATGCACGGCCAGGTCGGCGCCGCTGACGGGCAGCAACCGTCACTGCTCCGTCGGCTCGGCGAGCGTCAGATCCCGCTCCCAGCCCTCGTTTTCCATCTTGATCTGTTCGATCGCGACCGTGGTGCCGCCCGCGTCGAGATCCGGGAGAGCCTGGAACTGCGATACCCAGCAGCGGTGGATCAGGTACCGCAGCACCGGCTGGGCCTCCTCGTTCAGCAAGACGATGGCCACCTCCCTGCGCAGGTTCGCCAGTGCGGTGCTCGCCGCGCCGTGGTCGAGGACCTGGGCGTAGTTGGCCCAGGCGGCGAAGTCCGTGTCCTGGGTCACTCCCCGCTCGAGCGTGATCGGGTCGTAGGTCGTCCGCCCCAGGCCCTTCAGCACGATGGCGTTGCCGCCCTCCCGGTAATCGATGGTGTCGGACGTGCGCCTGATCGCTCCGACCTTGCTGACCGCGGCCACGGGGGTCGTGCTCTTGCCGAAGTAGACGAGGAACCGGTAATTCTTGTACGGATCGAAGCGATTCAGGTTGGCGGGGAAGATCTGCCCCATCGGTGGCCCCCTTAAGTCTGCGCCTGCCCGGCGAGCTGCGCGATCTGGACAACTACAAACTCCGCCGGCACGAGCGGGGCGAAGCCGACCAGGATGTTGACCATGCCGTTCGCCACGTCCTGCGGCGTGGTGGTGGTCGAGTCGCACTGCACGACAAACGCCTGGCTCGGCGTGGTCCCGGCGAAAGCCCCCTGCCGGAACAGGCTCAGCATGAACGCGGTGACCTCCTGGGTCAGGGCATTCCACAGCGGCGTGGCGTTCGGCTCGAAGACCGCCCAGGTGAGGCTGGAATAGAGGGTCTGCTCGATGAACAGCGCCATCCGCCGCACCGCCACATACTTCCACTCCTCCTGCGCGAGGTTGGCATTAGCGCCTGCCGTGGTTCTCGCGCCGAACACGACCGTGCCGATGCCGGGAAACTGCCGCAGGCAGTCGATCGCGTTCTCGTTCAGGATCCCCTGCTGGGGATCGGTCATGACGCCGTCCGGAACGATACCGGTCGTGCCGAGCAGGACGGTCTGGGTGCCGGCCGGCGACTGCCAGACGCCCTGCGCGCTGTCCACCTGGCCGCAGATCCCGGCCACGAACCCGCTCGGCGGGGACGTGCTCGGGTTTCCCGTCACCGGGTCGGTCGTCATGAGCCACGGATAGTAGACCGCCGCGTTGATGCTGGCCGGGGGCGCGGGAGACAACGCCACCGACTCGGAGAGATCGCCGACGACGGTGTTCACGTCCCAGCCGACCGTCTCCGGCGACGGGGTGTCCATGATGTAGAAGGCCCGCTTGCGCTCGCAGTAGGCGACGGCTTCCGAGGTGACGCCCTCGTCGGTGATCGCGGGCGTGGCCAGCAGGTTGAACACGGGCACCTTGTCCAGCGACGCGTTATCCGCGAACACCGGCGCGAAGGCCAGGGGGTTGATGACAGTTCCGCCGCCCGCCGACGGCGCGTCACCGGCGGCGTAGCCGAGCGAGAAGGGCGAGCCGGCCGTGGGATACCCGCCCGGCGGGCTCGGCAGCGCCACCGTCACCAGGTTCGAGCCCTGCAGCGCGGTGACAAGATCGGCGATCTGGACCTTACGGTAGACCTCGACCGTCGTGCCGTACGACACCACGATGTCGGCGGTGTCGTCCGGGCTGGTCGTCTGCCGGACGTTCGAGATCGCGACCTGCATCGGTATGCCCACCGTCCCGGTTGCCGGGGCCTCGGCAGGAACTCCGACTGGCTGGAGGGCCGTGAAGGTGATGCCGGCGGCGTTGACGCTGGCCGGAACGACCTGGCCCTGCGGCGTCAGCTGCGGCGGCGACCCGCTGAAAACGAAGTACTCCTGTGCCTGCAGGCCCACGACGTAGCAGGTCGGCCCGCCGTTCAGGAAGAACTGGAAGACCGCCTGTCCCACGTAGTCGGGCTGCCAGGGGCTGGAGAAGAAGCCGCCGAAGTTCGCCTGGTAGTCGGCAAAGCTGAACAGCTGGACCGCGGTCAGGAACTTACGGGTGCGGAACGGGTGGGTGTAGCCGGCGAACACGGCGATCGATGTAGGCGCGGGGGTGATCGTGTGGACGAGGCTCGGCAACTCCTGGATGTAGACGCCCGGATACGACGTCATGACGGTCATGGGCGCCTCCTCAAGCGGCATATCGCCTGGCGCCCCGCATCCCGGGCCGCTGATATGGCTCAACCCTACGAACGGGGTCGTGACCGTGACGTCAACGCCGTGTCAACGCCCGCGTCAGGGCATGACGAGGCCGACCGCCAGCGGATGCGTGCCAGTCAGACCGTCGAGACCTTGCTGAGCAGCGAGCGCATCATCGTGGAGGGCCCCACACCGAGGTCACGGGCGGCGATCGCCTCGTACTGCTGGTAGCGCCTGATCGCCTCTCCTGCGTTCCCCTCGGCGAGGTGGACCTTCATCAGCGCCCGGTGCGCGCTCTCGCGCAGCGGCTCCCGGTCAACCGCGGTCAGTCCGGCCAGCACAGCGGCGCCGAAGCGGCCGGCCGTGGTGAGATGCTCGCACAGCAACTCGAGGGCGTGCAGGATCAGCTGCCGGTGACGCTCCCGCGCGCTGAGAACCCAGTCGTCATGCCACCCGGGCAGGAGCTCGGCCGAGTAACAGGAGTCCACAAGGGCGAACGTCTCCTCGCCGAAGTTGCCGACGATGACCGCTCGCGCCAGGTTCGTCACCTGCCTGACGTCGACGTCGACGTCCGGCGATAGCGCCAGGCTGTCACCATGGGTCCTGACGACCCCCAGGTCGGACACCCGGAGCTTCCACAGCGCCGAGCGCAGGCATCCGCTCGCGCGTGCCTCGGTCGAGTCTCCCCACAGCAAGCCCGCGACGTAGCCGCGGCGGAGCGCCGATCCGTGCAGCGCCAGCAGCGCCACCACCCGCTGAGGGGACGAGCCGAGCGGCACCTTACCGAGCTCAGCGTGCAGGCTGAACCCGCCCAGCAGGGTCAGGCGTGAGCCCGGCGGGTCGACAGCGGCGGGCGTGTCCGGCGACAGCCGTGGCGCCGCCGCGTCTGGGCTGACAGCTACCACCAGCTCCCCGTCCACGTGACAGGAAATTACCGATGTGTCCTGCCGCTAGCAAGGGGGGTGGCTGTGCTCTTCCCGTCCTGACCGACCGCTTCCGGTTCCGGGCCTCAGGCGTCTGGCGGATGACCCGCGACACCGCCAGCTGCCGCCTCGGTGAGGCTGCGGTAGAACGCCATGTCGTCGCCGAGGACGTCCTCGGCCTCGCGCACGGGCCTGGGGCTCCAGTGCACGCCGTGGACAGATTTCGGGGCCGTGTTCCGGGGATGGATGATCCCGACCACGCAGGCGGCCGCGCTGACGTCGGCGATGCGGCGGACGGCGGGGCTGAAGACGAAACGGGTGTCCTCCCCGATCGCTACCTCAGGGAACGGGGAGCGGGCCCACATCTCCTTGGCGAAGCACAGGCTGGGCCCGGCGGCCCATGGGCGGAGCCTGTCCGGCCAGGTGAACCTCCACGCGCACGAGCCGACCGGGTCGTAGTAGAGGAGGCTGGCCGCTCCGCAGACGTCGGCGCCACCGCCGGTGAGGGCGGTTACCTGCACGCTTATCCGGTCCGGGGAAGCCCAGTCGTCGTCGTCCCAGTGGGCGATGAGCGGCCCGCGGGCCAGCTGGCAGGCGAGGTTGCGCTTGGCGCCCAGAACCATCTGGGTCTCCAGCCGGTGGTAGATGACGCGGTCGTCGGCGGGAAGGAGATGACCCACCGGCTCCGGCCCGTCGTCGAGGATGATCAGCTCCCTGGCGGGATAGTCCTGCCGGAGGAAGTAACGGACCGCCTGGGGGACGAAGCAGCGGCGGTCGAACGTGGGCATGATGCAGCTGACCAGCAGAGCGCTGCTGCGCCGCGGGGCGGCTGCCGAGCGGGCGGCGTAGAATGCCCGCGCGTCGGGCGGGAGGTCGGGCTCGGGCTGGGCCTCCCAGCCTCCGACGCCCCCGGTGACACCACAGGTGAAGCCCCAGGCGTTGGCGCCGTGCCGGACGTAGATAAAGGTGCCCGCCGCGTCGACGGCCCGCAGCCGGGCGCCGCGCCGCACCGCCTGGTCGAGGAAGACGGCGTCCTCGGCCAACGAGGCGTCGGGAAACCGGGCCTGGTTCGCCCAGACCTCACGCCGGTACACCAGGGTCCCTCCGTGCACGTCCCGCACGAACAGCCGGCGGTGCAGGTCAGGCCGGCACCGCCAGAAGCGCCACGTCGGCAGGTCGAGCACCAGGCTGTCGCGGAGCGCGGTAATGTCGGCCGAACCGGCCCGGATAGCGGCCACCTGGCGGCTGAGCCGTCCGGGTCCATACCAGTCGTCGTCGTCCCAATGGGCCACGATGTCGCCACGGGCCAGCCGACACGCCTCGTTACGCATGGCCCCGATACTGCGGGCCGCCGCCCCGGTAGCGATGTAGCGGACGCGCGGGTCATCGGGCAGTCGCCCCGCCAGCGACGGCCTGCCGTCCTCGAGCACCACCAGCTCCTTGCTCGCATAGTCCTGGGCGAGGAAGTAACGCACCGCCTGCAGCGCGAAATCCGGCCGCTGGCGGGTGGGCATAATGGCGGTGACCAGCGACGTCGAGGGCCTGGCCACGATAATAGTGGCTTGGGCGATGGCGGTCGGGGTGAAGGGTCGGCCCGCGGCGGCATTTGCGGGGCGCGCCGCGGGCGCGGCGCTGGCGGGCCGGGACGGCGCCGAGGCCGGGGCAGGTCCGGGCGCAGCGAGCGGCAGGCGCAGTCCGAGGAGCGCCGCCGGCGCGAAGTGCTCGCACGCCTCGCCCCGGCAGTGCTCCTGGTAGTCGACGCGCAGCCGGTTCAGCCGCAGGCCGCAGAAGCGATCTTGGTACAGGCGGCGGGCGCGCCCCATCCGCCGCGCATCCGAGAGGCGGCGGCGCTCAGTGGGGGGATAACGGTAGGCGTAGGCAGCGCCCACCCACACGCCGCTGAATCCGGCCCGGGCGGCCCGGATGCTGTAGTCCATCTCCCAGCACGGCCCGATCCCGTACTCCTCGTCCGCCCCGCCGATCGCCTCGATGACCTCGCGCCTGACCGCCAGGCAGAAGTCCGCCAGGCTATGCAGCGGCTCCAGCGAGCGCACCGCCGTGCCGAAGCGCCGGCGAGCCAGCGCCGCCGTCCGGGCGACGTCGGACAGGCCCGCGCCGCCGAAGACCGCCTGCTCGTTCCACGAACGGTTGGTGGAGGGACCGGCCAGCCCCCGCCCCGGCTGGGCGAGCGCCTCCGCCAGCAGCGACAGGCAGCCCGGTCCAAGCACCGTGCCGCTCTCGACGAGCACCACCACCGAAGCGTCACCGCGCGAAGCCAGCCGGTTGAAGCAGGCGGGCGGACCCAGCGGCTCCGTCGTCCCGCACCGCGGGAGCCCGGTCAGCACCGGCTCGGCGGTGAGCGCCGCCGCCAGTGCGGCGTCCGGGCCATCGGGCAGCAGCACCACTTTGGCGTCACCCGCGCCAGCGGTCGGCAGCGACCGTACGGTCTGCAACAGGCGGTCCGGCTCGGCGTGAGTGTGCACCCCCACCACCAGGCCCATGCTCATGGGCCAGATGCTGCCCCAGCGGCAGCGGCCCGTCAACCCGCCTTCGCCGCCGCCATGGACGCCCGGTGCCCGGAGCGGCCGACCGGTCCGGGATCGTAGACTGGCCCGAAGCCGCGCGGGAGGATGCCATGCCGAACCTGGTGTGTACCGGGGCGACGCTGCAGTGCTCGTTCGGCAGCACGCCCGCGACGTTCAGTGCCACCGGGACCCGGGTGTCGGCGGTCGGACAGGCGGGCGTCGTGACCGACGTCGCCGCGGCGAACGTGCCTCCCTTCGGGATGTGCATGTCACTGCGTAACCCGCAGGTGAAAGCGGCTACGGCGGCAGCGCAGGATATACTCACGCCGCAGCCATGCCAGCCGGTCCTGTCGGAGTGGTCGCCCGGCTCCGCCCCGGTTAGGGTCGGCGGGATTGGCGCCCTGGAGAACTCATCCCAGTGCCCGTGCGACTGGGGCGGCGTCGTGACGGTGACCGACGCCGGGCAGACGGCCACGAGCCTGCAGTGATCAGGCCCGGGCGAAGATGGCAAATCGCGGCCATTCCTCAGGGTTACCGGGCCGTCCTGTGCCAGACAGACCGGCGGGCGCCGGTCGTGCTGTACGGCCGTACCCCTGCCGAGCTGGCCGAGTCGATGCTGGGCGGTTAGAGATCGCAAAAGGTCCTGTGTCGGCTCTGCTTGTCGGGCACACACTTTCCACAAACGAAGTGTCGCCCCGTTAAAGCTTGAATTTGTCCAGAAGGCCAACGTGCAACGGCGATCGGCGGCGTTCCAGGCATAATACAAGTCGATCAGCACACGCTGTCGTTTCAGTGCATTCCAGGACCACCCAGGCTCACCGCGTTGATTTGTTTCGCGGTGCTTGATCGACACTAGCTCGGGAACGCCATCAGCGGGCAACAAGATCAGATCTGTGGAATGCTCGATGAGTACACCATCAAGGTTCTCACTTCCAAGGTGATTTAGAAGGGCCAGGGCTGCACACTCATCTTGGTATCTGTACCGCGCTCGTGTTTCCCGGGCAGTATTCCGCCCGTCCTCGGGCAGCGATGCCGCCGCCGATGGCATCTGCGTACTGATGCATGGCCGTGATCGGTGCGTGCCACTGCCCATGCGCCAGACTGTACGCTCCGGGTATGACAGTCCAGGCCGAGAGCACACTGAGGTCGCGCCAACGCAAGGCTCCAACGAATGACCTGCACGCAGAAACACCGTCTGTGCCCGGTTATCAGCGAACATCTGAGTCACTGTGGCGGCTTCCTGGCGGTTGTACTTCGCCAGTGCGATCAGCCCCGGGACTTTGCCCCGGGGCTGCCGCCCGGGGCCCGCGTCCAAGGGCTCAGTGCCCCTAGTGTTTATTACCTCCATGCTCCGCGCACGTGGCCAGCTCTTCGTCGACACCACGCGCGGGGACACCTCGCACTCGGGTTAATGCCACACACCGGACGGACACCCGCCGCACACCGGCCCGCCTTCCCGCACGGGCACTGTACGGGGCGCAAAGACAGCGGCTACCGCCGCTGGCCTGGCCGGGTGCCGTCCAACCCGTTCCGCTAACCACTTCCTGACCTCACCCCCACAACCAGGGGCGAGGTCAGGAAGCAGCTCCACAGGACGGCACCCACCCAGGCAAGATCAAGAACATGAAGGACAAAAAGCGTAGATCAAGAGACAAAAGCATCGTGGTACTCACCGCGCGAATGGCCGTGGAAAGTGCGAGCAGGAGCGCGCAGGTACAGGCCGCAGGCGATACCGGAGGAAGCGTGTCCCCGGTAAATGCCAGCGCCGCTGTCCCTGGAAGGTGCAAGCCGCACAGGTTCAGGCGAGGGTGCCTTACTCGTCAGGGGTCCAGCGTTCCGGCGGCGTGACGACCATGCCGACGCCGGGCACCGTCACGACGTAGCCGTGCTGAGCGAGCCAGGCGTGGGCCCGCGCGGCTGTCTCTTTGGCGACGCCGAAGCGTTCGGCGAGGATCACCCGGGACGGGGCCGGGCGTCCTGTCTGCCAGGTCCCGGCGCGTATCTCGGCCTCAATGATCCTGGCGACCTGAAGATACCGGGCGACCCCGGACAAGTCGTCAAGATCGTCTGTCATGTCAGTGACCCTAGTTCACCTGGTGCATCGCACATTTCCGCAGATTGGACCGCGTGGACTAGGTCCACCGGGTGCACTACTCTTGAGCAACCTGCCCGTGCGGTTTGCTGTGACCCGTGGGCCGCGCGGGCAGGCCACCGGTCTCCACGGGTCAGGCAAGGGATCTTTCAGCCGTGGCACTGCCGTTCGATCAAGTCGTCAGGGAACAGCGCTTCCTTCAGGCCCACCCCGAATGGGCCATCCACGCCCAGGACCGGGGCTCACGGTTCACCGCCGAAAAAAACGACGGCACAGACTGTCATGTCGTGGCCGCCCTGTCCCTGGAAGAACTGCTCAACCGCCTCGACCAGATCGTGGCGGCCCAGTGAGACGCCGGGCCGGGCCGGACCGGGACACGCTGCGGCGGGTCATCTTCCAGCTCCAGCACCCCGGCTGGCGCATCACCAGCCCTCACCGGCTCCCGCGCTGGCGGGCAGTGGCACGCGGCCAACGGCAGCACCGATCCAGCCCCCGGCTCGTTAGCCGCGCCGACCGCGCGCGGGATCTGGCCCCGCCACCGGGCCGGTGACAGAACATGATGCCTCCGGCGGGGGCCTCCGGCTCGGTGAGCGGCCCCACCAGGCCAGGCCGCCGCCCGGGGCTGGGGTGGAAGCCCGCCGGTCACCTCGCCGTCATCCCGGGACAAGCCGAGCAGACCAGGCCGCGCCCATCCAGGTCGTTCGTCCAGTGGGGCGCTCCACCTGGACAGGCACGGCCCGGCCCGCTACCCCTGCGGGCGGGACGACGGCGAGGTGACACCCAGCCAGGCCCGCAAATGCGCGCACGCGCATTAAAAAGCCCACGGCACGGGAAAGGGAAAGGCGGTAAATGGGCACTGAGCAGGCAGGGCAAGGCCAGGTAAAGGAAGAAGGACAGACCGGTAATTCACCGGTCACTATTCCCGGGCCTGGCCATTATCGCATATAATCTGAGGAGAGAGGAAAGGCCGGGCGGGCTGAAAGCCCAGTACAAGATAAAGATAAAGACCGGGCGGAAAGCCGGGGAACTAGACGAGCGGCAGGCCGCCGTGATCCGGGACCTGCTGGCCTGGGCCCGCCAGTCCCGGGCCCGGCGGCCCGGGAGGTAAGGAGACAGCATGACCGCGACAGCAGCAGACATCCCGCAGGCCCTGGCCGCGACCGCCGGGCCGGCTGAGCTGGTCCCGGTGGCGTTCCTGGGCCGCACCTCCAACGAGCGGTTGCAGGACCCGGTAGCGTCGATGAACCGGCAGGTCCGCAACTGCCGGGCCTGGCTGCCGGCCGGCTGCCAGATCGTGGCCTACTACTGGGACGTCGAATCCGGCGGCAGCGATCTGGAAGACCGGGGCCACTCCAGCGCCTGGCAGATCGCCGCCGCCGCCGGGATCCCCCGCGACGGCGGCATCGCGGACCTGCTGAACGAGGCCGCATCCCCCACCCCGGATTTCACGTTCGTGGTGTGTGAGGACATCGAGCGCTCCGCCCGCGACACCTACAACT
>Ga0181518_10006228_pt1 | contig 10033 bp, 10 predicted proteins | sample PEATcosm2014_Bin_28_FD_119751 | JGI IMG/M metagenome (GOLD analysis project Ga0181518, IMG submission 119751) | Peatland microbial communities from MTU Mesocosm Facility, Houghton, MI, USA - PEATcosm2014_Bin01_60_metaG | ecosystem: Environmental > Terrestrial > Soil > Wetlands > Peat | place... | reverse complement strand
GACATACAGACCCAGCAAATGCTCCGTCTCCCCGTGCCGGAACTGCGCGGTGGCAAGCCCACGGTGGTCAACGCGCCCTGTTCCCCCGAACTGGCCAATATCGTCGAGTCTCTGGTCGAACGCGCGGAGGCCCTCAAAAGTGGCCGGGTTGATCCACGGGAGGACAATATGCTCATGGTCACGACGGACGGCCGCAAAGCGGCTCTCGACCTACGGCTCCACGACCCAACACTGCCCGACCACCCGGACAGCAAGGTCAACCAGGCCGTCGCCCAAATCGAGCGCGTCTGGCGCGACACCGCCCACAACCGTTCCGCCCAGCTTGTCTTTTGCGATCTGTCCGTTCCCACCGGAGGCAGGGGATTTTCGGTATATGAAGACATGCGTGACAAACTCATCGCGCGCGGCATCCCTCCTTCCGAAATCCAGTTCATCCAGGACCACGATAGCGACGCCGCCAAGCTGCAATTATTCCGCGATGTTCGGGCCGGCAAGGTCCGCATCCTCTTCGGAAGCACTCAGAAGATGGGGACAGGCGCAAACGTCCAGGAGCGCCTGATTGCCTTGCATCACCTTGACGCCCCGTGGCGTCCGGCAGACGTGGAGCAGCGCGATGGCCGAATCCTGCGCCAGGGGAACACCAACCCCGAAGTGCAGGTCTTTCGCTATGTCACCGAGCAGTCCTTTGACGCCTACATGTGGCAGACCCTCGAAACAAAGGCCCGGTTCATCGGCCAGGTGATGACGGGCGAGAGCGACCTTCGCCGCATTGAAGATATTGACGGGGCCGCCCTCACTTACGCCGAGGTCAAGGCCATCGCGTCCGGCAACCCGCTCGTGATCGAAAAGGCCCGCGTGGACGCCGAACTGGCCCGGCTGGGCCGCTTGCGTTGCGAACACGAGGAAACCCGGTTCAAGTTGCGCAGCCGCGTGCGCCATCTCACGGACGAGATTCCGGCGATGGAGCGCCGGCACGAAGCGACGCGACGCGATCTCGCCGCCCGCCAGGACACCAGTGGAGAAAACTTCGTCGCTGCCATTGACGGACAGGACGTCCGCGACCGGGGCATTGCCGGTGAATTGCTGCTCCGCCACGCTGAACGCATTCGGGGATCGCGGGCGGAACGTCAAGTCGGCACCATCGCCGGGTTCAATCTGTTCGTGGCGGACAATATGCTCCGTGGCCCCGAAATCGTCCTCAAGGGCGCGGGCGATTACACCGCCAAGGTCACGGACACCGCGTTGGGGACGATCCGCTCAGTCGAACACACCATCCAACACCTCGACGAGACGGCCGCGAATCTCGCCCAGAACATTGTAGAAACCCGCAAGCGCCTTGCCGACACACAGGCCCAGGTTGAAGCGCCGTTTGAATACGCTGAACGCCTTACCTGCCTCGCGCGTCGGCAGCAGGAGATTGAGGACCAACTCGACCTTACCAAAGGCCAGGCACCAAGCGGGCTTGACGGGAAACAGGACGAGGCTCCCGCCGGAAGCGACATTCCAACCGCACCGGAACCGGATAACCCCCAAATGCTGCATGACGGTGACATGGCCACAGACCCCGACGTTGCAAGCACATGGTTCCCGTTCGACAATCTGGCTTTTGATCCATATCCATGTTTATCGCATCATTCCCATGGCGACCTGAATGGGCCTGCTGCCCCATGAGCCCAATTTTGTCCGCACAGGCGGTCCGCTCCCCCTCCCTTTTTTCCCGCTTGCCCTCCCTCCCCTTTTCCTTTTGAACCTGTCCATGAAGTTTGCCATTTACCACCGCATGAGGGAATGGGCGCACGATTTGGGCGACCCGAAGTTGGCCGAGGTTGAAGCACCGACGAAGGAGGAGGCCGAACGCCTCACCGCCCACTTGGGCGAAACCGGCACTTGGACTGTGGCAATTCCCCCACCAAAACCCCTGGCGAGAAGCCCGCGCCGAAATCCCGCACTCGCGCATTGAAGCGCCCCGCCCCGAAACCGCGCCTAACGAAATCTCCTTTGGAATCCTCATCCTCTAACTACAATAATGTCACTGCAATATTACATCCTATATCAAGCTTGTATATATGCTATCAATATGCTATTGTGCTTGTATGCTGGAAAAGAACAGGAAAAATCCGGCCGCTGTCGCTCTCGGGCGACTGAAAGGGCTTGCTCATCGCAAAACAATGAAACTTCCAAAAGGAGAAAAAAATCCTAATGCAGTCTTGCTCGGACGGTTGGGCGGATTGAAAGCTGCGGGAGCTGGTGGCTTCGCGCGCGCAGCCAATTTGACAGCAAGAGAACTTACGAAAAGCGCAAAAAAAGCGGCGAATGCAAGGTGGAAAAAATACCGCAATCGAATCAAAGCCGACAAGCCCAGCATCGGCTAAATGCAAGGCCGTGTTTCTTGAGGTCTCAGTTCAAGTTAAGGACATAGTCTGACGGCGGCGGAACGGTACACATTTTCGCGACCTTGATAAATCCCCACACGATGCCATGCGCATCCACAGTGATTTGCTTTACCAAAAATTCAGATGGTGGCTCAAGAATAGCAAAAACACCTCCTCCTTTCGACTTCATGATCTCAGTACCTAAATGGTCCAATGTCATCATTTGACTTGGTTGCGGACACGCTTTTAGCTGCAAATTGCTGCTTACAAAATTGCTCTTGTTGTCATAACGGCCAAACACACAATAGAATTCGTCGCTGGCAAGGTCTACTGGAGCCGCTAACGGAGGTTCTTCTTTTACGAGGATATTATTTATGTTGTCGCTCTTTTTGGCCATACTATTTCCATTAGCGCGGCTTTCAGTAGTCTGGTTTTCCATACCTTGAATGTCGCTTAGATGAAGGTCGTTTGATTGAACGTCGGACGCACGATTACCAATCAGCTGAATAATGTTCACCGGATTGTAGTGTACTCGATTGTAAGTATTTTGGTCATGGCTATCAGTTAGACTAATTGAAACATGAGAAGTCGAAGGAGCGGCAGTCTGGTTCAGATGCAAAGGCAAGTATTTACAAACCAGCAACAGCACAAGAAAGAGAACCTCACCGGCAATCCGAATAAAATCGGCTCTAGTGGTTCGCGACTGTTTAGTATATGTCTTAGAATTCATACAATTAAGTTAATAAAGTCCAACTCGGTTCGGACATTCTAAATTCAAGTTCAAGACCACGATCACGGATAAAACAGCATAAATGCGAATAGCGCTTTTGTCAACCCGATTTCAAGTGTCGGCGAGCAAACCGGCAGGCTTTCAATTCCCCTTCCAGACTGCGCCTTGAAACCTGCCAGACTCGCGCTCGCCCGCAGAAGCTCTCTCATGGGTTTATTTCCGCACCGCTCCGCAAGCTGCGCTTTCGCTTCATAAACCCATGAGAGAGCCAAAACCACTTGCCCTGTCGCGCAGACATCGGGCCAGCCCTTCCCCCGCGAAGCGGACTCCGCCGGGCAAGCCCGACGACAGCGCTCCCCCACGGATGCTCCCTTGATAAATTTCCAAATCCGCCGTTTCTCTCCGCTCTTTGGTCCGTCCGCTCCCCGACTCTTTCCCCCACGGTGGCGGCCAACCCAAACACTCCATTCCGCTCACGGCTTTGGAAATTTCCAAGCGAGCCGGGCATCTTTCCCCCCGGCTGTCACGATTCATGCCCGCCCCTGGCCCTGGCATGAATCCCGCCAGCCGCCCAACGCGAATTTCCCCCGCGTCCTGAGAGCGTCAGCTTTCGCTCCGGCTCTCGCTCCCCCTTCCCTTCCGCTCCGCTCCGCGAAACTGGCACACTCCCGCCGCCCCAGTTCAAGCCTGCCTCTCACTCTGAAAGCCCTTCCGTTCCGCTGGCGCTCCAGTCCGGGCCTTTCATCCTGAGAGGCAGGGTATCGCGGCCCCCGCGCCCTGCTTCGTTTGTTCCCCCCCTCGCCAAGACTGTGAGCTTTCGATTCCCCTTGAAAGACGACGCCTCGAAACTCACAGACTTGGCTCGCCCAAAGACGCTCCCCGGCGGAATTCCAGCGCCGACCGCTCCACTTCGTTTCACTTAACGTCACTGGAATTCCCCGGCGAGCCGGAGATTTTAGCTCGCTTGGTACGGCTCATGCGAAAAATGCCATGAGCCGCGCCAATCTCGCCCGCTTCGCGTTTCGAGTGAGGCAACTGTCCACCTACCCCTTCTGAACGGCCATACCCGATGCTCCCGCCACATTCAGGTTGTTTTCTTCGCCCGTTTTACGCACGCCATCACCCCACCATTTGCTGCTCGCCTGTCCGACAACGAGCCGACTCTTGGAGCGAGATCAAAAACCGCGCCAGCGTCTCCCCTTTGCCCTTTCGCCACTGTCACGGTTTTAGCTTTCGCTGGGGTTTCAATGCGCTCCCGCGCACGGCTTCGCTGTCTCCCAATCAGGTGAAGCGAGCAGCAAACGGCAGGGTGACGGACAGCGGTTTCAAAAAAAAGCTATGAAAACAACACATTCAAGAATTGAAGCGTCAGCACCGGCGAATGTCCGGCCATCGTCGGTATCAAAAGCCGACAAAGACCGGCTGCAAAGACTGGATTATCAGAAACGGGAAACGAACCGCCACCTGCCCACCGCCGAGGTTTTGAACCTCTTGGAGCGGGAAGCGCCCCTGATTTTCCGGCTGGCGCAGATTGTCGGGAAATGGGTTTGGATTCAATTCCCGGAGAAACAGCCCCGCGAGATTACATCCATGCTGGCGCAGATCGGTTTCCATTGGAACCGCGAACGCCAGACTTGGCAGCACCCTTGCGGAGTCTTTTGCGACCAAGCCGCCGACTACGACCCCCGCAGACGTTACGGCAGCCACACCGCCGCCGCATAAGGAGAAAGGAGAAAGAACCATGAACGCGAACACCCCCACCCTACCGGGTTTCGACAACATTGTGAAGCCCTTCACCTTTCCGGCGCAGCCCTACGAATACCGTATTACGGCTTTGAGGGAATGCCCCACCCCGGAGAATCTGCAAATGTGCGACACCCCGGACAAAGCCGCCGAATACTGGCAACGGCATATCGCCACCCATCCGCATTTCAACCCGGAATGCGAATGCCTTGCCGTCCTGATCTTGAACACCCGCCGCCGCGTGAAAGGCCATTACCTGGTCAGCATCGGCACGCTGGATTCAATCATGGTGCATCCCAGGGAGGTGTTCCGGCTGGCGATTATGACTTCCGCCGCCGCCATTGTAATGATGCACAACCACCCATCCGGGGACTCCACCCCATCCCAGGCGGACATCAAAGTGACCCGCGACCTCATCCGCGCCGGGCAGCTTTTGAAGATTGAACTGCTTGACCATGTGATTGTCGGCAAGCCGAACCGTACCAGTCTCCGCGAACTCGGATATTTCGCCGCATAAGGAGCACCTGCCATGAAACGCAATAACCACGGAATTGACCCATTAAACCCCATGAACACGACCGCACCAACCGCCCATGAATGGCGAGGCGTATTCTTTGACGGCCCGCAGTCCGACCAGAACCAGGACGGGGACGAAATCCCCGTCTGGTTTGTGTATGTCGGCAACGAAGACGCCGAACCAACAGACCACGTTTACAGGATTCACGACTTCCACGCCGCCGAGGAACTGGCCCGGAGGATGTCCCGCGACCGCCGCCTTGAACTGATTCAAGACGCAATGCCCGATTGACCCCGCCACGGCCACGGCCCCACGGACGGGGCTTGCGGCTGGGCCTTGCGCCGGCCCAGACCCGCGCCAGAGGCCACGGCCTCTGGACTCCAATTCCGCTCGCGCTGGCCTTTGCGTTCCGCGTCCTTTCCGCATGGCGGAAAGAATAGTGTCTTGTGTTGACCGGCCCGACTTAGCCGCCAGTTCGCAGGCCGTTAAGCCAGTTTTTTAGGTCCTCCATATCGGCAAGACTCATCCGGTATTTGTTCTGTTCCTGGAACACTTTCGCAGGGCCAGTAAAAGTTGAGGTTGTAATGATTAAACCATTCGTAGCCTTGTCGGAATCAACAACCCCATACAATTGCCGAACAGCCTCGACAGTGACCTTTCTTTGCGGCGCGTAACGTTTGCACTGTGTCATTGTCAACAAGGTGCCGACATCCGATTTCTTACAGGCCCGAATATCCAACCCACCATCGCGGGTACGTTTTGTGACCTCCACATCATAACCTTTTGCTTTGAGGAGTGTCGCAACAAGTTCCTCAAATTTGTGAGGATCCATTTTGTACATCAATTCAGGATGCTTGGACAGATATTTTACCAGTTCATCATTAATATCGGCCAGGTCTGGCTCAACGATCAATCCACCTGCGGGAACGATCAGCTTTTTTGCATCAGCGAGCTCTTCGCCTTCTTCGGGCGAGACCATCCCATCGAAGAACTCTTCCACTTTCTTGTCCGCGAGCAAGTCGCCGACATCGCCGTAAGAATCCGAGTTGAATACCGCCTCCCCTCCGTCAAATGGGACGTTTCCATACCACTCCTCGTCGTAAATTTCCGAGAGACGGTGAAGCATGTCTTCATAATTGTCGAACTCTTCTTCCACCGTATTCATCCGGTGATCTTCGCCAGACATGACGTAAACTACCCCGCGAACCTTATCGAATCGGATGTCTTCCAGAATGTCCCTCACGCGGCCCCGCGCCGCCGATTCCCAAGGCATTTCATCGTCCTCGGACTCATCTTCGGCGAAAGAATCATGGTTTGACATAGCGGGATGGTATTTTCCAAACCCGTTGATTGTCGAGGCGAAACCGGATGGATGGAAATGGCAAAACGCCTGGGGAGGTCAGCGCAAAGACCCACAAATTTAGCCCCCGACTTCTTGACACAGAATTGCCTTTTCCATCCGTATCTGATAGAGACTCCCGCGTGCCCAGCGACACGCAAATCCAATATATCACAGGAGACGCCACCGCCCCCATTGGAAAGGGAAACAAAATCATCGCCCATGTCTGCAATGACGTTGGGGCATGGGGCGCCGGGTTTGTCCTGGCGATCTCAAAACGCTGGCCCCAGCCCAGGGCGGAATATATGAAGGACAAGACGGCGCAGTCCTTGAAACTTGGCACGGTGAGTCTGGTCCGGGTGGAAAGGACGGTTTGGGTTGCCAACATGGTTGCGCAACGGGACATCCGCTGGCGCGACGGCGTGCCGCCGATCCGCTATGACGCCCTCTTGGAATGCTTGAAGCAGTTGGGCTTTCACGCCCACCAATTGAACGCGACCATCCACATGCCCCGCATCGGCTGCGGACTGGCCGGCGGCAAATGGGAGAGAGTGGAACCGTTGCTCCGCGAAACCATCCCCGGAACACAAATTTTCGTCTATGACTTGCCCCGGTGAAGGAACCTCTCTTGCTGGGCCTCACGGCGGCCCAGCCCAGCGCCAAAGGACGTGTCCTTTGGAATCCGGGTCATCCAATGTTCTCCTCAAAGCTATGTTTCATCAAATGTTTTGCGATGGCTCATCTCTTGGGAATAATGCTCGCACGAAGTTCCTCAAAACCGAGCGTGATCTCCTTAAACGCTTGCTCCAACGTCGTCTCTTGAAAACGGATTGCCACCTCTAGCATTTCGTATCGGAGGGGTCGCTCTGGTTCGCCTTCGGGTATTTGAATACGATACATAATATCGAGAAGTGTGTGCTCGCCATAGCCTCTAGGACGAGTGTCTTCAAGATGCGCAAGACCGCCTCGGAGCAAACGGAAAACACCACGCTCAAAAAGCGACCATTTTTCATTCTGTTCTTGGTTTAGCATGGCGCGCAGCCGAATACGAGCTGCAAGATATTCGACTCGCCCTTGTTCGAGGAATCGGATAAGCGAATCTCGCGATTCACCCGAATCTATACGGTGGCGGAGCGACGCCAAGAGCTTCATGTAGTCGCTAAACACTTGCTGCGATAGCTCGAAGATTGGCTGTGCGTAGCGTTCGACATATTCCGCGTTATTCTTCTCACGCTCACGCGCCAGATTTGTTGCGCTCTCGATCAGTTTAAGGATGTCGGCTATCATATTCCTCGCACTCTCGCCACACCGCTTCCGCCTACAGCCGATCCTTCCCTTCCGCCTTCGCCCTGGCCCACCGCGCTTTTGCTGCCGCCGCCATCCTCGCCCGGCCAGCGGCGCTCACCTTCCGCCGCTTTCTTGGCGCGGCCTCTGCATCTGTGACCCTGACTTTTCCCCAGCGGGCGGCAGCACCGAGCCGCGCCCGTTCCGCTAAGGACATTTTCTTCCGGCCCCGGCGCTTTGGAATCTCAAGCGCGGCGGACCCGCCGCCCGCCAATTCTTCGATCTCCCTTTGAAGCGCCTCGATTTGTTCCTTGATCGAAATCAGTTTTCGCAGTTGTTCAACAGTCAAGTTTTGCAGTGGTGTCATAATTTCGCGCAGGGTGCGCCGCCGCCAAGCCGGTTGTCAAGTCAGGATGCGACTCAGGATGCGACTCCCTTTTCCCGGCGCGCTTTCTCGATAACGGCAATCATGGCTTGCCACGCGGCGCTCTTTTTCCGGCGCTTCTTCGGAGTGGAATCATCTTTTCTCCCTAAATTTCGTATTGCGGCCCGAGCGCCAGCACTGCCAGCAAGCGCGAGCAATGCCGCCTGTGGATCGGCGGCAATGCGAGACAATTCTTCCGGTGTCAACCTTCGCGGTTCTTTCATGGATTCGCGCAGTTTCTCAGGCCCTTGGTTGTTGTCAAGGGCGGACACACCCCACCATTTCAGCCCCCCTCCAAAAAGGGTTGCCATCGGCCCGATTCCGTCAAGAATCGCCAAAAATACACCATGAAAAACCCAATCATTCCCGGAAAGCCCAAGAACCACCCCGTCCACCAAATCCGCCAAGGCGCTGTCAGCGCCAGCATTTGGCGGCAGCAGACCGACAAAGGCCCGATGTTCAATGTCACCTTCCAACGGTCATACAAGGACGGGGAGACATGGAAGACCTCCGCCAGCTTTGGCCGAAACAACCTCTTGGTCCTGAGCCTGGTTGCCGCCCGCGCCTTCGAGTGGATTGGGAACCAGCCCAAGGGGCTGAACCTGTAGTCCTTGCCCCGGCGCGGCTTTTGCGCTCCGCCACCACCTAAAACGGTTGCCTTTCATGACTTTCGGTCAAGAATATCAGCGGGGCATTCCCCGCTTTCCCCATGAATTTCCCCTCACGGCCAAAGTCCTTTACTATGCTGGAATTGCTGGTGGTCGTCCTTATCACGTCGGTTTTGATTATCTGCCTCATATTCTGCGCCGTGAGTTTCCTTAGTTGGGCGCAATCCACCGTGGACAAACACACCTACACCGTCCTGAATGACGCCTTGGACCGATACAAAACGGAGGGCGGCGGTATAGCGGGGCTAAATCCCGGGACCAATGTTGACAATTTGCTCTCGCAGATGCAGACGGGGGTCGTCTATGGCGGAGTCACCCACCAGTTCATCGAATCGGGCGTCACCTATCATGGCAGCTTGATCGGTGCGACGGGCAGTGGGGCTTATTATCACTTCTCCCGTTACAACACCTATAGCGACGGCTCAGGCCAGGGCAACCCCACCAACGGCGGCTCATGGCCCGCATATCTGGTCGTGGGCTATAATTCCCTTGCCGCGTACAGCTCCAATGGAACCGCTTGGAGCACCTCGTCGTTGCCTGGGAATGAGACTTATCAGGGCGTGACATACGGAGGCGGGAAATTCGTGGCTGTCGGAAACGGCGGTACGGCTGCCTACACCACCGACGGCATCAATTGGACGGCCTCTACAATGCCGTCTTCGGGCAGTTGGAAAAACATTACCTATGGTAACGGGAAGTTTTTGGCGGTTATATCCAGTTCAAATTCAGGGGCTTACAGCACAGATGGCATCAACTGGACGGCCTGCACACTGCCAATGTCAAATTGCACGGGAGTGGCTTATGGAGGAGGAAACTTTGTGGTTGTCTCATATTATACCAGCACGGCGGCCTACAGTGCCAATGGCATCAATTGGACAACCTGCACAATGCCATACAGCCTCAACTGGATAAGCGTGGCCTATGGAAACGGAACATTTGTGGCCGTGGCGTTACAG
>Ga0181518_10006225_pt1 | contig 10035 bp, 9 predicted proteins | sample PEATcosm2014_Bin_28_FD_119751 | JGI IMG/M metagenome (GOLD analysis project Ga0181518, IMG submission 119751) | Peatland microbial communities from MTU Mesocosm Facility, Houghton, MI, USA - PEATcosm2014_Bin01_60_metaG | ecosystem: Environmental > Terrestrial > Soil > Wetlands > Peat | place... | reverse complement strand
TGGAACGCGTGAGCGAGAACAAGCTGGGCATTAACTTCTTTTTTTCTAAAAGCGGCGTTGAGCAGAAGACTCAGTATTTCTGGTCCTGGACCGGAGGATACAACGCACCTGTCTCCACACCCTACAAGGACGACATCGTCGTTTCCATCGTCTACGCGGAGATCGAGTACTTCGACATATGGGACTTCTCATTTACCAGAAGCACCCTGCCCACATGGTGTGTCGCGCCCGTCGGCGGCAGTAGTGGGAAAAACAATGTTATTTGCGTTTCTACCGAAGCAGATGCCAAAAGTCTTGCCGATGCACTTGCTACCCTGGCGGTGGCCTGCGGAGAAAATCTCCGCACTTCTTCCGGCATGACAATGTCGCCGATGACAGACAAGGATCTGCGCAAACATCCCGATGAGGCGGACTGCCTGGTACATGAAGTGGATTTAGACGGACCTGGCGCGCAGGCCGGTATCCAGCAAGACGACATTTTGCACACCGTCAACGGAACAATCTGCTCGAAAGAAGTTATCAGCGCTGCCATTGCAGAAGCCACTGCGAAGCCAGAGGGTGGCGTGGTGCGCGCGGAGATTATCCGCAAAGGCAAGGCCATGCCCGTCGATCTGCGATACCCCCACGTAACAGTCAACGCAGATCAGTTGCGGCAGCAGCTCGCCAGCCAAGCACAGCGAAACACGGCGGAGCCGTCTGCTGCCCCTGTTTCTGCCCCTGTCGCGCCTTCATCCGGCGTTTACTTCGGCTTCCAGGTCCGCCCCGTCATCCAGAACGACCTCGCGCCTCTCGCTCTGACTAAAACCCAGGGCCTCGTCGTGGTCAGCGTTGAAAACGGCAGCTTGGCCGACACCATGGGCATTCTCGCCGGCGACGTGATTCTCCAATTGAACGGATCTGATGTCGGCGACATACAGCAATTCGTTCAGACCGTCCGCGGCGGCGCAGCCATAAGCTTCCGCGTCTGGCGCAAGGGACAAACAGTGGAGCTTACCGTACCAGTAAGCATGTAATGTGATTTGCTCCCCTCTTAATCGAGTCTGCTGCATCGGATGTGATTGATTTGAATCACATAGAAAGGGGGACAAAGGATGTTTCGATCCGGTCTTGTATTAAGATTGGCGAACTCGGTTGTTTTGGCGTTGGTGAGCCTTTGTCTCGTTTTCGCACCCCTGCTGCGAGCCCAGGATACAACCGCCATTCACGATCCGGCTGAGTCCAACGCCTACAAATATGCTTCGACACAGAGCGATCCCAAGGCCAAGGCCGCGGCTCTGGAGAGCTTTTTGCTGGCTTATCCGCAGAGCGCCGTTAAGAGCGCCGTTCTCGATTCATTGATCGACATCTACTATGATCTGGAAGAATCCGACAATACGCTTAGCGCGGCCATCCGCCTGCTTGAGGTGAATCCCGATCACATGAAAGCTATTTTTGTTTCGGTATCCATCCTCAAGAATCAATGCGTTAAGACCAGTGATGCACAGAGCTGTGACAAGGCCGCGTCACTCGCCCAAAAGGGTCTTCTTGTTCCCCGGCAGGCGCCTTATACCGACGAAGAATGGAAGAGGATTACCGACGCGGCTTATCCGCTGTTCCATTCGGCCATCGATTTGAAGGCTGATCATTCCGAATCTCGCACCGGATTGATGCGTTCTCCATTCGATCATTCCGATAACACCTTGTCTTCCGGCGCTCACTTCGGCTTTCAGGTTCGGCCTGTCATTCAGAGCGACATGGCGCGCCTCGCGCTCACCAGAGAGAAAGGCATCTTCGTGGTGAGCGTTGAAATAGGCAGCATGGCCGACATCACGGGCATTCTGGCTGGTGACGTGATTCTCCAGGTGAACGGCGCGGATGTGGGCGATATGCAGCACCTTTCGCAACTAATTCACAGCGGCGCGGTCACGACTTTTCTTGTGCAGCGCAAAGGCAAGAAGCTGTTGCTGACCGTGCCGCAAAGCATGTAGGCCATCCTGCAACTCAAACTCACCACCAAGGCCGGAGCCCACGCGCTCCGGCCTTTTTTTATGCACACTGCAACTTTTTTCCCTTGATAACGTACTCTCTGCATCCCCCTCTCCGCATGAATGCGGATAAGAGAGTAGAAGCGAAACCTATGGCCCACGACTGGCAACCGGACTTTGAACAACTCGTGGACGAGCACCAGTCGATGGTCTTTTCGCTCGCCCTGCGCATGACCGGCGACCGCGGTCTGGCCGAGGAGATTGCTCAGGATGTTTTTCTGGAGCTCGATAGGCATCTGGGCAAGATTGAATCCGCCGCACACGCCTGCTTCTGGCTACGCCGCGTGGCCATGAGCCGCTCGGCGGATGCGCTGCGGCGGCGCAAGGTGCGGCAGATGGACCAGTGGGTCGAGATAAAAGAGCATCACGGCCTTCAGCCCGAGCCCAGAACATCTCCGTTGGGTGGGCGCCTGGAAGGCCTGCTGGCGACGCTTCCCGATCCGCAGCGTGCGGCGCTGGTTCTCCGCTACCAGGAGGACATGACGCCGGAGGAGATTGCGGCCTCTCTGGACGCGCCCGTGGCCACGGTCAAGAGCCACCTGCAGCGCGGTTTAAAGCTGCTCCGGGCCAAAGCCGTAATCCACTTGAAAGAGTACGTTCGCGAAAAGGAGTACGCGCGTGGAGTTTGAGCCCATGGACGATTTTGAAGAGCAGTTGAAGCGGTCGTTCCAGCGGTGGCCGGCGCCGCCCAGCCTGAAACACCGGCTAATGGAGAATCGGCGCCGACGCAAAGAGCGCCCGCGGTGGTTCGCGCTCCCGCGCGAGGTACTTGTGGCCGTGTCGCTGTGCGTCTTTGCCGGTGTCTTTGCCGCGCTGTACGGTGGAATTGCTTCGTACCATGCTGAGCAGCAACGCAAGGGCGAAGCCGCCTGCCGGCAGGTGATGACTGCTCTGCGCATCACCAATCACGCGCTCAACCACATGAACAAGCAACTTGCGGCTCATGGCCGCGGAAGCCAGGAATAAGGAGACTCTTCATGAATAACCGCATCATTGCTTTCATCTTTGCCGCAACCGCGCTTATCGCGCCCGCGCTAGCGCAAACCGCGCAGTTGCCCGCGCCCTCGCCTATCGAGAAGGAGCTGGCTGCGCGCGCCTCCAGCGTCGATGAGATCACGCTGGACAAAACAATGTTGGCCTTCGCCGCCAATTTCATCAATCACGATAAATCGAGCAATCCGCAAGCAAACCAGGACGACGAAGCCACGCAGAAATTAGTCGAGAGCCTCGACGGAATCTATGTACGCGATTATGAGTTCGACAAGGAAGGCCTGTTCACTGCCGAGCAGGCCGATCAACTGCGCGCCTACTACGAGACCAACGAATGGTCGCCGATAGTGCGGGACCGCGATCGCAAGACCGGCGAGTCCAGCGACATCATGGTCAAGCTGGTGAATGGCGAGTCACATGGTCTGTTGATCCTCGACATCGAGCCAAAGGAGATCAGCATCGTGCTGATCCTAGGTCCCGTGCATATGCAGGATCTGCACAAGGTAATGGGCATTGCCGTTCGTGGTTCGCTGAAGGAAGACGGCACGAAGAAGGGCATAAAGGCCAAGGAGAATAAGAAGGGTGGCAACCAATGAGACGGCTGTTGATTTTTCCCGTCGTATTTGCGGTCCTGCTGGTTCCGGTGGCCGTGCTGGCCACCGGGGACGGCAGCTTTGACGGCGTAGTGCGTTCCATCGAGAGCCGCTACCATGTGCACGCCACGCGCATTCCCTTCATGGGCCTCATCAGCCTGGTTGCTGGCAAATCCATGCAAGCGGGCGTGAGCAACATGCACGTGGCGGAGTTTGAGAACTTTGCCGGGCCTGTGGATGGCGACGAACTGAACCGCATGGTCGAGGAGAAACTGGGCGCGGATTGGAAGCGGATGATTCGCGAGACCGGTCATGGCGGCAACGAGCAGACACTGATCTTCGTGCATCCCGAGGGTGAGCGGATGGGCATGTTCGTGGTCGATCTCGACGGCCATGAGCTGGATGTGGTGCAAGTCTCGGTCAATGCCGATCAGTTGAACAAGCAACTCGGGCAATATGAACATCATCAAAATGCTCATCGCCTTCAGAGCCGCAACTAGCGCATCTCATTCCACGTCATATGGGAATTGCACTGAGCGGACCCTTCGTAGGGTCTGCCTTTGAACAATCTGCCGGGCTTTTTCCATTCCAGACGGCGTTTCCCGCGTTTCTGCGCACAGACGGCTGCCTATTTCAGGTGGAAGCGATATTATTGTTTCAACCGGAAGTTCATCCTGATTTAGAGCGCCTGCGAAGGGGTTGCCCTGAGGATCAGACTGGGCATCGACTGGATTTAAAGAAATAGGTAGCATCGCTATGAGGATTTTGAGGCAGGGCACGGCACTTTGCATCGCAATCGGATTGAGCCTGTTGATGACGGCTTGCGGAGGCGTCTCTACTCCACCACCACCAACAAATTACACGCTGACTGTGAACTCGACGAATCCCGCCAGCGGCGTGACCATCGACTACAACAATCCGCTGAATAATGTGATCATCCTGGGCACTACGAGTTTTACGGTAACTGAACCAGCCGGCACGACGCTAAAACTGACAGCGCCGGCAACCGTGGGCAGCAATACCTTCTCCTCGTGGTCCGGATGCACCTCGACCAGCACCGTTACTTGTTCGGTGACGCTGAACGCCAGCATGACGGTCACGGCCAACTATGCCATTCCGGCAACCACATATAAGCTCACCGTGAACTCCACAGATCCCGCCAGCGGCATAGCCATTGGCGTCTCTCCTGCGGACATCAACAACGCAACCAACGGAGATACCAGCTTTACAAGAACCTATAACACCGGAACATCCGTCACGTTGACTGCCCCCACAACATCGGGCGTCAATACCTTCTCTTCGTGGACCGGATGCACCACGGCCTCCACCATCACCTGCAATGTAACAATGAGCGCCGCAACCACGGTTACGGCCAACTACTATGCCACGGCTACGGTATCGAGTTCGGTATCGGTGAACCAGTCGAGCCTCGGCCCCGCCGTGACCGACAAGATTCTCGGCATGAATCTTGCCGCGTGGTACGACGAGGTAGGCAATGCGACGGCTGTCAATGCCGCGTTCGCGCAGGCGGGCATCCAGGCCATTCGCTGGCCGGGTGGCTCATGGTCTGACGAATATCACTGGCAGACTCCCAACAACTCGTCCAATCCCAATCTGCCTTTCATGTGCGAGAACAACTCAAGCGGGGTTCCAAACGGAAGCACCGGTTGGGGCGGTTACAGCACCTTCGGGGAGTTCGTCACCAGCATCGTGCAGGGCGGAAACTACGACCTTGCCCTCACCGCCGACTACGGCACCAACGTGGCCTGTACCGGACCCGGCGACCCCGCCGAAGCGGCCGCATGGGTGGCCGAGGCCAAAACCCTCGGCGTCACGGTGAGCCATATGACGGTGGGCAACGAGGAATACGGAAGCTGGGAGACCGACCTGCACTCCACTCCGCACGACCCCACGACCTACGCTGCCGCGGTGGCGGGAACCAACGGTTACTATGCGCTTATCAAGAAGGCCAATTCCAACACGCTGGTCGGCGTGGTTGTAGAGCCCGATTATGCTCCCTGGGATCAGGATGTAATGTCCAGTGCGCCCTACGATTTCGTGGAATATCACTACTATCCGGAGACGCCGGGCTCTGAAAGCGATTCCTTCCTGGTGAATTCCGCAGCACAGAATTTGACCACCAACATCAACACCATCAGAGCGGAATTGGTGAAGTGGGGAACTCCAAACACTCCCATCTACGTTGGCGAAATCGGCGGGCCTTATAGCAATCCGGGCAAGCAGAGCTGGTCGATTTCCCAGGGCTTGTATGCCGGCCAGGTCTTGGGCGAAATGATGAACGATGGGGTTTCGCGCCTGACCTGGTGGATCGGCTTCGGCAATTGCAACGGCGATAGCGGCAACGACAGCTCTTCGCTCTATGGCTGGCAGAACTTTGGCGCATACAACGTCTTTGCCGATGGAGCAGGCGATACGGGCGGAACCGACAATTCGCCTTGTAACTACGGCGGTCCCATCGGCACCATGTCTCCCACCGCGCGCGCCTTTCAGCTCTTCAGCAACGTGGCCGTCACCGGCGAACATGTCCTGACCACGAACGTAACCGGCGATCCGTCGGATGTGGTTGCCTATGCGGCATCCCATAGCGGTGGCACGGCGCTGGTGTTGTTCAACCGCAACGAAACCACCGCTGAACCTGTTGTGGTTACGCTTTCGGGGCAAAGCAGCTCTACAGGCGTCACTGTCATTACCTACGACAAGGCCCTCTACGACCAGTCGAGTTCGACAACCCCCGTCTGGGCCGCGCCCACGACCACCAATCTCGGCGCGCAGAGCCTGCCCCTTTCTCTGACTCTCACCCCATGGAGCATGAACGTCGTCCTCATCAAGTAAGAGATGCAAAAGCTTCACATCTCGTCTTCCATCACCGGCAGGCCGCCCAGTTCGCACAAGAGCTGGAATGGCCTGTTTTCATTAAAAATGTCAGGCCGTAATCGAATACGCCGGCTTCGATGATGCTGCGGTTTCCGGTAGCGCATTGATGGCCGTACAGATCTTCGCCGCGACAATGCAATAAATCGGCATCAATGCCAGGGTAAAGATCAATCCAACATATGGAATGATACTGAGCACCTGAAGAATTGCCTGGGCCTGCAGGAGCCCTCTGCCCAGTGGCGGAGCGGAGATCTTCGCGCGGTCCAGGTAAGCATTGTAGTCGTCCGCGAAGCCTGGTATCGCCTGAAATACCCAATAGAGGTTGTAAAACGGAATAAACAAGAACCCCACCGCCTGCCCCGGAGTAGTTCGTGCATATCCGTCTTGAATGCAGCTCCAGGCCTTGTAAATCAGAACGAGATACAGGATGGAGGCAGTGAGCACCAGTATCATTCCCAGCGTGATCATCACAGCGGATATGGTGCTTGAGCTATCGTCCGAGTAGGAGTGATTACTGATCATGAAAAGAATAATCCCGATTAGAAAGAGCGGCCCACCCAGAAACTGGCCAATCGCCGTCGAGCCTACATAAAGCGGCAGGGATACCCTCCGTACACCCTGGCTCGCCTGCACCACGGCGGTAACCGTGCTTCTTCGTCCTGCATACACCGCAACAAGAAGCAGGCTCAACGCGCCCGCCCCAAGAATGACATGGGTTAAACTCAGTACTCCGTTGATAAATCCATATTGCTTAAAGGTCCAGCCCAGTGCCTCCCGCAAGTACCAAATGTATGCATATGTAAACGCCCACACGATGCTGATTATGACCGAAACCGCGGTTGAAATAGCCACCAGGAGACTGGGCCGCGGGTAGCTCCGCCAATTAACCAAGGCGACAACAAACCCGGCCAGATTCACCAGAATAAAGGGTATTTGCCACAGCAGCATCTGCAGGGCCATGGGAAACAGGTTACTGACTATTTCGTGATGCATGAATCTCCTCCGATCGCGAGTTCAATCTTCGGCGCTCGCCAGATCCTGTCGAGTCGCCGCTGCACGTCTGCCGGCATCAACTGATTCGAAGTCAAACAAAGCACAATGTATTTGCCTCGATTGAGCGATATGGCCGATCTGAGTTACCGGAAACTGGCTTTATCTTAACGCCCCATGCCCCATCCTTTGTTTTTTTATTTCTCGCGGAAAGGCTGAAATATAACACAAACCTCATGGCGCGCAAGCGCCGTCTGCCGCATCGCAGGTGCCGCGCAAGCGCCGCCCGCCTGGACAGCCTGCCCTGAGCCTGACGAAGGGGCCAGTCACCCCATCGCAGGTGGCTACACTGATATTCAGTATGACCAGCCTTCCTACATCGCCCCCATCAAACTATCGCGGCCGTCTTGCGCCTTCGCCCACCGGCTATCTGCATGTGGGCCACGCGCGCACCCTCTGGGGCGCCTTCGAGCGGGCACGCGACGCCGGCGGCACTCTGGTCATGCGCATGGAAGACCTGGACCCCGACCGCAGCCGCGCTGAGTACGCCGAGGCCGCCCTTGATGATCTGCGCTGGCTGGGTATTCGCTGGCAAGAAGGCCCAGACCTTGGCGGGCCGTTCGCGCCTTACGAGCAGAGCCGCCGCCAAGCCTTTTATCTCAGCGCCTGGCGCAAGCTGCTGCGCGGCGGCTTTCTTTTTCCCTGCCGCTGTTCGCGCAAGGACCTTGAAGCCGCTCTCAACGCCCCGCACGAAGGCGCCCCTCAGAACTACATCGAGCCAAACAACGAAAATATGGAGCCGCTCGACGACGAGCCCATTTATCCCGGAACATGCAGGACGGACGCGAGCAACATTGCGCAGCCGCCCGATTCCTCGGTGAGCGAAATCGCCGAGCCCGGCAACTTCAACTGGCGCTTTCGCGTGCCCGATGGCGAAGCAATCGAATTTGAAGACGTGAATCTCGGTCCGCAGCGTTTCATCGCCGGCCGTGACTTCGGAGATTTTGTCGTCTGGCGGCGCGATGGAGTCCCCAGCTATCAGCTTGCCTGCGTGGCCGACGACGCGGCGATGCAAATTACTGAAGTTGTGCGCGGCGAGGACCTGCTCAAGTCCACCGCGCGGCAAATTCTGCTCTACCGCGCCCTGTCGCTCACGCCTCCCGCCTGGTTCCATTGCCGTCTGGTCACTGACAGCCACGGCCGCCGCCTGGCCAAGCGCCACGACGCGCTCAGCCTGCGCACGCTGCGCCAGTGTGGATTTACTCCGGAGCAGATTCTCTCAGGCGAGTTGCCGGTGGAGGTGTGACGGAATCGATCACACCTCCAGAGAGAATTCTGTCAACGTTAGCGAGCCTTGCCGCTGCGAAAAATGCCGGAGGCGCATCTTATCCGTGCCGGATGAACGTGCCGTCCTGCAACTCGCTCATGGCTTGCCGCAATTCAGCCTCGGTGTTCATAACGATCGGCCCATACCATGCCACCGGCTCCTCCAGTGGCTTGCCTGAAACCAGCAGGAAGCGAATGCCTTCGGGACCAGCCTGCACAACAATCTCGTCGCCGCGATCAAACAATACCAGTGAATGGTTCTTTGCGTCATAGACAGGCGCCGCGTTCGGGTCTGCGCCCGATTCCGTTAACACGGCCCGCGGCTTCGATGCGTCGCGAAAACTCCCCGCCCCAGCAAACACATACGCAAAAGCGTTGCGCGTCGTCTCCACCTTGATGCGTTTCTGCCTGCCTGGTGGAACAGAGATGTCCACATAACGCGCGTCTACGGAACTCGCTCCAGCAGCAACTCCCTCAACCGGTCCTGTCTTGCCCCAGAATTCCCCGCAGATCACCCGCGCCATAGTCCCGTCGTCCTCGGTAACCTCCGGAATGGCGCTCGACGAAATGTCCTGATAGCGCGGAGCAGTCATTTTCAATGCAGCGGGCAGGTTGGCCCACAGTTGAAATCCGTGCATGCGACCGCGGCTGTCTCCTTTGGGCATCTCCTGGTGCAGGATGCCGCTGCCTGCGGTCATCCATTGCACGTCTCCGGCGGTCATGCGGCCCTTGTTGCCCAGGCTGTCGCCGTGGGTCACCTCTCCGGCCAGCACATACGTAATGGTTTCAATTCCCCGGTGGGGATGCCAGGGAAACCCGGCCACATAATCCGACGGATTGTCGCTGCGGAAGTCATCCAGCAGCAGAAAGGGATCGAACTCCGCGGTTTTTCCAAAGCCGAAGGCGCGCTGCAAGCGCACACCGGCGCCCTCGATAGTAGGTTTGGTTTCGAAAATCTGCTTTACGGGACGAAGCGACATGGGGAAGCTCCTCTGTCTTACAAAGGATTGGATGCGCAAGCCCCCTCTACGGTGCAATCAGAACGGTTCCGGCTTGGGGCCGCCTCCGCACAGCTCCACGGCATGAATCAGTGCTTTGGCCACGCGATCAGCTAATTCCTGATCGTAAAAGCGGATAGTGGGATCTTGCCCATTGTTCAGCTTAAAAACCAGGGCAGTGATATCCGGAACATCCTTGACCGTCTTGGTGGAGTCCCC
>Ga0181518_10006223_pt1 | contig 10036 bp, 9 predicted proteins | sample PEATcosm2014_Bin_28_FD_119751 | JGI IMG/M metagenome (GOLD analysis project Ga0181518, IMG submission 119751) | Peatland microbial communities from MTU Mesocosm Facility, Houghton, MI, USA - PEATcosm2014_Bin01_60_metaG | ecosystem: Environmental > Terrestrial > Soil > Wetlands > Peat | place... | reverse complement strand
CGTGGTGGTGTAGCGCGAAGGAGACTTGCCCTCCTTGCGCGCTTCGGTGCATTCGATAGTGATGATTTCGCGGGGCATAATTATTCTTTTTCTTTGGGCTTCTCTTCGGCCTCTTCTTCTTCGGGTTCGGTCTCGGTGACGCCGACGGCATCAACGGTGCCGAGCGCGCCCAGGCGACGCTGCCGCAACGCACCCTCGCGCTCCAACTGGGCCTGTGCCTCCACGGTGAACCGCGTCCAAGGGATCGCCTCCAGTCGTTTGCGGGGAATCGGCTTGCCCGTCAATTCGCAGATGCCGTACGTCTCCTTTTCGATCCGCTTGAGCGCTTCCTCAATCTCGTAAACCGCGTCCTGGTCAGAGGATAGCAGGCTCAAGGCAAAGTCGCGGTCAAAGTTGTCGGTGCCGGAATCGGCCATGTGGAGGCTATAGCCGGCCATCTCCTGCGCGGACTCTTTGGCCAAGCCTGACATCTGCCGGGTCAGTTGATCGCGCAGCTCCAGCAGCCGATTATAATACGTGGTCCACTGCGCCTTGATCTTCGCCTGCCCGTCTTTCCTCACCTTCACAGTCGGCGACCCGAGAATAGCAGCGGCGGTAGCCAGGCCATGCGGATGGGTGCGCGCCTGCGCCTTTCCGACAATCTTCTTTTTCTTATTTGTGCTCACAGCTCAAACTGCTCAAATCTGCCAAATTTCAACTCTGCACTGCCTCATCGGGAACGCCTCCGCTCCCATTGAGAGCGCGGGAATCTAGCAGAGGAATGCAAAAGTGCCATAACAATCTTCAAGAATCTTCGCGGGCGGCAAACGGCCGCATGCTGTCCAACCCGCTGCCGTTGGCAGGCGAGACGCCCGCCCCACTATTCCATCCGCCCGGCCAGGGGGGCGAAATGCGCGAAAGCAGTCCGCAGTCTCTTCCGCTCCTCAATCTTCAACCTTTCTCAATGCAAGCGTAGGCGTTGTGGTTATGGATGCTCTCCTGGTTTTCCGCCTCCACTTTGTACCACGTCACATCCGGGTGGGCGTTAAGCTTCAGGGCCACGTTGCGCACCAGGTCCTCCACGAACACCGGGTTGTCGTAGGCCCGCTCCGTGACTGCCTTCTCGTCCTCCCGCTTCAGCAGCGCATAGAGCTCGGAGCTGGCCGAGCCTTCGATGATGGCAATCAAATCCTCAATCCACACCGCTTTCCGCGACCGGATTTGCACCGTCACCTCGCCCCGCTGGTTGTGTGCGCCGTAGGCGGCGATCGCCTTCGAGCAGGGGCAGAGGGTCGTGACGTTCGCCTTGACGGTCAGCAGGAACAGGATCTCCTTGTGGCAGGCCGCCGCGTCGAACCGCGCCAGGTAATCCATCACGCCTTCCTTGCCCGTCACCGGGGCGCGCTTCACCATGAAATAGGGGAATTCAATCTCCAGGTGCGACGTCGCCGCCTGGAACTTCTCCTGCATCGCGTAGAGAATGTCAGTGATGTTTTCGACGTGGATCACGTTGCCGTGAGCGTTAAGCACCTCGATAAAGCGGCTCATGTGCGTGCCTTTGAATTCCTTCGGCAGGTCCACGAACATGCCGATAGTCGCGACGGTGTTTTGAACCGCGCGCGCCTTATCCCGCACCTGGATCGGAAAGCGGAGACCCCGCACGCCGACCTTGTTGATGCGCAATTCCCGGTGGTCGCGCTCGCTCTGCTTATCGTGCAGTTTGACCAGGGCCACCGGCGCAAGGGGGCCGCGTTTTCGACTGCGCCACGCCGACCCATTGCCCGGGTCCGGCGACTTGCGCCCGGCATTGCCGGCGACCATCACCGGTCGGCTGCGCAAGCGAACTGATCCGTTTTTACTCAACTTGGACATGTTTGAAACCTAGCAGCGGGCAGCCGTTTTGCAAAAGGTTTTGCTCCCGAATCCCTTTTGACTGAATCCCTTTTGACTTGCACGGTGATGCTGCTTATTACAACTGCGATGAATCTGCATCGACGCCTCCCGCGACCCGCCGGCATCCTGCTCGTCCTGCTGCTCTGCGCCCGATTCGCCGGCGCGGAGACCTTCCGCGTTGCCACTTATAACGTGGAGAGTTATCTCGCGGAAGACGCTGGCACCCGCTCGGCGAAGACCGACGAGGCCAAAGCCAAAGTCCGGGAAAGCATCCGCGCCCTCAAACCCGACGTGCTCGCCTTGCAGGAGATGGGTGGCACCAACGCGCTGCTCGAGTTGCGCGACTCGCTGAAAGCCGAAGGGCTTGACCTTCCGTATTGGGAACACGTTGCCGGTTTCGACACCAACATCCACGTCGCCGTCCTAAGCAAGTTCCCGTTTACCGCCCGCCGACCGCACACCGACGATAGCTTCCTCCTGAGCGGACGCCGCTTCCGCGTGAGCCGCGGCTTTGCCGAAGTTGATGTGCAGGTGAACGCGAACTACTCTTTCACCCTAATCACGGCGCACCTTAAATCCAAGCGCGCCGTCGCCCAGGCCGACGAAGCCGAGTTACGCCTGGAAGAAGCCAAAGTGCTGCGCGAGAAGATTGACGCGCGGCTTGCCGCCGACCCCAAGGCCAACCTCGTTGTCCTCGGCGACTTCAATGACACCAAAGACTCGGCCTCGACCAAAGCCGTCATCGGCCGCGGCAAGCTTAAGCTGGTGGATACGCGTCCGGCCGAGCGCAACGGCGACAACGCGCCCAGCCCTAACCCCGCCTGGGAGCCGCGCAATGTCACCTGGACGCATTATTACGGCAAAGAGGACACGTATAGCCGCATTGACTTCCTCCTCATCAGCCCCGGCCTGGCGCGCGAATGGGTCACCAACGAAACCTATGTGCTGACGCTTCCCAACTGGGGGGTCGGCTCCGACCATCGCCCGATCATGGCGACCTTTGAAGCGGGCCACAAGTAGACGCCATTCTCCAGATTAATCGCAGCACCACGTTCTGCGTATCGGGAGAGGAGCGGGGGCGTCCACCAACTGGCGAACCTTTTGGAGCAGTTCATTGAACAGGAATGGCTTGGCCAGGAAGCCAAGGCGATCCAAGTCCTGCTCGCTTCTGGCGCGCAACAAAGGCAAAGAGGCTGAGACTATCAGCACGGGGATCTTCGGATGCAGCGCGCGGAATTGGTGGGTGAGCTCCCGACCATCGAGCTCAGGCAGCGACAAATCAGTGATTAAGAGATCAATTGTGAGGGTCGAGGTAGCCACGCGCAAGGCCTCGGCGGCGCTTTCGGCCTGCAACACATTGTAACCTTGCAGGCAGAGAACCTCCGCCTCGACCTCGCGCACCTCCAGGTCGTCATCCACAACCAGCAACGTCTTGGTTGCCTCTGATCTTCTCAAGGAAAACGAGAACGACGGGGTTGGCAGCGAGTGAGTTGGGGGCTGCCGAAGCAAATCGGAGTGGAGAGATTTCATATTACCCCTCCACGATTACGAACCGCTCTCGCCCCCGGAACTCAAGCAGGCGCCCGTTGACGGCCAGCCGCACAAACCCTCTCGCCCGGGGCGTGCCCCAGGCGCGATAAGCAGCCACGATCAAATCACCAAACATGAGCACTCTCCGCTTCTGATTGGCTCTTGTCCTCACGCTCTCCGCGACGCTATCTCTGAGCTGTTTGTTCCCCATTCTCTGGCGAATATACGGCTACGCTCCTTGCTGGCGCTATTGGGTATTCACCCCATATCCCGGGTTCACATAACTCCTCGGGAGCGTGGAACGAAGTCGGATTGGGGCTGGGCACTCCAGGAAACCTCCGTGCGGCGAGCCTCTGGTGAGCCGGTTGCAAGCCTGTTGATTGCGGGGAACCCACGGGATGTGCTCGTATTCTCTTCGTATTCCGCTCGTGTTTCGCTCGTATTCACCCGGTCTTTTCCTGTGGCCCCCTGCGCGGCTTCCGGGTGGCGCCGCCGCGCCGCTGGTTTTGTTTGACGGTTTTGGCCGATCCGTGATTCAAACGAACTTACGTTGCCCAATGCAGCCATTCCGTTCAGTTGTCTCAAGACCTCGCCAGAAACCCCCTGGCTTTCCGCAGTCAACGTTCTTCAGCGTGCCTTCCGCATGCCAATTTGGGCGCTTGAATTTGGCGCGAGGCTGAATTACAACTCCCCGCGCGAAATGAATACTAATGCCGGGCTCCCTTTGCTCGCGCCGCGAGTCATGCCGGTGCTCGACCCTGCGTTTCGGCCCGCAGTGCTGGCGAACCGCGCTTTCCGGGCGCAGGCGCGGGCCGCGCGCAGCGTCGTGACCGTCCGCCTGGGCTTGGAACAGACCGACGGCAACGTCTCCCATTTCACGACCCCGATCCTGCCGGACAGCCATCCGCAGGCGACGGGCAATTTCACTTACCTCGAACGCATCACGAAGTTCCTGCTCTGGTCGCGCGGCGGATTCCGCATTCACTTCGAGGGGCCGGCGCCGTTGGCGGCGACGCTGGCGGCGCATTATCGCGACACGGCCACGGGCAAGTTCGACTCGAAGCTCGTCGCCGAGGGGATGTTCGATCACCCGATAGAGGTGGTCCACACGAAGGCCCTGCCGGCGGAGCGCCGTAGTGCCGGTTCGCTGGGTCGCCATCTGGACGGGTGCCGCATTGGCTTCGACCTCGGCGGAAGCGACCGCAAAGTGGCGGCGGTCATCGAGGGCAAGGTCGTGTTCAGCGACGAAACCGTCTGGGACCCGTATTTTCAGCCCGACCCGCAGTATCACTATGACGGCATCATGGATTCGCTCAAGAAGGCGGCGGCCCACCTGCCGCGGGTGGATACCATTGGCGGCAGCGCAGCGGGAATTTATGTCAACAACCGCGTGAAAGTGGCGTCTCTGTTCCGCGGCGTGCCGCCGGAGGTGTTCAAACGGCGGGTCAAGGATATGTTCCTCGACATCCGGAAGGCCTGGAACAATGTCCCGCTGGAGGTGGTGAACGACGGGGAGGTCACCGCGTTGGCAGGCTCCATGTCGCTGGGGCTAAACCGCATCCTGGGCATTTCGCTCGGCACCAGCACGGCGGGCGGCTACGTCAACGCCGAGGGCAATATCACTTCCTGGATTAACGAGCTGGCCTTCGTGCCGGTAGATTACAATCCGCAGGCACCTACCGACGAGTGGTCCGGCGACTACGGCTGCGACGTGCAATACTTCTCGCAGCAATGCGTGGGACGCCTACTCGCGCCGGCGGGCATCGAGGTGGACGCCAAGCTGCCTCTCCCCGAGAAGCTGAAGCACGTCCAGAAACTCATGGACCAAGGGGATGGCCGTGCCCGCAAGATCTATCAGACCATCGGCACTTACCTCGGCTACGCTATCCCGCACTTCACGGATTTCTACGACTTGGAGAATGTACTGATCCTGGGCCGGGTCACTTCCGGGCCGGGCGGAGACATCATCATCGCCGGGGCGAAGGAAGTGCTGAAAGTCGAATTCCCCGAGCTAGTGGGCAAGATCGCGTTCCATATTCCAAACGAAAAGGACAAGCGGCATGGCCAGGCCGTAGCGGCGGCGAGCTTGCCGAAGGTAACTTTATGACTCCTTATCACAAACTTGTATCTGACTACGCGCGCCTCCTAAAGAAGGGCCGCACTTTTCCACTGGGAACCTTTAAGCCCGCTCTGCGGCCGGAGATTCCCGCCAACGCGCCGAAGGCACTGTTCTTCGCGCCGCACCCGGACGACGAATGCATCGTCGGGGCCATGGCGGTGCGCTTGATGCGACAGGCGCGGATGAACCTCATCAACGTGGCCGTCACGCTCGGCAGCAAGAAGGAGCGCCAGCAGGGACGCCTGCACGAGCTGCAAAACGCCTGCAACTACATCGGCTTCACCCTCGTGACCACCGCGCCGAATGGGTTGGAGAAGATCTCTCCGAAGACCCGCGAGCAGGACCCGAAGCATTGGGCCGACTGCGTCAAGATCATCAAAGAGATTATCGAGAAGCATCAGCCGAAGGTGGTGTTGTGCCCGCACGACCGCGATTGGAACAGCACGCACGTCGGCACGCATTATCTGGTGATGGACGCTTTGAAACAGATGCCGGCCAGCTATGAATGTCACCTGGTCGAGACTGAGTTCTGGGGCGCGATGACCGACCCCAACCTGATGGTCGAGATTTGCGCGGAAGACCTGGCCGATATGATGGCAGCGACGACATTTCATGTCGTGGAAGTGAATCGCAATCCTTACCACCTGTTGCTGCCTCCCTGGATGATGGATAATGTGCGCCGTGGGAGCGAAGTAGCTTGTGGACAGGGTGGGACAGCGCCCGATTTCACGTTCGCTGTGCTCTACCGCCTGCGCAAATGGAGCAAAGGCCAGGCGATAAAGACGTTCGAGGGCGGCAAGCAGGTGCCTCTCTCGATGAACGTCGGCGAACTCTTTGCATGAACGAGAAGTTCATGCGGGAGGCCATCCGCGTCTCCATTCAAATGATGCGCCGCGACAAGGGGGGTCCCTTCGGCGCTGTGGTCGTGCGGAACGGCAAAGTGGTCGGGCGGGGCTCTAACCAGGTCACCTCGACCAACGACCCAACGGCCCACGCCGAGATTCTCGCCATCCGCCAGGCCTGTCAGCGCCTGAAGGCGTTTCAGTTGGACGATTGTGAGATCTACACCAGTTGCGAGCCGTGCCCGATGTGTCTGTCCGCGATCTACTGGGCGCGCCTCAGCAGTGTCTTCTACGCCAACACCCGCCAGGACGCCGCGAGAATTGACTTCGATGATGAGTTCATCTACCGGGAAGTCGCGCGGCCCATTGGGAAGCGCAAGATCAAGATGAAGCAACTCCTGCACGACGAGGCCCTCGCCGCCTTTGCCGAGTGGCAGCAGAAGACAGACAAAATCCTGTATTGAACAAAGGCAACTATGCTAAGGTCCAAACCATGAGGCAGCTATCAAAGCTGTTTGCGATTGGCTGGAGGAAATGATGCGAATGAATCAAGCGCTATTCGTAGGCGGTGTCGTTTTGGTGGCGGCGGCGGGGTTGGCGTTGTCGCAGGACAGGGCTTCCGCGCCAAACACCTCGCTCAAACTCACGAGCCCCCACGAGGCTCAACCATCTGCCGCTGCAAAGGTCGCGAAGGGCTCCGCTGATTATCCGGTCATTTGCTACCTTGAACAGCGCGAGCGCACGATCACGGTCAAGGCGGGTCCTAAGGGGCCGGTGTATTGCGTTAAGACGGCCGGCGGCAAGGTCCTCTACGACAACGTCTCGTTAGAACAACTCAGTGCGCAGGCGCCGTCGCTGGGTGAATTCCTCAAGACCTCGATGGCTGGCGCTCCGGGTGCCAAGGCCGACGCGCGGGTTCGCGTCAAGATCGATGCGAGTATGCGGTGAGACGGCGTGGGCAGGTATCACCTGAAGGTATTATCCGCGAATTAAGCGAATTGACGCGAATTACTTCTGACGTAAGCAGGGCGGCGCTTATCCCGGTGCTTCAAATCGGCTGCCAATTCGCGTTAATTGGCGTAATTCGCGCATGAGCGGGCGTGGCTCAGGCTTTCCGGGCGGAGATTTCTAACATCCGCTGAATTGGGAGGCGGGCGCGGCTGATAATCTCCGGGCTTAACTCGATGCGTGGTGCAAGGCGCTTCATGCAGTCCCTCAGCTTTTCCAGCGTGTTCATTTTCATGTACTTGCACTCGCTGCACCGGCACGGGTCGGTCGGCGCGCGCATCACGTCGAAGACCGGCGCGCAGATGAATTCCTTGCCTGGGCATTCCTTTTGGAGCCGATGGATGATCCCGGACTCGGTCACCACGACGAATTGCTTCGCCGGGCTGGATTGGCAGTAGGTGATCATCTTCTCCGTCGAGCAGACCGCATCGGCCAGCTCGCGCACCTCGTGCAGGCTCTCGGGATGCACCACCACCTTGGCCTGCGGGAAAGACTTCTTAACGCGCAGCAGGCTTTCCCGCCGGAACTCGACGTGCGCGTAGCAGTTGCCCTTCCAGAGCGTCATCGGCCGGCCCGTCTGCTCCATCACCCACTGGCCTAGGTTCTCATCCGGGACGAACAGCAGGTCCTTGTCTTGAGGCGCGGCCTGGACGATTTTCACGGCGTTGCCGCTGGTGCAGATCACGTCGCTGAGTGCCTTCACCGCGGCGCTGCAGTTGATGTAAGTGACGGTGTAGAAGTTGGGGTTCATCTTCTGAAACTCAGCCAGCTTATCCGCGGGGCAACTTTCCTCGAGCGAGCAGCCGGCGTCCTTGTTCGGCAGAACGACGATCTTGTCTGGGCTTAGTATCTTCGCCGTCTCCGCCATGAAATGAACGCCGCAGAAGACGATGACGTCAGCCTTCGTTTGGGCGGCTTGCTGGGACAGCCCCAGGGAATCGCCCACATAATCGGCAACGTCCTGAATCTCAGCCACTTGGTAATTGTGGGCGAGGATAACCGCATTAAGCTGCTTCTTGAGAACAAGAATTTCGCGTGCCAGCGCATCCGCCCGTGCAGGAGCCAAGGGCACCCGCACTGGAAAGCGATCGACGCCAGGCGGCAATAGTAGAATCGATTCGGTCATCGAGAAACGTTAGCGCCAGCCGGAGAAGGCGTCAATCGAAGCTAAGGTTGGTGCCTTAAATAACCTTCAGCCCCCGAATCCTCCAACCCTGCGTGCGACCGTCCTGCGGACCACACCGTAACCTCGCCGCAGCCTCCCTGTAGTCACACTAACCCGGGGTTAGTGTGATTACGGGGAGGCTGCGGCGAGGCTACGGCGATGTGACTGGTAGGCGACGCTACTGCCCTTGATTATCCCAAAAGCAGCCCGATTCGTACCAATATGCGCCGTGGAGGATATAGGGACAGAAGATGACCGCGTGCCTAACGGGTTCCAGCCTCAGTGGTGTCCCTTGAGTTGGGGCATGGGAATCTTCGCTTCTCCTGCCCTGCAGGACCTCCCGAAGGCGCTTCCTTCAGCTCACGGTCTCAGTTTCTTACTTGCCAGCAGCGCCTCTCTGCCCACCAGATACAAGAACAGACTTAGCACGATAAACGGCAACATCGCCAGCCAATCCGCGTTCGGGCCGGCGAAGAATGGATTGTGTGCCTCGGCCCATTTTGTCAGGCCCGCACTGAAGTCCCCAAACCCGCCTTCTATGAAAGCAATGAGAATGCCCGCAATCGCCCCGCCGGCGATGTACCCGCTGGCCAGGAGCACCCCCGGACTTTTGTCACCCTCGGCGGTCAATTCCTCTTCCGTCAGCTTGTGGGCCCGCAACGTATGGCGCAGCCGTTTGTCCACGAGCCAACGTACCAGCCCACCCACGAACACCGGTGCGGAGGACGATATGGGCAGATACACTCCGACCGCAAACGCCAGCGATGGGATGCCGCTCAGCTCGAGCACGATGGAGATCATCACGCCGAACAGCACCAGCGCCCACGGCAATTTCCGGTCGAGTATGCCCTTGACGATGTAACTCATGAGCGTGGCTTTGGGCGCGCTGAACTTCCGCACTTGCGTGCCATCGGGCCGAGTCGTGTATTCGCCGTTGATGCCCGGGTCCACCAGCCATGCCGCTTTGCCCGTGTCATCCAGCAGGAACTTGTGGTTGTCGCCAGTCTGCGCATCGGGTTGGAACCAAACAAAATACTTCCTGGGAGCAACCTCTTCGGCGTGAGACTTCAGCCCGAGCAATCCCTGTATCTTCCCCCTGAACCCGCCGCCTGTGGGGTAGAACTCGGTCTTCAGCCCGGCGAGATTCTCGGAGGGCACGCGCAGGTCCGGCGCCACCTGCGCTGCGGGGACATAGGTCCGGGCGGTGGCATCCAACTCGAGCAAGATCGGTCCCAGCACCAACGCGCTAGCGGCCGCGCCGGCCAGAATGGAAAGCTGCTGATAACTGGGAGTGGCGCCGAGCAAGAAGCCGGTCTTGAGGCTCTGGGAGGTGGCCCCGGCGTTCGAGGCCGCGATGCACACGATCCCGCCCACCGAGAGCGCCGTGACGTAATACGTCCCGCCCGTCCAGCCCACGAGCAGGAAGATCAGGCAGGTCAGCAGCAAGGTAGCGACCGTCATGCCGGAGATTGGATTGGAAGAGGAGCCGATCTCGCCCGT
>Ga0181518_10006221_pt1 | contig 10039 bp, 5 predicted proteins | sample PEATcosm2014_Bin_28_FD_119751 | JGI IMG/M metagenome (GOLD analysis project Ga0181518, IMG submission 119751) | Peatland microbial communities from MTU Mesocosm Facility, Houghton, MI, USA - PEATcosm2014_Bin01_60_metaG | ecosystem: Environmental > Terrestrial > Soil > Wetlands > Peat | place... | reverse complement strand
CTGGATGCCGCCGGCAACATGAGGGTCGTCGCGCCGCCCGAGCTGCGCGCGCGGGTGCGGCAGATCGCAGGCGCCGTCGCCACCGCGTGTCGCGCCGAAGGGGGCACGCTATGAAAAAGCTGGAGCAACGGCTGCGGCGCGCTCTGTTCATGGTGCCGTACCTGGCTATGAAGGGTAGCGCGGGTGCTCTCGTTTCGGAGGCGGCCGCGGCCATCGGCACCACGCCCGAGGAACTTCTCCGCGACGTCCACCGCCTCAGCCATGTGGGCGTGCCCGACGGAGATCCCGGCCAGTACCTGACGTTCTGTGTTCACGGCAGCGGGGCGAACGCGCGCATCAGCGCCGAAGTGATTTGCCGTCTGAAGAAGCCGCCGCGGCTAACCCTGCAAGAGGCGCTGGCCCTGCTGGTCGGCACAGCCGCCGTGAAGAAGACTGGCATTGCCCCCTACGACGAGGCCATCGCCCGCGCCAGCAGGAAGTTGCGCGACTTGCTCGACAGCAACTCGCGCAGCGAGGCCGAACGTGGCGCGCATATCGTGTTGCGGACCGCGAGCGCCGAGCACCGGGACACGCTGACCAGCCTGTCGCGCGCATGCCGGGACCGTCGCGCCGTGAAGCTCGACTATGCATCCGTGGCCGCTCTCAAGCGCAAAGAGATCCGCGTCCACCCCTACGGCCTGCTCAACCACTCGGGCGTCTGGTATTTGCTGGGCAAGAGCCTGAGCCACCCCGAGAACCGCATCTTCATCTTCCGCGCCGAACGCATCCTGGGCGCCACGGTTCTCGACGAGACCTTCACGATCCCGGCCGACTTCAACCTGCGCGACCATATGCGCGACCGGATGTTCATCACCACGACCAAGCCGACGGAGATCGTCCTGCGCCTGCGCGAGCCTGCGGCCGCTCGCCTGCGCCCCTGGTTCAAGCAGCAGAAGCGCCTGCGCGACGGCGCCGTCGAGGTGAAGTTCAAGAACCACGCCACCGGCTACCTGGCCGCGTGGCTGCTACGCCAAGGCGAGGGCGTGGAGGTCGTCGCGCCGGTGGGCTTGCGGAAGTGGGTGTGCGGGATTGCGGAGCGGGTGAAGGAGGGGCATCTGTGATCGAATGCGAGACACCTATCGTTCGTCAAGCGGTCATCCGTACCACCTGTTTCGCAACGGTGGAGGTCGCAAGAGTCATCACCGATGGCGACGATGCGATGACTGGCACGGGCGCATGGGCAGATAGATGAAACCACTCAATGCTAGATACCCGGCCCGAAGCGAGGCACCATGCCAGTTGCGCCCCATGAGTTCTGGCATCGCAATTTGGTCACTCGCTTCTGCGTTCGGCACCCTCGGCAGACCCTCTTGGGTCTGCGCGGCGCTGGCTTTGTTTCTTGACGCGGTAGGCTGGCTGCTGCTCTTTAACACGGAGAATCGGACGGCATGGGCATAACAAAGCGCGATCTCGACCTGACCTTCGAACAGCACAAGGCTCAATACGGCGGGCGCAAGGAGGACTACTTCCCGCTGCTCTACCTGGTCCGAGAGTTCGAGAAGACCCCGGACCAAGTCGCCAACCACGTTGCATTCGGCGAAGATGTTCCTGAGGGTATCAACGCCTTCCACGTCGACGTCAACCGCCGCAACCTCTACTTGTTCCAGTTTCAATGGTCCGCGCAGCACCAGGCCTTCAAGGAACCGCTACGACGGCTGGCACACGAGGGCATGGAGCGCATTTTTGGTCCCCCGCCTCAGACGCCCGGACGGCTGCTGTTGGAGTTGCGCGAGCGGCTGCACGAGGATGGGGCAGTCATCGAGAAGGTGCTCGTCCACTTCATCTACAACGGCGATCCTGAAGACGCTGACCGAAGTGCGGCGCTGGACTCTCTGCGCGAGGACCTGGAGGCGAAGAAACACCTCATCGACCGGTGTTTCGAGGGACGCAATGTTACCCTCACGTTCCGGTTCATCTCAAACGAGATGCGCGGACCACGGGTTGGCGACCACACGCGAACTACCCATCGCTATCAGTTCACGCTGCCGAAGCTGATCGCAGCCACCACCGAGAGCGGCGAAAAACTCCACGTCGGTTTCGTGGGCGTGCTCGACCTATACAAGATGTACCGTGAAATGGGCCAACGGCTCTTCGCGCGGAACATCCGCGCCGGGCTTGATCCGGACGGGCCAATCAACAAGAAGATTGGCGCAGCATTCGCCGATGTTGTCGAAGGCAAGAGTCCGGCGTCCGCGTTTGTCTTCAACCACAATGGGATCACAATCGCCGCCGAGCAGCTCGAAATCGAAGGTGAGCTGGCCCACATCACCGAGCCGCGTGTTCTCAATGGTGCCCAAACCATCACCAGCCTCGCGACATTCATCGAGCGGTACGATGCGAAGAAGCCGCAAGGGGAGATCGGCGATAGACTCAGTGTCGCACAGATCCTGGCCAAGATCGTGACGGGTGCGCCGGAGCCCTTCCTCACGGCGGTGACCATCAACACCAACCAGCAAAACCCCGTCGAACCGGCAAACCTACGCGCCAGCGACCACATCCAGCTCGAACTGCAGGACAAGTTCCGTGACGAACTAGCGGGGATCTTGTACGCACGGCAGGAGAACTTGCGAAAAAGCCTCACGGAGGAAGAGATGCTCGAGCAGGGGTTCGACCCGAACCAGAGCCGCGCGATTGAGATCAAGCGGTTGGCCAAGACGTTTCTTGCAGCACAAGGCGAGGTGGATCGGATGTCGCGCCTGAACGACATGTTCGAAACCGAAGCCCAGTACCGCGCCTGTTTCTCCGAAAGATACCTGAAGTCCGACGCACGCAGGATTCTTCTCGCCTACAAGATCCAGTACAAACTAAATAAGGTTGCCCAAGAGATAGAGGAGGCAGCCCGGGGCTATTGGTACGTGCCGCGCGCCAAGAACCTTCTCTGGGCACTGCTCATACAGGGTGTACTCAACTACCCGAAGCTTCCGGGATGGCTTGAGGAATATGGAAACACACTCACAATCGACGCGGAGTTCAAGGACGAGCTTGTGGCGCTCGGGGTGGGGAAGGTGAGACACGTGCTGCGCGAGGCTGTGTCGGAGCCGAAGTACAGTGCCCAGCTGGCTCAGGAGAGCGTCAGCTTCCTTCGGAGCAAGGCGTTCTACACTTCCTGCATGGGCGTGGCGGACGACAAGTACGGCTGGACCAAGCACGGTCTTTGATGGGCGGATTGGCGCCCGCCTTGGGTGATCAGTCCATAGCCGGCGTGGCCAGCCTCCTAACGGGGGCCAAATCGATCCGAACTTCCCGAAGCCAGGCATGGAGGCGAGCGCGGTCCTGTTCCGTGTTAGCGCCCTCGATCCGGCGTTGGAGCGCACGGAGGAGCTGCTCCGGATCCGACTGCCCGAGCGCGAGGCGATAGTGAGATAGGCCCACGAGAAGACGATCCAGTTCGGCCTCCTGCCTCGCAAGCGGCGGCAGAAAGACCGTTCTGCGGATCACCGCGCCCCCCGTGCCCCACCACGGCGCCATGCCGTGGCACGTCTCCTCCAATGGACGGGTCAGAACCATCCAAGGGCTGCCCTCAATTGGAATTGGCTCGGCCCGCTGGACGTGTTGCCGGGCGAGGACCTTTCGAATCGCGAGCCCACCGTAGCGGTTGATGCGTCCGTCGCGCTGCTCGAGGTCCACTGGCGACGCCGGCAGGTCCCAATGGACGAGCCGATCGCAGTAGACGTGAAAATCTAGCCCTTCCTGGCCTATCGACGTAGTCGCCAGCAAGAAGGGGCGGAACGGCGAGTTGAACGCCTGACGGAGCACGTCTGGCCGCGTCTGCGAGCCGTCGCCTTCGCTTCGCTCGTCCTTGTCGAGAGTGAGCCCGAAGGGCATTGCGGCGTGGCAGCGCAAACTGAAGGCGCCGGCGCCGTCGAGGCTCTGTGCGCGGACACTAGAGACACGGATGGCGAGCGCCTGCTCCAGCGCATCAAGCGCCTTCTGCTCCCGTCCGGGATCGATGATCTGCGTGCCGAGCCCGGCGTGGACGGCGAAATACTCATCAAGTGCGGCTTCAAGATTGCCGTGCCAGATCGCCCTGCGCACGTCGCCCGGGTGGTTGGGCGTCGTACGCTCGCGGACTGAGAGGGTCAGGTGGAACTCTGGCTCGTCCAAGTAGGTGCGCAGCGCACCGAGCGCAATCTCCATAGAGCGCTGCATGCGCGCCTTCGCATCGCAATCGGCTCCGAACACCCGCCGGGCTGCGCGATGAAGCACGACGCCAGGACCGACCAGGGCGAGCTCCGCCAACTCATCGATGTCCCCCGCAGTGATGGTGATGGGGTAGGGGACTAGCGAACCCACGGTTTGCGCCTCACGCAGCCACGCACGAACAACCGCTTTTCCACCCTGGTTCTTCGTCCGGTCAGCCCAGCCGTCAAGCTCGCTCCGAAGAAGTGGCCACGTCGCGTCGTTGCCCCGCTCGATGCGGACCAGCGCACGCCAAGCCTGTCCCGTGCGACTTCCGTCGCGGACGCGAATATCTCCACCCGATTGCGCGGCAAGCAGGGCGTGAAGCTTTGCGGTGATCGCCGCCAGCGCGGCGCTGCGCCGGAGGTCACCACGGGCGAAGCCTGGGATACGCTGCGGATCACCGATCTCACCGAGGTGAGGCGCAGGGATGAACAGTGCTAGTAGCGGGTGGTCGAGGTCTCGCTCGCCGGTCTCACGCTGGCGCGATTGCCAGTTAAACGATGGTGAAGGCAGGGCCTCGAGCCCGGGCTCCGCCGCGAATTCCTCGTCGTCACCGCCCCGGCGACGCGCATAGTAGTCGTAGCTCCGGCCCCGCGGGCCAGCAGCGGCGTAGATGCGCCGCTCCGATTCGTAGCTGATGAGTGCGGCAACCGCGCGGGGAACGGCGCGGAATCGGGAGAAGAGTAGAACCTTCGACAGCCCTCCAGCGGGCGCCGCATCAACGGCCTCTTTGAAGGGCGCTCCCAGTGGCCACCACGGCAGGGACGGCGGCAGCCACGGCAGGCTGAGCAGGGGGCCTGCCACCTCCCCAAGCAGGGCACGCATTCGGGGATGCGGTGGCGTTAGATCCTCGTAGTGCCGAACCTGCCGGGCGCGAAGCACCAGTGAGGTTGCGTCCGCCTTGCCGAGTGGCGGGGGTGTGGCGTTCTTCCGGAGCACATACCGCTGGTCCATCATCTGGAGCGGATATGGGATCGAACTCCAATATGCCGTCACGGCCCCCTGGTCGTCGGCTCTGGCCGAGTCCCACAAGTGCCGGTAGACGCGCACATCGTCGGTGCGGAGTCCGACTCGCTGTCGCTCCGGCGCGGTGACCTCCGCCTCCACACCGAGGAGGCTGGCCCGCTCGGTTCGCGCGACCACCCGGAACAGCCGACACTGGATCTCATCGCGCAGACGCTTCACCTCCTCATTTCCCGGCAGGGCTTCACGAAGGAGGGTGCCGTAGCGGCGGAAGAGATCACGAAGCATGGGTACCTGGGTCTTCGCCTCGGCACCGAATAGAAACTCCAGCAACTCGAAGAACTGACGGTAGTGGCCCAGTCCCGAGCCCTCGACACCGCCCGTAGGGGGACGATACGGCGTCGCCGACAGCATCAGGATCGCAGGCCCTGCCTCGTCGTCGCGCGCGTCAAGCAGCAGGCGGAGCAGATCTTTCGCATCCTCATCATCATCGTCGGGCTCTTGGTCTAACTCGGTAGGCCCGTCCAGTCGCGGGCCGTCGAGAGTTCCACGGAAGGGCTCCAGGATCTCGAAGAACCGTTGGAACTCGTCGAGGATGACCAGGTCTGGTCGCAGCTTCTGCAAACCGAGGCGCGCGAGCCGCTTGCGCAGCGACTGAACGGTCCCGAGCAGGTCATGCTCGAAACGCCGAAGAAGCGACTCGGCAACAGCGCGATCGTGTGCGTCAGGAAGTCGCAGCCATATCCGCACCTCGTCGAGAAATTGGCCAGCCAGATCTCGTATCCGACGAAGCATCGGCTCCTCGCTACGCGGCCCCACATGGCTCCGCCAGGTCGTCTCCTGTACAAGTTTGAGCTTCTGCTCGAGCACAGTGAGAGGCGCCCCTGCATATGGAAGCCCCTCGCGAAGGAGGCACCAGATAGCCGCCCGTTCATCAACCCGCCCGCGAGATGATCCTTTGAGCGGCAACGTCCCCGGCGTCAGCGTGAACAGCGTGAAGCTGTTGCCTGAAGGCGGGTCAGCCCAGGGGAGGAGCGTCGGACGATCCACTTTTACCGCCGCGCTTTTTCGAGCAGCGTTTGGCAAGATCTCAAGCAGGCTGTCCCGGTTCTGGCTTGCGATGGTGAGGCTCGAACAGACGTAGAAGACGTTGAATGGTCGCTCGCCGCCCGCGAGGTTCTGTAGGATGCCTTGTGCGACGAGCGTCTTCCCAAGTCCGACCTCGTCGGCAACGAGAAATCGCCGCGAGCCCGTATCGTCACGGAGCCGCGAGACCGCGTGGTGGACGGTAGCCTCCTGGAATGGCTTGCGTCCCATCCGGGGAAGCAATCGTGGCGATGCGATCATTTGCGAAATGCCTCGCGAATCGCAGCCCACGCCTCAAGGAAGCGGCCCAGCAGCACCAGCTCTGCCGGGAGGAGCTGGCTCTTCTTGATCAGCTCGCCGTAGCGCTCCACAGCACGGTCCATCTCCTCGAACGCCTCCTGCTTCCCGACGAGCTGTCTGAGCAGCCCTTCCAAATGCACGTTGTCGATAAGCGACGCCTGCGCTCGCCGCGACTCCTCCCCCGATGGGTCATCGTCCGGATCACCTTCGAACGGTCCCATAATGGCCTCGTCCGAATGGAGGGAGTGCAGATAGGCGAGAAATTGACGGAACCCGAGGAGGCGCGCGACGAGCTCGCGGTCCCGCTCATCGCCGAGGGGAGGTTCGAGCTCGGCTGCCACGATCCAAGCTGCTTCGTCGTCGCCTTCACGGACCACGCAGACCACGAAGCGCGTCCTGAGTGCTGGCGCGCAACCAGGGAGATCAACTGTACTTCCGCCGCTCGGGAAAGGCACGAGTGCGCGCGGTGTCGTGTAGCGCGCAACCTCCAATTGGACACCGTCGGGCAATTCGAGCGTTGGGGGATTCAGCATCACCAAGTGGGAGGGTGTCCCAAGGCCAATGTCCTCAAGCCTGAAAAGGACGTCGTGGAGACTATCTCTCACCTGCTCCAAGATTGACGGTTTCGGCTCCGGGGACCCCAGCTCTGGAAAATCGAAGAGCTGCGCCTGTGCCCCGGCCCAATCCCACAGAGGATCGCAGAGCGTCGCGTCCCCGATGAGCCGAACGAACGCCTCCGTACTGCCGCCGCACCAGCCGGAACTCGTTAGGTTGTTGCTCCCGACGACCACCGTTCCCTTCCTGCCGTTGTCGATGGCGATGACCTTGGCGTGAAGAGCTCGGGTTTGCTCGATCTCGTCCGCCCCCTCCTCGCCGGTCTCCGCCTCCGAGGAATCAGGCACGTCAGCTGCGGCAACTATCTGGCGCGGCTCGAATGCCCGAAGATCATCGCGATTGGGTCCGAGGGCTACGCTAGTCAAACCGTCGATACCGCCCACCAGCCATCGCTTCGAGACTCCGCGCCAGCGCCTCGCGGCCTCCTCGACCATGTGACCATCAATGAAGGGCGAGAGCAGGAGCACCCTCGAAGCCCGAACTGCGAACGTATCCCACTCGCCATGTAGTTTCCGAGGGGCGTCGCCGCCAGCCTGGAAGTCGAAGACCATCTCCCGGATGTGAGGCGGCAGGGTCCACCGGACATCGTCAAGCTTGCCGAACGTCTCGAGGCGGCCCAGGTCGCCTGCCAGGGTGAGCGCGTGTTCAGCGAAGCCCCTCACACGCGGCAATGGAACGCCATCACCGGCCGGCCCGCCCTCCACGGCTATGCCGAGATCCCAATCTGTCGAGGTGGTGATGTTGCGGGAGCTGACGATGAGAACGAAGCGCTCGCGGCCCACTTCATCCGCCTGGCGCTGGCGAACCAGCCAGACTTTCGGGTGGAAGGAACCTCGACCCGGCAGCCGGACGGGCACGAGCACCCGATCAAGTAGTGTCAAAGACGGGTATTTCGCACCGTCGCGACGGCTCACGCGGCCAGCTTCATGACAGATGCGGACTTTGTCGCGCAGGCGGTCGAGGGCACGGAAGGCTTCGATGCGACCGTAGCGGACTTGCTCGCCCTCCCCTCCATCCAACGTCGTCAGGACTGCCATGCAGGTAAGTAGGTCGGCGGAGTAGGTCGCGCCAAGTGCGGCCACCGTTCGGTAACCGGATGGTGGCCGCAGCCTATCCAGAAGCCCGAGGGTAGGTTGGTTCATTGGCGAGCTAGACCGCGGTTGAGATCCCAGAGCAAGTAGCGCACGCGGTTCCAGCGGTAGTCGAGGTCGTACACGCTGACCGTTTTGGAATCGAACCCCACCCTTCGCGCCGCGCCCTGCTCCGTTCGTGGAAGGCGGGCACGTCCGCCCTTCCGCCGTCGCTCGACGGTCTCGAAGAGGCGGTGCGTGGCCTCGTCCACGAAGACCTTCTCGGCATCTTCGCCGCCCGCCACTCGACGGAGCCCGTCCTGCACATGTACGAGGCAGTTCCGCAGGAGCCTTGGTATTCGGGGCACGTCCGAGCAGAGTACGGGCAGGGAAAGCGCGAGCGTCGCATCCCGCTTCACTCTGTCTTCAGCCAATTCACGCAGCAAATTCCGATAGTGGCGGAGCGGCTTTACTCGGGGTGGAGACGCGGTGACCTCCACTACCCACTCGACGAGCGCCGCATAGATCGCGCGCACATAGCGTCCAAGATGGGACGCTTGGCTCGCACGTTCGAGCCGCCCGAACTGTCCAGCTGCTTTCGCCGCCCGAATGGCCAGGGGATCGTCCCAGGGGCGAAGCCCCGAGTCCTCCACGTGTTCCATCAGGGGTGGTAACTCAGCGCACAGTTCGGCTGCCTTCGCGAGCAGGCATGGGCCTTCGGCCACCTCATCAAGTGCGAGCAGCCGCTCTTGCAGCCAGCGGGCCTCGGAGCCTGTCAGTTCAAAATCGAGTCCCTCCGATTCTTCGTTCTGCCAGTCCTCAGGCATTTCCGGGACCAAGAACTCCGCGAGCGGCTCGTCTCGAATCGCGTCGTCCTGACTCTCGTCGATGCCTTCACCCACCCGACCGATGGCACTGCCACGCCAGCGGCGAAACAGCCGTGCGCGGTCCTGGGCAATTCGGCTTCGGTAGAAACCCCATCGGCGAAGGGCCGTCCAATAGATGAAGTCCACTCGTTGCGCTGGAAGACGCGGCGGATCTTCACCAAATACGCGCACCCCGATGATGCCGTTCATGTCAGAACTGGGCAAGCCGGGCGCTGATGACCGTCGCTCCGTCGCCACGAGTTGACTCGTCACCCAGAGGTCCACCTCATCCTTTCGCGCAAGGAAGTTCTGTGCCGTGACACCGCCGCGCGGACGAGCTAGCCAAAGGAAGTTCCAGGATACAAAGAAGAGGTACCGTGGCCGGGTCTGCAAGACCGAGGTGCCGGGAAAGAAGTAGTCGGCGTATCCGCTGTGGATCGCAAGCACCCCCATCTCGTCTACGACGCCCTCTCCCTTGTCTTCCAACTCATGCCTCAAGCGCTGGAGGGCCGCATCGGAGATCTCGACCCAGCCAAAGGGAATTTCGTCCGTGCGTCGTGCCCACCTCGCCATTAGTACAACTATCCAACAGGTCTAGGTTTCAACGCAACAGCCGTCCTCCGCCCAGTTCTCGAACCTCGTGTACTGGCTCAGGAACGTGAGGGGCACGTCGGCGGTGGGGCCGTGGCGGTTCTTGCCGATGATCAGTTCGGCACGGCCCTTCAATTCGGGGTTGTCGTCGAACATCTCCTCGCGGTGAACGAAGAGAATCAGGTCGGCGTCTTGCTCGATGGCGCCGGACTCGCGCAGGTCGGACAATTGCGGGCGCTTGTTGTCGCGCCTTTCGAGACCGCGATTGAGCTGGGACACGGCGATGACGGGAATGCCGAGATCCTTGGCCAGCGACTTGAGGCCGCG
>Ga0181518_10006214_pt1 | contig 10046 bp, 15 predicted proteins | sample PEATcosm2014_Bin_28_FD_119751 | JGI IMG/M metagenome (GOLD analysis project Ga0181518, IMG submission 119751) | Peatland microbial communities from MTU Mesocosm Facility, Houghton, MI, USA - PEATcosm2014_Bin01_60_metaG | ecosystem: Environmental > Terrestrial > Soil > Wetlands > Peat | place... | reverse complement strand
TTACTCGTGCTTGGCTTTGAGGGGCAGACGATGGGCGAGCGCCGCAATTCGCGACGGCTGAAAAGCTTCCTGCGCGGCTTTGTCTATTTCGACAAACGGCGCGGCGCCATGAGCTGCCTGGTCCGCGACCTGTCCGTCGAGGGCGCGCGCATCATCTTCTCCGAAGCCGTCACCATTCCCGACATGATCAATCTGCACCTTCCGCAGAAGAACCACACCGTGCGCGCGCGCGTGACCTGGCGCCGCGGCGACGAAATCGGGCTCGGCTTCTCCGCCGCCGATCCGGCCGCCGATCCGCTGCCCGACTCCGCCGAGTTGATGAAGCGCGTCGCCCAGCTCGAAGGCGAAATCGCAAGGCTTCGCCGGATGCTCAATCGCATGAAGGGCGAGCGGCCCGACCTCGACGACGAAGCCGCCGCTTAGCGCTTCTCCTTATCGGCCGCGAACGAACCGGCCTGCAACCGCATTGCGCCGTAACGCCGGGCGTGCCAACAACACGTCCGCAATCGCCCGCGACCGCCGCGGGCGCTGGCGGCAAAAGCAAGCGTAGGGAGACGATCATGGCCAAGGCTTATTGGGTATCGACGTATTTTTCCGTGTCCAATCCGGAGGCGCTGGCGGAATATGCCAAGCTCGCCGGCCCGGCAATCGCCGCCGGCGGCGGCCGCTTCATCGCCCGCGGCAATGCCGCCAAGGCCTATGAGAAGGGCACGACGCAACGCTGCGTCATCATCGAATTCGACAGCGTCGACAAAGCGGTCGCCGCCCATGACGGACCCGGCTACCAGGCCGCGCTGAAAGTGCTCGGCAACGCCGCGGCGCGCGACATCCGCATCGTCGAAGGCTTGAGCTAGCGCTCCTCGAAAATCCGGTCGCCCTGCAGGTCGACGATCTGCCGCGCCTTGCTCAGCGTGAAATTCACCGCGTCGTCGTAGGACGCATAGGCGTCGGCGCGGATGAAGCGGTGTTCCTTGCGCACGCCGCCGATCTCGCGCGCGATGCTGCCGGCAGTCTGGTATTGGCCGTTGTTTTTGAAGGGCGCGGCACGGATGACGTAGCCCTTGTACTCGACCGGATCGGAGACCTTTTCGGCGGCGGCACCGCGGCCGCCGAACAGCGCGCTCCAGAACGACATCGCGGGCCTCCCCTTTTTCGCCGCTGAATGTTACTCCTAACCGATACCGCGCGCATCACGCATGGAGTTCGACAATGCCGAAGGGCTATTGGGTCACCGTTTACCGCTCCATTTCCGATCCGCAAAAGCTCGCCGCCTATGCGCAGCTGGCGCCAACCGCGATCGCGCCGTTCGGCGGCCGCTATCTGGCGCGCGGCACCGCGGCGGCGGCTTTTGAGGCCGGCCAGAAGGAGCGCATCGTGATGTCGGAATTCCCGAGCGTCGAGAAGGCCATCGCCGCCTACCAGTGCCCGGCCTACCAGAATGCGCTCAAAGCGCTCGGCAACGGCGCCGTGCGCGACATCCGCATCGTCGAAGGGCTTAATTAACGCTCAAGGACGACGCGGCAAGGACGGCAACCAGGGCGATTGCAAAACGCGCGAAGCGTCGCTATATACGCGCCATTCGCGATTTAGCCTGACTTGCCGTCTCGGCCTTGAGCATGATCCGAAAGATCATGTGACAATAAAAAGGGCCTTTCCCAAGACAACGCAAAATCCGGATTTGGACCGCGTGAATGGTTCACGCGGCCACAAAAACGCATTCTGCGTTTTCCATAAGGAGGGCCATCATGGCTCAAGGTACCGTCAAGTTCTTCAACGCCCAAAAGGGCTACGGCTTCATCGTGCAGGATGCGGGCGGCCCCGACATCTTCGTGCACATCTCCGCGGTCGAGCGCGCCGGCATGCGCTCGCTCGTCGAGGGCCAGAAGCTGTCGTTCGACATCGAGGCCGACCGCCGCAGCGGCAAGTCCGCCGCGACCAATCTGCAGGCGGCCTGAACTACGGCATAAATGCAGCGCCGGCGTCATAATGGCGCCGGCGTTTTGTTTTCTGTCATGTTCGTAGAACAAGAATCTGGGCAACGAATAAGAATCTGGGCGACGAATAAGAATCAAGGAACAAGAACAAGGAGAACAATCATGCCAAGAAAACCGGGACTGAATTCCGAATTCGTCATGTTCGACGTGGTCTATGAAGACGGCACGCAGCGCTCCAACCGCAAGGTGCCGCGCGCGCTGCTCGGCGGCATCGACGGCGACAAGCCGGCGCACGGCTTCCTGATCGAGCAGGACCGCGAGATCGCCGAAAAATCCGGCAGGCCGATGGCGAAGATCCAAAGCATCTCGCGCTCGGGCGAGAAGAAGAAGGTCAAGGACTACGCCTAGAGCGCCGGCTGATTTTACCGTCGTCCCCGCGAAAGCGGGGACCCATAACCCCGGATTCTGAGTTCGACCACCAACGCCGGGATTATGGATTCCCGCTTTCGCGGGAATGACGACGGGGCTACCGTTGCGTCTTTTCACACAGCCGCGGAGCCGCACATGCCCAACATCAAGATCCTCAACCCGGAAACCCTCGGCAAGCCGCTCGGGCAATATTCGCAAATCACCCGCGTAAAGGCGTCTGAGTTCCTGTTCATCGCCGGCCAGGTCGGCGCCGACAAGGACGGCAAGACGCCAGCCGATTTCGACGGCCAGTGCGCGCAGGTGTTCGCCAATATCGGCGCCGCGCTTGCCTCGCAGAGCGCGAGCTTCGGAAATCTTGTTGAATTCACGACCTATCTCGTGCACTCGCAAGACATTGCGAAATTCATGGCCTACCGCACCCGCGAATTTCCAAAGCTGTTCGCCGGCGGCGCCTATCCGCCGAACACGCTGCTGATGATCGACCGCCTGGTGCAGGAGCAGTTTCTGATCGAAGTGAGCGCGGTCGCGGCGTTGTAACGGTAACGCATGCGCGCTCCTTCTCCCCGCACGCGGGGAGAAGGTATGAAGGGGGCCTCTCCGCAGGGTTCGGCTCGAATTTCGCGTCGTCATTTTCGTTTGGTCACCGCCCGGTCAGGCAACCACGACGTCACCGACATCATGCGCCCCGCGCGCTCCGGCCCGGTGAGATGCGCCGGAACTGCCGCCCTGACCTGCAACTCCGCCTGGCACAAAACGTCGGGCGATTCGCCCAACTGCAAGCTGGCCTCGATGCTCTGGTAGGCCGAGCATCATCCGGCGCAAGCGAATGCACTTACCAATGTGTTGGTCGATTTGATCGCATTCCGAGGCGGTCGTGAAGAAACACCTCGCCGCGAGCTTCCACGTCAATCCGAGCCGGATCTACAATCCGCCTCAGCAACAGGCCCTGGCCACCAAAAAGGCCCCCTGAGAGCCTCGCAAGGGGCTCTTTTGGTATTACATCAGGTGTTGCTCTCGATTCACGCGGAGATATCAAATGAGCGAAGAGGAGTTAGCCGCAGACACGCGCGTGCCAGATCGACACATGGATAAGCAAGAGGCTATTCGCCATCTCATCCATGCGGCCATTTGCCTTATGCAGAAGCACGAAGACCCTTTCGCCATCCATTTGCTTGTTCACTCGGCAGACAAAATGCTTATCGACCTCGCGAAAAAGCGAGGAGAGGAGCTACGCGTCGATTGGGAGCTGTACATTAAGCCGGAATATCACAAAGCCTTCTTTAAGAAAATTCGCGCCACCTACAATTACCTGAAACACGCCGACACCGATTTCGATGTGAAGCTGCCGGTGCACAACATTATGATGCTAAACGCATCAGCTATTTTCCTTTGTCTCGCGAATTATTCAAAATTGTTTGGAGGACTCACAAAGCACATGCTGCTCTTCTATATCTTCATGCTAAATATCTGGCCGCAACTGCTCAAACCTGAAGCCGTTGGTGCGCCCGAGTTGCTTAAAGCGACTGAAATGACGCAGGGAATGACGCCGGGCGAATTCTTCAAGCTGTTCGACGAAAAAAGCCACGACCTGCTGCCTGGCTTCTATCGCGAAGTTACCGAGGACCTGAAGGACACCGTAGATTTTTACCATTTGTCCTTCTACGAATTGCGCGAGGGCCAGACAAAAAGCTCGAGAATTCTCAGAATTCCCGAATACTAAGAAGTTTCTCAAAGACCATCGGCCAGCCTGTCTATCTTCGGTCCCACGCCCAGGTTCGAGAAACGCTTTACATGTATCTTCTCAAAAATCTTCAGAATGAGAATGCCGACCTGATTTGCCGTGAGTATCCAGTGGTCGAGCTGATGCCCGTCGCCATGTAGGTAGACTTGCTGCAGTTGCATCTGAGATGCTGAATGTTCGAGCTTCAGGTTGCCTGAAATGCTCTTCTCATTTGGGTGAGCCCCAAACTGAATTAAACGGTCATATAGGGACTCATAAGCAGCGCTAAGGCCCGCGTCCGCCTTCTTGATAGCCGCTCTGAAGGCGCCGTGAGTGAACGCACGCCGGACCTTCTTTTCATCGGCCGCCGTTTGGTCCCGGTCCCACCATACATTGGCAAGTGCAGGGTCGTCATGCACTAAGGCGGCGTATCCGGCGAATTCAACGCCCTGGCGGAGCACGGCAAAACCCTCAACCGTTGCGCCACCCATACCGAGCGCGCACGCGGCCCTAAAAGACGAATGCGCCCGAAAGTACATCAGAAGCGGAATGATCGATTGCGCCGTTGGTGGACCGCCGCTCCATCCAATTGTGATTTCGTACATCACCTCGTCGATGCGGCAAAGTCGATGCGACTCGCGCTTTCGAGCGAATGTCGCCACCGTATTCGACCACAGGCGTTCAAAATGCGCCGTTAGTTCCGGGTTATCCCAGCCGGACGGCCTATCTGTCTTCAATGGTGGTTCCATAACGCCCTCGGCCATCCACACCTATTCCGACTTGCCAAAACCCAAAGACGTGGATGCCCGGGTCAAGCCCGGGCATGACGCTGAGAGTATTCCGTCATCCTGAGGTGCGAGCAGCAGCGAGCCTCGAAGGATGAACGGCCGCGGCGCCGGCCGAAATTGGGCCTGCCGATTTCGGAATGTTGAGTGGATCAAATCTGGCATCAGAGCGCGGGCCGCATCTGCTGACGGGTCCAACGTGAACAGTTTGCGGCCCAATCACGCATCGCTGTGTTGCCGGTACGCATGCCTTCGGCGATGAGAATTGCCTGTCTTTCGAGTGTCGCAGCAATGACCTCGGCCTCGCTCGGACCCGATCCGTAGGCCGCGAGAAACACCCGCAGGCGCCGAACCTGCTCCGCAGTGGAGCGATCTGGATTGCCTAGATCGAGCCAAAGCCAAGCTGCGTAGCCGAGGTCGTAGCAACGCGATCCCGGTGCCGCCGCGTCGAAATCGATGAAAGCGACCGGACGGCCATCTCGGAACACTGTGTTACAGGGTGACAGATCGTTGTGACAGGCCACCTCGATGCCGACTTTCCGGGCGGAAGGCGTCGCGAAAAGAGGTGCGGTTGCATCGTGGTAGGCGCGAATGAGCCGTGCCGCATTTGCCAATGTCTTATCGTCATGCTCGCCCAGTTCAGCAGGAACCACACCCGGCATGTAGCCGTATATCTCTCTGCCGCTCTCGTCCGTGCCGAGGTAGCGGGGTGCCCCGTCGAAACCAACAGCTTCGAGATGCCGCAACAACGCCCGCACAAAGCCGACATTCGGGGTGGGCGGACGGCGAACAGTTTCCCCTCGTCTCACGACGCCAGGTGTTGTTCGCCCGCCTATCAGCATGGTCTCATTCTGGCTCATTCGCGCATCATAGGTGATCATTCCGCCGCCACGCGCGACAGCGCGCTCACCCGCGATGCTGGCGATGATACGCGGCAGCGCCGTGGCATGAGGCGAGATACTCGCGCCAGCGGATGGCGAGCGCCAGGCGGGCCGAGGCCGAGACGCCGGACTGCTGGTAGAGGAGGTCGCCCGGATTGTATTCCGGCCGCGTGCCGGTGCAGTGGGCCGTTGCCGCGCTGTGTCTCGCCGCGGCGGGGGCGAAGCCGGCGGCGGCGCCGAGGCAAAGCGCCGCGGCTGCGAGCGCCGCGGCAAGCGTGAGGGGTCTTGTCTTGTCCATGACCGGCTCCTTTCGCCGGACAACGCCTGCAGCAGACAAAAGTTTAGCACGCCGCCGCGTCTTTGGCGCGCACCTCACGGTGACGGTGAGAAGGTCAATTTTATAATTTACGAGGCTTCGGCATCGGCAGCTCGTTCGGCTTGCCCCAGCTTTGCATCCAGACCTTGACCTCGTCCCAAGGCACGCCCATCCGGGTCCGCTCGAACTCGGCGAGGCGGCGCTCGTCTTCCTCAAGGGCCTCGGGAGACCAAGGGCCTTCGCCTTTGGCGCGCAGTTCCGACTGTGGTCCGTAAGCAGCGGTCGTCCGTTTGCGCATGGTGCTCATTTCCGCTGTTCGCGGCTATGGAAAACGCGAAGCATGACAAGGCGTTCGCCGTCAAAGGCGTAGCAAAAGACGTATATCGCATTCGCGACTTCGAGCACGAGCTCGCGGTATGGCGGTCTTCCCTCAATTGCGCGGCCGAGCAGCGGATGATCCTCGAGGAGGCGAGCCTTTTCCTTGATTTCCGCAGCAATGACTTGCGCAAGGCGTGGATGCCGGTCGTGAAGGAAAGCGGCAAAGCGATCGAGATCGGTCAGCGCGATAGCCGACCACTCGAGCTTCATCGACCCTGCCAAGGCCTAAAGCCAGGCGTTCCCCAGGTATCGAGCCAACGCACCACGTCGGCGTGAGCGACAGTCGGCTCACCGGCTTTGATGGCCGCCCATTGCCGATCGAGCTCGTCCATTTCTCCTGATGACACTTTGGCGGATCCGCCGGCCAAGGAAACCAGCTGCGCAATCAATTCAGACACCGAAACGCCGGCCGCCGCGGCGCGCGCCTCGAGTGCGGTCGCCGTTGCGTCGTCCACTTCGATCTTGCGCAGTTTGACGTTCATGCGAACACCTTCACCGCCGGCGCCCCCTCCACCGCGCTTCGCGCGGTCCCCCTCCCCCGCTATCGCGGGGGCGGAAAGTTTAGTTATCCAGGAAGCTCCGCAGCTTCCGGCTCCGCGACGGATGCTTCAGCTTGCGCAGCGCCTTGGCCTCGATCTGCCTGATCCGCTCGCGGGTCACCGAGAACTGCTGCCCGACTTCTTCCAGCGTGTGATCGGTGTTCATGCCGATGCCGAAGCGCATGCGCAGCACGCGCTCTTCGCGCGGGGTGAGCGAGGCCAGCACCCGGGTCGTGGTTTCGCGCAGGTTCGATTGGATGGCGGCGTCGATCGGCAGGATGGCGTTCTTGTCCTCGATGAAATCGCCGAGGTGCGAATCCTCTTCGTCGCCGATCGGAGTCTCCAGCGACAGCGGCTCCTTGGCGATCTTGAGGACCTTGCGCACCTTCTCCAGCGGCATGCCGAGCTTTTCGGCCAATTCCTCCGGCGTCGGCTCGCGGCCGATTTCGTTGAGCATCTGCCGCGAGGTGCGCACGATCTTGTTGATGGTCTCGATCATGTGCACCGGGATGCGGATGGTGCGCGCCTGGTCGGCGATCGAGCGCGTGATCGCTTGGCGGATCCACCACGTCGCATAGGTCGAGAACTTGTAGCCGCGGCGGTATTCGAACTTATCGACCGCCTTCATCAACCCGATATTGCCTTCCTGGATCAGATCGAGGAATTGCAGGCCGCGGTTGGTGTATTTCTTGGCGATCGAGATGACGAGGCGCAGGTTGGCTTCGACCATTTCCTTCTTGGCCTGGCGCGCCTCGCGCTCGCCCTTCTGCACCATGTGCACGAGCTTGCGGAACTCGGGGATCTCAAGACCGGTCTCGGACGCCAGCGTGTGGATGTTGGTGCGCAGCTCCTTGATGCGGTCCTTGTCGCGGGCGACGAAATTCTTCCAGCCCTTGGCGGAGAGTTTCGAGACGCGGTTGAGCCAGCGCGGGTCGAGCTCGGAGCCCTGGTAGTTGCGCAAAAAATCCTCGCGCACGACGCTGTGGCTTTCGGCAAGGCGCATCAGGCGGCCTTCGTGGCCGACGAGGCGCTTGTTGATGTCGTAGAGCTGCTCCACGAGGGTGTCGATGCGCGCCTGATTGAGGCGCAGCGATTTGACCTCCTGAATGATCTCTTCCTTGAGTTTTTTGGACTTTCTCTCCTGGGCGGGCGAGAGCGTCTCGTTGTGCAGCTTGCCCTGGATGTCGAGCTCTTGCAGGCGGCGCAGCCGCTTGAACGAGTCGGCGATGTTGTCGAAGGTCTCCAACACTTTCGGCTTGAGCTCGGCCTCGATCGCGGCAAGCGACATCGAGTTCTCGAGATCGTCCTCGTCGAGATCGGCATCGGCCAGCGCCGCTTCCTCGCCGCTCACCTCGCCGTCGGCCCCGGCCGCGGCCGCGCCATTGGCGCCGGCGGGCTTGAACGGGGTGGCGGCGGGCGGCGCCGACGGCGGCGCCACCGCTTGCGGCGGCTGCGGCACGAAGCCCGGCGCGCCGGGGCCAGAGCCTGGCGCAAGCGGCAGGCCATCGGGCCCGACGGCGGCCGCTACCTGCTTGGCATCGGGGCCCGCATAGGTCGCTTCGAGATCGATGATGTCGCGCAGGAAGACTTTGCCTTCGTTCAATTCGTCGCGCCAGATGATGACGGCCTGGAAGGTCAGCGGGCTTTCGCACAGGCCGGCGATCATCGCCTCGCGGCCGGCCTCGATGCGCTTGGCAATGGCGATTTCGCCCTCGCGGGAGAGCAGCTCCACCGAGCCCATTTCGCGCAAATACATGCGGACCGGATCGTCGGTGCGCTCGGTCGGCTCCTTGGTCTCGGATTTGGCCACCGCCTTCGGCGCCACTTCGACGAGCTCGCCGGATTCGCTCTCTTCCTCCTCCGGCTCGTCCTTCTCCTCTTCCTCGGCCTCGGCTTCCTCGGTCTCGACGACGTTGATGCCCATCTCATTCATGATGGCGAGCACGTCCTCGATCTTCTCGGAGGTGACCTCCTCGGACGGCATCACGGCATTGAGCTGCTCATAGGTGACGTAGCCGCGCTTCTTGGCCTGCTTGATCATCTTCTTGACGGCGGCGTCGGATAGATCGAGCAGCGGCAGCGGGCCGTCCTTCTCCGGGGTCTCCGGGCCGTCCTTCTCCGGGGTTTCGGCGTCTTTTGGCGCGGCCGCTTTGGCCTTGGTCGGTGCTGCCTTGGTGGCCACGCTGCTCTTGCTTGCCATTGTTCTGTCTCTCCACGGACGACTCGGGTCCCCTACCCTATGGTGAGTGAATCACCTGGGGCGGCAGACCAACGCCGGGACTTGGGGCCGAAGCCATTGGGCCGAAGCCTCAAATCCCTTGTTGTTGGGCCGCCGGCTTCTGCCGACGGCCGAAAAGGGCGGATGCCGGAGGGGTTTTACCCTTGGACACCGCCCGAATCGAGGCCGAATCTGTCGGAACTCCGTTAAGCTCCGACTAACCACAACCGCGAGGGTGACCTCTTATTCCCCTCGCGTGTCCGTCCTCCCCCTGCCGACTTTTAGCCCTCCCCCTGGAAGGGGGAGGTCAATAACTACATCGGCCGGGCTGGCCGGCCCGAAGAGGCGCCAAAGCCCTCGATCAGGGCCTCGGTGCCGTCGAGCGACGACAGCCGCGCCTTGACGTCGAGCAACCGCGTGTAATTCGCCTCGCTATTGTCCTGGCCGAGCGCGGTTTCCGCGTCCTTCAGTTCCCTAGTTAGGGAATGCCACTGCCGATGCAAGGCAACAAGCTGTTTCCAGGTCAGTAAAACGTCGTCCCGCGCCGCCTGCGGCTGCGCGCCCCACACCGACAGCGTGGTGATCGAGCGCTCGATGCGGCCAAGCAGCGCGCCGAAGCCGAGGCGATCGAGCTCGGCGACGAACTCGGCGCGGTCGGCTTCGCTGGCCCGCCCGGAATCATCGCGGAATTCGCCCGCGGAATGATGGGCGAACACGTCGATCAGCGCGCTTTTGAGCTTTTGCGTGTCGGCGTGGCGGAACTCGGCCTCGGCCAGTTCCTCCATGTGGTCGTGCAAGAGCCACGGGTGATTGAGTGCGGTTTGCAGGATCAGCGCCTCGCGGAGC
>Ga0181518_10006209_pt1 | contig 10048 bp, 6 predicted proteins | sample PEATcosm2014_Bin_28_FD_119751 | JGI IMG/M metagenome (GOLD analysis project Ga0181518, IMG submission 119751) | Peatland microbial communities from MTU Mesocosm Facility, Houghton, MI, USA - PEATcosm2014_Bin01_60_metaG | ecosystem: Environmental > Terrestrial > Soil > Wetlands > Peat | place... | reverse complement strand
GAGATTCGCCGTGGGGATGGAGGCATGCCCGCCGTAGTTCACGTTCAGGTCGAAGATGAGCAGCTTGCGGGGCTTGCGCGGCGGGGCGAAGGCGTGCGCGGGAATGGCCGCTTCGATCAACTCGCGCTCGTTGCCTGCGGTCGCGGTCTCCGCCGCCCGGACGGCTGTGGCGCCGCAGGTGAGCGCAAGAGCGCTGGTGGCAGCACGCGCAAGGAAGGCGCGGCGTGTTACGGCGAGCGAGGGATCGGCCGAGAGTCGATTACGAGGAGTGTGATCGTGGCGCACTTTCAGCATGCTGGTGCCGCATTGTGCGCCTTGCCTGGCCGGGGTCAAGCCCGAGGACTCACCCCCCGTGGAAAAGCCACCCAAAGCCATACTCTGGCAAAGGCAGAAAGCAGATAGCACAAAAAGGGTGGTAACCGTTTGATGGAAAGTCTCGCTGAGCGCGCGGCTGATCTGGCCGAACCGGCCAGCCTGCGCCACGTTCAGACCACGTTTGCCCGGTTGAGGGATGTCTAATACTCTCATACGTTACTTACTTTCTTTTGCTGTTTGGTTTGTTGTGTTCAGTTGGCTCATACGATGAGCCTTCTTTTTCACTTCACCCTATATAGGTCCACAAAACCTGTTACATGAGTCACAAGACGAATTATTTGCTCGTTTCTTTCCACTCACGCCGCGCCTCGGCCTTCACCGGCTCGATTTCCTGTTCGTCTTCGAGCATTGCCGCCACCGCGCGCTGCTGGCGCCGCAACCTCCGGATGGTCTCGGCGTCGTCCAGCCCGAGGCTGCGCTGCTGAATGATCTCGTCCGCCCCGCCGGGCTGGCCGTCAATGCTCCTGGCCTCCAGGGCCAGGGCGTGAATTATCTCCGGTGGTGGATGCAGCAGGAGCCGGACGACATAGAGCGCGTCTTGCTCGTGTTTGAGAACCGCATTCCGGCCTTCAAAAGTGAGTTCCCAGAACCCCGGGACCCAGAACAGGCCATATTGGGGTACGTCTCGGTGGTTGCGATCAGTAGTCTGTTGTCTCGTTATCATAGCAACTCCTCCGGCGGAAGCTGCATGAGTTCTACCAACTCGCTCTCCCACGCAGTGCCCGCGCCGCGCAAACGCCGCCAATCTCCCAAGCCCTGACGCGTCCAAACAAGTACGAGTTGTCAGTCACCAACTCTGAAGAGCGCTGCGGAAAAAATGCGCCTCTTCATATATAGGGGCGCAGTTCCGTGGAAATAGTGTTGGCGGGAAGTGGTTGATGGGTGAGGGGTTACGCATACCGTTAACGTTATCGGGACGAGGGCGTGGGGTGGTTGGGAGGTGAAATTATTTCGCTGAATTGTTGTAAGTGCCTGCAAATCAAGAGCACTTTTTTTCAGGCTATTACCGCCCGGTTGCGGAGCGAAACGACCCTGCCGCTCAAGTGGATTGTGGCGCGGGTGCAGTTCGAGTACTCATATTATGGCATGTACTCCCGCCAGCTCCGTGGCGAGTTGGATTCCCTGATTGCCGACAATCTCCTGGTAGAGAAAGAAGGTATGAATGCATACGGTGGCCCTTCCTTCACCTTCGAAGTCCAACCCAAGCTAGAAGGCTTCCTTGACGAGCTTGGAGTCGAACAAGAGCCGGCCTGGACCGCTGCCGCCAAGAAACTGGACAATTACAGCGCACAGACCCTGGAGGGTATCAGCACCATCTTGTTTTTGAAGCGCCGTGGTCTGCAGGGCGAACAGCTCAAGCAGCGGCTGTTGTCTCTGAAGCCCCATCTCGCAGCCCAGTACGACGCCTGCGATCGTGAGACTAGTACCCTCCTTCAAAACTTCACCTCGCCCCGGACCAAGACCCTGGTCGCCTGAAGACAACTGGAGGTGTCCAGTTGCTTTTGGACTGAAATCCTGCGCCCCGACCGCTGACTGCCGACTACTGGCCACTAATCACCGCCCCCTGTTCTCTCGCCCCCGGAGCCTTTAGCGTCGGCTGCTCCACCGCGGACCAATCCTTGGGTCCTGCCAGAACGTGGCTGAGGAAAGCCACCCAAAGCCACAGTGGGGGGAAGGTGGAATGATGAATGATGAATGATGAATGATGAATGGCGGCTAAGGCTTCCCTCAAGCCACCCCAATGCGACATCAAAGCCATCTCAAAGCGTGTTGATAGCCAACCGATAGGCACCCCAAAGCCACCTCAAGGCTACCCCAAGGCCACCCCAATGCGGCCCCAAGGCCGCCTCAAAGCCACTCGTGGGCGAATGCAGAATGTTGAATGCAGAATGGCGGAGCAAAGGCGTTCTAAGCAACCGCAAGGGTAGCGGCTCGAGCACGACTGACTCGGAGACCTGCCGTTTGCCATCGATTGAAATGCACGGGTTTGGAGGCTAGGCAGAAGGCAGCGCGTCCAGCACCACGATCTCGAACGACTTGAGAGTGAGCCGCAGAGGTTTTCCGGCCTCGGCACGGAGCGCCGGTTTGGAGGCATCCTCGGCCCAAGGACTTTTGAGCAGGTATTTCGTATCGGCGCCCGAAAGCAATTCAAACGCGGTCGCGACGTCGAGCGCGTAATCGAGCGGTTGGACATCCGGATTGCGCAGCATCACGATGCCCTTTCGCGCGCTCCACGAGGCGTAGCCATAGACCTGCAGCTTGCCCGGGTCGCCGCCGATCCAATGCGTGTCCACGAGCACGTCAGCGTTGGCCCTAGACCACTTCGCGGCTTCAGCCAGCACGCGCCAATCTTCCGCGGTGAGTTTGCCTGGTTGGATGTAAAGCTCCTGCAGTCCGGTGCCGCTGCCGAAGAAGGCACGCACGTCGTCCTTGAAACCGGCGGCGTTGAACGTCGGGTCGCCGGCCATGCCCTGGCGCGAGTAGGCCACGCCCTGAGTCATCAGCGAGTTCAGCGGAAACAGCGGTCCTTTGTGGACGATGTTCCGGTAAACTTCCTGGTCGCGATACGTCAGCCACTGCTGCTGTTGGTTGCCTTTGCCCGCGAGTCCCATGTCCCCGCCCTGCCGCCAGACGGAGTCGGCATAGCGCAGCCAGAAGGGCGACGGCCACGAACCGGTGGTGAGGTTGATGTAGAGGTTCGGGTCCTCATGCCGCAATTCCAGCATCAACTGTTGCATGGCTTCGGTGTCGAGCACGTATTGCGCGCCACCGTTGGCGGCCATCCCGGCGGCAATGCCGTCGAATTTGAAATGGTTCACGCCGTAATTGCGGATCATGCCAACGCAGGCCTCCCGAAAGGCGGCATAGTATTTCGGCCCGGCCAGCGAAAAGCCCGTGGCATTAAGCTCGTAACCCTGCGCGCGGCCAAACTTGATCCGCTGCTCCTTGGGTTCGCCGTACCCGCCGAAGGGCGAAAGCCAGACGCCCAGGTGCGTGTGGTATTGCCGGCATAACTCGGCCAGGGGTTTGAAGCCGTTGGGGAATCCGCTGTGAAACCGCCAGAGCGTTTTCGGATCATCCCAGCCATCGTCGAACACCATGCCGTCCATGATCACGCCGTGCGCTTTGATCAGCCGCTCGCCGCAAAGGCGGATGGCTTCGAGGCAGTTGGTTTCGTTCAGGGCGAATGGGTTCCACGCGGTGTCATACCAGGAGTTGTAGTGAAGATACGGGCGAAAGGGATGGGCGCGCTCGCGCTCCAAGTAATACAGGAAAGCGCGACGCATCTGTCCTGCCGGGGCAACGCCGAACACAAAGCTCTGCTTCATAGTATCCCCGCGCTTCAAAAGGGCGTTGCGCGGAATCCGGCACAGGACCGGGCCACCCCGGCCAGCCAAGAGAACCTGCCCAAATGACTCCACGCGTTGGTTGGCGGGAAGCTTGAACTCGGGGTCGGTCCCGATCTCGGCTGCCAAATCCTGCGGCGCCCAGGTGCCGATCTCCTGCCGCGGCGTTGCTACCTCGTTCAGGGCATGAGGATCTTCGGCCCCGAAGAAGAAGTCGTCGGCCATGACCGGCGAACCGTCCACCTGCCCCACCTGCTGTGCCTCGGGGATGGTCTGGTTCAGCCAGACGATCTCCCGGATGAAGCAGTCCTCGCGTGCGGCGCTGGCGTCAATCTCCTGCCGGACGTAGTTCCCGCCGTCGTGCAACACCGCGCGCCATACCACGAGCACGCGCCCGTCGGCCGAGCGCAACGGTACTTCCACCTGCTTGCCGGGAATGCGCGCGGCCAGACGCGCCGCCTTGGGGTCCGGGGTGAGCTCGATCAGCCGCGCCGGGCCGTCCCGGCGAAGGGTGGAGGCCGCATAGCACTCGCCGTTCGTGAGGACGATCTCAAAGGCCTCGCCGGTGAGCGTGACCTGCCTTTGACTCACCGCATCGCGGAAGAACTCCGGCCGCAGCCCCACGTCCCCAACCCGCCAACTGGAGGAGAGGGCGGAATTGCTGATGATGATCTGCGAGCCGTCGAGAAGAATCCGTGCAGGGCTGGGGACAATTGCCGGGTAAAATGCCTGTGCCAAGACTGCGGCCGACGATAGCGCCAGCACAAAGGCCGCAGCGCGAATGGGTCTCAGTGTGAACCTACGGTTGTTCGTTTGCATTTTGTGCCGTTTGATCATCGCGTGTGACGCTGGGCCTGTCGAACTCACATTTTGCCCGCCAGGGCGGTGTCAGCGAAAGTGCCAAAGGTCAATGGCAAATGGCAGATCGCAAATGAAAGCTGAAACCTGAAATCGGAGGGCAGAGAGCAAGGAGCAATTCGGCATGCGGAACATCCAACTTCCAACGAGGCAATGCGCCACCAAAGCGACATCAAAGCCACCACAAAGCCAACTGATAGCCAACGCATAGGCACCCCAAAGCCATCCCAAAGCCACCTCAAAGCTACCCCAAGGCCAGAAAGCCGGAAAGTTGGCGCCTGGAGGAGTGGTGGGACGGATTTCCGGCCCATGGCTTGGCGCGCCTGTACTCAGGAAACGGGGGATCAGGGTTTTATATCAGACGGGCTAAAAGGATGCTATTTACCGGGCGGGTCCTGAGCTGGCTGGGCGTCTTTCTTCGGATGTAATTCGTCTTTCCACTTCTTCACGTTCGGCGCCTTGTCGTAGATCTCGTTCATCAGGTCTTGGGCGTCCTGGGGCGTGCGGGTGACTTTGGGGCGCAGGAAGACCATTAACTCGACTTCCTGGGTGGTCTTGTCCTTCTTGTTGAAGAGCCATTTCAGGCCTGGGATCTCACCGAGGATAGGTGTCTTGTACAGGGTGTCGGTGACCTGCTTCTGAATGATGCCGCCCAGCACGAGGGTCTGCCCGTTTTTGGCGGTGAGGTCGGTGCGGAAGTTGCGCGTGTCGAAGACGGCGCCGCCGAGGATGGTGTCGCCTGCAACCACAACCGAGGATTCGGCGTGGATCTTGAGCTCCACGTCGCCGGTGTTGTTGATATGGGGGGTGACCTCGAGAATGACGCCGACGTCCTTGTACTCGAAGTTCTGGCTCAGCCCGATGGATCCGGCGTTCTGGCTGGCGGTCAGGATGGGGACTTGTTGCCCGACAAAAAGCCGGCCGGTTTCATTGTCGCGGATGTTGATTTGAGGCTCGGCCAGGATTCGGGCATCGGTGGTCATGCGCAGGAACTGGATGAGGAAGTCCATGTTTACGGTGCTGCTGAGAACGCCCGACCGGAGCGTGGTCAGGGTCTGGGCGACAGCGTCGGCATTAGGGGTGTTGACGGCGGTAGAGCCACCAACACCCTGCATGTAGCGGGCCGTCGTACTGGCGAGGAGCGAGTTCTGATAGTCATCGGCCGAGAAGACCTGGCTGCCATCGGGGGACCAGCGGACGCCGAGCTTGTCGAGGAAATTGCTGGAGACTTCGATGAGCCGCGCTTCGATAAGCACCTGGTCAGTTGGCGCATCGAGTTCCTCGATCAATTTCAGGACCTGCGGGAAGAAGTGAACATTTGCGGAGATGAGCAAGGCATTGCTGCGTTCATCGGCGACGGCACGCACCCGGCCGACCAGATCGCTCACACTGCGGACGGACGTGCGGCCATCGGAGGTGCGCGGGGGATCGGGCTGGCCGCCGAGCCAGGGGAAGTAGCCGTCTTCCTTGGCCGCGCGTTCCAGCTCGAAGGCCGGTTGGGAAGCGGTGCGTTGTTGCTGCTGCTGGGGCGTCTGCTGGTTGCCTTGGGGCTGTTGCTGGTTGACGGCGCGCAGCGGCGGCGACCCGTTTTTGGCGAACAGGATGTTGATGCTGTTGGCCACGGTGAAGGCTTTGGCGAACTTGAGGCCGATGCGGAGCGTGCTTTCGCCGGCTTCCGAAGGCTGATCCAGTTGCTTGAGGACGTCTTCCACGACCGCGAGGTTTTCCTTGGAGTTGGAGGTGACGATGATGGCGTTGGCGTAGGGCTCGCTGGTAATGCGGACTTTGCCGTAGAGCCGGCCCACGTCCCTGTCGGCCTGCGGCTCCGGGTTGTCATAGTAATCGAAGTAGGATCGCTGTTGGGTTTTCTTCAGGAAAAGCTCGTTGAGCACGTCCTCAATATCCACCGCGCTGACATATTTGAGCGGGTAAATTCTGGGCGCCAGGCTGTCGTCGCTGACGGGCTCGTCAAGCTCTTTGATCATCTTCTCAATCTCGTCCATGCGCGCGGGCGGGGCCTGAACGATGATGCAGTTGCGACGGCGGTCGGCCACGACGCTCATTTTCTTCGATCCCTTATCGGAGGAACCGGAGGAGGAGAAAATGAAGTAGGGATAGCGGGACGAGCTATCCTGGTCTTTGTTGAGGTCCTGCAACTGTTTGGCCACGTCTTGCGCATCGGCGTTCCTGAGCAGGAAAGTGCGCGTGGCTTTCTCCAGCGCGTCCTCTGTGTCCAGGGCGGCCACTAGTTTCTCGACGGCTTTGAAGTTCGCTTCGCTAGAAAGGACGATCAAGGAGTTGGAACGGTCGTTGGCGGCCACCTCGACTGTTTCCCTGGGAGATCGGCCGCCGGTCTTCTGATAGAGGGGGCCCAGCTCTTTAGCGAGGTCGGCGGCGTTCACATTCTTCAACGGAATGACACGGAGGGCGACGTCTTCGGTTTTGCCAGTGTCCAGGATATCGATAAGGCGCAAGACCTCAGGCAGCTTGGATTTCGGGGCCGAAATGATCAGGCGGTTGGAGGACTTGTCCGGCCAAAGCCTGACTTGCTGGCCGCTGCTGCCGCCTTGGGAGCCGCCGCTGGAGGCTGGCGGACTGCTGTCCCCACCCGAAGAACCGCCGCCGCCCGGGGGTGAGGGGCTGCCCGGCATGGAACTCATTCCCTGCGGAAACGACGGGCTGATGCTCGATGAGCGCGAGGATTTCGATGGTCCCGATGCGCCGCCGGTTTGCGCGCTCAGAATCAGGCCCAGCAGGTTCGCCAGTTCGTCGGCATCCGCGTGTTGCAAAGGACGGATTTCGATGACCAGACCGGAGGCCGAAACGTCGAATTCCCGGATGAGGTCGGACAGCAGCCGCAGGTTGTCGTTGAAATCGGTCACGATAAGCTGGTTGGCCCGCTCGTCTATATCAATCGTCCCTTTGTCCGAAAGCACGCCGCGGACTTTTTCCCGCAGCTCCGCCGCCTGGATGTGCGACAGGGAGAAGATTTTGACCAGACGCTGGCGGCCTTCGGGGATATCCGTTCGCGAGGCGTCGAGCAGCTCGGGGTTCATCTTGGGCTCTTTGCCTTCCGGCACGATCAGGATCGAGTTGCTGGATTCAATCGCGCTGAACCCCTCCAACGACAGGGCGCGATAGACGAGATTGATCGCCTCGCGCGTGCTGACCTTCTTCGAACTCATGATGGTCAATTGACATTGGGCTTGCGGATGTTTGACCACGCTCTTGCCGGTGGTTTGCGCCAACCACTGCACGATCATGTCAATGTTCGCGCCCTGGAAGCTGACCTGGATGTCGTCGGAGCCAGCAGTTTTGTTGGTCTTCGATTGGCTGTCCACGTTGGTCCCGGCGGCGCCCTTTTCGAGGGCGGGAAGGGCGGGGGATTCGGCAGCGACCGGCGGGGTGGATGCCAGGACACTTGCTTCAGGCTTGACCCCGGGCGCGCTGTTGGTGGTCGGCGTTTCAGCCGCCGGCTTTTTCTCCGCGCTCGGCTGCGTGTCTTGAGCCGGAGCGGGCGCCGCCAGGAGGCCGGCGAACACCAGGCTGATTAAACCTAAGGGTGCTTTCATTGGGAATTATCCTTTTGTTTGGGCAGGAGCGACTCGCCTCCGTAACCGGAAAAGATGGTGAGTTCCTGCTTCTGCCCGTCATCTTCCACTAAAACCCGATTGGTGCCGATCTTGAGGAGTTTGAGCCCGCCCAGGCTGTCACCTTCCTTGACGACCCCGGTCTGGCCGTTGGCGGCCCGAAGGAACGCGACGTTGCCGGCGATGCCCAACAGCGCCATCGGCAACGGGCGCATAACAGGTCCCAGGATCTCACTGTCGGTGATTCGATCCACGCGCGCCCGGATCGCGAGCGGGAGTTCGGGTGCTGTCATAGCTCCCGGACGTCCGGGAGGTCCCATTCCCATCGCTGCCATTTGCGGAGGAATTCCGGCGCTGACGCCCGGCACTGGGTTGGTCGCGCCCGATGGCGCTGCGCTCAGGTTGGTCCTAGTTAAATCAGGCCGCGAGACGGTGTTAGTTTCTTTGGATCTGGAACGTGGCTCGCGTGCAGAATTTGTGTCGGTTCTTGTCTCGGCGATTGGCAACGGAGCATTCGTCCCTTTCAGTGCCGATACCAGATGCGGATCATTGGTACCAGCAATTCCAGATTGATGGCGGGAGGGAGAATTGGTTGGCGCGCCGGCAACCTGGGCGCCAGGGTGAGCCGCATTCGTGCCTGCTTTGCCCGAGCCAGAGGCCACCAGAGCATTCGTTCCCGGCCCGCCGGCGGGCGCATTGGTTTCCGGCGGCAACGTCGGCAGGGACGGAATGTTCAAGTGCGCCAATGGATCGCTCCGCAAGACCAGACGCGCGACCTGGAACAGGAGGAGGCCGGCCAGCGCTACGCAGATACCCTTCAAAACGGGTTCCGAACGTTCAAGCATGCGGCGACCCCTCCTTAGTCCATTGGTCGAAATCCAGAATCAAAATGGTCAGGTTCACCTTGAGCTGCCCCGGTCTCATGTCCGGCGTCAGTTGAACCGAATCGATTATCAGCGGAAAGCCGACACTCTCCAGACGGCTAAGCAACCCCATTACTGCCGGGACCTGGCCGGCGCCCTCCAACTGGACCGTAGCCAGTTCTTTGCTCGACGGGCGCGCCGGAGACTCCCGGACAGGACCGACCTGGACCCCGCCACTCAACGCCGCCTTCTGGATCGCCGCGCTGGCCTCCGCAACAACGGAGGTGCGCGCGAGCTTCGCAGGATCCAGGCGCAAGCTCTCCATCAGCTTTTTCACGACCGATACCCTGTCGTCGTAAAGCCGCACTTCCTGTTTCAAACGATCGGCCTGGCTCACCAGTTGTTGGTAATCGGCTCGGCACCTCACGAAGTACCTCCAAACCTGGAGCCCGCCGAATACCAAGAGGTAAATGACGATCACCGCCGCGCCGAAGCGGACAGTGCGTTTTTCGTGAGGCGTCAGTGTGCGCATGAGATTATGGGTTCGTCGCCGGCGGCGGAGCTGGCACCACTGGATTCCCCGGCGCGGTCATCCGTTTCCCTGGACCGGGCATCGCCCCTCCCCCCGGCCCTGGCCTGAATGGCATTGCCGGCACCGCGCCCGGGAAGCCGCCCATATCCATCGCCGGAAATGCGCCGACAGGAGGGTCTTTCGGACGGTTCTTGGCCTTTTCGATTTCCTCGGCAGTTGGCCCGAGTGAGAGCGACTGCCGGTCGTTGACAGGCTTCCATTGCGCCGTGATCCGCACCGTCAACTTCTGGCGGTCGGGCGTGGGTGTTTGTTCCTCGACGGCGACGCTTGCGAAGAATCCGGAGTCTATGAGCTTGGAGCGAAAACCGACCACCTGCTGGGAGTCCTTCATGGAGGCCCGCAATGCGAGGTCGCCGCGACGGTTCATCGAGAGTGAATCAAACTTCGCTCCAGGAGGCACCGCTTTTGCCAACAAGAACAGCG
>Ga0181518_10006208_pt1 | contig 10049 bp, 10 predicted proteins | sample PEATcosm2014_Bin_28_FD_119751 | JGI IMG/M metagenome (GOLD analysis project Ga0181518, IMG submission 119751) | Peatland microbial communities from MTU Mesocosm Facility, Houghton, MI, USA - PEATcosm2014_Bin01_60_metaG | ecosystem: Environmental > Terrestrial > Soil > Wetlands > Peat | place... | reverse complement strand
TGGCTGGCCGGAGGGCCGCACGGCCACCGAGGCGATGGCCGAGGTGACCGAGTACGCCCGCACCTACGCGTGGTACCCGCAGCGGGCCGGCCGGCCCGACCTCCTGGCCGAGGTGGCCCGCGAGATCGGTGCCTCATCGATCGAGCGACAGCTGGTCGCCGACGTCATCGCCCGCACCCGCGTGGCCACCTGGAACGTCGATCGGTCCCGAGCGGCCAGGGCGGCCGGCCGGGCGCCGGGGCCCGAGGGGTCGGTGGCCAAGCTGGCCGGAAGCGACATCGCCCGTCGTTCGGCCGCCGCCCACGCCACGATGGCCGGGGCCGCCGCCATGTTGACCGGGCCGAGCTCGGCGCGTAACGGGATCATCGCCGAGATCCTGGTCTCGGTCTCGGCCGGGTCCATCGCCGGCGGCACCGACGAGATCCAGCACAACATCGTCGGCGAGCGTTCGCTCGGCCTGCCGCGCGAGCCCTCGTCGGATTCGGGGGTGCCGTTCCGCGAGGTGCGCACCAACTCGCCCGAGCGGTGACACCTCGACCTGCGTCGACGGGCGCCATCTACACCGATAGCGTCGGCGGCCTGCCCGGTCGAGGCGACCGCGGCGCACCGCTCGGTCCGAAGGAGGTGTCGGGATGTCCGCTCTGCCCGTGACGCAATGAGTGACGTGAGCGTGGAGCTGGCCGACGACTATGTCGCCACCGTGGAGATTCACCGTCCGCCCAACAACTTCTTCGACGTGGCGTTGGTCTCGGCGATCGCCGATGCATACGAGGACCTCCAGACCGGACCGTGCCGAGCCATCGTGCTGTGTTCGGAGGGTCGGCACTTCTGCGCCGGGGCCGACCTCACGAGCGGCACTGAACGGACGGTGGGCCAGCTGTACGGCCACGCGTTGCGTCTGTTCGAGGCCGAGCTGCCGGTCGTGGCCGCCGTCACCGGAGGCGCGATCGGCGGTGGGCTCGGGCTGGCGTTGTCGGCCGACTTCCGGGTGGCCAGCGCCGAGAGCCGTTTCGCCGCCAACTTCTCCCGCTTGGGCTTCCACCACGGCTTCGGCCTGACGGTGACCCTTCCCGACGTGGTCGGCCAACAGGCCGCGGCCTCCTTGCTCTACACCGGTCGGAGGATCGGCGGCGCCGAGGCGCTCTCGATCGGGCTCTGCGACCGGTTGGCCGCCACCACCGACGACGTTTTCGTCGAGGCCCGGGCGATGGCGGTCGAGCTCGCATTGGCGGCGCCGCTGTCGGTGCGAGCCATCCGTGCCACCATGCGGCGCGGGTTGCCCCAGCGGGTGCGCGAGGCGACCGAGATCGAGCGGACCGAGCAGAACCGCCTCCGTCGGACCGAGGATTTCGCCGAGGGTGTGGCGGCATCGAGCCAGCGCCGCGAGCCGCTGTTCAAGGGGTCGTGAGCGACGTCGGCCGCCGGCGCGCCGGGTCGGGCTCGCCGTTCGAAGCGTCGATCGGGTTCAGCCGGGCCGTGCGGGTCGGACCTCGTGTGGTCGTGTCCGGAACCGGCCCGATCTGGCCTGACGGCTCGTGTCCCGACGATGCCGGCACCCAGGCGCGACGGTGCTTCGAGATCGTGCTGGCCGCCCTGGCCGAGCTGGGTGCCTCGGCCGACGACGTGGTCCGCACACGGATGTACCTGTGTGCCCGCGAGGACGCCGACGCGGTCGGGGCGGCCCATCGAGAGGTGTTCGGGCGGGCCCGACCGGCCGCCACGATGGTGGTCGTCGCCGGCCTGTTGGATCCGCGCTGGAAGGTCGAGATCGAGGCCGAGGCGGTGGTGGTCGACCGAGGAACCGCGGAGGAGTGGGCGACCGCCCGATGACGCCGGATCCTCAGTCGAGCGGAACGGGGACCTCACCGACTGTGTCAGGCCGCTTTGTCTCTCCGCAGACGTCGCTCGGGAGCGGCCTCGAACGACCCGACCGGTCGAGGATCGCATCGTTGTGGGTCGCCCGCTCGCGCGGCGTGGTGGTCCGGTCCCGACCGCGCCCTGAGCGCACGCGGGGGTTGCCGGCGCCAAGCCCGCCGGGCGAAGCTGGCCGACGGCGACGCGGTGGCACCTCGGGCGTAGCGTGACGGCGCCGACGAGACCAACGCAGCGGGACGACGTCGCCGGCGGAGCCGAAAGGGAATGACATGAGCAGCGACAGGATCGAGGCGGGGACCATCACGCTCACCTCGGGTAAGGGTGACGAGATCGAGGCGTACCACGCCCGGCCAACCGACGCGGAGTCCTACGGCAGCGTCGTGGTGATCCACCACATGCCCGGATACGACTCTTCGACCAAGGAGATCGCCCGCCGGTTCGCCGCCCACGGGTACGGGGCCGTCGTCCCGAACCTCTTCCACCGATACGCGCCGGGAGCAAACGCCGGCGACGGCGCGGCGGCGGCCCGCGCCGCGGGGGGAGTGCCCGACGCCCAGTGTTTGGAGGACGTGGCCGGTGCCATGGCCTTCTTGAAGGCGGAGCCCGGTGCCAACGGCAAGGTGGGCGTGATCGGGTACTGCTCGGGTGGGCGACAGAGCTACCTGGTCGCCTGCAACCTCGACGTCGACGCGGCGGTGGTCTGCTACGGCGGCGGGATCGTGGCAACCCCCGAACAGCTGACGCCCGAACGCCCGGTGGCCGTCATCGACATGACCAAGGACCTGCGCTGTCCGATGCTGGGTCTCTTCGGGATCAACGACGCCAACCCGGCCCCCGAGCACACCGCTCGGATGGAAGAGGAGCTGAAGGCCCACGGCAAGACCTATGAGTTCCACACCTTCGACGACGCCGGCCACGCGTTCTTCTGGGTGGAGCGACCGAGCTACCGTTCCGAGGCCGCCCGCGAGGGTTGGCACCTGATCTGGGAGTTCTACGGCAAGTACCTGGAGGGCTGAGCCATGTGCACCTACCTGACCTCGACCGAGAAGGTGGCCGGCACCGGGCTGGGCGCCCAGGGCTGGTTCTCCATCGAACAAGCGGTGGTGTATTTCGACCACCCCCAGGAGGCCCCAGTCGAGCACGCGCTGTGCATCGACTTCCGGGCCGGGGAGCATGCCGATCCGAGCCAGCGGGTCTCGGTCGAGCTCGACGCCCGGTCGGCCCGGACGTTGGCCGAGTCCATCCTGGCGACCCTGGCCCACGACGAGGTTCGGGCGCTCGGGGTCGATTGAGCGCACTGCGTCGGGGCGCGACGGGCGCCGGGTCGCCGGTGATACCCCCGAAGGGGATCGCGGTCGCGTAGCGTCGGGCCGGCTCGACACCACCTCGACGCCGACCGACCCGACCCGCCTCGACCGCCCCGGAGGACGAAGTGACGTTCCTGCAGGCCATCGTGATCGGCATCATCCAGGGCATCGCGGAGCTCTTCCCGATCTCGAGCCTCGGTCATACCGTGATCATCCCGGCGTTCATCGGCGGCTCGTGGTCTCGTCTCGTGACCCAGGAGGCGTCGCCCGAGTCCCCCTACCTCGCCTTCGTGGTCGGGCTCCACGTGGCCACCGCGCTCGCGCTCATCGCCTACTTCCGGCGCGACTGGCTGCGGATCATCAAGGGGTTCTTCTCCAGCCTGGCCAAGCGGCGGGCGGACACGGCCGACGAGCGGGCGGCGTGGTTCGTCGTCGTGGCCACCATCCCGGTCGGGATCCTCGGACTGGCCCTCGAGCATGAGCTCCGCACGATCTTCGCCAAGCCGCTCGCCGCGGCCAGCTTCCTCACCGTCAACGGCCTGATCCTGTTGGGTGGCGAGTTGCTCCGGCGCAAGGGCCGAGCCAACCCGGGGGCGCACGCGGCCGCGGCCGACGGCGGACCGGTCGTCGGTCGAGCATCCGACGGCGACGGCAGCGGCGACGGCAAGGCGCTCGTCGCGGTGGGCACCGACGACCACGACCGCGAGGTCCTGGCGTCGTTGCGGCTGCGTGACGCGATCATCGTCGGGCTGGCCGAGTCGACCGCGCTGCTGGCCGGCATCAGCCGGGACGGGGTCTGCATGGTCACCGGCTTGGCGCGCCGGCTGAGCTACGAGGACGCCGCCCGGTTCGCGTTCTTGCTGTCGGCCCCGCCCATCTTGCTGGCCGGCCTGCTCAAGGTCCCCGACCTTCTCGGGCATTTGGGCAACGGCATCCGGGGCCAGGTCCTGGCGGGCAGCGTGGCCGCGTTCGTCATGGCCCTGCTCTCGGTGCGCTTCTTGATCCGCTACTTCCGCAAGGGCCGGCTCGCCCCGTTCGCGATCTACTGCCTGGCCCTCGGAACGTCAGGGATCGTCTACTTCTCCATCAAGTAGCCGGGCCGGAGGGCCGGGCGGCCCCTAGTGGGGGGCCAGGCTGACCACGGCGGCCAGCAACAGCGCCGCACCACGGGTGTCGCCGACCAGGCCCATCTCCATGCGATTCATCACGTAGGAGACCGTGACCCGCGAGTCGAGGTCCGAGACGACGAGGGAGCCGCCCCAGCCGCCCCAGTAGCAGCCCCTCGGGCCGAGCGGCATCTCGGCGGTCCCGAGCCCGTAGCCGATGCCGAAGCGAAGCGGGACGCCGAGGACCAGATCGGTCCCGTTGGACTGTTCCTCGAAGATCGCCTCACAACCCTCGGCCGACAGCAGCCGGACCCCGCGTGCCTCGCCCCGGTTGGAGACGATCGATTGCACGGCCCCGACGCCCCGGGCGTTGCTCTGGCCGTTGGCCGCCGGGATCTCGGCCCGTCGCCAGTCCTCGTCCCAGCTACGGGCGGCGCTCAACATCGGGTTGCCGAACACCTTGGCGAGCAGCTCGCTGGCCAACATCTGCCCATCGATGGCCGTCATGTCGGGCGCGATGACCCAGGCCACCCGGTGGTCCTCGGCGGCCGGGAGACCGATGAAGAACTCTGCCCCGAGCGGGCCGGCGACCTCCTTGGCGAAGAAGGTGCCCAAGCTCTGGCCGGTCACGCGCCGGACCACCTCGCCGACCAGGTAGCCCTGGGTCACGGCGTGGTAGCCGGACGCCGTGCCGGGCTCCCACCACGGCTTCTGGGCAGCCAGCAGGCTGGTCGACTTCTCCCAGTCGTAGAGGTCTTCGTAGGTGATCGGCTCCTCCCACCCGGGCAGCCCGGCGGTGTGGGAAAGAAGATGGCGGACCTCGATGTGCTCCTTGTCATTGGCCTTGAACTCGGGCCAGTACTTGGCCACGGGCGCATGGAGGTCGATGTCGCCGTGGTCGGCCAAGATCAGGGCGCAGAGGTTGGTCATGGTCTTGGTGGTCGACCAGACGTTGGTGATGGTGTCGCGCTCCCAGGGGACGGTGCGTTCCTCGTCTCTGTAGCCGCCCCAGAGGTCGACCACCGGCTCGCCCTCGACGAAGACGGTCACCGAGGCCCCGACGTCCTTGCCTTCGTCGAGGTTGTTGAAGAAGGCCTCCCGGACCGGCGCGAACTGCTCGTCGCAGGTGCCATGGACCTCTGTCTTCGTGTCCGCCATCGGTCCTCCCTTGTCTCGCCCCCCACCCGAGTGGCAACCCGACTGAGCGTACCGGGGGAGTCCGGTGCTCACCCGTAAGCTTCCGCCGTGAGGGACTCCAGCCGTCTCGCGCCCGGCGACGAAGCCGGTGCTCGGCCGTGACCAACTTCCTCACGCACTTCCACGGCCCGGTCATCTACCTGGTCGTGGCGGGCCTCCTCGTGGCCGAGTCGGGGTTTGCGGTCGGTTTCTTCGTGCCCGGCGAGATCGCCACCGTGCTCGGCGGTGTCCTCGCCCGCGAGCACCGGGTTGACATCGTGGTGATGGTGCTGGTGGCCAACGCGGCGGCCATCGGCTCGTACCTGATCGGATACGGGATCGGTCGGGCCATCCTGCCGTGGGCACTCGAGCACACCCGCCTCGGACGACACCCCCTGATCGCTCGGACCCGGGACCAGTTGGGGAAGCGGGGCGGCCCGGCCGTGTTCATCGCCCGGTTCGTGGTGTTCGTGCGGGCGGTGATGCCTGCCCTGGCCGGACTGAGCGATCTGCGGCTGCGGACGTTCGTGGTCTTCGACATCGCTGGGGGCCTGGTGTGGGCGACCGGCTACACGATGCTTGGTTACGCGCTCGGCTCGGCGTACCAGCACGCGCTGGGCACGATCGGGGTGTGGACGTATGCGATCGTCGGCCTACTCGTGGTGGCCCTCGTGCTCAACCACCTCCGAGCTTCGGGTCGGCACCGTCGCCAGGACAGCGAGCCCGACGAAGGCCGAGCTTGAACGTCTCGGCCGTGGCGACCGGCCGGCTCTAGAGATTGGGGCTAAACCTCGCGAGCTTCAGCGAGGACGTGCTCGCGATCGACGACGTCCATGTCGTGATGTTCCTTGGCGTGGGTTTGTACCTTCGCAATGAGTTCGTCGTCGCCGTCGGCGGTGATCACCTCGCCGCACGGGGGACAGGTCACTTCCTTTGCCGTATCCAACCTCCCTTTACGCCTGAGCCATGATCCGGTCGCGATTGTGGCAAGCCGATGCAGGCGTCACAAGCGCGAGCTCGGAGCCGGCCACCAGCGGAGGCGCCGAGACACCGAATGGCCGGAGATCTGAACATGGAACGAACCGAGGCCGGCCCTCGGTCGACCAACCGCGCACGCTGGCCGACCTCCTGACGTGGCGGTCTGTGGTCGGGGAGGGGGGACTCGAACCCCCGACCTCCTGCCCCCAAAGCAGGCGCGCTACCTACTGCGCCACTCCCCGGTGCTGGGCGACAGCTCGGAGCGAAGCGTACCGGGTGGTCCCGGTCCGTTCGGGCGGGTCCACGCACACCGGCGCCCGCCACTGACCCGACGAGATGCACAACCGCCTACCCGAGAGGGTTCGAACGTGCTCGCCACTGGCGAGCTTCCGGCGCCGGGGCGGTGAGAGCCGGCGCCGGAAGCTCGTTCAGGACTTCTTGCCGAGAATTCTGTTCATCTTGGTACCGCATGTCGGGCAGATGCCCTGAGCCGCACGCCGTCCGTTGGCCAGGTCAACCTCGTGACCCTCGAACGTGCGCTTCTCGCGGCACTTCACGCAATACCCCTCGTACGAAGCCATCGCAGACTCCTCCTCGCCTTCAGGTCCCCTTTGTGACCTGGGGTGATCCAGGCCTGAGACGCGATGAACCTACCCGTGGGTGGTGGTGTCTGGGGGGATCCCGACGCTTGGTACTACATGAAAAGCATCAGAACATACCGAATATAGGCACGGAGCCGGACAAATTGAGGACCGTCGGATCGGCGCGATTCGGGCGCACCGTGCCTAGGGGCGGTGCGCCGGTGAGCGTGAGGGCTCCGTCACGGCATCGCAATCGCCGGGCACGATCCGATGGGCCGCCGCTTCGGGAATGACGCCCCACGGAAGGGAGTTGGTCTTCACGTGAGCGGAACCACCGGGGACGGAGCCGAAACCGGGACCCTCCCGGCGGACGTGCGGGAACTCTTCGACGCCCCGAACTACGTGCACCTTTCGACGCTGCGGGCCGACGGGTCGCCGCGCAGCTGGGTGGTCTGGGTCGGCCTTGAGGGTGACCGGCTGCTGATCTGCACCCACGACTCGAACTGGAAGGCCGAGGACATGCGCCGCGACCCCCGGGTCTCGTTGTCCGTCGTCGACCTGGCCAACCCCTATCGGATGGCGGCGATTCAGGGTCGAGTGGTCGAAGTCAGGCCCGACCCAGACTGCCGCTTCATGGACCCGATCTCGATGAAGTACACCAGCGCTCCGTTCCCGTCTCGGGACCCCGAACGAGTGTGCTTCGTGATCGAGGCCGTGCACGCCGGGGCACGCCACTTGGATTTTCTACGCCACAATCCCGGGCCCACCGACCCCCACGGGCGAGGCTCCTAGGCCACCAAGGAGGACCGGGACCGATCGCTGGGAGGACGGGGACCGAACGTTCTACGATCAGCGGCGTGCCCGAAGGCCATGGTGAGCCGATCATCGCCGTTTTGGAGGAGACCTGGTCGGCCACGGCCGAGGCCTGCCAGGGTTTGTCCCCCGAGGCCTGGGAACTCGCCACCGACTGCCCGGGATGGACGGTCCGTGACCAGCTCTCCCATCTGGTCGGCACCGAGCTGGGGTTGCTCGGCAGCGAGACGCCACCGCCTCCCGACCCGATGCCGGGCTACGTCCGCAACCCGCTCGGCCAGCTGAACGAGGCCTGGATCGAGGCCCGCCGGGGCGTACCCGGCGACGACGTGCTTGCCGAGTTCGTCGCGGTGACCAGCCGTCGAATCGAGGAGCTGAAGGGGTTCGCGCCGGAGCGCTGGGAGGTGCTCGGGTGGAGTCCGGGTGGCGAAGCCCCCTACCGCGAATTCATGAACATCCGGGCCTTTGACAGCTGGGTCCACGGCCAGGACATCCGTCACGCGGTGGGCCGTCCCGGTGACCGCTTCACCAAGGGCGAGGAGAACACCATCACCCGGGTGGCCATGGCCATGCCCTATGTCGTCGGCCGCAAGGTGGCGCCCCCCGACCAGACAACGGTGGTGTTCGAGGTCGACGGCCCTCTGTCGCGCCGCGTGGCGGTGCGGATGGGAGACAAACGCGCCGAGGTGCTCGACGATCCGCCGGGCACCCCCGACGTCCGGATCAGCCTCTCTTGTGAGCATTTCGTCCGGCTCGGTTGTGGCCGGGAGGCGCCGGACCAGGTGCTCAGCTCCGGAGAAATCGCGTTCGACGGGGACGAAGAGCTCGGGACCCGAGTCATCCAGGCGATGGACTTCATGATCTGAGTCGCCGGGATGGTCGCTTTGAGCCAGGCGACCACCAGTAGAGTGTGTCCTCCCACTATGCGCGCCACCGCCGAAGCCGTTGAAGGCTCCAAGGTCCGGCTTTCCGTCCAAGTCGATGAGTCCGAGGTGGACCGCGCCCTGGAGCAGACGGTGCGCAAGCTCTCGCGCGAGGTCCGGGTGCCGGGGTTCCGTCCGGGCAAGGTGCCGCGCCAGGTGCTCGAGGCACGGATGGGCGGCTCGGGCAGCCTGCGCACCGAGGCGTTGCGCGAGGCTCTACCGGAGTTTTACGCCCGCGCGGTCGCGGAAACCGAGGTTGACCCGATCGCAGCGCCCGACATCGACATCACCTCGGGCGAGGAAAGCGGCGCGGTTGCCTTCGATGCGGTCGTCCAGGTGCGACCGATCGTGGCGATCCCCGGCTATGCGGGGCTCGAGGTCACCATCCCGTCGTTGAAGGTGACCGACGAAGAGGTCGACGCCCAGGTCGATCGGTTGCGGGAGAGCGACGGGGAGCTCGTCGAGGTCACCCGTAAGGCCAAGGACAAGGACAACGTGACCATCAACCTCCACGCGAAGTCAGCGGCGGGGGAAGAGGTCGTGGCGGCCGACGACTTCCTCTACGAGATCGGCAGCGGCAGCGTGACCCCCGAACTGGACAACCAGCTGCGGGGGGCCAAGACCGGCGACGTGCTCGCCTTCAATGCGCCCGTTCCGGGCAGCGGCAACGAGGTTCTCGGGTTCTCGGTGCTGGTGAAGGACGTCAAGGAGAAGCGGCTTCCCGAGCCGACCGACGAGTGGATCGCCGAGAATTCGGAGTTCTCGACCCTGGCCGAGTTGCGGGCCGACGTGTCCGACCGGATCAGGCAGGTGAAATTGGTCCAGGCCCAGTTCGCATGGAGAGAGAACAGCATCGGCGCCCTGGTCGAGCTCGTCGACGACGACGACGTGCCTGAGGTGCTGATCGACGATGAGCTCCGTCAGCGGGTGCACGACCTCGGCCACCGCCTGGAAGGGCAGGGCATCTCGATCGAGCAGTTCTTGACGGCCACCGGGCGCAATGCCGAGACACTCATCGCCGAGCTGCGGGTCGACGCGCTCCGAGGCGTGAAGGCCGATCTGGCCCTGCGGGCGCTCGCGGACGCCGAGGAACTCCAGGTCGACGACGCCGAATTAGAAGAGCAGCTCGCAACCAGCGCCGACCGACTGAAGATCGATCCGAGCGAGTTACGGGGCCAGCTCGACCGCAATGGGCGTATGGGCGAGGTACGCTCAGAGCAGAGGAAGGCCAAGGCGCTTACGTGGCTGCTTGATCATGTGCAGCTCGTCGACGAAGAGGGCAATCCGGCC
>Ga0181518_10006207_pt1 | contig 10052 bp, 7 predicted proteins | sample PEATcosm2014_Bin_28_FD_119751 | JGI IMG/M metagenome (GOLD analysis project Ga0181518, IMG submission 119751) | Peatland microbial communities from MTU Mesocosm Facility, Houghton, MI, USA - PEATcosm2014_Bin01_60_metaG | ecosystem: Environmental > Terrestrial > Soil > Wetlands > Peat | place... | reverse complement strand
TGGCACATATGCCGCTTATAGCGGCGATGTACTGGTTCCCACCGGGCTTGTCGTGCTGGCCAACAATGAGGCTGTCTACGTCACGGCTTATGACAAGTCGGTATACAATCCCGGAGGCGCCGTCACATGCACCTCAAACTGCACCAATCCCGGCTGGGTCTTAGGCTATACCGTCGGCTCGGGCGGTGCTTTGAGCCCGCTCGCCAACCCAATTACAGCCGGCGTCAAGCCCACGGCCATTGCCACCGATCCCACTGATCGCTTTGCCTATGTCACCGACTACGCCAACGGCCATCTGATCGGCTATTCGATCATGAGCAGCAGCACGCTGGATTTTATGCCCGGTGGTCCCTTCAGGACAGGAGACGAACCCTCTGCGATAACGATCGATCCACGCGGCAAGTTCATCTATGTCACCAATTCGCTGGATTCCACGGTCTCGCCCTACCAAATCGATCTGGCCACCGGGGCTCCCACGATCACGGTGAACTCCAGCGCCAGCGGAGGCAGCAATTCGACTGACACCCAGCCGGTCGCTATAACCATCGATCCGGCGCTGGGACGGTTTGTCTATACCGCCAACTACCTGGGTAACTCCGTCTCCGGCTTCCGCCTGGACCCGACTTCAGGCGCGCTGATCCAAAACCAGGCAACTCCTTACCCCACCGGGTCAAATCCCACCGCTGTGATCGGCATTCCCCACGGCAACTATTCGACGCAGTCGGTTACCCCGTAAAGGCCATACTGCTTGCATGCCAATAAGCCCAGCCACCCCCGGCTGGGCTTTTTGCTGCACCAGACTTAGGCAATCCTGGCGGAATGAATGGCTCGACAGACGCAAAGTGTGGCAAAAATGCCACAGGACGGGGATGGCTCCTGTCGTCTAATCTAACTTCTACGCACGTTTTTCTTTGCCGTGGAAGAAGGTATTTTGGCCAATCCCGCGCACTTGAGTCCCGCGCATTTGGAACAGACAATTGCCGCGCCTCTGGAATTTTCCGGTGTGGGGCTGCACTCTGGAGCGCCGGTGCACCTGCGCTTGCTGCCCGCCCCCGCCGGCTCGGGCATCGTCTTCCGCCGCACTGATCTGGACAACTTTGAGATTCCCGCCACCGGCCGCTACGTGGCCAAGGTGAGCTATGCCACCAGCTTGATGCGGCAAGGCGTGCTGATCTCGACCACCGAACATCTGCTCTCGGCGCTCATTGGCATGGGCGTGGACAACGTAATTGTGGAGCTGGACAACCTGGAACTCCCCATCCTGGACGGCAGCGCCCTGCCCTACGTCGAGGCCTTCCTGAGAGTGGGCATCCGCAACCAGCGGCGCCGCAGAGAGACCATCCGTGTGCTGCGCCCGGTTGAGGTGCGCGAGGGGAACAAGTTCATCGGGGTCTATCCCGGCTCCGGCTACAGCATCGAGTACGCCATCGACTTTCCCGCGCCCGTGGGACAGCAGAGCGCATGCATCGATCTGGCCGCCGAGACCTATGGCACATTCATCGCCCCGGCACGCACCTTTGGCTACCTGGCTGACGAGCAGAAGATGCGCGACATGGGCCTGATCCGCGGCGCCGGGCCGGAGAGCATCATCATTCTGGGTGCAGCCGGGCCGGAGAACGGTCCGCTGCGCTTTCCCGACGAGTATGTGCGCCACAAGATTCTGGACCTGATCGGCGACCTGGCGCTGGCCGGCCGCCGCATCGAGGGCCGCGTGGTGGCGGAGCGCGCCGGTCACGCCATGCACACCGCGCTGGTTTCGCGGCTGCTCAAGGACCGCTCCGCCTGGGAGCTGGCCCACGTGCCGGTGACCGCCGAGCCGGCTGGGGAACACGAGCAAGCCGGCAGCCCGGCTTTGATGAGCGCGTGACTCTCATGGCTTTTCTGATCTCTGATCTCTGACCTCTGATCTCTGTTTTTTCATGCAAACACAATGCGCATCGGCACGGTAGCCGCGTAGCTTTTGCCTTCTTCGGCCAGCGCCCCGGTTCGCGGGTTGCGCCGGAATACGCTGATCAGGTCCGAGTCCTGGTTGGCCACCAGCATCCAGCGCTCCGTGGGGTCCAGCGTAACGCTGCGCGGCGTCTTGCCGCCGCAATTCGAGCGGCCAATCGGCGTCAGCTTGCCGCTGGTAAACTCGGCGCGGAAGCTATAGAGAAAATTGTTGTCGCGATTGACAAAGTAAACAAATTTTCCGTCGCGCGAGATCGCCGTGTCGCAGCCTCTGGTCGGCCCGTGATAGCCCGCGGGCAGCAGCTCGATGCGCGACACCAAACTCAGGCTGCCGTCGGCCTTCGACCACTCCAGCACGTCCACCGTCGAATCCAGCTCGTTGATCGAGTAGGCGGTGTGGCCGTTGGGGTGAAAATGCAGCGTGCGCGGCCCTGCTCCCGGCCGGGCATGGTACGCTCCCGCCGGCGTCAGCATCGCCGTCTCGGAGTTCAAAGTGTAAATGTGAATGCAATCCAGACCCAGGTCGTTGATGTACGCGAAATGGTTGTCGGGCGAATACGAGGCAAAGTGGGCGTGCGCGACCTGCTGCCGATCGGCGTTGGGGCCGTGACCAATGTAGTGCTCGCTCCACACGGCAGGGCTGAGCTTGCCCTCGGTCACCAGAAAACTCGCTGCCGAGCTGCCAAAGTAGTCAGCCGCAAGCAGCACGCGCCCCGTGCGGTCCAGCGCCACGTGGCAGGTGCCCGTGCCGGCCGAGTTCTGCGCGGAGAGCTGCTCCAGCTCTCCCCCCGCCACGCGGAAGCTGGCCACCGCGCCGGTCGGCTTGCCGTTAAAGCTCTCCAGCCCCGCTGCGGCGTACAGGTATTTGTGGTCCTCTGAAAAGATAATCCACTGCACACTGGCAAACTTCGCGGCGACACCGGCAGGAATCAGCTCGGCGGTAGCCGGGTCCCAGTCGAAGGCCAAAATGCCGTCGGGAGCTTTGCAGCCCACAAAGACCCGCTGGCGGCCAGGCGTAGCAAAGAGCGTTGGCGTTGCCGCCGCGGCCAGCGTGATGGCCGAGGCGGAGAGCAGAAAACTGCGGCGAGTGATTTTTTCCATGACGAAGTGATTGTCGCCGAAAAGGCAGGCCGCGCGCCAGTGGCGGCGAGCCGAAGGCCGCTGGCCCCACCGCAGGTGGTTAGCCCCACCATAAGGGGTGCGCCATGTCACAGGACGTTCACACTCCGCGTGTGATAGCATCCCATTTCGTAGCAGGTGACGCCCGCGGATTCATCCTGCCCTCCTCCGCGCGGCGCATGCCCGAGACCCTCCAGGTTTATGCCTATATGGTCCAAACCTTTCCGGTTCAAACCTTTATGGACGAGGTAGACGGCAGACCGGGAGCTGTGGCCCTCCAATTCGGCCACTTGGACGCCCGTATGGACGTTCCGGCTGGTTCTCTGTCCCATCCTCATTCCACGCCCCAAAGCTCTGTCATCCCATCAACCCAACTCCCGCGCCTTTTTTCTGGCGCGGACCAGCCGAAGGCCGCCTGCCCCACCGCAGGTGGAGGAGAAACTGAATGAAAACATACCAGGGAAGTGAGATCCGCAACGTGGCTGTAGTGGGGCATGCGCATAGTGGCAAAACCACTCTGATCGCCGCTCTGCTGCATGCCGCCAAGATGACCCCCACCCAGGGCCGCGTGGAAGACGGCTCGGCCGTAACCGCTTATGACGAAGAGGAAGTAGCCCGCGGCGCAACCATGCAGAACGCGGTGGCCTTTGCCGAGTGGCAGGGCATAAAAATCAATCTTATTGATACCCCCGGTTTTCATATGTTCACTCACGAGGCGCGCGCGGCCCTGCTGCCCGCGGAATCGGCCATCGTGCTGGTGAACGCGCAGAATGGCGTGGAACCGGTCACCGAGCGCGTCTGGCGCTACGCCGACGAGGCCCAGGTTCCCCGCATCGTCGTCGTCAATCAGATGGACCACCCCAAGGCTGGCGGTGGCGAGGGCCTGAGCGCCCTGCTTGATGACTTAACTGATCGCTGGGGCCGCAATTGCGTGCCCGTCCAGCTTCCCATCTCCGGCGCAGAGGGATTTCACGGCGTGGTCGATCTCGTAACCATGGAGGCCTGGCAGTACACCTCTGGCGGCGACGGCCGCGGCAAGTCTACCGCCGAGATTCCCGCCAGCCTGGCTGCCGACGCCAAGACCCGCCACGAGGCGCTGGTCGAGCTGGTGGCCGAGGGCAAAGACGAGCTGATGGAGGAGTACTTCGAAACCGGCACGCTCACCAAAGAGCATCTCATCGCCGCCCTCCATGACGCCGTCCGCGAAGATCGCATCTTCCCCGTGCTTTTCTCCAGCGGCCTGGGCAACATGGCTCTGGACCACCTGCTGGACTTCATCAAGGAGTACACGCCCTCGCCTGTCGAACGCGCGCCCATCGCCGTCCGCAATCCGGCCATCGAGCCCACGGCGGAAGATCCGGACGCTGGCAAATCCACCCGTAAAATCGACGACAACGAGCCGCTCGGCATGTTTGTCTTCAAGACCATGACCGACCCCTTCGCCGGTCGCATCAGCTTCTTCAAGGTCATCAGCGGCGTCATCAAGAACGACGCCAACGTCGAGAACTACACGCGCCGCGGCTCGGAGCGCTTTTCTCATTTGTCTGTGATGCAGGGCCGCAAGGCAGTTGAAATCCCTGAGTTGCACGCCGGAGACCTGGGCGCCGTGGCCAAGCTGCGCGACACCCTTACCGGCGACACCCTCGGAGTCAAAGGTTCCGACATCCAGGTCGATCTCCACAAGCTGCCCGAACCGGCCATGACCTACGCCATCGAGCCCAAGTCCCGCGCCGACGAAGACAAGCTCGCCCCCGCCATCCACAAGCTGATGGAAGAAGACCTGCTCATCCGCTTCTTCCGCGACCCGCAGACCAATGAATTTTTAATTGCCGGCGCGGGCCAGCCGCACATTGAGGCCATCGTCAGCCGCCTCAAGAAGCGCTACCACGCCGAGGTTACGCTCAAAGCCCCCAAGGTTCCCTATCGCGAAACCATCCGCGCCAAGGTCGAGGCGCCGGGACGCCACAAAAAGCAGACCGGCGGCCACGGCCAGTTCGGCGATTGCAAAATCCGCATGGAGCCATTGCCGCGCGGCGCGGGCTTCGAGTTTGCCAGCGAAGTCTTCGGCGGAGCCATTCCGCGCAACTTCATCCCCGCCATCGAAAAGGGCATCGTCGAGTCCGCCGCCCGCGGCTATCTCGCCGGTTACCCGGTCGTCGACTTCAGAGCTGTCGTCTACGATGGCAGTTACCACGACGTGGACTCCAACGAGCTCTCCTTCAAAATGGCTGGGCGCATTGCCTTCCGCAAGGGCATGGAAACGGCCAAGCCCTGCCTGCTCGAACCCATCATGAAAGTCGAGATCGAGGCTCCCGACGAGTTCGCCGGAACGCTCATGGGCGACCTCAGCAGCCGCCGCGGCCGAGTTCAGGGCACTAACTCCAAGGGCCGAACCACCATCATCAACGCGCAAGTTCCCATGGCTGAGATGCTGACTTACGGCACGCTGCTAACTTCCATGACGCAAGGCAAGGGCAGCTACCGCATGGAGATGGACCGCTACGACATCGTCCCGCAGTTAGTGGCCGACAAAATCCTCGCCAACGCCAAACGCCCCGAGGAGGAGGAGGAAGAGTAGTCTTTAAGTGCTGTCATTCTGAGCGAGCGCAGCAAGTCGAAGGACCTGCATTTGGTCTTCGTTCAACAACCAAATGGGTGCTCCAGGTCCGAATTACCGGACCTAGGACATCCATTTAAGTCTACATGGCGTTTGATAGAGTTGATCCGGAGTTTCATGATAGAGTTTTCTAGAATTATCGGATCCACATCTCCGCAGGCTTTTGGCTTGAGACCTTGGATACACAAATAGTTAATGGACTAATCTGGATGGAGGGGCGTGAGCGACTGCCGAAAGGATGTATTCAATGAAATTGAAATGTTGTTTTGGCCTCCATGAATGGAAAGGCTGCATGTGTTCCATGTGCGGCAAGATTCGTGACAAAAGCCACGACTGGAGCAAAGACTGTGAGAGTTGCTCAACCTGCCGGAAGCCTAGGTGGAGCTCCCACAATTGGGAAGGCTGCAAGTGCTCCGCTTGTGGTAAGACTCGTGACGAAGACCACGACTGGAGCAAGGACGGCAAGACGTGCATTACTTGTGGCAGGACGATGTTCGCGCTGATTGATTCATTTTTTAAGGCGATTGAAAACAGTAACTTGCGGGAGACTAAGGAACTGCTCAAAGCCTGTCACGGCTTGGTTAATACAAGGTCACGGGACGCCGGGACTCTATTGCATGCAGCACATTCCACGCCTTTGCACTGGGCGGTTAGTCAGGTAAGTAGAGAAGGCGTATCGATCGTGGAATTGCTGTTGGCCAACGGAGCTGAAGTTAATGCTAGAGACGACAAGGGGCAAATTCCGCTGCACATAGCGGCCGATATAAGAGCGGCAAGGTTGCTGCTTGCCAATGGTGCAGATGTCTCTGTGAAGGACAATGATGGCCTGACACCTTTATTCCACTGGCTGGATTCTAACTGGCTGCAACGGACAAGATTGCTGATTGTTAATAATGCGGATGTCAATGCGAAGGATAAGAATGGTGCGACGCCTTTGCATCTGGCGGCAAGAGAAGGCGACCTATCGATTGCGGAATTACTATTGTCCGGCGGGGCTCAGGTCAATGTTAGGGACAACGATGGCATGACGCCTTTGCTATATGCGCGTGCAAGGGAGAGGGAATTCAATGCTCACTACAGTGAAGTGGAGAAATTACTGCTAGCATGTGGGGCTGATGTCAATATGACGCAGCTATCAGCTAGTGAACAGATATCATTGGACGACAAATTGGTTTCAGCGATTAAGGCCGTGGATGCAGGTGCTGTGGGCCGTTTTCTCCTGGCCGGCGCGAAAGCGGAATCCCGCACAATTAAGGAAGCACAATCTGCTTTGCATGAAGCGATAGCGAAGCGTGACCAATTGAAAAAACAGGAACGTATCCCTTCCAAGTACGATCCAGATTATTATCATTTGCTTTCATGGTGTACCCGAGGAGAGCGTGAAGTAATTATTCGGGGAGATGCCGCTGAGGAAATTCTTCAGCGTCTAAGCGAGAGCCGGGTGCCCCATCCTTGACCTAACCACAAATGTTTGGCTGCCCCATCCTTTCCCGCACTTTGCGAAAGGGTGGGAGACCACGAACCCCAACCGTCCATCTCCCTTTTCCTAACCAGCCGAGATTCAAAGACTCAGCTAGCCAGCGCCTCCACCACCGCCTCGGGATGTCGTGCAATCACAGTCAGATAGGCGCGCGCGGCGCGGTCCGGACGCCGCCGCCCTTGTTCCCAATCCTGCAAGGCGCGCGGGTCGAGTGCAAACCGTCGTGCAAACTCCGTCCGGCTGAGTCCGGTCTCGGCCCGCACAGCGCGCACATCCACTTCCAGCGGCAACGGAAACTGATGCACCGCCGCCGGCTTCGCTTTGCCTTGCGCGATGGCAGCTGCCTCGCGCATGGCCTCGACAATTTCACCAGCAACATTCTTCCGCTTCATGGTCTGATCCTCCGCACCTTTGCCGCCGCCTTGATCGTCGCGGCGAAGCCAGTAACCTCCCGCTTTTGCTCTGGCGTCAGGTTCGCCTGTTCGTTCTTGCCGTAGAGATAGATTGCGTAGAGCGGATTCTCTTCGTCATAGAAGTAATAAATCACCCGCACTCCGCCGGATTTCCCCTTGCCCCGCGTCGCAAATCGCACCTTGCGCACTCCGCCTGTGCCCGGAATCTCATCCCCTGACTGCGGATGAAGCGCGAGATAGAAAAGCAACTCCTCGTGCTCCTCGGCAGAAAGCAGCTTCTGTGCCCGGCGAACGAACGCGCCGGTTTCGACGACCGTCAGCAGGGAAGAGCTCACTCTTGGATTATGCGGCATTGCCGCAGTCGTGTCAAGCTGGAGGAAGGGTGATATATGACCAGATAGAAAACTGGGGGTTGGCAGCCCACGAACCTCGACCGTCCGTTTCCTTTTCCCAACCAGCCGTGTGCACGTCTTAAAATCAAGACCTGGCCCACCCGGCCAAAAACCGTCGCGTGGAACTGGTGAAGCAGCAAGGGCGGCGTACAGCGCCGGATGAGAGGAAATCATGGCATCACGCATGCGGAGCATCGCTCAGGCCGTCCTGATAGCCGGGTGCCTGGCCGGAGGGCTGGCGGCGCAGACGCGTTACGTCCCTGACAAAGTGGGCAAGTGGACGCTGGAACGCCACGACTACATGACTGCAAAGGAGCAGACAAGTTTAAGCCCTGCTGAAAAGAGCAGATTCGATGTCAAAATCAGCGGGCTCATCTCAACTATTCAAAAGGTCAAAACATTCAGCCCGCCGATGGGAATCGAACCCCACGTATATGCCAATTACGAAAGTTTCGACGAACCCGATCTATGCCAGAACCAGCCCTGCGTCCATCATCCGCCCGCGTACGCGTTGAATATACAGTTGTGGTACTACATGCTTTTGGAAAATGGACAGGTGGGCCTTCAGAAGTTTACGTCATACGAAGCGTGGGTTCACGTCAATAATCTGACAGATACCCTCGGCGACATGCCTTGGGCAGAACGCTTACGGCTGCCCGATGGCCGCCAGATCCGCTACAAGCTGCACGAAACGACGGCACGCGTTGCAGGGTTTCCTGTCTATGAACACCGTTCAGGGGACATGAAACTCGTTTTGACCAAAAGGAACCGCGCCCCATGGGTGCCAGTGACCCGTGAGCAGCTTGTGTTAGCGCTCATTCGCGAGCGCGAGCGTCTGAACGCTCCTCTGGCCGAAGCGAAGAAATCGACGCCGCCCTCGTGCGCAGCTGCTTACAACGAATGGATCTCCCGCCGGGACGAACGCCGCAAGACAACCGAGGAAACCTACCAGGCAGTCAAGAAGACCGATCCGGCTGGAGCCGAACGGTATCGTACAGAAATGGAGAAGTTGAAGGCTGATACGCCGGCCCAGTTGAAAGCGGGTCAGGCCCGCTGCGAGGCGCAACGCAAGCAAGCCGCCCAACAAGCGCCTGAGCAGGCCTCGCCGGACCGCACAGTCAAACCTCTTCGCGCCGAGCTGGCCCGAATGACGCCCGCCGAGCGTGCATCGCCAGCATGGTATGACAAACAGTCGGAAGGACCCGATGCGTCTGGACTGGTGGCGCCTGGCGCGCCGCGCGCGGAGGAGCTGGTGACGACAAACCCCGATTTCTTCGACCGCTCGCTCCCTCTCTCTGACATGCAGATTATCTCTGTTGACATTTCGTATTATCCGGCGGTGGGTCCGGGTCACGCCAACCTCAGGCGGGAAGACCTTATCAACTGGCGACTTTACGAGTTTTTGACCACCACCGATTGGCAGCAGATCGTCGCGGCGCTCAACTGATGCGCGTGCCGGATTTCAGAACTCTGATGGATGGTCCAGGTCCGGGGTCCCCGGCGAGCGAACTTTGCTCGCTGGGGTGAAGGAACAGGTCTTCGTCCGTGGGGTGGAGTTCTCGCCTTTGAAACCTCGAAGACCACGAACCTCGACCGCCCGTCTCCCTTTCTCAACCTGCCTGGGGTGGGCGTATCATTTCTGTGATAGTCGTACAACTTCGAATGAGGAGCGTCCCAATGCCTCTGTTACGGTGTACATCAGCATTTGTTTTAATCGCCTCAGGCTTTGCGGTTGTAGCTCAAGCGCAACCTGGAAAGCTCATTCCGGGAGAAACTGAAATAACCTTCATGATCGTTCGTGTCGAAGATGCAATACAGCAGTACAAACCACTGCTCGACCAGGAAGAGATTCAGTTGAGCCGAGATGCCGTTGCCAATGACCGCAAGGATGTGGACTCATTGGAAGTGGTTGTGGGGTACCTTAAAAGCAACCCTCTGGATTTTAATGGGTCGCCGGGATTTGTTCTTTATCAACGGCTGGAGACAGCATCTCGCAACGCCGCGCTGTGTGCTAGTTCCGCATTCATGCAAGCCGAATTACAAATTAAGCGCGGGAATACAACTGACGCCAGCTCTCTGCA
>Ga0181518_10006203_pt1 | contig 10056 bp, 12 predicted proteins | sample PEATcosm2014_Bin_28_FD_119751 | JGI IMG/M metagenome (GOLD analysis project Ga0181518, IMG submission 119751) | Peatland microbial communities from MTU Mesocosm Facility, Houghton, MI, USA - PEATcosm2014_Bin01_60_metaG | ecosystem: Environmental > Terrestrial > Soil > Wetlands > Peat | place... | reverse complement strand
GTCTCGGAGGTGAACGGGCCGGGAGTGGGCGGCAATTCAGCAAGATCGTGGATAGGGAACTTGTGTATAATGATGAACTTACCGCAGACAGTGGGCGCTTAACTCAGCGGTAGAGTGCCATCCACGCACGGTGGAAGTCGTAGGTTCAAATCCTACAGCGCCCACCATCGTTTCAGCGGGTTAGCTGGCCTTGCGCTCTGCTTGCGCTCCGTTTGACGGGAATGCAAGCTCTGCGACCTTCCGGCTGGCAGTGGACATCTCATCAGTCACAACGTCCCCGTAAATGTCCATCGTGGTTTTTATACTCGCGTGCCTCATCATTTTTTGCTGCACGGAGACGGGCGCGCCGGTTGCGTCCAGCCAAGAGCGGTACGTGTGCCGGAATGCGTGTGTGCTTACCGGCCCAATTCCTGAAGCCTTCGCAGCCCGCGTAAGCTCATCCCGTGTGCCTCCGTAGGAGTATGGCAGTCTGCCGCTGCTGAACGGACTGGCAAACACCCAATCGGCTGCCTCCCGGAATTGACTCGCTTGCTTCCACGCTTTGAGGCGCGATAGCAAGCCATCGGCCAGCACAAGTGCCTTGGCCGAGCCTTCCGTTTTGCAGTCATCCACGTGCTGTTCCACGATGCCGCGCCTGATACTGAGAGTAGCCCCGAGCCAATCCACATCAGACCATCGGAGCGCCAGAGCCTCACTGATGCGAAGGCCCAAGCAAACGCACAGCAACGCCATTGTTGCGAACGGCTCATGCAATTCAGACAGCAGAGCGCCGAACTGCTCAGCGGTCAGACTACGGGCCTTCCGTACTCGCTTGGTTGCGCCCTTGTTTACGACTAGCGAGATTGGGTTGCGCGCAACGTCCAGAATCCCCGCCCACATTGCAAAGTCAACCAGGGAATGCAGCAGACTCCGAACGTGAGTTTTGGATTTTGGAGCGAGAGGCAATTCACGGAGCCACAATTCCACTGGACGTGGTTGCACCTCTCGGATGGGCGTGTCTCCCCACTTTGGCAAAACGTGATTGTCCAGGAATGAGCGATACACACGCGCGGTGCATAGTCGCGTTGGCATTCGTTCGGCTTGGTATCGTGTGCTCACGTCCCTTACCGTCTCCCCATCTTGCGTTTTCGGTTGCCCGACCTCCATCTGTCCAACCGCTTTCCACGCGGCTGCTTTAGTCGGGTATTCCTGCTTGGTTCCAATTAGTTTTGACCGGCGCTTGCCGGACTCGTACCAAAGGTAATTCCAGGTCTTGCGTCTTCTGTCGAAGCGCACAGACCCGCTTGCGTGTCGCTGGACCCTCATTACTGCCTCCCCTCAGCAGAGTCAGCGGATGACAAGCCCAACATAGCATCTAATTCCGTCCGAAGGAATCGCCAAACACGGCGCTGGATGCCGGAGAGCCGGTGCGCTGGGACTTTCCCTTGCCGTGCCCACAGTAGGAGAGTGCGGGGCCGAACCTTCAGGTACGCGGCGGCTTCGTTCGCCGTTAGCCATCCATTCATAGGTCAACAACTCCATTCTGTCCAGGGCCTCCCCTGCCCCGGCTAACCTAAATTTTCTTGCTCTGCAGCGCCTCACCGTGCGCATTAGCGGCCCTGTGGCGCGTCAGCATGGGGTTAAATTGACCTTTCGCCCATCATTCGCTTTGCTTTTTAGACTTAGCCTGTGTTTTCATAGCTTTGCGTGGCTTTTCTCGTTTTGAGATTTAAGACGTTTGTAGAACCTTAGGTTCGTCGGAGGGCTATTTGCGACCCTGTTTTAACATCTGACCCGCCCTCCCTATCTCACTGAAACGATTGAAGATGTTTCGCATCTCATTCGGTGGGCAGCAATGAGCGGCTATGATGTTGTTCCACGTAGCCGGGTGCCCAAACAATACAGTGGTCTTGATGCGCTCCGTATGTGTAAGTGCGATGCCCCCAGCGTCCAAAGCCTTGCCCACGGCTGCATCCTCCAGCCCCGTGGTGAATAGCTCGGGATGAGCGAGCACAGCACGCATTGCCCGGCGATTGAGCGAGTAGCAACCACCTTGTGGATAGCGGTCACCGTGGGGCGCACGCACGTGACACAGGCAATCGTGCTTGGCGAACTCGGCAATGTAGGCAGGCAACGGCAGCAAGAACGTATCGTCATCCACCTTAACCAGCACGTCATAACCGCACGCTGTTGCATACCGCACAGTTTGATAGGTTTTCTGAGGCAGTTCTGCGTAGCTGCATGGCTCATCGGCAAACAGGGCGTCAACGTCATTGGGAACCAAGGTCAGCCAGGTGTCGGAGACCGCCGTGCGCCGCTCGGCATACTTGGGGCAGGTAAAAATGACAATTAGGGTTTTCAAAGCCTTTATCCTCGGCCACAAGCACACACACACACTACGTAGTACGAAGTACGTAGTAGTGTGAGTGAGTGGTATAGACTGACCCACCACCACCACATGTATGTCTAGGGGTAGTGTTGGTGGTGGGGTCAATCGTGCCTCACGGTTACTCCCGTCCCTCGCAGTTCCGCCCGTTTGTTGCCTACCCAGCTTGGGCTGCGTTCGATGCCTGCATCTTTCAGTAAGTTGGACATCTTGGCATGGGAAAGCTGTGGATTGGCGTTCATCATTGCCAAGGCCGTTTCTTGCTGTCCGTCAGCGTCCGCCTTCTTAGTCTTTCCCAGCACCACCGCGCCTTCGCTGCCCTCCACAAAGGTCATGCGGCATGTTTCACGGCTCGTGGTCACTTCAAACGGCTTGGATTCAAAGTCCCGCGATTTAACTTGCTTCAACAGGTTCGCGGTATCGTAAGCATTGTCCGGGTCTTGCATCCGAGTAGCCCAGCACGAAAATAGGAACGCGCTGAGTTCGCCTGAACCACGCATCGCATTTTCCAGCGTCAATTCCCCGCTGCTCGTCATGGACTTATTGGAGTGACACAGGAAGATGACGGATTCCGCACCGTCACGGATAAGCGCAAAGGCCGCGTTTGCCAGTTCCTTCATGTCTTGGGATGAGTTTTCATCGCCTTCGACAAAGCGGATTGCCGTGTCCACAATGATGACGGCTTCGCTGATTTCTTCCGGGGTCAAATCGGGCAAGCGCACCACTCCGTCTTTCAGCGATAGAGTGGCAAAGAAAAAAGTGTCACCCACGTAAGGCAACAGTCCGATTTTTCTAACCCGGTCAGAAAAACCAATCAAGCCCATCTCGGGACACAGATAGAGCACACGTTTCGGTTTCCGTAGCACCCGGAATTTTCCAAATAGCGGCTCCTCCGAGCACAGCGCGTAACTGACGTTCAGCGCAATAAAGGATTTTTTGTGGGCCACGAAACCGGCGATACCCACGATGGATTGACGCTGTAGGAATTGGTCAATCAAAAAATCGGGCTTGGGTGCGTTCGCAGTTTCCTCATGGGTGTGGTAGTGTTCGCGCCAATCTGTGACCGGCTTGGGCTGCGAACTGCCAAAGAACGCCTTTGCCTCCGGCTCCGGCACGTCATACCGCGCGGCACTGCGCGCAATGCGGTCTAAGTCAGCATCAGACTTCGGGTCCGCCATGATGGATGGGTCAGCATTCCACTCTTCGAGCTGCGCTCGGATGATGGCCTCCGATGCGCCCGCATTGCGCAGCTTACCGGCTTGGCTGATTAGGAAATCGTCTCGGCCTTCCCCGTCATGGACCGGCAGATTCCATTCCCGCTTGCCGGTCGGGTTGGACTTCTGCCACATCTCGCGCAACAGTGCGAGCAGTTCAAGCGGAAACGGGATTAGCGGCAGGTCTTGCGTGATGTGATACGTCCCGCCCGTGTCCGGGTGCGTGCTGCCCTCAGCGGTTGCCTGCATCCCCTTGCCTTTAATCTCAAAGACGTTTCCCCGGATGCCCGGCTCTTCATGCTTGCGGTTGCCAAACTCTGAAACCTCGGGCGTAGTGAGGAAATAGAAGTGCGCCCGGTCGGGCCGTCCGCTGCTCACCGAATAGGTGTGGAACCATTCGGCCCAATGCTCACCGCACAACTCTTGTAACCGGCTCACGCGGTCAGAATCCAGGATAGTGACATCAGCGCCGCCCGCAACACCGCAGTTGTAATCCGGGAATTTTGCGGCCCACGCCTCAATCTGTGGCGCGTCAGTTGTGGCAAGGCCGGGCCAACCTTTGAGGAATGCTTCCTTACCCCGGAGCGGTATAACGCGGAATCCACGGGCCGCGTTGCGCAGAGCGATTTCCGAAAAGCAGCTCATACGTTCTCCCAGCCCGGCGCGGTTTGAATCCCGGAGAGTGCCCGCGCCCGTTCGCATTCGGGGAGGCGGGGAAGATAGATTTTTTGAAATTCAGCGACCGAGCACGTAAACGGGCGGTGGCCGTCATCCGCATTTCGGAGCCAAACGTAATATCGGGCGGCCATGTCTTCGACCGTGGTTAGGTGCGTATCACCTAACGTGCCATCGGCGGCCATGACCTCGAAAGTCTGTGGGTGAAAATTCCGCGCGTTTTTCTCGCTGACCGGAGTCTTCCTGCACTGAATTACCATCACGGTGAATTGGGGCAGCGCAGCGAGTGCCTTTAACATGCGGAACTGCCCACCGCTCAACTCCTCACCATGCTTCAGTTCAAACACCAAAAAGTGCCCCGCACGTTCCGTGAGACCATCCAAGTTGCACGGGAAACAATGGAAGGGATTTCGCAGGCCGCTAAAATCAATGGCGGTCTGCTCACCAATAAATCCGGGCGTTACGTCCCTTAGCTCATCAGTCATAAATTCCTCCTGACTCTCACAATCCCACTTATTCTTGTGCGCCACTAATGCCTTCAGGCCAGTGGACCGGGTAACCATCCAGTTCCCCTTCCTCTGCGCGCCCGGCGGCACGCCCGCGCGTCCCACGCATCTGCGCACCTTGGGTCCAGTGCGGGCACATACACATTGGGCAGTCTTCGGGAAGCTAAGCATGATTCGATTGCGTCAAGTGCAAACTGCCGAGGTGATGCTGCACGACAGTCCCGCGCGGCCTTCAACAACTCATCCGACATTTCCGGTCCTAACTCCAGTGTGATTTCCATTTCTCTCCATCCCTGAGACAGTAAGGGCCACTGTCTGAATCTCCCCACTCAAACAGCAGCCCCTTGTGTCAGAAACCTGCTCACGGTGAAATGACCCAGCGTGGGCTTGCGGAGCCGTGAGCAGCCGTCTGACGGCGGTTGCTATTCCCCGCAAAAGTTGATTACGAGCCGCTGGCATCCAGGTTGCCGAATACAACCGGCTGATAAATTGGCGGCGCAAAGAATTTCCAGTCAGCGAACTGATAGGACGTGACGCCAATCAATCCCTGCTCTGCAAACAGCTCAAGCAAGGTCTGGATGTACAGCGGTGTGCGTGAACGGCAAACTGAAACGCTGAAATCGCCGTAGTACACGCGGTCTGCATCGGGATGGACCACGTAACTCTTTCCAAGGACGCTGTCCGTTGCGTCATCAAAGAGAGGACGCCCGTAGCTGTCACGTGCGTTCTTCACTTTTTGCAGGTCGGACGGGCTTAGTAAGTAGCGATTGTTAGGGCTGTTCTGCCAGAAGTACCCTTGCGCGTACTTCAGGCGGGACATGAAGCTATAGGCGTCAGCCGGTGAATCACTGCCGCTGTCCACCAATGCCGCAGAGTTGGCTTGCATGGCGGCCTTGAAGGCCGTTAGGAACGCCGCGTTCTGACTCTGGAGCTGTCCAAGAGCAAGGGCCTTCAGAACGCTCGCCACGATTGGCACGGCAAGGTTCATCCGCGCTTCAATCGAATACTTGGTGAGGTTCTGATACTTCGCTCCCGTCAGCGTGACCGTGGAGTAAGTCGGAGGCGTTGAGCTGGTTGGAGCCGCGCCTTCAACAAACACAGTGGCAGCCGGAGCAGCGGTCTGCATCGTGACAATGAGGGGAGCTGTTGTGTCTCTCGGAAAATCCAGGACACCCAGGCGACCGCAAATATCGAAGTCATTGATGCCCTGAATGATGCTCGGGACCACATCCGTGGGTACGGCGGCGGCCACGCCAGACACAGGCGATTGCTGAATCTGGAGAGGCGTGTCGGTTGCCATCACGCCGGTACGCATGAAACCGTCCAGGGCCTTGGTAAAGGCCGCTGTCTTGTCGGCTGCGGTCGGTGCGATGGGGCGGTGAATGATGGGCTGCGATGTGCCCTTGTCAAACGACTCAAGGACGGCATAGCGGGATTCGAGGCTACCCAGGCGTTCCCCCTCGGCTTTCAAATCCGAGAGCATCTGTGTTTCCTCGGTGGACATTTCACGGCTCGCCGTCCGGCCAAGCAAATCCTCCACTTTGGCCCGGCAGGTCTGCCGCATTGTGCGAATCTCATTCAAATTCATAACTACCTCTGTTTAAGGTGCGAGGCACCATTTTGTTTTCCGCCGTTAGCCGGGCCAGCCGGTGATGGGCAGATTCACGGGGTCACCCCGCAATCAAAAATCGTGTGAGCAGTTCCACGGCGTCATCCGAGGCACCGGCCAATCGAGCCGCGCAATACTCAGCGCATTTCACAGTGGACAGTCCCGCTTTGTCTCGCAGATAGCCGGGCAGCAACTTCCCGTACACATCGGACGCGGGCTTGCCATCGGCCAATAACTTTGCTTCGTGGGCCACGGCATTTCGTGCAAGCTGATGGGCAAGGCGTGCGCCCGCACCTTGAGCCGGTTTTAGGTTGGCCCCGTCTCCCATGTTCAACGGTTGAAGCGGGGTGTCCAGGCCGGGCAACGCGGGCAGGTTTTCCATCCGCCGCGCTTCGTTGCGTGTGAGGAAACCGGCTGCGATTCCCGAGGCGTGGGCTGAGTAGCGGGTCTGAAGGTCCGCGCGGGTGAGCGAGTCAGTATCGTGCTTGACAAAAAGGTCCGCCGTCTCGCTGGTAGCCAAGAGGTCACGGTGGATTGCCTGCTCGATTCTCCGGCACCAAGGCGAGAGGGTGTACTTGACGTAGGCCAAGAAAAACTGCTCTGCGCTGGCATACGTGGATGCCTTGCCCTGCGAAATTCCCAACAGCACATCAGGTATGCGGAAAATGCGGGCAATGTCTCCAAGCTGAAACTGCCGGGCTTCGATGTACTGTGACTCTTGCGCCGTAAGACCGATGCGGTTAGCCTTCAGGCCGTTCTCAAGCAACATCGGCATAAAGGCATTCCTTGAGCCGCTGTGCCGCGTCATAAACGCATCCCTGAGCTGCTTTTTGCCCTCATCGTCAATCTCGGAATCCGTGGAAAGGGCCAAATCCGTTTGCACGCCATGCTCAAAGAGCCGCGCGCCCTGCTCTTCGGCGGCCAAGGCCAAGCCGATGGCCTCACGTGCGAGCAGAATTAGGCTGGTGCCTTCGATTGTGCCAGCCGGTGCAAGCATCCTTGTAATCCACAAATCATCGGACAGCAGGATGCGTTGCCCCACACGCGGGTCCGCATACCGGAAAAACAGGGGCACGGGCGGCGGGATGAACTCATCCAGGGGATTCACGAAGACCATGCGGCCCGCGCTGAGGGGATAGAGAGCGGAGATTCCATCCGGCCCGATTTCCTTTTCGTTGAAGGATTGTCCGTAACACAAGAGGTCCAGGACCATGGCCTCGCGCATCTCCATTGAGGTCTGCCAAGGGTTAGGCGCGTGACCAAGCAACGAGGATAGCGGATGATTCGTCTCCAACACCGGCCCTTGTGGGGTGCGCCGATAGAGGTTCAACGGAAGACTGCTGATGTCTTCACTTAGGATTCTCATGCACGCCAGGACCGCTGCGGAGCGCATGGCCGTCTGAGGCGTCACAAATTGGCCGCTGTTTGTCCGCACACCTCCAAACATTGAGGTCAGAGAAGCGAGGTTATAAGGCTGCCCCATGACGCTGCTATCGGCTCGCTTGCCAGCGGGAATGGGAGGGTTAGGGAGATTGAGGAGAGTGAGCGACATGACTATGCCACAACCTTTCGGAGAGATTCACGTTGGGAAAATTGCTCATCCAGTACGTGGATGCGTGCGGTCAGCGCGTCAAATTGGACCTGCTCGGCAATGGTGAGCGTGCGCGATTCGGCCACAGCCTTATCAAGCAGCCCGCACGCCTCGGCCTTCGCCTTTTTTCTTTGGTAAGACAACTCAAGTAAATTCACAGGACACCTCCAGAAACGAAATCGACCATGCCGCTGAGTAGCGCATCAGGCGCACGGAGCATTCTGCCCCCGCCGAACGTGCTACCAGCGTGCGCGCGCACACCACGCCCCCGGCGAATGGCCGAGAGAAAATCGCCGTACCACGCATCCACGCCGGTTTGCATGTGAGCTTTGGCCGCGTCAGACAGCGGAGTGAACGGGGCGCGCTCAACCTTGTGCTCTCCCGCTGTGACGGCGGTGATTTTGACTCCCGAGGCATCCAGGGCCTTAGAAATATCAGCGTGAAGGTCCAAGACACCCACAGACCCCACTTCGCCGGACGGCGTGAGCGTGATTGTGCTGGCCTGACTCGCCAACCAATAGGCGGCTGATGCTGCGATGCCGGTCACGAAGGCGCGCACCGGCTTAATCCGGTTGGCCTTGTGTATCACGTCCGCCGTTTCTGGCAAGCCGAGCACGGAGCCTCCAGGCGAATCCACCACAAGGTCAATCGTCTTGACCGATGGGTCCGCTAAGGCGCGCCGCACGGTTACCCTGATGGCTGAGTAATCAGTGTCCGCGAACCAATCGTTCTGACCGAGCACGCCGAAGATGCCAACCTGCCCGGCTGCTACCGTCTGTGTGCGGGGCGGTGACACGCGGGCTTCAGGTCCGGCCAGTAATTGAGGCGCGTAGCTTTCCAGAAGAGCAAAGTAGGTGCTGCGAAAAGTTGCTTGCGTCATGCGGGTAATCCTCTTTCCTTGAAAAATTCTGCCAGTTCAAATTCGAGCATCGCTTCAAAAACGCGGTCCGTGGGTTGGTCACCGTCCCAATGAATCGTGGTGTAGAGGTCAAACAAGACCACATCGGCCTCCTGTTTTGAGGCACCGGCACTCACAAGCATCTCGCGCGTTTGCACAATGAGCTTCTGTACGGCCTCGGCGGGTACGTACCCATGCTCACGGGCGTGCTGTAGGCACTTTCGCCATTCGGAAAAAACCAAGTCACGCGCCGTTGGATTGTCTTGAGTCATAATTCCCTCGCTCTGTGATACAAATAAAAAGGCACAAAACTGCGATGCTTAGCGGCGTCACGTTTTTGCTACCCGGCCTCGGAGGGCTGCAACCCTTCGGGGCCATCGTCTCTCTACCTCAGTCTCTCCCCCGCAACAAGTCGGCTTGCTTCACGTAGTCCTGCAATGCAATCATGGCCTCATCTGCCGCTTGCTTAACAGCCTTAAGCGCGTCCTTGTCCGCCTTGGTGCGAAACAACATCTGTAGGATTCCCACGCGCTTGCTGTGCTTGAGCCACGCGATTCCCACCATGCCCACCGCGTCACCGTGCTTATCCATTGCCGCGAGCATCTTGTCAACCGGCCCATTCGGTAGAATCCAACTGTCCTTGAGCACAAGGCACGGAGACTGACCAATCCACTGCTCGCTGAACTTGTCCTGTAGCTTCTGGAGCCGGTCTATGGCCTGTAGCTTGCTCAAAGGCATGTCCCCCTTTAGCGGGCGGGATGCAGCCGCTATCGTTCGAATCAGAGTAAGCTCCGTTCCCGATTCCGTTTGTTTCGCAGCGTTCATATTGATAGATTAGCAACGCCGTTTGCTCTTGTCAAGCGCCGTTTTGATGTGCGGTCAAGTGGCTAAAAGATTCCTTAGTAGACCTGTTTTGACCAATGGAGACATTGTTAAGGACATGAGTCCGCCGCGCGGCCCACGATGACGTTTCTGCGCTCTATCTGCGCTCTGTTTGTTGGATTAACACGGCTTTGCAGGGTCTAAGGTGTCATCCGCTGACCTGCATGTTGTTGAAACTACGTTTAGTTGTTTTTTCAAATCCTACAGCGCCCACCATCGACATCTGTTTACCGCACAGCCGCTTCTGAGTGGCTGTTGTTTTTGCCTTCAAAATCCCAGCCCGATGCGAACCTCTGCTGGGGTAGATGGCTGGATT
>Ga0181518_10006200_pt1 | contig 10058 bp, 6 predicted proteins | sample PEATcosm2014_Bin_28_FD_119751 | JGI IMG/M metagenome (GOLD analysis project Ga0181518, IMG submission 119751) | Peatland microbial communities from MTU Mesocosm Facility, Houghton, MI, USA - PEATcosm2014_Bin01_60_metaG | ecosystem: Environmental > Terrestrial > Soil > Wetlands > Peat | place... | reverse complement strand
TGGGGTCTTTCAGCCGTTCCAAGAGGAGTTGGGCGGCGGTGCGCCCGAGTTCTTCCGCCGGCTGCGACACCGCGGTAAGCGGGGGACGAAGCGAGATCGCCCAGGGCATGTCGTCGAAACACACCACAGCCAATTCTTCAGGGATGCGGATACCCCGCTCATGGATCGCCTGCAGCGCCCCGAGAGTCATGAGGTTGTTGGCGACCGCGATAGCCTGGGGCCGCTTTGACAGGTCCAGGAATCGGGCCATCGCCGTATAGCCGCCCGCTTGCCGGAAGTCGCTGTAGATTATGAACGATTCCCGCACGGCGATCCCGGCGTTACGAAGGGCATCCTGATAACCGCCCAGGCGCTCCTGGGTTACGCTGATTCCTTTGGGACCGTTAAGAAGCGCGATGTCCTTGTAACCAAGCGACAGCAAGTGAGCCACCGCCTGCCGCATGCCCTCGCGATTGCTCGAACAAACCAAATCCACCTGCAGTTCGCCCGGGGAACGGTCAACCGCGACTACTGGGATTCCCCAAGCTCGAATTGTCTCATAATTGGTCCCCGGCTGATTGCCGGGTATGAAGACCAGACCAGCCGCTCCCTCACCTCGCAGTATTTCCAACTGCTCCTTTTCCCGCTGTGCCAGTCCGTCAGAATTCCCGAGCAGCAGGGTATAGCCTGCGCTGTAAAGTTCGGCTTCGACTCCGTGAACGACGCCCGTGAAGAAAGGGTTCTGCAAATCAGGTATGATCACCCCGATCACTTTACGGCGACCGAGGCGCAAGCCTCGCGCGAGGCGGTTTGGGTGGTAATTGAGTTTCGCAACGGCCCGAGTGACACGATCACGCGCTTCCCTGGCAACTCCATCCAGACCGGCTAACGCACGGGACACCGTCGCGGTCGAAACCCCGGCCTCCAGGGCCACTTCCCGGATAGTTATGGAACCACTCGAATTCAACGGTTTGCTGGGGTCCAGCAGTTTCATACTGAATGCATATGTAAACGTTTGCGCAAAACACTACAAGGACGACTTTCATGTTTGATTATGGTTCTTCGCTGTTCCGGCTATTGGATGGAGTAGCGCCCCAACCGCCCGCTCACATCTCCATAGCCCCACAGGAACTTCGCCGGAGCCTCGCCGTAGTACCCTCGATCCGGATCGAGGGTACTACGGCGAGGCTCCGGCGAGGCTCCGGGGCGTCCCGCAGGATGGTCGGGTGCGGGGCTGGGTGAATAGGGGCCAGTGGTTCGGCTGTCTGGGAGGCCAAGCTGGGTTCAGATGGATCGCCGAGAGGTGGGGGACAAGTAAAGAGCCAGCGCCGCGACACCGCTTGGCGCGTGATCATTCTGGCGAGCCCAGTAACCCTTCCATCGGGAAGATCGATGAACCCCCTTTTGCATCCAATCCGCGACCCGCAGCGGAGCCAGCATTGTGGAAGAGGCGTAACCTACTGCAAACACGGAGGAACCGGTGTAGGTGACAAATTCTGTACACCTATACAGGGTGGAGTGGGGAAGGCGGACATGCGCGGTGAGGCCTTGGAACCAGCCTGGCAAGCGCTATCAGTGCCGCCGGAGGATCAGGCGGTGGTCCACACGACGGAAGTGAGCCCTGACGCATGTGTGTGGGGGCAGCCGAGGGCATTGGCCGTGGTTGTTGCAACCGCGCGGAGAAGGCCGGCTTGTGCTGCACCCACCGTCCAATGCCTGCTGAGAATAAGATTACGGTAGATTTTCCTCGCAGAGGAAGCCGAAGATCGCGGCGGCAGGGCCGATATTCTGGTGGATCGTGAACTCGCTGGCCATCGGGGAGCAGCGGTTGCTGAACCAGCGTTCATTGCCGGGCCAGGCGTCGATGCCAGGATAGAGTGTCGAGTGCGGCCAGGCTGCGTTCCACGGCCCCATGCCCTGGTCCTTCTCTTTGCGCCACGGGCTGTAAGGAATCAGGCCGGGGTGAAAGCGGCCTTTGCCGTTATACCAGGCGTCCATGTGAAAGATCTGAGTGGGGCAGCGCGGTCCGAGTCCGGTGACCCAGGTTTGGTTGAGCGAATTACAGCCGAGGAAGTAATCGCACGTGGTATATAGCGCGCCGAGATAACGCCGGGAACGCTCTGGATCGGAAGAGCGCGTCAACGTGCAGGCCACGGCGCCGGCCAGGACCAGCGGCGTGGTCTGCTGTCCACACAGCATCGGCATGTAAAGGTTACCGCCCCAACGAAGCGCGCGTTTGGCCGCAGACGCGAGCAGGACCTCGTCAGCCGTTTGGAGTGTCGCCGAGCGCAGACGTTCAACCAATTCAGCGCGGCGTGGCGCTTTCCCTCCACCCAAGACATACACAAAAGGTCCGTAGGCGGGTTCATCTTGAAGAAGAGTGTCCGGCTTGATCCACTGGGTATCAGCGGCGAATTGCGTTTCATAGTCCGGGTCTCCGGTCAGCCGAAAGAGGCAGGCGGCGGCGTAGGCGCGAGGATGGCGGAGACTGCCTTCCATGGCCGCCTCATCGGTCTTGCGGGTGTTCGCTTTCGCCCAAGCGTAAGACTCTCGGGCTTCCCTGGCCCAGTCAACCCCGGCGGGATCGCGTTTCACCCCGGCGAGTTCATAAGCGTAAGCCAAATGGGCGGCACAGCCGGCATAACGGTAGGTGGACCAGGGATCCTCGCCGGACACCATCCACGTGCGGTCGGTGTCCTCCCAGGAACCACGGCCCACTTTCTTGCCGTCAGCGGTGGTGCCTTCATCGGTCCCGAAGGCATCCCCGGCGACGCGCAAGCCCACGCCGCCGGTGCCCCAGCCCTTGGATTGAAGCTCGGCGCGAAGGCGCTGGCAAAAGCGCGGCAGCCAGGCAGCCTCATCGAGGATGTCAGGCACACCATTGCCACTTTCGGGGATGTTCAGCTCGCCGTCGTGGAATTTGCGCGGACCCATTTCAAAGACGAGGAGGAGCTCTTGCGCGACGCGCAGGTGGGTGTAGTAGCTGTCCCAGTCACCCGCATCCTGATACCAACCCCAGGTGTCATCGAGGGCGCCAGAGGAGTCGGCCATGAGCTTGTTCGCATCGCCGCCTTCGCTGCCCCATTCCTGCCAGCGCACGCGCGTATAGCGGAGCTTGCCGGCGAAGCCGGGCGTGAGCTTGGGATTATGAGGGGCTGGGCGCTCGAACTCGGTGAAGGGCTGCTTGAGGGCGATGCCGGAGCGGTTGTGGTACAGGGCTCTCGCAACGGTCACAAAGGCCGGACGATAGACATCGGGATCGATCCGGAACGGCCACGAACAACCCACCCCTTCCACTGCTACGACGTAAATGCCCGGGCGCTCGAACTTCGAGAAGTCGCACTCCCAGACATCGGCACCGAGGAAATTGCCGAAGGGTGGCGAGTCGGACTTGTAAGCCGTCTCCGGGTTTTCCTTGCCCCGGCGGAAGCGCACCTGGCCGTTGAACACGCGGGTCCCGCTGTTCGTATCCACGAGGTGAAAGGCACGGCCTTCGTGGGCCTTGAGATCCAGTGAGCCGTGGTCGCCCATCCAGTGATAAAGGTAGGCGTACTTCTCCGGGGCAGCGGGGACATAGCCAAGCGTGTTCACATGCACTGCTTCCGAACGGGCGCGGGCGATGTCGAACTTGAGCATCCAGTTCGTGCCGTTCCTGGCGAGGCTGCCTGTGCTCAGCGTGTAGGTCCGTCCGGGCTGCATCGGGGTGGGGAGTTCGAGGTAAAGCCAGTGCTCTTTAGTGTGATCAGGACGCGAGTTAACTGCCCGCCCGTCTTCCCACTTGTCCACGAACCAGGCGAAGTCCGTGCCTTTGCTCTTGCGACCGATGGATTTCGGGAGCTGCTTATCGCGATAGGCGGGGTCGTCGGTGCTCGCAATGGTGTAGGTTTCGGGCCGCGAGGCGGCGACAACATCAAGCGGATCAGTGAACACCTGCTCGGCGGTGCGCGGCTCCCCGCGCTGGTGGTGCCGCACGTGGCCGTCGTTGAAGTGCAGCATGAGGATGCGCTCGGTGAGCGGCTGAAGATCTACCAACTCGGAAGCGGCTGAGTAGAGCGTGATCCAGTGGAGGAGAGAGGAGATCGCCGCGAGCACTAAGAGCCAGTGGATCGAAGGGCGGTGGACTGGTCCCATAATCACTATGTTACGTGTGTTCTAGGCCAGTTCTCGGCGGAGGCGAAGGAGGCGCAACCGAGCAAAGCCAACGTGCAGAGGAGCGGCGTTAGGGGTTTCATGGTGTTGATGCTTGAGGATTATGACGGACGAAATGCACTGGCGGGCTATGATCTGGATATCCCCCACACGCGCCAAGCCAAAAGTGGCCGTTCAGACGGGGCGGGCGTATTTAAACAGTACCACCAATCCGTGAGCGCAAAGGCCCAAACCCGAAGCCCGAAATCCGAGGGCCGAAGGAAGGCCGAAACCCGAAATCCGAAATGCCCGAGCGTGGCTTCGGCCTTCGGTATTCGGCCTTCTTTCGGGTTTCGGCCCTTGGATTTCGGATTTGGGCGGCTGGCGGCGGGTGGTACGGTCCAGTACGCCTGACGGGGGCAAAATGCGAGGCGTTTGTAGTTCCCGAGGGCAGTCGGCGCTGAATTCGCCTGGCGTGGAGAAGCGTGATGGCCGTCGCAGCTACACCTCGAAGGCAGGTCCTTGACCTCAAGGACTGGCAAGTTGAGAAGTTGATCCACGCGGGCCCCGGCGCCGATGGGCTCAGGTGGGTCCAGGGAGATTGATCCAGACAAGAAAGCTCGATAATGATTTGCGGACCCTGGTATGATCCTTTCATGGCCGACGACCCGGTACATTACCAAACCAGCCGGAGCAAGGCGGAGGGCGGTGACTTTCGCCAGTTCTTCAGCCTATGGATGGCGAGCCTGCTTTTAGCCGGCGCGATCATGTGCCGGGCGGCGCCTCTAGTACTTACGGTCTCCGATGCGGAAGGGATAGCGGGCAGATGCGCCGCACCCGTTTCCACAACAATAGATCTCGCCGGGCTTTCGAATGCCGCACCGGCATCGGGTCAGTTTCTCTTGACTGCTTTAGACGAAGCGGGGCCTGATCGAGCGGCGCCAGTTGCAGCTCAATTCGAGTCGGACGCGCCGAATTCAAGGCGTGGCACGCTCCTGTGGTTGATGCCGCCGGGCCCCGCCGGTCGGCGGAAGTTCACGTTGGAGGTGGAGGGGACTCCCCTCACGCCGCTTATGCGGGTGCGGCGGGACGAGGTCAGCGGGCAGCTCGAACTAAGCGAGGCCGGCAAACCTGTCCTGCGCTACAACTACCAGACCAATGAACCCGGGGGGCTGCTGGCCAAAGTCACGCCGGACAATCTTAAGTACGCCCGCGCTCGGAGCGATTACATTCATCCGCTCTACGGCCCGAGCGGCGAGGAATTGACTAAGGACTGGTCGGTGGATCATCCGCATCATCGCGGGATCTATTGGGCCTGGCCTGAGGTGGACTACCACGGGGAGCGCGGCGACCTCCACGCCCTCCAACGTGTCTTCGCCCGGCCTACCGGCAAGTGCGGACTGAAGGACGGCCCGGTGTGCGCCTTGATCGACGCGGAAAACCTCTGGCTGTGGGACGACCGGGAACCGATCGTCCGCGAGCGCGCGCTCATCCGCGCCTGGCGCGCCGGACCGAGCGGACGGTTCATCGACCTCGAGTTCCATTTCACCGCCCTGAAGGATGACGTGGCGCTGGCGCGCCGGGGAACGGACAAATACGGGGGCTTGAATATCCGCCTCGCCGCCGCGCAGGACCAGGAGATTGTTTTCCACACCGATCCGGCGGGAACGGCCTGGCGCGGAGCCTGGGCCGACTTGTCCGGCGTGTTTCCTGACGGCAAAGAAGCCGGCCTAGCCGTCTTTCAGGCTCCGGGGAATCCTGATTATCCCGGCGATTGGATTAAGTATCCGGAGCTAAACTGGTTTCAACCCACCTTCCCGGCCGCTGGCGCGCGTTATGTATTGAAGAAGGACCAGCCATTGGTGTTGAAATTCCGACTCTTCATTCACCCGGACAAAGCGGACGAAGCCAAGTTGGCTGAGGGCTGGGCCGCATTTGCCCGGCCCGTCGTGGTAACAACCGGCGAGCAATCGCCTTCGACTAATCCTCACCTATGAAAACGACCACTGAAATGACTCGACGCTCCTTTGTGCAGAAAGCTGGCACCATCACGGCAATTGGTTTTGCCGCCCCCAGCTTGAGTTGGGCCAGCGCTAGCCGGCCCGCGGCCAGGAAGCCCCGCCCTAACAGCCGCATCCACCTGGGCATCATTGGTTGCGGCGGCATGGGCAACGTCAACCTGAGCGCCTGCGCGAGCCAACCGGATGTTGTCATCACCGCCGCTTGCGATGTTTGGGACGCGCGGCGTGAACCCGTCGGCGAGCGGTTCAAGGACACTTGCAAGCTCTACGGCGACTTCCGTGAGATGCTGCAGCAAGAGGACCTGGATGCGGTGATCATCGCCACTCCGCCGCACTGGCATGCGCTCATCGCCATCGCGGCCTGCGAGGCCGGCAAGGACATTTACCTGCAGAAACCGATGACTTTACACCTCGGCGAAAGCCTGGCCGTGCGCAACGCGGTCAAGCGGCATGATATCATCAGCCAGATCGGCACTCAAATTCATGCCAGCGAGAATTACCGGCGCGTGGTCGAGTTCATCCGCGCCGGCAACCTCGGTCCAGTAGGTGTGGCGCGGACCTTCAACGTCATGAACCAGCATCCGAAGGGCATCGGGAAGAGCCCTGCCGCTGGTCCCATCGAGGGTCTCGATTGGGAGATGTGGGTGGGTCCGGCGCCGATGCGGCCGTACAACAAGGCCCTAACCGCGGACGCCTATTACCATTGTTCGTGGATGGACTTCAGCGGCGGCTGGACGCCGGGCATGGCTCCCCACATCATCGACCTGCCGGTCTGGGCTTTCGACCTCGGTTTCCCCCTCACCACTAGTTCTGTGGGCGGCCGGTACATCCTGAAGGACGACGGCGACGCCTATGATCACCATGAGGTTCTCTGGCAATATCCCAATTTCACGATGACGTGGATGTCGTCTCTGACGAACAGCTACGGGTTCGATCTCGAAGGCAAGCCCGAGCCGGAGCGGCGGCTGGGCATCTATTTTCACGGCGCCAACGGCACCCTGTACACCAATTACGATGCCTACAAGATCGTGCCCGAGGGCAACAAAATGGACGGCCTCGTGCCCCCGCCCAAGTCCATACCGCCCTCGCCGGGCCACGAGCGCGAATGGCTCGACTGCATCAAGTCCCGCCAGCAGCCCAGTTGCAGCGTGTTCTACCATATCCACGTTGACGTGCCCCTCGTCCTGAGCCTGCTATCGCTGAAACTGGGACGGTCCGTCCGATTTAATCCTGCAACCGAGAAGATTGAAGGCGACGCCGAGGCTGCGAAGATGGCTATTCCGAAATACCGCGCTCCCTGGAGATTTCCAAAGCAGTATCTGACCTGAGTGGTGGTTTGGATATGGATCAAATGGACTTGCGCGGGAGGCTGCTCAAATCTCGCTCCTTGCCGTGTTGTTTCCCGCTAGCCTCAACGGCGGGTTTCTGTTAAATGCACGACGGCTTATGAATGAGAATCACCAGTTTACGCGCCGAGCTTTTCTAAAAACCTCCATTACCACGCTGGCGGCCATCAGCATTGTGCCGCGCCATGTGTTGGGCGGGCCGGGAGTCACCGCGCCCAGCGAGATTCTGACCAAAGCGGTGATCGGGGTCGGCGGGATGGGCCAAGGCCACCTGAGTGGGATTAATCCGACCTCGAAGCTGCTGGCGGTTTGCGACGTGGATGCGAAGCACCTGGAAAACGGGCTTAGGCTCGGCGGCCCGGATGTGAAAGGGTACCGAGACTTCCGCGAGGTGCTGGAGCGCAAGGACATTGACATCGTGCATATTCCCACCCCGCCCCATTGGCACGCGCTCATCTCGATCGCGGCGGCCAAAGCGGGCAAGGATATTTGGTGTGAAAAGCCGATGTCGCGGACCATCGGCGAGGGCGAGGCGGTCAAAGCGGCCATCGCGAAATATGGCCGAATCTTCCGGCTGAACACCTGGTTCCGATTCGAAGGCGGCTATTACGGCATGGGTGTCCCCGTGAGCAGGATTAAAAAGGGGGCGCAGAACAGGCTATTCGGCTGGCCGCTCAGGGTGACGCTCGGAGGCCCGACCGGTTTCGATTGGAAGCAGGACCAATGGTGCGGCCGCACGGACTTGACCCCACAGCCGGTCCCGCCCGAACTCGACTATGACATGTGGCTGGGACCGGCGCCAAAGAAGCCGTACCACCCGCACCGTGTTCACGCCACCTTCCGCGGTTATTGGGATTACGACGGCGGCGGCCTCGGCGATATGGGCCAGCATTACCTCGACCCGGTGCAGTACCTTTTGGAGAAGGACAACGAGAGCCCCATTCAGATCGAAGCCGATACCAACCCGCAGCATCCCGACGCGGTGCTGCCGTGGAGGCGCGTGTCCATGAAGTATGCCGATGGGTGCGAGATCATCCTCGACGGGGAAAACAAGGACAAGGACGCGGCGTTCCTCGCGGGTCCCCAAGGCAAGTTGTCCAAAGATTTCGAGTCCGACATTCCGGACCTGCAAGCCAAGCTCCAGACCCTGCCCGAACCTGAGCCACAGCTCACGGATTTTATCAAGGCGGTGAAGACACGGCAGAAGTTTGCGCTGAACGAAGTCAACGGTCATCGTTCCTGCACGCTGGTCAATCTGGCTAAGATCGCGGTTCAGACTGGACGAGTGCTGCACTTTGATTCGAAGACGCAGCGCTTCATTGACGATGACAAGGCCAACGCGCTGATCCATCAGCCGATGCGAGCTCCGTGGAAACTCCAAGTATAGGGGCCCGAGACCAAGGGCGGACTGCCTGTTGCCGCGGGCGGGTTGGATGGCGTGAGGATGGTGGGAAGACAGCGAAGGAATAGCCAGGGGCAAGCGCGAGAGAAGCCAGGAGATAGCCAGGCAAGCTACCGCAGCTCTCTATTGTTGCTCGATTGGTCCTCGATTGGTCCTCGATTGGTCCTCTACTGATGCTCTATTGGTCCTCAATTATTTACCCATTCCAGGGGTGCTGTTCGGGTGCTCCTGCGTCAGCCTAAGGGCACCACTGCTGTGGCTCTGTCTCGGTTTGACGGCGCCACGGCGGAGACGCTGCGAGCGAATCAGACGCGTTCGGCGGCCTGGGGGTTACACGGCAGGGACGGGATTTTGCCGCGAAGTCCGAAGGCCGAAGGTCGAAGGCCGAAAGAAGGCCGAAGCCCGAAAGCCGAAAGCCGAAAGAGGGTGGATGACGGGTGGTTACGATTGTAGTATCCTCGCCCGGCACAATGAATCCAACTAAGCGTTTGACGGGCGTCTGCAGCGAGTGCGGCGGGTCCATCGAGTTTCAGGCGGAACGGGTCGGCACGATGACGCAATGCCCGCGCTGCAGGAAACAGACCGAGCTGACCTTGGCGGTTCCGCCGGAGGAACCGGCTTTGCCTCGGAGGATAATCATCTGGACGGTGGTCGCAATTGTGGTCCTGGTCCTGGCGCTGATCGTGACGGTGGTTGGGCTGAACCACTACGCAAAGCTGGCGGAGCGTCAAAGGGAACGCGCCGCATCGGCACCGGGCGCGAATGATGCCGCCACCTCGGCGGGCTTTGAGGTATCGGCCATCTCGCTGGAAAAGGGGGAAGGCAATAACGGGCCTTACGCCGTCGGCACGGTGGTGAACACGTCCAACCGGCAGCGCTTGCGCGTCAGCCTGGAACTCGACCTGCTCGATGGCGGAGGAAAGGAAGTGGGAATCGCCAAGGCTTATCGGCCGGTGCTCGCGCCTGGAGCGAAGTGGCAGGTCAAGGTTCCCGTGGCGGGAGCTCCGGAAGCGGTTTCGGCCAAGGTGGCTTCGATCAAAGAAGGGCAGTAGGACGGCCCGATCAAAGCTCGCGGAGAGCGGCAGCGATGGGGAGGCGGGCGCCGCGGATGGCGGGGAAGAGGCCGCCTATCAGACCGATGAGGATGGACCACACAATCCCGCGCACGAGCAGGTCGGGCGT
>Ga0181518_10006192_pt1 | contig 10067 bp, 9 predicted proteins | sample PEATcosm2014_Bin_28_FD_119751 | JGI IMG/M metagenome (GOLD analysis project Ga0181518, IMG submission 119751) | Peatland microbial communities from MTU Mesocosm Facility, Houghton, MI, USA - PEATcosm2014_Bin01_60_metaG | ecosystem: Environmental > Terrestrial > Soil > Wetlands > Peat | place... | reverse complement strand
GGTCTCGTCCACTCCTTCCTCGCGGGCAGTCAGCGGCAACTCGCCGGCAAGGAGGCGCTCGACAGAACGACGGGCGATGCGGATGCGTCCATTGATGGTGAACACAGGCACGGGCAGGTCTCCCCGTCCGATCGCCCGGTAGATCGACGACCGACTTTGGCCAAGCAGGACTGCCGCGTCATCCACGCTCAGGAGCGGCTTACGGGACCAGCTCTTGTCAGTGTTGGCCATCAGTTTGCTCCATCTCCGACGGCGGGACACTCGGAGCAGTTGTGCCGCGTTCTTCTCGCGCTGCGCGGCGTTCCTCGGTGGTGCGATAGAGGTTGATGCCGGCTTGGCGAGCCACGTCGTCCAGGCTGTGGCAGGCGCGGGCGGCCTCGATGGTGGCGGGCTGCCGGGTCGTTCGCGATGACAACGACGTCAGGCGATCGTCATGGGTGGAGCGGAGCCGAATCATGGCGCGATGGTGCGCTGATTGGCTCACAGCACTTCTCACAGCAACACTCACAGCAGTGCTCACAGACGAGATCGCGGGACGGTTTCTTCGGTTCGGCATCACGCAATGGAGGGTCTGCGCGCTCCGGCAGCTCACAGCAACACTCACAGCAACACTCACAGCCCCAGGTCACAGCCCTGTGAGTGGCGGAAGGCCCGGTCGGAGACGCGGCTCATGATCGGGTTGTCAGCGAGAGCGAGGATAGGGAAGGGTACGTAGGAATGATCCTCCTGCTCTCCGGCTACGACAAGGGCGACTGCCCGAGCGCGCGGAGTCAGCAGCGGGAGATCGCCAACGCACTCCGGCACCTCACTCCGTGTCCGACGTGGTCCGAACCGGACGTCGTCAACGCGCCGCTCGTGAACGGCATCAAGCGGCGCGTGGTCCGCGTGCCGTAGCGACTACGCTCCGCCAACACGGAGCGATCGTGAGTGCCGAAACGCTCGAACGTCCGCACCCGGCGTCGTCGTCTCGTGGCACCCTGTGCTAAAGGTGTGATGCCCGGACGCCCCTTGTTGTGACGCCGATGCAAGCCATTAGCGCAGGTCCAAGACGTGCCCCGAGGTCGGTCCTGCCGCTCACCCGCAGCTCGTGCCTCAAGCGTGCCTCAAGCGCACACTCACAGCAGACGCTGGAGGAGCCGAAGGAGTGCCGGGTGTCGATCAGAGCCAGCGAACCGAGCTATGGATGGCCTCGTGGCCTGGGCAGCTGAATCTAAAGGCGAGCGGTAACGGCTGATCTGCACCGAGGTCGTTCGAAATAGGCATGTGGCGCCCAGCCGCGCGCCCCCGCCTTCCGGACCTGGCTACGAGCACTGGCACTTGTCTCCGGTGAGATCTCGGCCGAGCGTGGAGAACGAGGGACTCGTGGCGGGGTTCACAACCATCGTGCGCCTTCGGGCCTCGAATCCGACGAGCCGCTGGTTGCGGCACCCGCATATGTAGCTGCGCAGGCAGGCTGCGTGCTCAATGACTCCGGGCTTGATCATCGGGCCCGAGAAACCCAGCGCCTCCTCAGCTGACGGAATAGCGGGGAGGGAGTTGGCTACGGGCTGGCTGAGGCGTCGTGCCGAGCACGCCTCGCAGCTCCTGAGGGACCGTGTTGACAACCTCTCCGCACGATGGTACTCTCAGCGAAGTACCCCGAAGGAGAACGATGACTCAGAACCGAAGCAACCCTCTAGCGCTGGCAGTGCTGGTCTCCCTGTTGGAGCGGCCCATGCACCCCTACGAGGTGGCGACTACCTTGCGACAGCGGGAAAAGCAGCGAAGCGTGAGGCTCAACTACGGCGCCCTCTACCGTGTCGTGGAGTCCCTGGCCAAGAGGGGTCTGATCGAGACCAAGGAGATCGGACGCGCTGGTCGGCTCCCCGAGCGGACCATCTACCAGCTGACCGATGCCGGCCGGCTCGAGATCAACGACTGGCTGGCGGAGCTGCTCTCCACTCCGACCATCGAGTATCCCCAGCTTGTCGCCGGACTTTCCTTTCTCGCCGCCTTGCCCCCAGAACAGGTCATCGGACTACTGAAAGTGCGGCTCACGCGGCTCACCCTCGAGGAGGCCCAGGCCGGGGCGATCCGTGAGGTCGTGCAAAAGCGCGGCCTGCCTCGCCTCCTTTGGGTGGACGAGGAGTACCGGGAACGCTTGCTTGCCGCGGAGATCGACTACGTCCGCTCGTTGCTAGGTGAGATCGAGTCGGGAGCCCTCGAGGGCGCCGAGTGGTGGCGAGAGGTCCACGAGCACGGTTTCGACAGGGTTCCCCCGCCGTTCGACCCGGAGCAGCTCCTCGAGCTTCGCCAACGGGACACCAACGACCTCTCCGACATCGAGGAGGACCAGCCATGACTGCTCCCTCCCCGGCGATCGAAGCCATCGAACTGACCAAGACCTACCCGGGCGACGTCCACGCCGTGCGAGGCATCAGCTTCCAGGTCGAGCCAGGCGAAGCGTTCGGTCTCCTCGGACCTAACGGTGCTGGCAAGACCACGACCATCGGCATGCTGAACACCACGGTCACCCCGACCTCCGGGCGAGCGCTCCTCGGGGGCAGGGACGTCGCCAAGGACCCGATGGGGACCCGAGCTATCAGCAGCGTCGTGTTCCAAGACGCCGTGGTGGATCAGCCGCTCAGCGGCCGCAGGAACCTCGAGCTCCATCTCCGACTTTGGGGTGTGAACACCGCCGAGGGCCGAAACCGTTTGCACCAGCTGGCTGAGGACGTTGGCATGGCCGACTACCTCGACCGACCGGTCGCCACCTACAGCGGTGGGCAGAGGCGACGCATGGAGATCGTCCGCGCCCTGCTCTCCAACCCTCAGGTGCTCTTCCTTGACGAGCCCACGGTGGGGCTGGACACCCGTGTGCGACACGACCTCTTCGACGTACTCGCCACCCTCCGGGACAGAACGGGGGTCACGATCCTTCTCACGACCCACTACCTCGACGAGGCCGAGCGGCTCTGCGACCGGATCGCCATCATCGATGCCGGCCGGATCGTGGCTTGCGAAACACCAGCGAACCTGCTCGGTCTCCTCGGGGACGAGGTCCTCGAGGTTCGAGTCGACGACACCTCCACGGCCATCCAAGCCCTGAGGGCGGCAGGGCTGCCCGAGGACGACATCCTCGTCATCGGCTCGACCGTGACCGCGTCGCTTCGCGGGTCCAGCAGCGAGACCGTCCTGCACCAACTCCGTGGTGCGGGTGTCAACGTGCGCTCTGCGACCACCCGGATCCCGACTCTCGACGATGTCTATTTGCGCTTGACCGGCGGCCACATCACGGCCGCCGAGGAATAGGAGAGGACCATGACGACGACTCCCACCGCGCTCGCGAGCACAGTCGACACTCGGCGTGCCCCGCGCCCAATCAGGCCGGTTCGCTCTCTGGGCACGTTGACCAAGCGCCGGCTTGCGCTGACGGTGCGATCCCCCCAGTCCCTCGTGCTTCCGCTCGTCGCCCCGGCGCTCTTCGCCCTCGCAATCGCGCCCGCTCTCGCCAACACAATCCACGCTGGTCCGGGACGGACCGCCTACATGACTTTCGTCGCTCTTTCCACAGCAGGGCTCCTCATTCCGCTCAACTGCCTGTTCTCGGGGCTCGGCGTCATCGTCGATCGCCAGCAAGGCGCCATGCGAGAGCTGCTCGTCGCCCCGATCCGGCGCTCGTCGATCGTCTTCGGCAACCTCGTAGCTGCTCTCACGCTCACGGCCTTCCAGGTCGTGGTGCTTATCGCGCTGGCAGCGGCGCGTGGCTCGAATTACACAGTCGGTCTCCGCGCCCTGTGGTTCGTCGCGGCCGCAGTGGTGTTCGTCATCCTCATGTACGGCCTGGCTGAGATCCTGACCGTCCGCCTGCCGAGTCCGGTGGAGTACATCGGTGCCGTCCCCGCTTTGGCGATCGTCCCGTTCTTCTTCGCCGGATCGCTCTTTCCCATCACCGCCCTGCCGAACTGGCTCGACGCGGTGGCCAAGATCCTCCCCCTCACCCACGCCCTAGCGCTGTTCCGCTACGGCCTGACCGGCCCCAGCGGAGTGACCGCGCTGCACAACATCTGGGGACTCCACAACGCCACCACGATGGCCATCCTGTCGATGGCGGTCCTCGTTCTCTACGCCCTTGTCTTCGTGAACGGTGCCATCCGGGTCTTCACCAAGGCAGGCACCAGCTAAAGCCACTGGCAGGGGCGCCGTCCGACCGCGTCCGATCTTTACCACCTCGTTCCAAACACCTTGGGAGCACACATGTCTACGCAAGGAATCATCCCCACTCGCAGGCCGGTCCCCGACACCCTCTTCGGCGGACGGCTGCGCGGCTCGTACCTGCTCGACCTCGAGGTCGTCGATGTCCGAGACCTCGCGCCCCACGTGCGGTCCGTCACGGTGGCATCAAGCGACCTCGTCGGCTTCGAGTACGCGCCCGGTCAGGACCTCATGATCGAGTTCCCTGACGGTGCCGGCTCGGTTCGCAGGCGTTACACCATCCGGCACGCCGACTCGGCTGCTGGTCTGGCCGAGCTCGAGTTCGAGCTATACGACGGTATTGGCCCAGCGACTCTATGGGCCGCCCATGCGGAGCCGGGGGATCGGCTGGAGGCGATCGGGCCTCGAGGCGGGATAGGGCTTCGGACGGCGGCCACGTCTCACGTCTTCGTGGCCGACGACTCGGCGATGCCAGCGGCCTTCGCCATGCTCGAGGCACTGCCACCGCATGCCTCGGCGGCGGCTGTACTCGTGACCCCGCACGGTCCCCTGTCGCGGCCAGGGCCGAACGGCGTCGCCGACATGCGCCAGCTCTGGGTCACCGACGCCCAGCTTCCAGAGGTGATCGCCGGGCTGGACCTCGAACCTCCCGTTGCCAGCTACGTCAACGGTGAGCGACACCTTGTTTTTCGCGTCGTCGAGCTCCTGCGGTCGGCCGGACTGGACCAGGCCGCCACCGTCTCCAAGGCCTACTGGCGCCGCGATCAACCAAATGCCGCCCACGGCGAGCCATCCCACGACTGAAGGAGCCAATCCAATGTCACGAAACAACAGCAATCACGGCCCGAGCCGCCCCGTTCACAAGAGCCTGCTCGCCCGGCTGGCCGGCTGGTGCTACGACCACCGCCGACGGGTGCTTCTGGCATGGGTGGTAGCCATCGTGGTCTTCAACGTCATGGCCCACTTCGCCGGCAGCAGCTTCACCAACAACTTGACCATGGAGGGGCAACCGATCGAGAAGATCCTCGATCAAGCCTTCCCCGGTCAGTCGGGCAGCCAGAACGAGGTCGTGATCATCACGGCGGGTCCGGTCACTGGGCCCGCTGTCGAGGCTCGCACGGCTGACATGGTCCGCGCGCTCACACCACTGGCCCACGTGTCCGACGTCGTCTCGCCGTTCTCGGCGGGCGAGCAGCACCAGATCTCATCCGACGGACACATCGCATACCTCCAGCTGAACTTCGACGAGTCCACCGGCACCCTGCCTACGGGCGCCATCAATAAGGTCATCTCCACCGCCCAGTCCTTCCATGCACCCGGCTACAAGGTGGTGCTGGGTGGACCGGCCATCGACCTTGTCGCCGGTGGTGAGCCCGGGTCTTCGGAGGGCATAGGCATTTTCGCCGCCATGATCATCATGCTGCTGGCGTTCGGCTCGGTCGTTGCCATGGGCCTACCGATCATCACGGCCCTGTTCGGAATCGGGGTGGGCGTCGGCGTCCTCGACCTGCTCACGCACCTGGAGTCCGCCCCGACCTTCACGCCCGAGGTGATGGCCATGATCGGCTTGGGTGTCGGGCTCGACTACGCGCTGTTTATCGTGACCCGCTACCGCCAAGGCCTGGCCGAGGGGCGCGAACCGCGGGAGGCAGCCGCTGTGTCGCTCGCCACTTCCGGCCGGTCCGTGATGTTCGCCGGCACCACCGTCGTCCTCTCGCTGCTGGGACTGTTCATCCTGCAGCTCTCCTTCTTGCGGGGCGAGGCCATCGGCGTCATCGCTGCCGTGCTCCTCGTCATGCTGGCCGCCGTCACCGTCCTCCCGGCCATGCTGGGATTCTCGGGACGCGCCATCGACCGGTTGCACGTCCTTGGCCTCCTCCACAGCGCGGCCGCATCCCAGACTCGGGGCTTTTGGTACCGCTGGAGCCGGACGGTCCAGCGCCGCCCGGTTATCGCCGGCGGGGTGGCACTAGCCGCGCTCGTCCTCCTCGCCCTCCCGTTCTTCTCCATGCGGCTGGCCTTCACGGACGAGGGCAACGACCCGAGAAGCTCCACAACCCGCCAGGCGTACGAGGCGCTTGCCACCGGGTTCGGTCCCGGCTTCAACGGCCCCCTGATCCTGGCCACCAGCGTCCCTCCGGGCCAACGGGCCACCGTCGAGAGCCTCCAACACCGGGTGGCGACGACACCAGGCATCGCCTACGCCACCCCGGCGCATTTCAACTCATCGGGCCAGGACGCGGTGATCATCGCCTACCCCACGACGTCCCCGCAGTCAGCCCAGACCGAGACGCTCGTCCACACCTTGCGCGACCGGGTCATCCCCGAGAGCACAGCCGGCACAAGAGTCGCCGCCTACGTCGGCGGTGAGACGGCGGCTTCCATCGACGCCTCGTCCTACCTCTCGGCGCGGTTGGTGTGGGTGATCGGGATGGTCCTGCTCCTCGCCTTCCTGCTGTTAATGGCCGTGTTCCGCTCCGTCGCCATCCCGATCAAGGCCGTGGTGGTGAACATGCTCTCGGTCGGCGCGGCCTACGGAGTGATCGTGGCCGTCTTCCAATGGGGCTGGCTGGGCCGCGTCTTCTCGATCGGCGCCACCGGCCCGATCGATCCGTGGATCCCGATCATGATGTTCTCCGTCCTGTTCGGCCTGTCCATGGACTACGAGGTCTTCCTCCTCTCCCGCATCCGGGAAGAGTGGCGCCGTACCGGTGATCCCTCGACCTCGGTGGCTGACGGGCTGGCCAAGACGGCCCGCGTGGTCACCGCGGGAGCGGCCATCATGATCTGCGTCTTCGGCTCGTTCGTGATCGGCGACCAGGTACACGTGCTCAAGGTGCTTGGCCTCGGGCTCGCCGCCGCGATCCTCATCGACGCCACGCTCGTGCGAATGGTCCTCGTTCCCTCGGTGATGGAGGTGCTGGGCCGGGCCAATTGGTGGATGCCACGGTGGCTGGATCGGGCCGTCCCCCGTCTCGGCACGGAGGTCGACGTCGTGCCGCCCAGCTCCCTGCAGCCTCCTTCGACGAACGGGGCTGTCCCCGGCTCGATCCGAGTTCTCGAGCCTTCTGCCGGCCTGCCACGACTCTGACGCCGATGACGTTCGAACACCACGTTCGGGTCTGGCCTGGCGACGCGCACCCGAGCACATCGGGGCCGGTCCCGGCTGAAGTGACGGAGGCTCACACCACGCCGCCCCATATCGTCATCGTCGGCCGGCCGCGTGGCCTCCGTGAGGTAGCCGCCCGTCAGCTCGACACCGTCGCGCCAGGTATCGCCCAGGTCGATCACGCAACCCAGCTGACCGACATCGTTGAAGGGCGGACGGGAGCGAGCCCGCTCGCCGGCACGGCGGTAGTCCTTATCACCGAGCCACTCCTGCCCGGTCTCGCCACCAGGCTCCGACGCCGACACCGCGCCCGTGCCCTTGCAGCCGAGTTTGTCACCCTTGCCAGAGTCGCGAGCGACCTTGGCGCCGATCGACTTGTGGTGTGTTCCACCGCGTTCCTCTATTCCGACGACGGCGGACAACCCCTCGTTTCCTCCTCGCCGGTCGAGCCGGGAGCCGAGACGGTCGCCGCTCACGCCGCTGAAGCGGCCGCCCGAGTGTTCACCAGCCTTGGAGGTCGGTCGGTCATCCTTCGCCTCGGCTGGGTGTTCGGCGACCACGACCCCATGACCGCCAAAGTGGTATCGGTTGCTCAGAAGGGTTGGCAGCTCATCGACGGCCAGCCAACCTCCTGGGTGGCGGCGATCGCCAGCGCCGACGCGGCCACCGCCATCCACGCCGCCACCGACGCGCCGCCAGGCACCTACAACATCAGCGACGGTCGGCCGGTCACTCAAGGCGCGATAAACGCCATTCTCGAAGAAGCCACGGGAACCGTTCTCCACCCGCTGTGCGACGACTCCTGGGGAGAGATCGGGACCCTCTTCGGCGCATCGCGCTTTCTCACAGACGCCCACTTCGGCCAGCTCACCGGGTGGCAACCCACCGGAACCGACCTTCGTCACGACCTGTTCCAGCGAGTCCGGCGAAGGAGCGGGTCCACAAATTGGCCTCGCTAGTCCACGACGAGGAGAGCTATCAGCCCACGGTCGGAGCCATGACCGGTGGGCTTGAGGACACGAGGTGACCCTGTCAGATCCGTTGAATCTCGGCGTCACGGCTGACACCGCTTCCTGTCGCCTTCTGCGGTCGTCCGGGCATCGTCGGCCGGTACGTCGGCGACCACTTGGTCCCAGTCCGCTCGTAGCCCGCGGGGCCCTGGCACCTTCCAAGGCAGCGCAGCATCTCGCTTGGACGTGAGACGATGGAAAAGTGGCGACGAACGTCTACATAGACGGCTTCAACCTGTACTACGGAGCCTTGAAGCGGACCCATTTCAGGTGGCTGGACCTTGAGGCGCTTTGTCAGAACCTTCTCCCAAACGACTCGATACACCGCATTCGGTACTTCACTGCCAAAGTCACGGCCAGGCTCGATGACGTCCAAGCGCCGCAACGCCAGCAGACCTACCTCAGGGCGCTCGAAACACTCCCACTCGTATCGATTCACTTCGGGCACTTCTTGACCAGTAACACTTGGATGTGGTTGACGAACCCACCGCCACCGGGGGGGTCTAGGAAGGCGCAGGTCATCAAGACTGAAGAAAAGGGTTCGGACGTAAACATCGCGTCGTACATGCTCCTCGACGGCTTCAACAAGGACTACGACACCGCCGTTGTGATCTCGAACGACTCCGATCTCTGCGAGCCAGTCCGCATGGTCAGATTTGAACTTGGGCTGACCGTTGGAGTGGTCAATCCGCATCCAGCGGCGAAACGAAGCCGAGTGCTCAGCCAGGATGCGCACTTCTTCAAGCAGCTACGTAGAGGCGCGCTGGCCAAGAGCCAGTTTCCGGACGTGCTGTACGACGCGCGCGGAAGTCTTTACAAGCCAGGAGGCTGGTAGCGGCGCCAGAAACGCAGAAACCCGCCTCTCGGCGGGTTTCGCACCCAGGCGCCGAAGCACCTGGGGGGATGGCTTAAGTATACCCAACACGTAGTTTCCTTACAAGACCCCTGGGTTTCCTTCCCTTTCTCTCGGTCCCGCCCTGCCGGCCGCCCCGGTTGGCTCTCTCAAAGCGCGGAGGCGTCCTCTCCGCGAAACTGGTTGGATGGCCGACCCGAACGACCATCAGATGCCATCGACTGGACCCGCTCAGAGCCGGCCAAGCGGCACGGCATCACGTTCGACAAGCAATGACCCTCGCGACCACGAGGATAGCGACGAAATCGAACACGACGAGGACATTGTCTTCCGAAGATGGGCTGGCAGCGTCTTCGTCGCTCCAGGCTTCTCTACCCGCCACGAAACCCGGCCGGGAGCATCGGACCTAGTCACGACAACCACGCCTCCGACGGCCCTTGCTCGACGGTCGCGGAGAGCCAACATTCGAGCCAACAAACCCGTCCCAGAGCGTCGCACGCAGTTGCACGCTGTGGCGGATGTCCCCCCGGACGGCCGCCCTGACCGGCCAGAACGCGACGACGCGGGACGATCCGACACGGGCTGCGACGGTATTGAGCTACCTGGCAGTCAGGAGGTTCGAGGGTTCGAGTCCCTTCGCCTCCACCCGAAAGTCCTGGTCACAGCAGTGCGGCGGTGTGGCCAAGGCCGAGGATTCGGTCTGAATGTAGCCACGTTCAGCCGGGACCGGAGTTCGCAAACGAGAGCTGCTTGCTCTTCGCGTCGAGAGATGTCGACTCGAAGGCGCAAGAGATGCACGTAGCGTTTGCCATCGCCGACGGTGCCCCGGGTGTCGGTTTCGTGCGCAAGCCGACCAAGGAGTCGGACTGGCGTGGCGTTCCGCTGATTGATTCGATGAGGC